>WNGI01004066.1_pt1 | contig 14973 bp, 16 predicted proteins | sample 5400621 | NCBI WGS metagenome assembly WNGI01 (sample SAMN13153374, study PRJNA577476) | soil metagenome | isolation source: 20 cm soil or saprolite under Garry oak tree replicate 1 | place: USA:California | collected 2016-06-15 | reverse complement strand
CTATGGATCGCGTAGGCAATGTAATTCTTCTGTCAAGACCCATGTTCAATGGGAGCAAGTGCGATGCCATATCTGGTTGAAGTGGGCCATTTAATATCCAAGAAGCGTTATAGAAGAAACTTCCGTCTATCTTTTCTTTTTTGCCCGGGCTTTTCTTCTTACGAGCTTTTATGGGGAGTGAGGATTTCGCGTTATAACGCCGCGCTCTCGGCATGCACAAGCGGGGGCTTGTCGACAGCCGGGCGATGTTTTGTTTGTTTGATCGACGGCCTTTTCGTTTGCCGGACCGGTTCGATCGTGATCCGCCTTCGGCGTTTTGCCGAACGATAGAGCGCTTCGATAATGCGCACGTCTGCAATTCCCTCCGTCCCCGAGGGTTCTGGAGTTTGGTTGTTAAGAATACAGCTGGAGAAATACTCCAGCTCGGGTGCAAACTGATCTCGCTTGCGAAAAGTTTGCTTCCGGGTTTTGCCCTTGATCGTGACATAGAGATCGATCGGATAAACGTACTCGTAAGCTTGGTCGAGTCGCACATCGCCTTTCGTGCCCACCACGCGATAGCTGGCCACGTCGGCCGCGCCGAAGCTCGATGAGAACTGCGCCAGTCGACCGTCCGGAAAGCGCAGAAGCGCGCTGGTCATTTCGTCGATTTCTTGGAAGCGCGTGTCTTTTGTATTGGCGCTGCTGAAGGCGAAAACCTCCGTGGGTTCTGCGCCGAAGAGATAGCGCGCGGCATTGATACAATAAATGCCGATGTCGTAGAGCGTTCCACCGCCTTTCTCCTTATCGGTGCGAATATTGTCCGGGCGCACTTGCATCGAAAACGACGACGTGAAAAAGCGCGGATTGCCGAGTTTTCCCGAGCGTACGATCCTAACGGCCGTCATGTTAGCTTCTTCAAAATGAAGCCGATAAGCGACCATCAACTTGATACCGCCACGCTCTGCGGCCCGGATCATCGCCCAACATTCTTTCTCGGTAACGGCCATTGGTTTTTCGCATAAAACGTGAATCCCTGCCCGCGCGGCGCGGACGCTGTAATCCGCATGCAGATGGTTCGGTAAGGTAATATAGACAGCATCCACCATGCCACTGCGTAAGCAATCGTCATATTCGCGATAAGAAAAGAGATGATCGACGTGATAACGTCGGCCGAGGGTTTTTAATTTTTGTGGATCATCGGATACCAAAGCCGTCAGTTGAGAATTCTTCCGCGCGTGCGCGAACGCGGGGAGGACGGCCACCTGAGCAATATGCCCCAATCCGACCACCGCATATCGGATTTGCCGACGATGTTTCGAAGCAGTCATTTCATTTTTACCCGTCTCTCAAACCTACTCAGTCACGCGTTTGAAAATTTGCACCGCCTCTTTCAATTGCATGCGGTTTAACCAGTTGTTTTTCTGCTTGCCCGTGAGCCGTCCGAATTGAATGGACCGGCACAGGGTGATGGAATCTCACTCTTATTTAAAGGACGGATGGCGGCTGAAGAACCGCCATCCGTATTAGTTCTACTGGCAACCGGGGTGTCCGCATTGGCACTTGCTTGAAGCAGACGAACCAGCGTTCCCGCAATGATCGCTGCAGTATGTCTTGCCACCTTTGGAGACCCCTTTACCCTGTTCGATTTTGCAGGTGCATCCACCGTGAGCACAATTCTCGTCGGCCATTCGAGTTCACCTCCTTCCGTCGGTGAGCTTGAGCTCTCCAACCTCGGGCGCGGTCCATCTAACTAAACGCCAGTACGCGGTCTCGGTTTGTCGCTCTCTGCAAAGTCCGCACTCGCTTCGCCTGTGGAAGAAATATCGTCGGCTCCGGTTCTTTCCAGAATATCCTTCGCTTTCGAAGTCCACTCCGAGTTATCGCAATGGACGGAAATTAGTATGCCGCCATTTTTTACGAGTCCCTCGTATCTTTTCGCTTCGTACTCCGGAATTCCGGCGCCGATGAGCGCCCCCGTCACGGGTATCGCGATGCTGCCTACTCCCGCCAGCCAACCCAGAATCCCACCTACAACGGCGCCTGACCCACCCCCCGTAGCAGCGCCTTCCGGAGCTTTCGTTCCTTTCTCATGAGCAAAGTCTTTTGTGCCCTTGTTTCCCGGAAAGAGCACCGAGATGTCCTCAACTCGAAACCCATCTCTCTGTAAAGCCTCAATACCAATCCTCAGACTTGCCTCGTTGGGATAAATCCCGAACGCAGCTGTGTTTTTACCCGCCATATCTATCTCCTTTCTGGTGTGTTTGAAGCCAAACGACAGTTTTACCTGACATGACAGCCGCCTCCTCGTCGTCTTTCCTGCTGACCTCTGAAGCTCGAGCGGCGCAGGAAAACACTCAACTCCCAAGCCCGGCCGGTAGCCTAAAGCATTTCTTTACGACTTTGCTTGGCACGAGCTGCGCCGATCGCCGTCTTCACGTCTTTTTCTTCTTCCGGTGGCGGTATCACCGCCGGCAATCCAAGCGACTGTATCCACAACTCGCGACTCCATCCGGTGGTATGGTAAAGGTGCTCGTCTTCTTCATTCTCGACTTGGTCAAGAGCATCGCGAAGGATCTTGCGGTCATCGCCTTTGCTTTTTTCCGCGACCTGCGCCAAGAGCTCCCAATTCAGATGATCTTTCGTTTCCGCTTCGACGACGCATTCCGCGGCGACGATTTGTGCTGCGTTCGGTTCGCCGGCTTCGCGCGCCATCTGCATCGCTTTGACCAGCGATGCGCCGATGTGCCGAACCACTGAGCGCCCCGGTGTCTCCGCTTCGGCGTCGAGGCCGAATTTTTCGAACAAGCCGCGAACGATCCGTTCATGCTTTTGGGTTTGATCAAGATATTTCTGCCACTCCTCTTTCAGGTCATCGTTGACCGCGCATTGGATGGCGTTTTCATAAACTTGGACACCGCCTATTTCAGTTTCCAACGCTTCGTACAATAGCTGGTTGAATTGTTCGTTTTTCATTCTTACTCCCTTAAAGTTGCGATAGGTTAATTGGTCGCCGCGAGAAATGATCCTTGACAGATCAAGCCGCAACTAACATGCCAGCAGATCGAAGAAGATATATCAGCGCTTTCTCGGCGCAGTCCGAAAAAGACCGTCTCAAAAATTCGGACAATACGGAGTTTCCACTACGCGCGTGAGTGTTGAGATCGCGTACCAAATGCAACTCAAAATCCTTTCGACCATCGCGGACCACCACGGCCCGGTCCGAGATCCCGCCGAATCATAGTTGCGACATCGATATTAGAACCGGAGCAGATCGGCCTGCTGATATACCGAGCTTAGGCCGGAAGATCTTCCCTGGGCTGGTCCAGCTCTCGAGTTTCTGCTGGCTCCGAATACTCGCTTTCCTGGCCGGATCGAATCCGCAATAAGATGGCTCGAAGCGCGTGCGATCGTCGCCGAATTGTTTCCTCTTTGCTGGTTAGACCCGCCTCGCGATTGGATTTAGCCTCTGCCGTAATTATCCCGGTACAAGGGTATTAAAAGCGCCTTCGCAAACTTCAGACAGCTGCAATACACGCGCATTCTGCATCAAGCGTAATTATCTTGGAATTATTTCGCAGGAGATTTACTTACATGAAGTAGGAACGACGCAGACATCTGGAGCGCAAGGCATTGCGTGAGCTCGTCGCTTGTTTCCCTGGAATAGTTAGCGATCGTCGCTGGTTAACCTTGTGAATGGAAAAACTAATGAAGCTCTTCTTGGGCGAGCAAAATCAGATCGCCTCCCAATCCGAACCCGGTCAATTCAAAGAGTCTATTTTTGTCTTTCACTCGAGGACCGAAATTTGCTTCGCCCAAAGTGTGCGGACTTCGCGTTCCGCATAACTAATGAAGCGTGTACTCCACAATAACGGACTATCCCTCGTCCTCTTTGGCTTATTTGTGATGTTTGAAATCGGCCTGAGCATTGTCGGCCAGCGCCGATACAATCAAGAGCGCATCGACCATCGACTCGCGCCGGTGACCTTCGCGAATTATCTCGTCAGTGCAGATTTCATGGAAGCTACAATGGAAAACTGGGAAAGTGAGTTTCTGCAGATGTTCGCTGACGTCGTGCTCACGACATTCCTGTTCCAGAAAGGCTCGGCGGAATCCAAATCCCTCGATGGCAATGAAGCCGTGGATCGCGATCCGCGGGAGGCCCGATTAAAGCAGGATGCGCCGTCGCCGGTGCGCCGGGGCGGTTTGAGCCTGACCCTTTACAGTCATTCGTTGAGCCTCGCGTTACTTTTATTGTTTTGTATATCTTTCGCGTTGCACGCGATGAGCGGCGCAAGAGAACACAGTATCCTGGAAGTCGCGCACGGCGGCCACGCGGTCAGTGTCATCGAGTATCTCGCTACGGCCCAATTCTGGTTCGAGTCGCTGCAAAATTGGCAGAGTGAGTTTTTTTCCATCGGCGTGATGATTGTTTTCAGCATCGTGCTGCGCGAGAAGGGCTCGCCGGAGTCTAAGCCGGTGGATGCGCCGCACGCCATGACCGGCCGTGATTAATGGTGCTCCGGGTTGCCCCGCTGGGCAGGCAGGCATGCATTGCAGGGCGGAGCAGTCTTAGCTCGGCGAGCGGTTGTGAGTTGCTCGATTTAGCGCTGTCGCTCGAATCCAGGCTGACCTGAAGTTTATGAGACTGAACCTCTGTGGGCGCGTTCTACGCGTTCTGAAGGACACCGTCGTGCAATGGATGGAAGATCAGCCGTTCCAGCTGGCTGCCGCACTGTCGTACTACACGTTGTTCTCCCTTGCGCCGTTGCTGGTCATCGTCATCTCCATCGCCGGATTCGCCTTCGGTCGAGATGCGGCACAAAATCGAATCGTCGAAACTATCCAGAGCCTGGTTGGGCGAGAAAGCGCAGCGGCGATCCAGGCAATCATTCAAAATGCGAGCAGTAAGCCCGATTCTGGCTTCCTATCGACTATGCTCGGCCTCATCATTTTGCTGGTCGGTGCCGGCGGCGTTGTTGGCCAGCTTCAGACTTCGCTCAATACCATCTGGGGCGTGACGCCGAAGGCAGGCCGAGATATCTGGGGGTTTGTGCGCCAGCGCTTCATTTCTTTTGGCCTGGTGTTAGGAATCGGTTTTCTTCTATTGGTATCTCTGGCGGTGAGCGCCTTGCTGACGGGTCTCAGCCGATTCATCGGCGACTTGGTCGGCGCCAGCGCATTTGTCGCCCATGCATTCGATTTTGTCGTTTCGCTAATTTTTGTAACGGCGCTTTTTGCGATGATCTACAAAATTCTGCCCGATGTGAACATTGAATGGCGCGATGTTTGGATTGGTGCTGCGCTGACGTCGTTTTTGTTCTCAATCGGAAAGATAATAATCGGGATGTATTTGGGTTCTACCGGTGTGACTTCGCCTTATGGCGCCGCCGGGTCTTTGATTACTATCTTGCTGTGGGTGTATTACTCTTCGCTAATTTTTTTTCTAGGCGCGGAGTTCACACAGGTCTATGCGTGCGAGTACGGGTCCGGTATGGTTCCGGCGAAGCACGCAGAGCCAATCACCACCGAACGCGCAACGCAAAATAGGAAATCGCCGCCTCCCAAAGAGCGAGATGGACGCGTCCGCTGAATATCACTTACTTCAGGGCTGAAGGCCAGTTCATTACGACTTGTCCGCCCTTAGCAACTTGAACACAACGACTTGATGAGCGAACTCGCGCCGCCACTTACATAACGAGCATAACGACCAAGTCACCGCGCGGCTGGCCGCGTCGGTGACTTGGTCGGATTTCCCTTACTTGGTTTTCGACGGAGCTTGGTTCGGCTGGTCAGTGTCTTTTCCCACGGTCGTATTGCCGGACTTCAGGTTATCGCGGGGCGCTGTCGGTCCACTGCTGGATCGACTCGAACTTGGAGAACTGCTGGATTGGACGCCGAGCTTATCTGCGGTTTCAGCGGTGATGGTACCGGTCGGTTGGAGATTACTCGCGCTCTGAAAAGACTTGAGCGCGTCCTTAGTACGTGCGCCCATTGTGCCGTCCACCGGACCCGGGGCATAGCCCTTATCTTTAAGGGCTTGCTGGATCTCTTTGACGTTCCCTGACGTGCCACGTTTCACTGTCGTGCTCATGTCGGAGCTTTTAGATGTGCTTTTACCCATTTCTACCGTACCGGATTGCGGACTCCCTTTAGGTAACGGTACCCCTGATTCCCCAGTTCTTTCCGACTGAGATCCTCCCTTTGATGCCCCGGGTCCGGATACATCCGGATTGATCGTGTCGCGCTTGGTAGTTCCTGATGGCTGCGCAAACACGATACCGGTGGTCATCCAGGCCGCTGTCAAAAGCGATCCCGACATTAACAAAATCTTTGGTTTCATAGACTTCTCCTTTTCTGATTTTGATATTCGTTCAAGTGACGTAATGCTCTTCTTCGATCGTTTCATACCTCGTAGTATATTTGGGATTTTCAAAAGTGCTGGCCTCAGAAATCAAAGAGTTACTCAGCGAGCAGAGCAACCAACATGCCAAAGATTGCACCCGTTACTTTTCAGCGAGGCCGATAGGTTTTTCGCCGGGCAGCCATCGCCCGACTACAAATCGACGTGATTTTGCGGACAACGGAAGGCAGGAATTAGGTGAATAACGGACAGCAGACAGCCCGCCCGTTCGCTCCTGTGAACGCGCTTAGGGATGGCCGCCAATGGTGCGAACAAAATTCAAATCGCAAGCTGTTCGTCCGTTCTTTTCTTACAGTCTTTTCTTACAGTTTGTGTGAATGGCATACCGTATTAATAGGTCTAATTTCACAGATCCCCGCAAAAATTAAAGAAATCTCGCTCTGGCATATCGATTGCGCTGATACCCACCGAGGGAAAATTTAATTTATGGAAATACTAAAAAATCAGGCGGGGACTATCGGCTGGGTGCTACTATGGCTAGTCGGTATACCGATACCAATTTTAGTGATTCTGTTTCTCGTGCGTGGTTGCACGTGAGAACAATCTCGGTGCTGTAAGGCGCGCTCGCCGACAGCAGCGTCGAGCCAGGCTCGGGCGAAGCATCGCCCATACTAGCAACGGAGAACGGCTGACAAAGACAATTCAAACTCTACGGTTCTCATAATTCATCTGACCGGCCGGGTCGCGAGTCTGAATTTCAGCTCCTCTGCGGCGACTGAATGCTTTCAAGCTAATTTCAGAATGTTAAGCGACGAAAAAAAACTGCTGATCGATCGTGATTTGGCATGGCTCGAGTTCAATCGACGCGTGCTAAAAGAGGCCGAAGATCCGACGGTGCCGCTCCTGGAGCGGGTCAAGTTTCTCGCAATTTTCAGTTCCAATCTTGATGAATTTTTCATGGTTCGCGTGGCCGGTCTAAAGCGCCGGCTCCATAACAAACTAGAGAGCGCGGACCTAGAGAACACCGACGTCGCCTCGGTCCTGAGCGCAATTTCTCGAAGAGTTCACGACTTGACCGAAGAACAGCACCTCTGTTTTCTCAAAACCGTGTTGCCGCAGCTCACTATGGAGGGTATCCATTTTGTGCGGCCCGAAGAGATGACCGGTGAGCAGGAGCAGTGTCTGGAAGAATTTTTTCACAAGACGCTTTACCCGATCGTCACTCCTTTAGCCGTCGATCCCGGCCATCCGTTTCCGTACCTAACGAACCGGTCACTTTCATTAATCGTATCACTGCGATCGAAAGTTACTTCAACTTTGCCCTATACGGAACTTTCTATCGTCAATACTCCAGCTCAAGTGGTTCCACGTTTCGTCCAGCTTCCGACCAAGGAAGGACAACACGCGTTCATGCTGCTCGAACATGTGCTGCGTCACTATCTACCGCGCCTCTATCATGGATTCGACATCCTCTCGGCGCACGCAATCCGTGTTACCCGTGATGCCGAATTCGGGCTCGTGCGGCGGCGCGATGAGGACTTGTTGATGACCATCGAACAGGGAATCAGAGAGCGCCGTATGGGTGACGCCGTGCGCTTGCAATATGATCCGGATCTGCCCAAAGAGTTATTAACGCAACTGGTCGAGGAGCTCGAACTTGGCGCGGAGGACCTTTATCCCGGCATGGGCTTCACCGCTTTTACCGATCTCTTTCAGCTTTACGCCACAGTGCATATTCCTCGACTGAGGGATCGGGTTCAAGCGCCGATAAAGGTCTCTTCCTTCGATCGAGGCCTCGATATCTGGAACACTATTCGCAGCGGCGATTTAATGTTCTTTCATCCTTACCAGTCATTCGACGCCGTCACGCACTTTGTCGATGAAGCTGCCAAAGATCCAAAGGTTCTGGCGATTAAAATGACGCTGTATCGGGTCAGTCCAAACTCGCCGATCGCACAAGCCCTAGCGCGCGCGGCCGAGGCGGGCAAAGAGGTATCGGTCCTGGTCGAACTGCAGGCACGGTTTGATGAAGAAGCAAACATCACCTGGGCCAGGGCACTCGAACAGGTCGGGGCTCACGTAGTCTACGGCTTGGTCGGCTACAAGACTCACTGCAAAGTATGTCTTGTCGTTAGACAGGAAAGCGAGGGGATTCGGCGCTATTGCCATCTTTCCACCGGCAACTACAATGCCCGCACCGCCGGGATCTATAGCGATCTTGGCATTTTTACTTGTCGCGACACCTACGGCGAAGACTTAACCGAGCTTTTTAACTTTCTCACCGGCTATACCCGGCCGCAAAAATTTCATCACCTCGCGCTGGCGCCGGTGGGTTTGCGAGATCACTTCATAAGTCTGATTCAGAAAGAAGCCGAGCACGCCCGCGGCGGTCTTGGAGCCCGCATCATTGCGAAGGTAAACAGTCTCATCGATGACGCCGTTATAGAACAGCTCTATTCGGCCAGCCAGGCGGGTGTACACATCGATCTTATTGTGCGCGGCATGTGCAGCCTTCGACCCGGCATGGCCGGCATTTCCGAAAACATCCGCGTCGTTTCGATTATCGATCGCTATCTTGAACACGCGCGTGCCTTTTATTTTCACAACGATGGAAATCCGACCTTCTGGCTCGCGTCCGCGGACTGGATGCCGCGAAATTTCAACCGGCGCATCGAAATCGCTTTTCCGGTCGTGGAAGCTTCGCTGCAAGTTAGATTGAAGGAAATCCTCGAGCTGCAACTCACCGACACCGTCAAAGGTTGGTGGATGCAGGCGGACGGCAGTTACATCCGAAATCCACAGACAAAAGACGCCGTTCGGTTTCAAGAGCGCTACTACGAAATCTTACAACTCGAAGAGCGCTCAGAAAACTCCAAGAACATGGTGCCATTGAGTGCCGCGAGATATCCGCCAGCGAGCATTAGCCCGTGAGCCGGTTTAATCTTGATTCTTTTCATAAGGAAACAGACACATTAAAATTACACTTATCCATAATCCGTCGGCTGGTGACGATGCGCAGCCATCAGGCGACCACATTGTTGAAATGATTCGTGCCGCCGGGCACAAGGTCAATTATCAATCTTCGAAACAGAATAAATGGAAAAAAGCGCTTAAAAAACCTTGCGACATTATCGCGGTCGCGGGTGGCGATGGAACCGTTGGCAAGGTCGCGCGGCGGCTAGCGGGTAACCGTATCCCTATCGCAATTTTACCAGTAGGAACCGCCAACAACCTTGCCCATGCTCTTGGGTTGACAGGGATATCGCTAAAAAATCTGGTCACGGGATGGAAGACCGCTCGTCGTGTAAATTTTGACGTGGGCGTCGCCGAAGGTCCATGGGGATCAAGCTATTTCATCGAGGGGTTCGGGGTCGGATTATTTGCTGCGACAATTGCTAGGATCAGAGAAGTAAACAGGTTTGACCTAGCAAATTCTGCCCGCCGCGAAGACGAGATCAAGTCAGTTTTGCGCATCTTGAAAGAGCAACTACACAAACATCGCGCAAAGAAATTGAATGTTCGTCTGGATGATCAAGATCTGTCCGGCGATTTTCTTCTGCTGGAGGCATTGAATATTCGATACGTCGGTCCAAATCTGGATCTGGTTCCGGGTGCGGATACGAACGATGGACTTCTCGACGTGGTTTTGGTCTCCTGCGGCGACGAAGCCAAATTGAGGAAATATCTCACCAACTGCATAACGCGCAGAAGCGCAAAAGCGAACCTACCTGTCCATCGAGGTCGACGTCTACAAATTGAATGGGACCGCTTTCCAGTTCATATCGATGACAAGGCGTGGCCCAAGAACAAAGATCGGAATCCGCGTCGGTCGAATGCCATTGATATTTCGATCGGGGCTCATGCTCTCGTATTTCTCACACCGCGAAGAATGAGGCGGCAACTGAAACGTCAGTCCGTCGTCGCCCGGTCTCGCGCTCCCGACTAGCCGCGCGCCGATAGCAAACCGAATCACCGACGTGAGAATTAGATTGGCGAGTTGTTAAGTGGCAAGTGGCTGGTTCGTTATATTCTCAGCGCCAATCATGACAACTGGCAAACGACCCGCAAGTTACAAATCCGTTCTAGAAGGCTTCTCGGAAGATTCTTCCCTGGAAAGCATGGATCTGCTTCAGAACCACCGGGCCGAGAACACTGCCAGGTGAAAAAAAATCCATGCTGACGTGAATTTTTCCAATTCACCTCTCCGAAAGGATCAACTGTTCTACTATTGACTCAATTTCAGCCGCGGAAATTGGTTTTTGCAAGTAATCGGCCATCCCCGCGCGTAGAGCTTCTTGCCGCAATTCCGATCCAAAATAGGCACTACAGCCAATAATCGGAACGTGTGCAGCGCTTGGGTGTTTCCTTATCGCCCGGGCTACGTCTGTTCCCTTCATATCGGGTAAAGTAAGGTCCAATAGGATGAGATTGGGTTTCGTGGCGATCGCCGTCGCGATGGCTTCATGGCCGCTTGCCGCTTCTGAGATTTCGTAGCCACGAGATTGTAGAAAGGTCGCGAGTATTCGCCGAAGATGCTCATTGTCATCAACGATGAGAACACTCTTTGACATAGCGGTGACCTCTCTACGCCGAAACAGCAGGTTTTCTTGCAAGTTTACACTAGAAACCAGTCAAGCCGCCGGAAATATGATGGCCGCAGGACAAATGCTCTGATCGTCTCCGCACGAGATTAGTGTGTCGCGGCTGCGATTGCTGCATCGGCACCCGATACACTTGGGAAATCGCCGATCAAGACTTTTAGCGCATAACGTTCACGATCTATCTCTTCCCTTGTGCGTACTCCTAGCCTGCGAAGCACTGGGACCGGAGGGCACCAGCCCTGAACCGCGTGCATAAATAGAAATGAAAGCACTATGCCAGGCAGGAGGATCCACCGTCTATCGCGTACTACACTCAAGAACATCCCGGTGACTGAAATGGAAGACGCCATTAGTTCTAAGACACGTTCAATGTCCCATTCTTGTTCCAAATCCCAGATGCGGCGAGAGATTTCTTCCTTGGGTCGAGTGGCATAGCGGTGGACATTCTCCTCGATCTGCCGATCGATGCGCCAATTAATTTCTGCCGCCGTGTTGGCTCTGACGCGCTCCGGGTCTGCTGGCTTGTCCATTGGAACTCTCCCACTTTGTGCAACGTTACGCTGAATTCAAAAACCTGTCTCGCCACTCGCAACCGGTGCAGGCAATGCGGCGGAAAATCGTCGTCGCATTGCCTGCACCTCGTCAATTGAGCTTACCCGCGTGAGCTTAGCCGCGCGAAAGCAGTTATCTGCGAGTGTCTTGCGGGACATTTTGCTCTGAGTCACGTCCCTGACTCCGACCTCCGCTATTTGGCGAGCCTTGTCGGCTTGGACCGTCTGATGTGGTTGAGCGAGAGCCAATACTGACGCCAAGCTTTTCGGCCGTACGCTGGTCGACGGCACCCGTGATCGGAATACCGTTGTCCTTTTGAAACGAGCGAATCGCCGATCGATTTGTATCGTCCGCTACTCCGTCGATTTGACCTGGATTATATCCCTTGGACTTCAATGCTTCCTCGACCATCCGCATGTCATTTTTTGATAGTTCCGGAGTACCCTGACCGCGCATGCCGGGGATATTTTCGTTGTCACCCGGTCTCGTTAGATTTCGGTCCGGCTGTCGGCGTTCTCCTGGAACTTCTTGCGACAAAGCTGGAGTCGCCACAGCTCCGATAATTCCCCCTAATAGAATTACTTTCAAGATAGATTTATTATATTTTCTCACGTTTGTCTTTCTCCTTTCCGCAAAAATTTTATTGGGGAACTTGCGTCCCTGTTATATAAAATTGAGCAAGCCCTATGCCACCCGTGCATGGCTGTTTATCGGGCGTAAAAACTTCGGCTTCTGAAAAAGTGTCAGACAATCCCTGAATCACTGTCAGAGAAAATACAGACTTTCACTTCGGGCACAAAGTCTCACATTGGGATCGTTTGGTTTTAAGCAAGAGCCTGGTGCCTTTGTAACATAAAGGACCACAGCTCGTATGGAAATCCCGTACTTGAGTCTCGCAAGGAGCATGGCCAAGCGAAAGCCACTTGATTGACGAGCAGACTCCAACTGAGTTCCCAAGTGAAAGAATCATGACAGCTGATGCCCAATGATCTTGTCGCTGGATTTTTAGGGGGGAAACCCACTGTCGTCCGAAAACTGGTTACAGGGCAACTCGGTTACCAGCTGATACTGACTTAGCACGTTTTAAGAAGGGCGTGCCGCATGCGACATCTTTGAGCGAAGAATTGGCACACGTCTTGCCTTTTGGAAGGCAATAAGCACATCGGCGCTTCGGAAACAAAGATCATGAGAAAGTGAAAAAGCTGTTCGAACCCGGACAGGGGAACCGAAGCAATTGGGTAAAACTCGATACTGCAAAACTCGACTTCGCAAAGCAAGCTGAAGCGCAATCGAAAGGAGGTCATGTCCAATGGCCCGGTATGGCAAAAAGGCCCAGCAAAAGGTTAAGCGAGCGATGCACGAACGCAAACAAGGCAAGCTAAAAAGCGGTCGCTCGGGAAAACGGGTGACGAGCCGCAAGCAAGCCATCGCGATCGGGCTGTCTGAAGCGCGACGCGCCGGCGGCAAAGTGCCACGGAAGAAATCAAAAAAGAAATAACGGGCGAGATTTAACTAACGAAATAGTCGAAGAGGAGGCACAGATGTTCAAATCAAGAACAATGCAGAGTTTCGTTTTAAGCCTAGGCTTACTCTTACCGATCGGGACGGGACTGGCAGCCGAGACGAAAACCAGCAACAGCAAGTTATCCGGCGCTGATTCTGATTTCGTTAAGGAAGCCGCCCAGGGCGGCATGATGGAGGTGCAGCTCGGCAAACTTGCGCAAGAGAAAGCCGCCGATGAAAAAGTCAAACAATTTGGTAAACGAATGGAGCAAGACCATAGCAAAGCCAATGACGAGCTGAAGAAGATAGCTTCGGGCAAAGGAATCCAACTTTCCACCGAACTCGACAAGAAACATAAATCCAAAATCGATAAGCTTTCGAAGGTTTCAGGCGCCGACTTCGATCGCCAATACATGCAAGATATGATCAGCGACCACAAAGACGATGTCAAAAAGTTTCAGCGTCAATCCGACAAGGGTAAAGATCCGGACTTGCAAAAATTTACGAGCCAAACCCTCCCCACGCTGAAGGAACATTTACAGCTCGCCGAGAGTACCGGTCAAGAAATCAAAACTTCCGGCAAGAGCGCGAAAAAACTTCAAGACAAGTAACCCTTAAATTGATCGAACAAGACCTGATTGAGAACATTAGCTTGAACTTTCCTGTCCGCCGCAGCTACGGCCAGCGGCGGACGGAAAGCGCATCTGTCGCCAATGGATCATTGCTGCTTATCATCCGAGTAAGTTTTCATCACGCCGTCTTGTGAAGCAACCTCGACAGGCGAATTAAGATCGCCCAATCACGAATACTACTGATGTGCTGATTCGCCGCGGACTTTTAATTGCTTTCACCCGAGTATTGTATGGAGTCCAAACAGCATCGCCTCTTATCCAATTCGTGGATCGTTATTGGAATCTTGATAGTAGTTATCACGCTCGCTACTTTAATAGCGATGCATCAATTGCGTCAGCAAGGCGCGCCTGAGTACGAAAACCCTAATAGGTCGAAAGCTCCACTCGAAACCAGCGAAAAAAGAAACCCGGCCGAGAAGCGCCTGCCACCGTCCAGGAAATCGACACCAACATCGGATAAGACTATCAAAGAGCTGGTTCGCGCTTGGAACCAAGGCCAGGCGGACGACATCGCGGAGACGTTCGCATAGAACGGGATGTTGATTATTCCTGCGCGTTCGCAAATCGAATCCTGCGCCGAAATCGAAAAGACCGTCGCAGAAAGACTGCCGCCCGATGCTCTTAGTTGGCTTAAGGGTGTTTGTGAAGCAAGATATTTTGCTGCTCAGTGAGTGAAGCCGCGCACGACCAAATCATTGGAACGCACCGAGATTGAGCCTACATCCACCATGTAACACCAGCCAGGCACAGCCTATCGGTCCGGCCGCTTAGCAACTTTCCTGGTCTGCGTGAATTGATGGAATAAATAACGTGCCATCAGCGTCGAAGATCACTGCTTCAATCCTTCGTCGCTGGAGCTGCTCATGCGATCTTCTTCTTCACTCCGGATTTAGCGTTTGCCGCCACGCGCCAGCCAGATGCCGACGCCCAGACTGATAAGCACTGATTGTATGGGGTATTTACGCACGATCGCGGTGAGGTCCGAGCCAATGCTGTCGACTGTTTTCCCTTGAAAATAGGAACTCGCTTTCCCCACGCCGCTTCGCAGTGCGGTGGCGGCTTCGCTCACCTTGCCCACGACGGTTTCACCAATATCGTAAGCCCTGGTTTTGAGATCGGCGACAGTGCCATATTTGTCACCGTACTCTCTAAGCTTAGCATCAACTTCTTGAGCCGCCTGTTCGCGCGTGCGGCCGTACGTCTCCTGCACCCAGCCGATCAATTTGTCCTTTTGTCCGCCGATGTCCTCAAAGTCATCGTCCGAGAGGTCACTCCACCAGGACTTCAAAGCGCCCTTCATTTGTTTCCACTGCCCCGCAAGAATGTGGTCGTTCATCGCTGG
>WNGI01002892.1_pt1 | contig 14973 bp, 13 predicted proteins | sample 5400621 | NCBI WGS metagenome assembly WNGI01 (sample SAMN13153374, study PRJNA577476) | soil metagenome | isolation source: 20 cm soil or saprolite under Garry oak tree replicate 1 | place: USA:California | collected 2016-06-15 | reverse complement strand
GATCCGGAGGGATTGACCGGTTGGGCCCGAGCGGCACTGGCGGCGGCCCAGCGCGCGGCGGTGAAGAAGCGTCCGAAAGCGCGCAAGACGGCGAAGGTAGCGGTGAAAAAGACAGCCACTAGCAGGCAAGTGCCTAAAAAGAAAAAGACTGCAAAGAGATCCAAGAACAAAGCACCAAAGAAGAGGTCCTCATCCCTGAGGAGCGCGCATTAGCGCGCGTCTCGAAGGATGGCTGCAAACGAAATCGTGGCCTCATGGTTCGAGACGCGCAAGATGCGCTCCTCACCATCAGGGACCTTGTCACCTGGCTCTGGATCTCGGCGGCGTATTCCGGGTCGGTTTCACAGATCACGCGGTTGCTGCCGTTGCGCTTGGCGGCGTAGAGGCAGGCATCGGCGCGTTCGAGCAGCAAATGAATATCGTCGTCCGGCTTCAGCACCTTGGCCACCGGTCATGTCCCCATAGCGCGGCCGCGGCCCGCGTTCCGCAGCAATGACAAAATTATCGCCGTGAAATTAATCGAGGAGGATAAGCGCCCGGTAAACGGGCTTCCCGCCGGGCGCTCAGAGAACCTCAGACGCGGGCGCGAACGGGTCGCAACAGGAACGCCGGAAGATGCGAGTGATCGGCGGGCTCTGACGATGTTTCGGGCGAGGTTTGCGGTGCGACTGGCCGGCCGATCGAAGGCGCGCGTGAGGCCGGCGGAGGGGACGGCGGCGTGAACGCAGCCACTGGTGGCTCGGGCTGCTTGCCGGAACCGCGGTCTCCCCGAGAACGTCGGGGTTCGCGTTCCCTACGCGGCTTGCGGCCGCCGCGCGAACCTTCCTTGGTCCCTTCTCGTGCACGCGACTCGCGCGTTCGTCCCGCTTCGTTGCCGGAAGGCGCTGCCGGAGTTTCGCCCGACTGGGTGCTGCCGCCACCTTCGGCACGGGGAATGGTTTGACCGATCAGTTTTTCAATCGCGACGATGGATTTCTGGTCGAGCGGCGTAACGATGGAGATCGCGGTGCCGGCGCGTCCCGCGCGTCCGGTGCGGCCGATGCGATGGACGTAGTCGTCGGCATGGTGAGGGACATCGAAATTGAAGACGTGGCTGGTCGCAGGAATGTCGAGGCCGCGGGCGGCAACGTCGGAAGCGACCAGCAGCGGAATATCGCCCTTGCGGAATTGATCGAGCGCCGCAGTGCGTGCCGACTGATCCATGTCGCCGTGCAGGGCGCCAACGCTGAAGCCATGCTTCTGCAGCGATTTGTACAATAACGCCACTTCGCGCTTGCGGTTGCAGAAGATGATGGCGTTCTGGAGGTCCTTGGCGTCGCGAAGCAGGCGGCGCAGCGTTTCCCGTTTCTCATGCGGCTCGCGGCCGACGCTGACCTGGAACTGGGCCACGCCCACGGCCGTGGTCGCGGGTCTCGAAACTTCGATCTTTTCGGGATTGTGCAGGAAGGTTTCGGTGATGCGTCGGATCTCGGGCGGCATCGTCGCGGTGAAGAACAGCGTCTGCCGCGTAAACGGAACCAGCTTACAGATGCGCTCGATATCGGGAATGAATCCCATGTCGAGCATGCGGTCGGCTTCGTCGATGACCAGCAGCTCGACCCCGGTGAGCAAGAGCCCGCCACGCTCGGTATGGTCAAGCAGCCGGCCAGGGGTTGCGATCAAGACGTCGACGCCACGCGTCAATTTGGAATCCTGATCGCCGAACGAAACCCCGCCGATCAGCAGCGCGACGTTGAGTTTCTGGCCGGCGCCGTATTTGTCGAAACTCTCCTTCACCTGGGCGGCGAGTTCGCGGGTCGGCTCGAGGATGAGGGTGCGGGGCATTCGGGCCCGCGCGCGCCCCTTTTCCAGCAGGGTGAGCATCGGAAAGACGAAGGCAGCGGTCTTGCCTGTGCCGGTCTGGGCGATGCCGAGAACGTCTCGGCGGGCCAGAACATGGGGAATCGCCTGTTCCTGAATGGGGGTAGGGGTGGTGTAACCGGTGGCCGCGACGGCGGCGAGCACCTTGTCGGACAAGCCGAGATGGGAAAAAGACATTGAGCCTCTGGTAGAAACCGCCGCTTGGAATCCCGGAAACAACTGTCGCGCCAATCCCGGAACGGCACGCAAATTTGCACGGGATTTTCGGATACGCAGACAGGCGGCTTAATCAAGATATCGCGTTTCGATACCGGGCCGCGTCGAAGCGGAACATAGGGGTGAATTGGCTAAAGTCAATGGAGCAGGCGCGGGAAGCACTGAAAAAGCTTAATGTTTTGCAGAAATGCGGGAGTTCCGAATCATTGCGTCGCGGATCAGGCGCCCGCGGCCGACGTGGATGAACCGGCGGTACAACTCAGCCGACTACGGGGTATGGCGGTTCGCGCAAGCCGTGGACAGGTCGTGCCGGGGGCAGGAAATACCGATGAAGATTTGGCTGTCGTTGAGGGCCGCTTTGGCGTGGAGCTTGCTGGCGTCGTCTTTACTGGCGCTGGTGCAGCCGGCGCACGCGGAAAAGCGTGTCGCGCTGGTGATCGGCAACAATGATTACAAGAATGTTCCCAAGCTGCAGAAGGCGGTGAACGACGCCCGGACCATGGGCGATACGCTCAAGCAACTCGGTTTTTCCGTGATGGTTGCGGAGAACCAGACGCGCCAGGCCTTCAGCCAGACCCTGCTGGCATTCGACAACGCGGTTGAGCCCGGCGATACCGCGTTCTTCTTCTATGCCGGCCATGGCTTCGAGATTGCGGGGCAGAATTTCCTGCTGCCGACGGACGTGCCCGCCGCTACCGAAGGCCAGGAAGAACTGGTGCGCGACGCATCGATCCTGGCGGATCGCATTATCGAGCGGCTGCAGAACAAGAAGGCGCGCACCTCCATTCTTGTGTTCGATGCTTGCCGCAACAATCCGTTCGAGCGAAGTGGCACCCGCGCCGTTGCCGGCGGCGGCGGCCTCGCGCCGATGACGCAATTGCCCGAGGGCGTGTTCTCGATCTTCTCCGCAGGCCCCCGGCAGACCGCGCTCGATCGTCTGTCGAACAATGACGACAATCCCAATTCGGTGTTCACGCGAACCTTTGTGAAGGAGCTCACGCAGCCCGGAGTCAACCTTGTTCAGGTCGCGCAGCACACGCGCCGGGTGGTAGCGGAAATGGCGGAAACCGTGAGTCACAAGCAGATTCCGGTTTATTTCGACCAGATGGTCGACGACGTGTTTTTGAATGGCGCGGTGGCGACTGCAAAACCCGCGGAGGTGCCGCAAAAGGTTGCGGCGCTGCCGCCGGTGTCGGTCCCCCGCATGGCGCCTTCGAACGATTCCGTCAACGCGCCGATCGCAATGTTCTCCCGCCACAATGGCGGCTGGACCGTGGTGTTCTCGATCGCCGATCCGACCCTCGGGATTTCGTGGCGGATCGGCGATGCCGGCGAATTCCGCGAGACCGGATTCATCGACACGCTCGATCCGCGAACGCGCAAACGGATGCCCAATCCTTCGATCGAACTTGCGGCCGACGCGCCGGCGGCTACCATTCAGGTTCGCTATGTCGACGCCTCAGGCGAATTGCAGGGGCCGTTTCCGATCAAATTCGATCCGGAAGCGGCGTTGATCCGCGATCAGCGAAAAATCCTCGACATGACCGCAACAAGCTGGCTGGCCTTTCGCGAGTTCAACGGGCTGCTGGTCTACTACAGCCACCTGATGTCGTATCGCTGTGCGATCCGCGAGGCGCGTATCGGCATCGACACCGCGGTGCCCGACAAGGTTTTGAAAATGCCACCCTGCGATCCCAGGGATCCCAGCGTCATTCCGCACGAGGCGCAGCCCTATCTCAAGCTTGCGCCCTCGACCCAGTTCGTCTCGGTGGAATTGACCTATCGCGACGGAAGCATCTCCGAAATCAAGAGTTTTAGGCGATAAGTGGCGCCTAGCCCATGATCGAAAATCCGCCATCGATGGGAATCGCGGTGCCGGTGACGAAGTCCGAGGCGGAAGATGAGAGAAACACCGCGATGCCGGCAAAATCGGCGATCGCGCCCCATCGCGCCGCCGGGGTGCGTGCCAGAACCTTTTCATGGAGTCCATCGATCTCCTGCCGCGCCCGCCGGGTGAGATCGGTGTCGATCCAGCCCGGCAGCACCGCGTTGACCTGGATGTTGTCGGCGGCCCAGGCGACCGCGCAGGAGCGCGTGAACTGCACGATGCCGCCTTTGCTCGCGGCGTAAGCCGGCGCAAAGCTGGCGCCGAAGATCGACATCATCGAGCCGATGTTGACGATCTTGCCGCCGCCCGCTTCCTTCATGGCCGCGTAGACCGCCTGCGAGCACAGGAATGCGCTGGTGAGATTGGTCCTGATGACGCTATCCCATTCATCGAGATCGAGCGCGTGCGGGGATTTCCGGATGTTGATGCCCGCATTGTTGACGAGAATGTCGATCCGGCCGAGTTCGCCTTTGACCTGATCGGCCATGCGGGCAACCGCCTGCTTGTCGGTGACGTCGGTCGCTACCGCGATCGCATTGACGCCGCGTGCCGCGAGGTCGGCGACTGCCGCTTTCGATTTCTCCTCATTGCGGCCTACGACCGCGATGTCGGCGCCGGCATCGGCCAGCCCACGCGCCATGCCGAGCCCGATGCCGCCATTGCCGCCGGTGACGATGGCGACCTTGCCTTTCAAACCGAACAATTCCGATTTCATTGCTGTACTTTCCAGATTTCAGCGTTGGCTTTGCCAGATGAAGATCAGGCCGATGGCCGCGAGCGCCGCGCCATAGAGGGCCCACTGAATCTCATTGATCATGAAGCTCGTCTTCGGCCAGGCCACCACACCGGTGCCCTGACCGATCCAGAGCAGGCCTAAGGCGAGCGCAAGAAAGCCGACGGTCAAAAGCAATTTGCGCATCGGTTTTTCTCGCGAACGTCGGCCAGGCTGTCGTGCAACGGTGATCAGAGTGACGCTCTCGCTTATCTAGGGCAAGAGCAAAGGACGACACCTCCGAGGTCAGCAATGTCAGGCTAGCCGAGGTACAAAAAAGCCCCGGTCGACGCCGGAGCTCTTTGCATTCCTGAACCTCTGACGAAGTCAGTACCTCGGGGCGACCGGACCACCCCAGTTGAAGCGATAGACCAACTCGCTGCGGATCGTGTGGACAAACTTCTTGGAGTCGTCTGACACACCGGATGGCGCGCCCGTGCTAAACCGAACGGGATTGTTCTCTACGTCGAACTCCGAGAAACGGTATTCGGTCTTCCAGAACAGGCCAGGCAGGAAGTTAATCGCATATTCGTCACCGGCGCCGAGGAACCAGCCCTTGTAGGTTCTCTTGTCGATAAAGGCGGTCGTCGGAATATTCGGGGGCAAAACAATAGGAATTCCTCCGAAGGCAACTGTGAGGTTGGTACGGTCGAAGGTTGCCTGGGTATAACCACCGGTGAAATAGCTCAGAAGGCTGGGGAAGGCCAGCCAACCGACACGGCCGCCCACCGCCCAAGCCGAACTCATCTTCTCGTCGCCGACCAAGCCGATCGCAGCAGGAGGATTCAGCTTGCCCTTGAGGCTGCCCCAGTCGTAATCGGCGAACGCGCCGACTACGAAGTTCCAGCCCGCAACCGGAAACTGATAGTCGCAGCCGCCGCCCACGGTCCCGAGATAACCACGACCGCCCGCCGTTGTTGTGGCGGTGAACGGAACGCGCGGCGGACCATCGATAAAGCCGGTATTTTCCTGGTTCCAGAGGCCATAGCCGCCGCCGCCGCCAATGTAGCATCCGGTCCAGGACGGCGCATATGCGTCCGGAGCGGCCGGCAAAGGCGCCCTGGCGGCCATGTCGGCTGCAAATGCCGGTGCGGTGAGGGCCACGATAGCCGTCAATGCGATTGCCAGCTTTTTCATTTGAAATTCCTCAGCATCCAGCGCTCGGTCCCCGCGTGTGGCAGGCCGCAAATGCGCTGATTCCCAACCCCAGTGCGAGAAGTATAGTCGGTTCCATGCAAAAGACTGTTGCCGGTTAGGCACACCCGCCCCCTAAACGGTATGGGGCTGCTCCAAGGCGACTTGGCTGAGCGCGCCGCGGCAACAAAAAAGCCCCGGACGATGCCGGGGCTTTTTGTACCGCTAACCTTAGACGAGGATCAGTACCTCGCGCCACCCCAGTTAAAGCGGTAGACCAGCGACGTGCTAATGGTCTGCACCCAAGGCTTGAAAGTAACCGATGAAGCGGTAAGCGGCCCGGCGACAAAGGTCTCCGGAAGGGTGATGCGGTCAAAGAAAGCCGAGCGGTACTCCGTCTTCATAAACCACCCAGGAGCGGAAATGCCGAAGAAGTTGAGGCTGTTTTCAAAACCGCCGCCGATGAACCAGCCATCACGATGGAATGACGCCGTGGTAGCAACGCTGGGTCCCCCGACGAGGCTGGTCAAGGTGGTACCCGACCACTCGGAACCAGTATAACCGGCGTTGACGTAGGAATTGACATTCGGCGCGACGAGGTAACCCAGTCGCACGCCAGCCGCCCAGGTATCGCGAAGCTTTTCGCGGCCCTCAATGACATTAAATGGATCCGATACCGAGCCGCGGATCTCTCCGAATTGACCATCGCCGAATACGCCAAATACCCAATTGCTGAACTGCCAGTCGTATCCGGCACCGACTGTTCCGAACCAGCCACTGCCGCCTAGCCGCTGATCACGGGTGAACGCAACCCCGGTGGGAAAGGCCACCACGTTGCTGTCGGCGTTCCACAACCCGCCGCCGCCACCGCCGAAGATGTAGAAGCCAGTCCAATTATAAACCGGTGCAGGCGGCTGATACACCGGCGCCCTGACGGGCATGTCGGCCGCGACCGCCGGTGCGGTGAAAGCCGCGATAGCAGTCAACGCAATTGCTAACTTTTTCATTTTCAAATCCTCGGTAAATGCAGCGCTCGACCCGACCGCGTGACAGGGGTGCAGATGCACCGATTCCCCATTCCCTAGGGTGACTATAGCCAGTCCTGCTCGAAATGCTGTTGCCGGGGGGGTACACCCGCCGGAAAATGCACTGCGGAATTGCGTGGATAGAAGGGCGGGAAATGGCTGAAGAGGGCCGCAAACAAGGCCCAGGCGGGGGAATTGCCCGTGCCCCCCGCGCCCGAAGCGGCGGGGGCTCACACGTCCAGCAAATCCTCGCTGGCGAACTCGGCCTTGTCGGAAATGAACGCAAACCGGGCCTCGGCCCTGGTGCCCATCAGCCGCTCGACGGAATCGGCGGTGCCTTCGCGGTCGTCGGCGAGCAGCACCACGCGCAGCAAGCTGCGCTTGGCCGGGTCCATCGTGGTTTCCTTCAGCTGCGCCGGCATCATTTCGCCAAGACCCTTGAAGCGGCCGACATCGACCTTGGCGTTGGCGTTGAATTCGCTCTTCAGCAGCGCGTCCTTGTGGGCGTCGTCGCGGGCGTAGACGGTCTTGCTGCCGTGGGTGAGGCGATAGAGCGGCGGCACCGCTAGATAAAGGTGGCCCTCATCGATCAGCCGCGGCATCTGCCGGTAGAAGAACGTGATCAAGAGCGATGCGATATGCGCGCCGTCGACGTCGGCGTCGGTCATGATGATGATGCGCGAGTAGCGCAAATCCTCTTCGCGGTATTGCGCTCCGGTGCCGCAGCCGATCGCCTGCATCAGGTCGGCGAGCTGCGCATTGGCCGTCAACTTGTCCTTGCCCGCGGACGCGACATTGAGGATCTTTCCGCGCAACGGGAGAATGGCTTGCGTCTTGCGGTCGCGCGCCTGCTTGGCGCTGCCGCCGGCGCTGTCGCCCTCGACGATGAACAGCTCGGAGCCTTCGGCTGCCGTGTCGGTGCAGTCGGCGAGCTTGCCGGGCAGGCGCAGTTTCTTCACCGCAGTCTTGCGCGAGATTTCCTTTTCGGCGCGGCGGCGCAGCCGCTCGTCGGCGCGCTCGATGACGAAATCCAGCAGCCTGTTGGCCTGAAGTGGATTGCCGGAGAGCCAGTGGTCGAATGGGTCCTTGATCGCCTGCTCGACGATGCGTTGTGCTTCGGCGGTAGCAAGGCGGTCCTTGGTCTGGCCCTGGAATTCCGGCTCGCGCACGAACACCGACAGCATCACCGCGGCGCCTACCATGACATCTTCGGAGGTGATGACGGCGGCGCGCTTGCCCTGTCCCACCCGCTCGGCGTGATCCTTCAAGCCGCGCAGCAGCGCGCTGCGCATGCCGGACTCATGAGTCCCGCCATCCTGCGTCGGTATGGTGTTGCAATAGGAGGACAGAAAACCATCGGCGTCGGCGGTCCATGCCACGGCCCATTCGCAAGTGCCGTGGGCACCGACGCGTCCGGATTTGCCGGAGAAGATGTCCGGATGCACCAGCGTGTCGGCATGAACAGCGGCGCCGAGGTAGTCCTTCAGGCCGCCTACGAAATGAAACGTGTCCTCGGCCGGCACATCGTCGACGCCCTTCAGCAAAGTGGGGTCGCAGCGCCAGCGGATCTCCACCCCACCGAACAAATAGGCCTTGGAACGGGCCATCTTGAACAGGCGCTGCGGCTTGAAGCCGGCCTTGGCGCCGAAAATCTCGGCGTCCGGGCTGAAGCGGATCTTGGTGCCGCGGCGGTTGTTGATCTTGCCGAGGTCTTCGAGCTTGCCTTTGGGATGGCCGCGCTCGAACGCCATGCGATAGAGTTTCTGGCCGCGCGCAACTTCGACCTCGAGCCGGGCCGAGAGGGCGTTGACAACCGACACGCCGACGCCGTGCAGGCCGCCGGAGGTTTCATAGACCTTGGAATCGAATTTGCCGCCGGAATGCAGCGTGCACATGATGACTTCGAGCGCGGATTTTTTCGGAAATTTCGGATGCGGGTCGACCGGAATGCCACGGCCATTGTCGGTGACCGTCAAAAATCCGTCGGCGCTCAATTCCACTTCGATGAAGGAGGCGTGCCCGGCCAGCGCCTCGTCCATGGCGTTGTCGATGACTTCCGCGAACAGATGATGCAGCGCCTTCTCGTCGGTGCCGCCGATATACATGCCGGGCCGGCGGCGCACCGGCTCGAGGCCTTCGAGCACCTCGATATCCCGGGCGGTATAGCCGGCTTCGGCGCTGGAAAGGCGCGATGCGACCTTGAGCGCGCGGCCCTTCGGCTCGGAGGCCCCGAACAGGTCGTTCGTTGCCTTTGATTTAGCAAGAGATTTCAATGGCTTTGCCATGGACTTTCATGTGTTGCACGCGCCGCTTGCGCAGCGAATCGGTATCCCCTGACTATGCCACGGATAAGCTTAAAAAGTGACGGCGGGCGCTGAGGCGGCGGTCACCTTGAGGTGGAAGGAGCTCGCTTCCGTTTCAAGCGCGGGATGTCCTCGGACGTACCGCCGCAAACAGCACCATCGCCTGCGACGACTGGTGTCCCATCGCTGCAGCGACGCTACACATTCGAGCGCCTTCGGCGAGCCGGTGATCGATTTCTCTCCGGTTCGTTTGGCTTGATTAATCGCCGAGGAGACCGAGGCTCACGAACAATCCCCGCCTTTGTGACTTGAATGTCGCGCGAGGGGCTGGCTTACCAAGGATTCAAAGGCTCAAATGGGGCGGGGAAGGGCAATCGGAAATGGAAGGTTTTGCGCACGCCTTGGCCGACTTCGTGCGCGATCATCAGGCCTGGGCCGCACCGATCGTTCTGATGCTGGCATTCGGCGAATCGCTTGCCTTTGTTTCACTGCTGATCCCCGCCTGGGGTGCGCTGGTAGCAATCGGCGCAATGCTCGGCGGGAGCGGGATCAACTTCTGGCCGGTCTGGATCGCCGGCGCAATCGGTGCTGCGCTCGGCGATTGGCTCTCCTATTGGTTCGGCTACAAGTACAAGGAACAGGTCGCACACATGTGGCCGTTGTCGCGCTATCCGGAAATCCTGCCGCGCGGCAAGGCCTTTGTGGAGAAGTGGGGCGTACCAAGCATTTTCATCGGGCGATTTTTCGGACCGCTGCGGGCTTCGGTGCCGCTTGCTGCCGGGATATTCGAGATGGAGTACTGGCACTTCCAAATTGCCAACTTCGTATCCGCACTGGTCTGGGCGGCGGCGCTGCTGCTGTTCGGCGACGTGCTCGCGCAGATCGCCAAATGGATGTGGGGCGTGGTCTAGAGCCTCCTCTTTGGGAATAAGCCGCAAGCGCCGGTGTTAACCGCCCTCCACCGCCAATCGCGTGGACACGTTCGCATTGCGGATAAAGCACTCGTTACGAGGGCACGACAACAACAACGAGGAACCGGGAACGCTGCCTGGAAGTTATCGTTTTGCCGGGAACATCAGCATGCTGGGAGGACATCAGCATGGAACTAACACGACGTCACGCACTCGCCGGAGCCGCAGCAATCGGGGCCACACCGCTTCTAGCGCCCATACCCGTGGAGGCGGCCGCCCCGTTGGCGGACAAACAGGCGCCGAGTTTCTATCGCTATAAAGTCGGCGACATCCAGGTCACCGTGGTTTCGGATGGCAGATCTACCTTGCCGCTGGAGGATTCCTTCGTCACCAATGCGAACAAGGAGGAAGTCAACGCCGTGCTGGAAAAGGCGTTCTTGCCGCGTGATATCTTCACGATCTATTACGCGCCGCTGGTGATCAATACCGGCGGCAAGCTGGTCGTCGTTGATACAGGCAATGGCGCGGCCGCGAACGTCAACAGCAAGGGCGCCATTGGACAGTTCGCCGCCAATATGGCCGCTGCGGGCCTCGATGCGAAGGCAGTCGACATGGTGGTGATTTCGCACTTCCACGGCGATCATGTGAACGGTTTGCTAGCGGCCGACGGCACGCCGGCGTTTCCGAACGCCGAAGTGCTGGTGCCCGCGGCCGAGTGGAAATTCTGGATGGACGACGGCGAGATGAGCCGCGCGCCCGCGGGGCGCATGCAGGGCCTGTTCAAGAGCAACCGCAACGTCTTCGAGGCTGGCCTCAGGAAGAAAGTCACGCCCTATGAGTGGGGCAAGGAAGTCGCGCCTGGTCTGCTTGCCGTGGAAAGCGCCGGTCATACCCCCGGGCATACCTCCTATGTGCTGTCGTCCGGTTCGGGCAGGCTATTCATTCAGTCGGATGTGACCAACAATCCGATCCCATTCGCGACGCATCCTGGCTGGCATGCGTCCTTCGACCAGGACGGGGATATGGCGGAAAGGACCCGCCGTCGGGTCTACGACATGGTCGCTGCCGAGAAACTACAACTGCAGGGCTTCCACTATCCGTTCCCCGGGCTCGCCCATGTCGAAAAGGACGGCAGCGGTTACCGCGTGATCCCCGCACCATGGAATCCGACGACCTAATACTATTTCGTCTTCCCGGAGTGCGGGCGAGCCCGCTATTGTGGAGTTTGACAGTTAAGCGTGACTGCCGCCCATTCGTCGCGGCAACATGCTATCTCGCTTCGCGTAGGGGGCTCTCGCCCTGCCATTGCCAGATGGAAAACTCTGTTTGGCCAAATCCTCTTAGTCAGTTCATCCTAGCCAATCCATCTTGGCGAATTCATCGGGATCAAAACATGCGCCGTTTCCGCCAACTGTCCCTGATTACTGCCTGCATGATGGTTCTTGTGGCGCCGGTTGCCTCATCGGCCCACACCATCATTGACGAATGGTCAGCTGTGAAGGCGCCGGCAGCGCCAGAGCTGAAGGGGGTGACAATCGACCCCAAGACAACGGCACTTTTAATGCTCGATTTTGTCAAGCAAACCTGCAACGAAAAAGTCCGACCGCGCTGCCCGGCAACGCTGCCCGCCGCCAAGCAATTGCTGGCCGGTGCACGCGCAAGCAACGTTCTTGTCGTCTACAGTATTGTCGAGAGTAACGTGATTGGCGATACCGTGGCCGACGTTGCCCCGATCGGCAATGAACCCGTTGTTCAGTCCGGGGCACAAAAATTTATCAAAACCGACCTTGAGAAAATACTGAGGGATCGCGGCATCAATACCATTATCGTGGCCGGTACCGCGGCTGATGGTGCCGTACTCCATACCGCGTCCGAAGCGGTCTTCCGCGGCTTCAAAGCGGTAGTGCCCGTGGATACGATGTCGGCGGCCAATGCCTACATTGAGCAGTATGTTACTCACCACTTCGCGACTGCCCCCCGCGTCGCCGCCGGAACGACCCTGACCAGCGTCGGCATGGTCAAGTACTAGAACGAGACCGATCTAAATCCTTGACGCCGAGGGACTGCGGCCTTATAGGCCCGCCCATGACCAACGCCGCGACCATCCTCATCGCTCGTCGCCGCCGCAGCATTGCGGTATGGGCGGACGTCTGCGCGTAAGATCGTCGCCTCTGCCGCCGGATCCACTCCGCGGCCTCTCCCTTGCAAGAAACGCGGTATCGATCTGGCGGCTCCTACGTCAAGCAGGAGTTTGAAATGTATACGCCTCCCATGTTCAAGCCCGACCGTGCCGCGAGCCTTGGTTTTGCGGAAGCGCGCGGATTCGGCACGGTGTGCGCATGGGACGGCGCCAAGCCGGTCGCATCCTCGCTGCCGTTCTGCCTCGCCTATGCCGACGACGGCACGCCGCGCGTGGCCTTTCACGTTGCCCGCAACAATCCGCTGGCGAAACTGGCGGACGGAAAAGCGCCGTGGCTGATAACCGTGAACGGCGCGGACGCCTATGTTTCGGCGGACTGGTATGCATCGCCGGATCAGGTGCCGACCTGGTTTTATCAAGCCGTGCATCTCACCGGCTGCGTGCGGGTGCAGCCCGACCATGAACTTGGTCCGCATCTCGATACGCTCGCCCGCAAGTTCGAAGGCTGGCTAGCGCCGAAACCGCCCTGGACGACCTCGAAGATGACGGCCGGGCGGCTGGACGCGATGAAAAAGGCCATTGTAGGTCTGGTCATGACGGTCGAGGAGATCGAGGGCAGCTTCAAGCTCAACCAGCACAAATCCGACGTCGACCACATGGCGGTTGCAACCGCGCTGGCGCGGCAACCCGGCGCCGCCGCGACGCTTCTGAGGAGCGAAATGGTCGCGCTGCGGCCGCAGTTGGACTACACCTTGCCATTGGGTGCCAGTAAACCCGCGGATGGAAGGAACGCGCCATGACCCTCTCCGATACACAGCGGGCGAGCGGCCCAACCCGAACCACCGGGGCCGCCACGAAGCCAGCAGTATTCGTTGATGGCGCGTCTGGAACGACGGGCCTCGGCATTCGCGAGCGCCTTGACCTGCAGAACGACGTCACGGTGAAAGGCATTGCTGAGGAAAAGCGCAAGGATGCTGGGGCAAAGCGCGCGCTCATGGAGGAAGTAGACCTCGTCATCCTCTGCCTTCCGGATGATGCCGCGAAAGAAACCGTCGCGCTGATCGACGGCATGGGCGGCGCGGCTCCCAAGATGCTGGATGCCTCGACGGCCTTTCGCGTCGCAAGCGACTGGACCTACGGCTTTCCGGAACTCGCACCGGACCAGGCTGACAAGATTCGGACAGCGAGGAAGGTATCCAACCCGGGCTGCTATCCGACGGGCGCGGTGGCGTTGCTGCGGCCGCTCGTCGATGGAGGTCTCATGCCGGCGGATTACCCTGTCACTATCAACGCGGTCAGCGGCTATTCAGGCGGCGGCAAGTCCATGATCGAAAGATTTGAGGGGGACAGCGCGCCGGCGTTCGAGCTTTATGGGCTTGGCTTCGAGCACAAGCACCTGCCCGAGACGCAGCTTTACTCAAAGCTTGAGCGCCGGCCCATCTTCGTGCCGTCGGTCGGCAATTACCGGCAGGGGATGCTGGTGTCGGTGCCGTTGCATCTCGACACACTTCCGGGCAGGCCGAGCGGGCCTGATCTCCACGCCGCGTTGGCGAAGCGTTACGCGGAGAGCAAATACGTCTCTGTAATGCCGTGTCAAAACGCAGCTACCAAGAGCGGACGGCTCGAGCCGGAAGCGCTCAATGAGACCAACTTACTCGAGTTGTATGTCTTCGCGAGCGGCAGGCACGGCCAGGCGCTTCTCGTCGCGCGTCTCGACAATCTGGGCAAAGGAGCGTCCGGCGCGGCCGTGCAAAACATGCGGCTGATGTTGGGCCTCGCCGACAAGTAGCGCAACCCAGGCTTATCGCTTCCATGGAAGTGCTGCGTCGTGGACGAAGACACGCTGCGATTCTGCCGGCACAATGCCGAGGGCTATGTCCATGTGAGATCACCTCGCGCCAGGCGCGGCTAACCCGCCTTCCCGCGCAGCTTCAGCCCGGCGCTTCGTTCTGGCCCGCAAGAGTCCCTGAACTCTCGCACCTTTACACTACCTTGAAAATCGCCAGCGCCAGCACGGCCTGCGCGAGGAAGCCGACGGTGAAGGCCAGCGTGCGGAACACCGGCAGACCCAGCGTATAGACGATCAGATGCGCGACCCGGGACCAGAAATACACCGCGCAGGCATAGACGGTCCATTTCGTCGAATAGTCGATCTCGGCAAGGATCAGTACCAGCGGCGCGAAGATAACGAGGTTCTCGACCGCGTTGTCGTGGGCGAACATCAACCGAGTGGCCCACTCCGCATGCGGCTTGGCGTTGCGCGACGGATTGGCCATCGTGCCAGACAGGCCACGAACCTGACAGCGATTTATGATGTAGGGGATCCACAGCAATCCCGTGAAGATGACCGTCAGCGTCAGCCAGAACAATTCGCGCGTCATAGGCTTTCCCCCCTCAATCGATCTCGAATCGCGTCCCGGCGGGGACGACCTAGGTTATACTCAAAGGTGCTTTGTTGCGCTATGCGCGGACCCGGACGTAGCTGCCGGGCGCGTCTTCGATCGGAGGCAACCCCTCGGTGCCGACAGCGCGCGCCGGCACCTCCTCGGCGTCGATACTTGCGAGCCATTCGCGCCAGTCGGGCCACCACGAGCCCTTGTGCTCCTGCGCGCCCTTGATCCAGTCGGCGAGGGTGACGTCCTTGATGTTGTCGTTGGTCCAGAACTGGTACTTGCCCGACGCGGGCGGGTTGACCACGCCCGCAATGTGCCCGGACCCGGACAA
>WNGI01003245.1_pt1 | contig 14977 bp, 14 predicted proteins | sample 5400621 | NCBI WGS metagenome assembly WNGI01 (sample SAMN13153374, study PRJNA577476) | soil metagenome | isolation source: 20 cm soil or saprolite under Garry oak tree replicate 1 | place: USA:California | collected 2016-06-15 | reverse complement strand
GGTCAGGACAAGTGGCAGATCATGTTCGGCCGGCTGGTGGGCGAGGCCGATTGTCGATTTGACTATCCGGCGCGCTCGGCAACACTTCAGGCTGTGCGAAAGATTTTTGTTCACTGGCAAATCCTGTCGAGGCGTGTCACTTTGGCGACCGCTATTTGCGTAATGTGGTTGCATAAAAATGAATGGGGTCGAGCCGCCTGGGGCGCAAGATAGCCTGGACCGGATTGTGCCGCGCAGTGTGCAGCGACCATCACTTCAGATGGCGGCCGGAGGATTGCCGTCGGCTGCCGAGATTTGGTCGACGACAGCCGAGGCGCCCGCTCATCCCAGCAAACCTGCCGAGCAAATAGCGACTGAAAAGCTCTTATACGGGCCCGAGCCCGCAGAAGCCTCAAAGCTCGGCACCATCTGGCGGAACAGTGCCTGGCAGAAGCGCCGTTTGGCGCAGAGCCGAACCTGGCCGCCGCGCCGACTGTCTTTGGCGTTGCAGGGTGGCGGCTCATTCGGGGCATTTACCTGGGGTGTTCTGGAGCGGCTTCTGGAAGAACCGGATTGCGAGATCGATGCTATCAGCGGCGCCAGCGCCGGTGCCGTCAACGGCGTGCTCCTCGCGTCTGGTTTCGTCGAAGGCGGCCGGGAAGGCGCGCGGACGCGACTGCGACGATTTTGGCGGCGGATCACGGAAGAAGCATCGTTCCGCTCGCTGATGTTGATTGGCGGATTTTCGCCGGCCGGCACCTCGGTTACATTCGGTCGCGGGTTGTCTTCGGCGCGATTTGATCCGTTCGATCTCGATCCGCTCCGCCAGGCGCTGGCGGCCGAAATCGATTTCTCCGCGTTGCGTGACCCTGTCTGTCCGAAGCTTCTGGTCGCCACCACGCGCGTTCGCGACGGCCGGTTACAGCTTTTCCGCAACACGGACCTCACGGCCGACGTGGTGCTGGCGTCGACCTGTCCGCCTTTGGTCCATTGCGCCGTCGAGATCGAAGGCGAAGCCTATTGGGACGGCGGTTATGCCGCCAATCCGCCATTGCTGCAGCTGGTGCGGGATTCGGAGGCGACGGACGTGCTGGTTGTTCAAGTCACCCCGACCCGCGACGCCTACGTCCCGATCACCATGGCGGCCATCGACCGTCGTCTCGATCAGATCATGGCCAATTCGGCCCTCAATGCCGAAATCGCCGCCCTTGATTTTGCGCGCGAGACTGCCACGGCGCCGAAATTGGATTCCCTGAGGGTGTTTCGGATCGCGGCGGAGGACCGGATCGACGGTCTCGCCCAGCGCAGTGCAGCGGATATCGGGTCCGGCTTTATCACGATGCTGCACCGGAGCGGCCGCGAGGCCGCCGATCGCTGGCTGGCGCGAGATCCGGACCAGATCGCGTCGACAAGCCCGGTACTACACGACCAGGCTGCCGGTTTCGCTGGGTTCGGATTTCAGCCAGCTTTCACCGAGGCTTCGGCGAGCGGGCGTTTTGTAGCTGAGCCGCTTTCCGAGAATTGATCGGCTGGGACTTCGCTCTCAGTCCTGAATACCGTAGCGATGCAGGTCGTTGCCGCAGGTATCGAGCCATCTCTTGGCGCGCTCGACGTGACCGCAGACCCGGCCGACCACCCTCCAGAACCGCGGCGAATGATTCATTTCGACGAGATGTGCCACCTCATGGCCGGCGAGATAATCCAGCACATAGGGCGGCGCCAGGATCAGCCGCCACGAGAACGACAAGGACCCTGCCGAGGTGCACGAACCCCAGCGACTCGACTGATCGCGGATCGACAGCCGCTTCACCCTGACGCCAAGCGCCTGCGCGTAAGCCTGCGCCGCCTTCTGTAGATCGCGGCGCGCTTCACGCTTGAGGTAATCGTGAACCCGCCGCTCGATATGCTCGACCCCTCCGGCGACGCAGAGAATCCGCTCCCCGCTGTCGCGCATTTCCGTCCACACCGTGCCGCGGCTGCCGGCGCGATGCACGATCCGGTGCGGAACGCCGCGCAGCGGCACCGAGGTGCCCGGAAGAAAGGGTGCTGCCTTCGGCAAACGGCCTAGGCGCGCGGCGATCCAGCCGCCGTGACGTTGCGCGAAATCCTTGGCGTCGGCGAGAGTGCCGCGGGGCGGCATGGTCAGGATCGCTTCGCGGTCGCTCGGATGAATGCGCAAGGTGTAGCGGCGCGCGCGGCGATGCCGGCGCAGCCTGATCGAATAGATTTGTGAGCCGTGTTTGACGAGAAGAGTCGCGGGTTCGGCAGGCCGCCGATAGAGGAGGGCGCGAGTGGCCATGTCTGAAAGTCCGGGGAGCAGGAGTTCGCCCGGATTCTGCCATATCCGCCGCCAGTGAAATCGCTCGGCGCAAAAACAAATCATTTGCCCAATATACAGGGGCTGATCGGATATGAGGCCCTATAGGAAGGGGCTGGAACAGAAAATTCCGATGGCGACCGCCCCGAAAGAGCCCCCTCAAGGATTGAGAGTAAACTCATTCCTTCCGGAAGCCGTGAATCAGGTCCCTTTTGGTCGATTCAGGGGCTGTCGGGCACTCGAATCAACGCGTGATCGCCGATCTCAAACCGGCGATTCCGCGTCGAAATCTCAAGATCGAGGCTTATTCCGCCGCAGCGGCCAAAGCAGACTTTGGATTCGCCGATGACACGATGAAATCGGAGATGCGGGGCACGATTTCCGATTTGAAGCGCGAGCCGTTGAACACGCCGTAGTGGCCGACGCCCTTTTGCATGTAGTGGATCCGGCGATGGTTCGGAATCGAACTGCACAATTCGTGCGTCGCTTCGGTCTGTCCGAGACCGGAAATATCGTCGTTCTCGCCTTCCACCGTCATCAACGCGACGCGCCTGATCTTCGAGGGATCGACCGGCTTGCCGCGATGGGTCATCTCGCCCTTGGGCAGCGCGTGCTTGATGAACACGGTATCGACCGTCTGCAAATAATACTCCGCGGCCAGGTCCATGACCGCGAGATACTCGTCATAGAAATCGCGGTGCTTGTCGACCAGGTCGCCGTCGCCCTTCACAAGGTTCTTGAACAGGTTCTTGTGCGCGTCCATGTGCCGGTCGAAATTCATGCTGATGAAGCCATTGAGCTGCAGGAAGCCCGGATAGACATCGCGCATGACGCCGGGATGCGGAAACGGCACCTTGGTGATGACGTGGCTGCGAAACCACTCGATGCCGCGCTCGGCGGCAAGATTGTTGACCGCCGTCGGATTGCGGCGGGTGTCGATCGGGCCGCCCATCAGCGTCATCGAGATCGGAGCGTAGGGATCGCGCTGGGCTTCCATGATGGAAACCGCCGCCACCACCGGCACCGAGGGCTGGCACACGGCAATTACGTGCATGTTGCCGCCGAGCACGTGAAGCATCTCGATGACATAATCGATGTAGTCGTCGAGATCGAAGCGGCCTTCGGTTACCGGAACCATCCGGGCATCGGTCCAATCGGTGATATAGACCTCATGCGTCGGCAGAAAGGCTTCGACGGTACCGCGCAACAGCGTCGCGTAGTGTCCCGACATCGGCGCTACGATCAGCACGCGCGGCTGCGGCATGCGCAACGGCCGCGTCAGCTTGCGATCGAAATACAACAGCCGGCAAAACGGCTTTTCCCATACTGAGCGGATTTCAACCGGGGTACGTGTGCCGTTGACCTCGGTGTCGGTGATGCCCCATTCCGGCTTGCCGTAGCGGCGCGTCGCCCGCTCGAACACTTCGCAACCGGCGGCGATGGATTTGCCGAACTCGGTGTGCGACCACGGATTGAGCGGATTCTGAAACAGGATTTTTGTGGCGTCGGTGACAGCTCGCGCCGGGTTGAGCGAGGCGTGCGCCATTTCGTACATCCAGTACATCGGCGTGGTAAGCGCCGGACTGCCTTCGGCCACTAGAGGCGGTGCGCCGCCAAACTCACCAATAGGCATTTGATCCTCAAGTCTTTTGCATCGCAGCATACTGCCGAATGCGTAATAAAGCGTCAATCACAGATCGGTATATCCATGTGATACACAAGTCGAAGACCTTCAAATTCATGGGATAAGTGGCTTATTCGCCACTCTGGATGAGCGAACCATGACGGCGGGCGCTGCGCAAAAGTGCAAGAAATATCGCAAATGAAGCGATAAGGAGCACGACGTTGATCAGCAGGGCATCGATCATCAGGTCGACTCGAAACACGTGCCCGATCAACAGCGACCGCATCCCCTCGAATACATAAGTCGGCGGCAGGGCCCAGGCGACATATTGCAGCCAATGCGGCAGCACCGTCACCGGGTAGTAGATGCAGGCGAGCGGCATCACGCCGAACATCAGCGTCCAGACGATGCTCTCGGCGCCCAGGCCATTGCGCAGCACCAGCCCGGAGACGAAAATCCCCAGCGACCAACTGGTGAAGATCAGATTGCAGAAAAAGGCGACCAGCGGCAGTCCGATGCCGTAAATATTGAAATCGAAGAAGATCATCGCAAGCAGCGTCATCGGAATGACGCCGATCGCAAGCCGGATCAGGCTCATGACCATCAGCGAAATCAGAAACTCGATCGGCGTCAGCGGGCTCATCATCAGGTTGCCGAGATTGCGCGCCCACATCTCCTCGAGAAACGAGATCGAAAAGCCGAGCTGCCCGCGAAACAGGATGTCCCACAGAATCACTGCCCCGATCAGAATGCCGCCGGCTTGCGCAAAAAATCCGGCGTTCTGGGAAATGTACGTCTGCAGAAAGCCCCAGGTGATGATCTGCAACGCCGGCCAGTAGATCAATTCCAGCAGACGCGGCCACGACGAGATCAAAAGGTACCAGTAGCGCAGAATCATCGCGTTGATGCGATGCGGCGCGATACCTCCCGGCAAAACCAGTTCGCTCACGATGTGCCTTCCTTGACGCGGCCGCGGGCGACATCGAGAAATACTTCCTCCAACGTCGTCCGGTTGTAGCGGGTTATGATCCGATCGGGGGTATCATCGTCCTCGATGCGGCCGCGTTTCATGATGATGACGCGGTCGCACAATCGCTCGACTTCAAGCATGTTGTGCGACGCCAGCAGGATGGTTGCGCCATGCACCTTGCGATAGGTCTCGAGATGCCGCCTGATCCAGTCGGCGGTATCCGGATCGAGCGAGGCTGTCGGTTCGTCCAGCAGCAACAATTCGGGCTGGTTGATCAGCGCCTTCGCCAGCGCGACCCGCGTCTTCTGCCCGGCGGACAGCTTGCCGTTGGCACGGTCCAGGAAATCGCCGAGGTCGAGATCGGCGGCAAGTTTCGCGATGCGCTCGCGCAGGTCCGCAACGGCGTAGAGCCGGCCGAAGATGGTGAGATTCTGCCGCACCGTCAGCCGCATCGGCATATCGACGTAGGGGCTTTCGAAATTCATCCGGCCCAGCACCTCGGCGCTTTGCTCGGGCATCGAACAATTGAGCACCTGGATGCGCCCGGAGGTCGGCAGCACCAGTCCCATGATCATGGCAATGGTCGTGGTCTTGCCGGCGCCGTTGCCGCCCAGCAGCCCGGTGATGCTGCCGCGCGCAATGCGAAACGATACATCCTCGACCGCGCGGGTGGTCTTGTAGAGCTTGACAAGGTGCGCAACCTCGATCGCCACGGATCCGGCCGGATTTGCCGCGGGCAACGGGGGCGGGGTGCCGTTTTTCATCATGCGGGCCGTTCATTGGGCCATCGTGGCGGCAAGCGCAAGAGTTTGGGGCATCCCGGCGAACACCTTAAATCAAATCGGCGAATTTGTAGTCATGCGCCTGCGCCGCTAAGCTTGTCGGCATGACCGAAATTGCCGCCACCGATTTTCGCCATCCGCGCCGCTATGTACGCCTGGATACGATCCTGCGGCTGCGCTGGCTCGCGGTGCTCGGCCAGCTTGCCGCCATTTTTATCGTCGCCCACGGGCTCGAATTCGACGTCCCGGCCGTCCCCTGCCTTGCCATCGTCGGGCTGTCGGCCCTGCTCAACCTGGTGCTGCAGATTGCCTTCAACCCGATGCAACGGCTGGAGCCTGCCTATGCGGCGGCGCTGTTGGCATTGAACATCGTCGAGCTCGCCGCATTGTTGTTTTTCACCGGCGGTTTGCAGAATCCGTTTTCATTCTTGTTCCTTGCCCCGGTCCTGATTTCGGCGACGGCGCTGCCGGTACGGCTGACGATCGCGCTCGGCGCGCTGGCCATTGCCTGCGCCTCCGTGCTGGTCTTCTTCTATCTGCCGCTGCCGTGGGACGCCGATGAGCCCCTGGTATTGCCGCCGATCTACCTGTTCGGCGTCTGGCTCTCGATCCTGCTGGCGATCGGGGTCACCAGTCTTTATGCATTCCAGGTGACCCAGGAGGCCCGCAAGCTCTCGGACGCACTGGCGGCCACCGAATTGGTATTGACCCGTGAACAGCATCTTACCCAACTGGACGGTCTGGCCGCCGCTGCCGCGCATGAGCTCGGCACGCCGCTGTCGACGATCTTTTTGATATCGCGCGAGCTGGAGCAGAGTGTGCCGGCGGACAGCCCGATTGCCGGTGACATCAAGACCTTGCGCGAACAGGCGCAACGCTGCCGCGATATCCTGGCCAAGATCACGCAGCTGTCCGCAACCGGCGCGCCGTTCGACCGCATGCCATTGTCGACCCTGATCGAGGAAACGGTTGCGCCGTATCGCGATTTCGGCGTCGCGATCAAGGTCCGGATTGCGGTAGCGGGCACAAGCGAGCCGGTCGGCACGCGTAATCCGGCAATCCTCCATGGTGTCGGCAACATCCTGGAAAACGCCGTCGATTTCGCGCGGACGACGGCGGAGGTGAACGCGTGGTGGAACACCGAGACCATCGAGATTGTCATTTCCGACGATGGCCCGGGTTTCGCGCCCGATATTTTAAAGCGTATCGGCGAACCCTATTTGTCGCGCCGGCGCAGCATCGACGAAGCCCAGAGCGAGCACGGCGGCCTCGGTCTCGGGGTGTTTATCGCCCGCACGCTGCTCGAGCGCACCGGCGCCAGGGTCTCCTTCACCAACCGGACCTTTCCGGATCATGGCGCCGTGGTTCAGATCGCCTGGCCGCGCCGCCGCTTCGAGGCCGGTGAAACCGCTCCCGAACCAGCCGGCTAGTTCAAGGCCCGGGACAACGAACGGAGCGATCGACTTGATGCGGCCTTGGCAGCGCCGCGTTGCTACGCCATATGTTGCAGTGCTCGACAAGGAGGATACCCGAATCGTGAATGCCATCCCCGAACTGACCGCCCACGCCGATCGCTCGCTGCTGATCGTGGAGGACGACAAGCCGTTTCTGGAGCGCCTGTCGCGCGCCATGGAAACCCGCGGCTTCACGGTGACATCCTGCGACAGCGTGTCCGAAGGTCTGGCGCAGATCGGCAAGGCACCGCCGGCGTTCGCGGTAGTGGATTTGCGGCTCGGCGACGGCAATGGCCTTGACGTGGTATCGGCGCTCAAGCGCAGGCGCCCCGATGCGCGCGCGATCGTGCTGACCGGCTATGGCAACATTGCCACCGCCGTGACGGCGGTGAAGATGGGCGCAGTGGATTATCTCTCCAAGCCCGCCGACGCCGACGATGTGGTCGCCGCCTTGCTCGCGAGCGGCACCGAGAAGTCCGAGCCGCCGCACAATCCCATGTCGGCGGATCGGGTACGCTGGGAGCACATTCAGCGCATCTATGAAATGTGCAACCGCAACGTCTCTGAAACGGCACGGCGGCTGAACATGCATCGCCGCACCCTGCAGCGCATTTTGGCCAAGCGAGCACCGCGGTAACGTTGCCCTAAAACTCCCCGTGGCCCTGCGGATCGACCAGCCGATTGATCCGCTGCGCGGCGGCGATCGCGAACCGCACCGTCATCAGCTTGCGGGTCGGCGCCGGTAGCCGATGCTCCGGCGCCTCGCAATGCATATGCGCGCCATAGGCGTCCGCGACGATCAGACCGGTATCCGCAGGAAAAATCTCGCACGGCAAATCTTGCGTAAAGGCGAAGAACAGCCGGTCGCAATGCGCCCGGTAATCCTGCCACTTCTGGTCGGCCCGCAAATCCTCGATCGATGACTTGATCTCGACGATCCAGATCTCGCCGCGCTCGTTCAGTGCTACCAGGTCGGCGCGCCGTCCCGAGGGCAGCGGCAACTCGCTGACGCAGGAAAATCCCAGCGACCGCAACAGCCGCGCGGTGCCGCGCGCGACCGCCAGCGCCGTCTCCGACTGACGGCGATCCGGCGGAGGCACGAGGCTTACCTGGCGGGCGGGCGATTCCATTGAAACAAAGCCTAGCCGATTCCGCAGCGGCGCTGAAGCCGCAGATCGTGGAGCAAGCTGGCGGAGCGTTCTCCGAGCCGTCCCCGCGAAAGCGGGACCCATGACCACCATTGCGCGTTGCTACACCTGCTGGGGGGCTCCAACCTACTGCAACACCAAGATTGGTGGTTATGGGTCTCGGCTCGCGCTTTGCCTGGCCGGGGCGACGCAGTCTTATCGGCTGGAACCCTGAAAGCCTTTGAGGCTTATAAAATGGCCGCTGATGACGCGAGGCGGACCGAAGAGGGCTGCCTGCGGATGATCGACGACCTATGGTACAAGAATGGCGTCTTCTATTGTCTGTCGGTCGGCACCTATATGGACGCCAATGCCGATGGCGTCGGCGACTTCACGGGGCTATTGCGCCGGCTGGACTACCTGCACGGGCTCGGAATCACCACGATCTGGCTGATGCCGTTCCAGCCGTCGCCCTTCAGAGACGACGGCTACGATATCTCGGACTATTACGGCGTCGATTCGCGATATGGCACGCTCGGCGACTTTATCGAGTTCACCCATGGCTGCCAGCAACGCGGCATGCGCGTCATCATAGACCTCGTCGTCAATCATACATCGGATCAACACCCCTGGTTTCGCGACGCCCGAAAGTCCAAGGATTCGCCGTATCGCGATTGGTATGTCTGGTCCGACAAGAAGCCCCCCAATGCCAGCAAGGGCATGGTGTTTCCGGGCGTGCAAAAATCCACGTGGACATACGACAAGGAAGCGAAAGCCTGGTACTTCCATCGCTTCTATGACTTCCAGCCCGACCTCAACACGTCAAACCCGTATGTGCAGGCCGAGATCCTCAAGATCATGGGCTTCTGGATTCAGCTCGGCGTCTCCGGCTTCCGGATGGATGCGGTGCCATTCGTCATCTCCACCAAGGGACCGAAGGTCCGCAAACCCGTCGAGCAATACGACATGCTGCGCTCGTTCCGGGAATTTCTGCAATGGCGGCAAGGCGACGCCATTATTCTTGGCGAAGCCAATGTGCTGCCCAAAACCGACATGGAATATTTCGGCAAGGCGGGCGAGCGCATCCAGATGATGTTCAACTTTCACGTCAACCAGCACCTGTTCCATGCGCTAGCCTCCGCCGACACCCGCCCGCTGGCGAAGGCGCTGGTGGCGACGAAGCCCCGCCCCGCGACCGCGCAATGGGGCCTTTTCCTGCGCAACCACGACGAACTCGATCTCGGCAGATTGACCAAAGCGCAGCGCGAACTGGTGTTCAAAGAATTCGCCCCCGACAAGAACATGCAGCTCTACGACAGGGGGATCCGGCGCCGGCTCGCACCGATGCTGGGCGGCGACCGGCGCCGCCTCGAACTTGCCTACAGCTTGCTGTGCACGCTGCCGGGAACGCCCGTGATCCGTTATGGCGACGAAATCGGAATGGGCGACAATCTCGATCTGCCCGAGCGCAATTGCGCCCGAACGCCGATGCAATGGTCGACCGAGCCGCATGCCGGATTCACGGAAAGCGACAAACCGATGTTGCCGGTGATCGACAAGGGGCCTTACGGATACGAGCACGTCAATGTCGCCAAGCAGCGCCGCGATCCCAACTCCCTGCTGAACTGGACCGAACGCATCATCCGAATGCGAAAGGAAGTACCGGAAATCGGCTGGGGTGACTTCAAGGTAATCGCAACGCGCGATGCGGCCGTTTTAGTCATTCGCTATGATTGGCGCAATAACTCCGTGCTGTTCGTGCACAATCTCGACGAGAAGCCGCGGGAAGTCTCGTTTGCTGTCGGGCTTGCCGGAGAGGCCGGAAAACTTCTGGTCAACCTGCTATCGGAAGATCACAGCAACGCTAGCGAAGCCGGCAGGCACACGCTGCTGCTCGAAGCGTACGGGTATCGCTGGTATCGTGTCGGAGGCCTCGATTATCTCCTGAAGCGCAGCGACATCGACGCCGACGCGGTAGGCGGGACACATCACCCGGCGTGAGAAGTGTTCGATGAGCACGCGCCTCTGTGAGTCGTCCCCGCGAAAGAAAGCGTAGCCCGGATGGAGCGAAGCGAAATCCGGGACCTTCTCGCAAGCGGGTAAACTTATCCCGGATTGCGCTTCGCTCCATCCGGGCTGCCAGGCTGCGTTCACACTGGTTGGGCGACGGACGATGCACCGATGATCACGCCCTCGTCGCCGCGCAAATCCAACGCGCCCTGGATCTTTTCGCCCTGTCGATCGAGGAAGGTCGAAAGCAGAATTTCGCCGTTGAGGCCCGCCGCATCCGACTTGATCGAAACCGGTTCCGCTCCCAGGTTCAGCGCGATCACGGCCGTGCCCTCGGCGCCCTCCCTGCGGTAAAGCAACAAATCTCCCTCGGCAGCAACAGGCACGTAGTCGCCGGACACGAGTTGCGGCAATTTCTTTCGCAAGCCGATCAGCGCCTTGTAGAGGCTCAGAATCGAGGCGGCGTCGGCGTTGAGATTGACCACATTTTCGTGGGCAAAATCATCGGCCAGCGGCAGCCATGGCCTGGATGTCGAGAAGCCCGCATAACGCGTCGCGTCCCATTGCATCGGGGTGCGGCAGCCGTCGCGGCCGACGCCGATCCCCGGAACGTTCTTCTCGAAGGGATCATGCACCTGCTCCGGCGCAATCGCCACCTGATGCATTCCGATCTCGTCGCCGTAATAGAGCGTCGGCGTTCCTCGCAAGGTCAATAACAGCATCGCGGCGACGCGCACCTGCGCCCGCCCTACCCGGCTTGCCACCCGCGGACGATCATGATTGCCCAGCACCCAGTTCGGCCACGCGCCTTGAGGCAATACCGACTCGCATTTGAAGATGATTTTCTCGATTGCCCGCGCGTTCCATGGCGCCGACAGCAGCGCAAAGTTGAACGGCAGATGCGCGCCCGCAAGATCCTTGCCGTAATAGACGACGAGCCGTTCGAGCGGAAGATAGATTTCGCCGATCAGCACCCGCGAATCGAATTCATCGATCACGCGCCGCATATCGGCGATCACGTCCTGGACTTCGGACTGGTCGGTGGAATTTAGCGGCAGAATCCTCTCATGCGGCGGCCGGCCCTCGCGGTAGTCCCGATTGGGCGGATTGTCGCGAAACTCCGCATCCTTGACCAAATGCCAGATCACGTCGACCCGGAAACCGTCGACGCCCTTGCGAAGCCAGAAGCGCATTACGTCATAGATGGCCCGGCGCACTTCCGGGTTGCGCCAGTTCAGATCCGGCTGCTGGGCAAGAAATGCGTGATAGTAATATTGCCGCGTGGTGGGGTCGTATTGCCAGGCGCTGCCGCCGAATTCCGACAACCAGTTGTTCGGCGGGCCGCCATCCGCCGCCGGATCGCGCCAGATGTACCAGTCGCGCTTTGCATTATCGCACGAACCCCGGCTTTCGACGAACCAGGGATGCTGGTCGGAGGTATGGTTGGGCACGAGGTCGAGGATGATCTTGAGCCCGCTTGCATGCGCGGTGTATACCAGCGCGTCGAAATCCCCCATCGTGCCGAACAGCGGATCGATGCCGGTATAATTGGCGATGTCGTACCCGAAATCGGCCATCGGCGAGGGAAAGATCGGCGACAGCCAGATCGCGTCGACGCCGAGCGATTGCAGATAAGGCAGCCGCTCGATGATCCCTTTGATATCGCCTACTCCATCAGCATTGGTGTCCTGAAACGAGCGCGGATAGATTTGGTAGAAAATGCCGTGCCGCCACCACAATTTGTCGTGCTGATTCATTTTGGAAAATCATTCTTTGAGATCGCGTGCCCAAGGTAACGCCGCACCCGCCGACAGGTTCAGGCCAGCGAATCCCTGGAGCGCACCTCGCATGACACCGGCGACACCGCCATGACAAGGCGGACAAGACCGCGAAAAAGCGCCGCGGATTGTGCCTCCGGGACCTAGCCGGGACCCGCGAGCGATCCTATCTCGATCAAATTGCTTCAATCTTGCCCTTGGCGGGGCGTAAAAAACCGGCATTGTAGTGAACATGACTCAGGAAGCCGAAACCAAGGCAAAAGCTGGCGCTATCATCGTCCCGGTGACGCTGTTTGAGCAGAACTGCACCCTGATCTGGTGCGAAGCCACCAGGAAGGCCGTGGTGATCGACCCCGGCGGCGACGTTCCGAAGATTCAGGCGGCGATCAAGCAATCCAACGTCTCCGTGGAAAAAATCTGGCTGACCCACGGCCACATCGACCATGTCGGCGGCGCGGCCGAGTTGCGCGACGCGCTGAAGGTGCCGATCGAAGGGCCACACAGGACGGACAAATTCCTGCTCGACAATGTGGTGATGAGCGGGGCACGGTTCGGCATCACGGGCGTACGCGATTTCGCGCCGGACCGCTGGCTCAATGAGGGCGATCAGGTCTCGATCGGCGAGTTGACCTTCGACATCCTGCATTGCCCCGGCCATTCGCCCGGCAGCGTGGTGTATTTCAGTAACGAAATGCGTTTTGCGCATGTCGGGGACGTGCTGTTCAACGGTTCGGTCGGCCGCAGTGACATTCCCGGCGGCAATCACTCCACCCTGATCAAGTCGATCAAGGATAAGCTGTTGCCGCTCGGCGACGACGTCGCTTTCATCTGCGGCCACGGCCCGGGTTCCAGCATCGGCCACGAGCGGATGACCAATCCGTTTCTCACCGGCGCGATGTGACGATCGGGTTGGCGATCGCCTCCGTCGGCTCGGCAATTTGCGCGATGCTTTGATTGCGACACCTTCTATTCGGCCGCGACCATTTCCATCGGATTTGCCTGCGCGAGGTGACGCGCGCCCCAGTCGCGAATCGCGGCAATGACCGGAACAAAACTCTTGCCCCTGCGGGTCAGGCGATACTCGACCTTGGGGGGAACGACGCCGTAATCCCTGCGCTCGATCAGCCCCGATTCGGTGAGCGCCTTCAATTCGCGCGAGAGCACGCGGGGTGCGATTTCGGAAGTGCCGTCCGAGCCGCTGAGCAGGCCGGTTCTGATCTCGCCATAGCGTCTGGGGCCATCCTTCAGATCCCAGACGATCCGCAGCTTGTACTTGCCGCTGATCATCTTCTGGAACGCTGCGACCGGGCAGCCGCAGGTCAGCGCTGATTTCGCCTTCGCCATGGCATCACCTCTGATAATCCGTTTCGTTGCCGCTTGGCAGGATACGAGCAGGCGCAAGAAAGTCCATAGTATCATTTTTGTCCATACTTGCGGAATCGCTCCTGACAGCGCCAAATCGCCCCCAGCCGCCGGGAGAGGCCACAGGAGACGGACCATGATCCTCGTGACAGGCGCCACCGGACTGAACGGGAAAGAATTGTTGCGCCGGTTATCGGCGAAGGGCATTGCCGTGCGCGCGCTGGTGCGCAATCCGGCCAAGGCCGCGGCGCTCGCAGCGCTGCCAAAGGTCGAGATCGTGCAGGGCGACATGGCGCGCGGCGAGACGCTTGCGCTTGCTTTGCATGATATCGACCGCGCGATGCTGATTTCCTCGTCGGCACCTGACATGCTCGAGGTCCAGTCGAACTTCATCGATGCGGCAAGGAAGGCCGGGGTGAAGCACGTCGTCAAACTCTCCGGGATCATGCCGGAGCTCGATTCGGCATTTCGCTTCGCCCGGATGCACGGCGAGATCGAGAAAAGGCTGGAAGCCTCCGGCATGGCGTTCACCCATCTGCGGGCCGGCGAGTTCATGCCGGCCTATTTTCGGCAGGTCCCCGCCATCGTCGCCAAGGGCGCGATGTTCCTGCCAATGGAAGATGCCAGGATCGCCTCGATCGATGTCGGCGATATCGCCGAAATCGCCGCTGACGTGCTGACCCATTCGGGGCACGAGGGCAAAACCTACCCGCTCACCGGGCCGGAGGCGCTGACGATGACGCAAGTCGCAGAAAAACTTTCAGCCGCCACCGGAAAGACGCTGGAATGCCGCCCTATCTGGCCGATGCCTTGTTCGAATTGTTCGCCGAGCGACGCAATGGCAAGGAGGCAAGGGTATGGCCCGACGCCGGAGCGCTGCTTGGGCGGCCGCCGACCTCGTTTGACGAATTTGCCAGGCGCAACGCCGCGGTGTTCCGGGGCGAAGCGCCGCCTCCACAGGTCTGATTTACGCCGATCTGAGCAGCCAAGGAGCCACCGATGAAACATTTCATGATCAAATATCAGTTCGCCAACGGCACCACCGAGGACTGGCATCGGGAGATCGGCCGGTTCATTGTCGCGCTCGACAATGATCCCGAGCTGAAGGGCAAGATCACCTACCGCTGCATGAAGAACCGCGACGATACGAGCTATTATCATCTCGCCGCGGCCGCCGATGAGCAGGCCATCAAAACTTTGCAGCAGCGGGATTTCTTCAAGCATTATACCGAAAAGACCCGGCAGGTCGCCGGCGGCGAGGTCGTGGTGACGCCGATCGAGCTGATCGCGGAAACGGCGTGAGCGAGGGGTAAGGTGGCTGATGCTACATCCGTTATCTTGAGGAGGCCGCAACGCGGCCGTCTCGAAGGACGGCGGGGATGGTTTGAGTGTGCCGCCTCGATCCAATGATGCTCAGCGCCATCCCGAAACCATGGCGCGAATCCGCCGCGAGAGATTGTCGAGCTCGAACGGCTTGGTGATCATTTCCATGCCCTCTTCCAGAAAGCCGTCCGACATCGCGACGCTCTCGGCGTAGCCGGTGATGAAAAGGATCTTGAGGCCGGGCCTGGTTT
>WNGI01002890.1_pt1 | contig 14978 bp, 14 predicted proteins | sample 5400621 | NCBI WGS metagenome assembly WNGI01 (sample SAMN13153374, study PRJNA577476) | soil metagenome | isolation source: 20 cm soil or saprolite under Garry oak tree replicate 1 | place: USA:California | collected 2016-06-15 | reverse complement strand
TTCGTCCGTCCAGCGCAGGGCGATCTTGAAAGAGATGGACTTTAGGGGTTACTTTGAGTTTCTATTGCCTCGTGGTGTAACGGTAGCACCAGAGATTCTGGATCTCTTTGTCTAGGTTCGAATCCTAGCGAGGCAGCCAGTCAATCACCGAGCTTGTCGCCGGGTTTGTCCGAAGTACAATGGGGCCGGCACGTGGGCATTTCCACGGTCTATACTTATGTCAGACGAACTTAATCAATTAAGAAGAGAGGTGGCGCGGCTTCGGCGCGATCTTGATCATGTTTTGCGCGTGATCGGCCAGGAGGAGAAGCTGCCGCAGCAGCCGCGCCCGCCGTTTTTACTTCTCGATGCCGAAGTGATTTCGATCCGGCATAGCAGCGATAAAATGCCAATCCTACTCAAAGCCGAGGAAGGTTATGCCTGCATTTACTTGAACGACAATGAAGGGCGCGCCCGCGGGCTTTTTCAGGTGGACGATGAGGGGAGCGCGCGTTTTGAGATTTGGAACAAGGACCAGGAGGTGGTGGTGTCGATCGGCGAGACCAAAGACGGTGCCGGCGAAATTTTTGTCGCATCCGCTGATGGAAAACCCCGGGCCGGACTGAAGGCGCATGAGCTGGGTGGGATTGTGAGCGCGCAAAATTCCGCCGGGCAAACGAATGTACTGATGTTGGGGAAAGACCAGGGTGGGACATTTGTCGTGGCAGATGCGCAGGGGAGGCCGGTGGCGGAAATCGCAACAGTTGACGGCGAGGGAATTGTTTCGATCAAGGGGAAAGCGGGCTACCAGATGGCGTACATGGGATGTGACGAGAATCGCGGCGTGATCGCGGTTCTCGGCAAAGAGGGAGAACAGGCGGCAGCGTTAACCAGCAACGAAAAAGGCGGAACGCTGGTATTCTTCGACCCTAAGGGAGAACCCAAGGCCAGTCTGCCGAAGTAATTAGGTTGCTGCGGTTGAGAGGAGATTTCGGGGCGGGGCGATGCTGTTTCAGTGTCGGCCCGCCATGGTCGAAAACATTGAAATGATCGGCCAGGCCGCGCAAAGAACGCCGATCAGACCGAAGAGAATGCTCTCGGGAAGAAAATCACGGGTCGTCTGCGGGTCAAAAACACCGGCGGATAATTGACGCAAAGTTCGCAGCTCGGATAAAACTTCACTATTCCGCGCTCTCGGCAACTTGCTGGTGCCCTGCGGTTCGACCGCCGGCCCGAACTCCTGGTTGGTGATTGGGACAAGGCCGTGCTCGCCCAAATCTGTAACGCCACCCGCGGACGAAAGGTTCCGATGAAGGCTCGTGGGAGCCGCCGGTTTTTTGACGTGGTGACTCAGGATTCCAGGCATCAGGCCGGGGGAATCCTGGCGCGACTGGAACGAGCAATCATTTAGCCAATCGGGATGCGATGGCGCAACAGGAGCAACTGGTGGGGTTTTCATCTCTACTTTTTACAGCCAATCTCATGCCGAAATGGCCTGAGTTTCGATAACTAACGACGATTTTGTGCGGGTGAAAATGCCCCTATAGCCGCCGTCGATGGCCGCGGCTCTCAGCAGGGACGGAAAAGCCAAACCGCGGCCCGGCGACCGCGGCTACAACTCGCTATCGACGATTCCCTTAGCATCGAGATCCGAACAGGACTGGCACGACTGCTCATCCACTTAACTTTTAATCTGTAATTTGTTGATTGCCTCCCCGTTTTCCCCGAAAAAATTCCTGAAGCAATTCGCTGCACTCGTGCGCCAGCACGCCGCTGTTGATGTCGCAGCGATGATTCAGTTGGGGCATTTGCAGAAGGTTAATAAGGCCACCGGCGGCGCCACCGCGTAAATCTTCGCATCCAAAAACCACCCGCCGCAATCGCGCATGGATGGCTGCTCCCGCGCACATCGGGCATGGCTCCTTTGTCACAAACATGTCGCAGTCATTTAAACGCCAATCGCCGACCGTTGCTGCCGCTTGGGTAATCGCCAGAATCTCGGCATGCGCAGTCGGGTCCTTCAACATTTCCACTTGATTATATCCGCGGCCAATAATGCGCCCGTTCTTCGCGATCACCGCGCCGATCGGCACTTCGTCGCTGGCCGCGGCTTTGGTCGCGAGACGCAAGGCTTCGCGCATCAGCGCCTGGTCGTCGCGAGAGAGCAGATCCATCTCCGGGAAGATACGTCCGCCCACGCAAAAGTCAGCGAATCAGGTTATGCCCCTTTAGGCAAGGTTGCCGGGCCGTAGACGGCTTTTTCTTTACAAATCGATTCGGATTTTGCAGGCTGGGACGATGCGACCCAGCTTGTTCGTTCTGGCTTTTCTTGCTTTGGCAACGGTGAGTTATGCCCAGGAGCAGGAGCGCAAACTGGTCGACCGCCTCTTGAGCCCAAACACGAAGCTGGCGAATTCCGACCAAAACAAAAAGTTCACAGGTGGATTGGAGGCCCCCACCCGATCCGCCGCGACCAAGTCCTTTTACGTTTCGGAAAAAAACCTCAGCAAAACTTTCGTGGCCAATCGGAGCGCGCCGACGACTTCATTTCGCACTCGTAACTATTCGACACAAACCGCGGCGGTGCCGACTTTGCCGCCAATGCGGAGTTATCAGACCAAACAGGCCCGGGATCCTTCCCCTGGCGCTTACTCGACGAAAAAATACGCCACGCGCGATTTTGCCGGCAACCGGACATTTCTTGAACAAGGCAAAAGCCAGAAAGCGTTGCACGCGCAAGACCGGGCACTGACGATCGATGAAGTGCGCGAGTTGCTGAACAAAAACAAGTAGGTTGTTTCCGCACGCCCGCTCTTTTTAGTGCGCATGAATATGCGCGATCAGCTTGCACGACTCACCCGCGGCGCCGCGCAAATCATCAGCGAAGTGGAACTGACGGAGAAATTGCGTGCAAATCGCCCGCTGCGGGTAAAGCTCGGCGTCGATCCCACCAGCGCCGATATCCATCTTGGGCACACCGTTGTCCTACGTAAGCTACGCGATTTCCAGGAACTCGGACATCAAGCGATCCTGATCATCGGCGATTTCACTGCGTTGATCGGCGATCCGAGCGGGCGTTCAGTCACACGACCGACAATTACGCGCGAAGAAGTTGAGCGGAATGCGAAAACATATCGCGAACAGGCCTTCAAGATTCTCGACCAGAACCGCACCGAAATTGTGTACAACGGCTCCTGGCTTGGGAAACTATCGTTCGAAGATGTAATCCGGCTCAACAGCGATGTGACTTTGCAGCAGCTGCTGCAACGCGAAGATTTTCGCGCGCGGATGAAAAGCGAACAGCCAATTCACGCGCACGAAATTCAATACCCGATCATGCAAGCCTATGATTCGGTGATGGTGAAGGCCGACGTGGAATTGGGCGGCACCGATCAACTATTCAATATTTTACTCGGGCGCGATCTGCAAAAACAAAACGGGCAGCCACAGCAGATCGTCTTGCTCATGCCCATTCTGGAGGGACTCGATGGGAAACAAAAAATGAGCAAAAGCCTGGGCAACTACGTCGCGTTGAATGATCCGCCGGCCGAGATGTTCGGAAAATTGATGAGCATTTCCGATCAATTGATGGCGCGATATTATTTGTTGCTCCTCTCGCGCGAGCTTTCGAAGAATCAGCATCCGCTCGAAGCAAAGAAAGAGCTCGCTGCGGAAATTGTTGCCAACTATCACTCCCGCGATGCGGCTAACAAGGCACAGGATGAATGGACAAGGCGTTTCAGCGAAAAACGGTTGTCCGAGACAGACCTTCCGATTCTGCCATCTCAGTCCGATGACCTGGTTACAATTGTCGTTAAAGGTTTCGCGGCATACGGAATTAACAAGTCGCGGGCCGAAGCTAGTCGCTTAATCAAACAAGGCAGCGTGCAGCTCGATGGCGTGAAGCTACGCAATCCAACCGAGCAAATCGCCTTGTCGGCTAATCGAGTTTTGCGCCTCGATAAAACGCACGCGGTGCGGATCGCGTGACGGGGAGCCCCCTAATTATTCTTCGAGAAATGCTCGCAAATAGTTAGAGATCCTTCGACTTCGCTGTGCTCCGCTCAGGATGACAGAGCTTTGCAGCCGGGATCGGTGAGCCCGGTGCTTTGTAACGAAAAAAGTACGTGCAATACGCCTGGCACCACGGACCAAGGTGACTGGCGGCATCAATACAGGAAAAAGGGCGCGGCGTCCCGACCGCGCCCCTTTCCGCCTGCCCTACGCAGTTGCCGTTTCGAGCATGGGCAAGATACTTGCCGGCTCGGAATACGGCGCTGCGATTCCCTCAAAGTGTGCTCGGACGCTGCGCAGCTCGGAGTTCACAAATGCATCCACGAAATGCAATCGACGATCCAGCCACGCGAAAAGTTTGTTCTTAATCTCGTAATGCACCGCGAGCGTAATTTCAGTGCAATTCGGACGTACCTCGGTAAAATCGACAATTCCCATCAGCTCGAGATTGCCGCCCACGGATTCGAAGGCAACTTCATCCGGCGAATCACTTTCAAGCGCGAGTAAAATGGTGTGCCCTTCAAAGCCGAGCGGACCGCGGAACGAAAAATCGACTGTCTTGGATGAGGTAATGGTCGCCCTGGTCACCATCACGAACTGGCGCCGGTAGGAATGGATATTGGCCAGCCGGTTCTTGCAGTCCGGCGACGACTGGCCCATGTGAAGCGTTTTTTGCAGCAGCATAGTGAGGTTGTTGTGCTGGGTTTCGCAGCAATGCAGGTGCCACCCTTTCTTACGAGGGAAGAGCGGGCCGGACCATCCGAAGAGTGTCAGAATGCTTACGTTTGTGTTAACTTTCTGAACACATCTGGTCGCTCAGTTTTGGCAAAGATTTCCGCGAAATTCGGCTCCGTTTTTTCATCGATCACGACCAGACTTATGCCTGTTAACAGCCGCCGAAGTTCCGTTTCGTTTGTGCTTTGCGCCAGATCCGTCGGTCCATTCGCTTGATTCAAAATCACACCCGCGCAAATAAGTCCGCGCCGTTGCACACTTTCAAGCGTGAGCAAGACATGATTCAAACATCCGAGCCGGTTCTCCGCCACAATCGCCACCGGCAGATCGAGCTGTTTTGCGAAATCGCCGACAAAAAGATCCGCGGTAATCGGCACAAGCCAGCCGCCAACGCCTTCCACAATCACGGTATCGAATCGCTCCGACAAATTGCGAAAACAGTTTCGAATTTTCCTCAAATCGATTTCGACTTGTTCGATTTGGGCTGCGACTGACGGCGCGACCGGTGATTGCAGCCAGACTGGATTCAATTCCTCAATCGAAATTCCTTCCGCGCTGGCGGCGAGCAATCGACGCGCATCCCCGCGATCGCCACAGCAGATTGGCTTCATTCCGGCGGCACGAATCCCGTGCGAGCGCAACCAGTGCAATAGCTCAATAGCGACGAAGGTTTTGCCGACGCCGGTACCAGTTCCCGTTAGGAACAGACTCACGCCGCCGCTTTTGCGCGGCCGGCCAGAATGGCCTCAGCCATGGAAAGGAAAATCCTAACACCGTCCGCGCTGCCGAGGCGAGCATCACAAGCGCGGTCAGGATGCGGCATCAAGCCGAAAACATTTCCCTCGCGATTGCAAATGCCGGCAATGTTTTCAATCGATCCGTTCGGATTCGACGCCGGACTGGTCGCGCCAGTCACATCGCAATAACGCAACAGCACCTGTCCGTTCGCATTCAATTCGCGCAATGTTTTGGCCTCGGCAAAATAACAGCCTTCGCCGTGGGCAATTGGCATTCGCAGGATCGTTCCCTGCGGGCAACCGTGCGTAAAAGGGGAGTCAGGCACTTCGATCCGCAGCCGCACCAGGTCGCAAACGAACCGCAATCCGCGGTTGCGCACGAGCGCTCCCGGCAACAATCCCGCTTCGCATAACACTTGAAATCCGTTGCAGGTGCCAAGGACGAGACCGCCTTCTTTCGCCGCGCGCACGACCTCGTTCATGATTGGGGAAAAACGTGCGATGGCGCCACAACGCAAATAATCACCGTAGGCAAAACCGCCCGGCAAGACAATGGCATCAAAGCCAGCCAGCGAAGTCGCTTTGTGCCAGACATATTCCGCGCTCAACCCCTCGAGCCCATTGATGGAACGAAGGCAATCCTGATCGCAATTAGAGCCGGGAAACTGGATGACGGCGAATTTCATCTAAGCATGAGCAAGGCGCGTGGCTCGTTGTTCTTCGTGATAATCATTTACCACCAGACAGGCGTGAATCACTCCCGGAATCCAGCCGAGCAAGGTCAGCAGCAGGCTGAGGAAAAAACTGGCAATCCGCCCCGTGAGCAACACCGCCAGCGGCGGGAAAATTACGCAGAAAAAATAACGCAGCGCTTTCATTCTTTCACCAACTGATAGTCTTCGATGACCGGATTCGAAAGCAAATCGCGACAGAGTTTGTGCAAGCGCGCCTCCACGTCGGCGCCATCGCGCTCAAGGTCAATCTCAAGGTATTTGCCAATCCGGACATTTTTCACCTCGCGCATCCCGAGATGCTGCATGGCTTCCCGCACGGCCGCGCCCTGCGGGTCGAGCACGGTGGTTTTCGGCATCACTACCACTTTGGCTTTCATCTTTTCAATCTACGAGCGCAAGGCCGACGCGACAATGCTCTTCTGAGGCAAGAAAGTTCTTTCAAACCTCGTATTGCCGCGCTAGTTGTCGCCGCCAATGGAAGCACCTCCCATCATGCAAACGCCACCCCCCGCGCCGCGCGGGATGGGTTGCTTCGCTAAAGGCTGCCTGACTCTGATCGTCGTTGGCCTTGTTCTGGTGGCCGTTCTTGTCGGTGGCAGCCTTTTTGTGCTGAACCGCGCCATCCACGTTTTCACGTCAACCGAGCCAGTGCAGATCCAGGTACGACCGGCAACGCCGGCGGAACTACAAGTGGCGAAAGCGAAATTGGACACCCTTCGCAGTGCGGCGAGGAACCATCAGGAAGCGACAATTGAGTTCAATGCCAATGAGGTCAACGCTCTGATTGCAAATGAACCAGAGTTCCGCGGAGCGGCCGGCCACGCGAGGGTCGCCATTGCCAACTCCATTGCTTCGCTCGATGTGAGCGCACCACTCGATTCGATGCGTTGGAAACGACTTAAGGGCCGCTGGTTCAACGGAAATATTCAGCTCGGTTTCAGCTATGTGGACGAAAATTTTAGCTTCGACATCCGTTCAGTCGAAGCCAATGGTCATCAATTTCCAAGGGCGATCCTGACCAGCGACTTTATGCACTCGTTCAATCGCAGTTTTAACGAAAGTTTCCACCGCGAATCGGGCAAGCACGCCGATGCCAACGATCTTTGGCGACACATCAAAATGGCGTCATTGCAAAATGATAAGCTGGTCGTGACCACACGAGCGCTGTAGGGGCGGAGCGTGGAGTGATGGAGTAATGTTGAAAGGCTGGCCGCGCGCTTGTAACGCAGCCGTGCGCGGCTCCCCACAACGTCGCCCTACCAAGCTCGCGGCGTCTGTCATTGATAGGGGCGAGACTCTGTCGAGCCGGAGAGTGATGTGAAATAGCCTGCGGCTACTTTTCGCGAATGACGTCTCGCGGATTCTTGTCCTCCCGTAGCCCAAGAAATACCGGCTGGCGCAATTTTCCATCACGCGTCCACTCGGCGAATTTGACCTGGCACACAAACTTCGGGTTTACCCAAGTGTATTTTCGCATTTCGCCAGGCGTGATTCCCTGCACCCATTCGCCGTTTTGTTTCGAGGGCAGATCAGCAAAAGGACAAATGCTCCGCTCTTCCGCACGCATTTGTTTGTGCAAAGTGCTGAGCAATTTGGAATCGAAACCGGTGCCGACTTTGCCCGCAAAAAGCAATCGCCCCTTATCGTAATAACCGACCAGCAATGCGCCGAAATGCTTACGTGCGCCTGCCGGCGGAGTATAGCCACCGATGACGAATTCCTGCTCGTTCACGCATTTCAATTTGACCCAAGCCCCGCTGCGGCGGCCGGTTTCGTAAACGGAATCGCGTTGCTTGCCGATGAGACCTTCCAAACCGCGCCGCCTAATTTCCGGCAGCAATGTTTCTGCGTCAGTCCCAAGCGATCCCGAGAAGCGAATGATGTCGCCCGAAAGTGGAACCAATCGCGTCAGCAATTCTTTCCGCAGAGTCAGCGGCAGACCTATCAAGCTGTGCCCATTCAACTGCAAGAGATCGAACACGTAGAATGCCAGCGGCGCGTCTTTGCCATCAAGCTCTGCCCGCTGCAAAAGTTGAAACGACGAACGACCTTCTTCATCCATCGCGACGACTTCGCCATCGATCACGCATTCATCAGCCTCAAAATCTGCAACATCGCGCGCGACCTCAGGGAAGCGATCGTTCAGCTTTTTCTCGTTGCGCGAAATCAATTGCACCGTGCGCCCATCCTTGATCGCGAGTGCACGAATGCCATCGAATTTCAATTCATAAATCCAATCCCCCGTGGTCGGTGGGTGTTCCACCAACTTGGGCTTCATCGGCTCGATGAAGCGCGGTTTTGCTTTCGGAAGATCTTGCAGATTCCCGAGCGGGTCAGCGTGAGAACCTGCAGAACCGCCGCCTCGGCTGCCGATTCTTGATTTCGGCAAGCGACGCGCTTTCCCTACAATTTTACTTTCGTCTTTTTTTTTAAGCGATGCGTTTCTCGCCACTTTTGCAACACGTGCTTTGAACGAATCTCTTTCATCGACGCGACTGGATTGCCATTCCGCATCTCGCGCCGAGGCGATCTGTTTCATTGTCCGACCGGTTTTGACCGATTGATCGTCGCGCTTCTTTGAAATTGGTTTGACCCCGCCGGCGGTCTTCATCAAAAGCCATTGGTTCTTACCCTGGTCCGAGCGGATGCGAATAAGCGCCCATTCGCCCTTCGCCTTTTCGCCGTGTAAAATGACGTGCAGTTTACCTTTACGCACTGCCTCCACCGGATCGCCCGGCGGCGTTAGTTCATAGGTGCCGCGGTCCCAAACCATTACCGTGCCGCCGCCATATTGGCCTTGGGGAATGATGCCCTCAAAATCGGCGTAATCGATCGGATGATCTTCCACTTCAACGGCGAGATGTCTTTCTGCCTGTGCCCACGGTAACCCTTTGGGCACCGCCCATGATTTTAAAACGCCGTCCATTTCCAGCCGGAAATCGTAGTGCAAACGGCTGGCATCATGTTTTTGAATGATGAATCGATTGGCGCGTGATTTCCGCGCGCGCGCTTCGGCCGCACCAGCCGGCTCCGCCGTTTCCTTGAAATCACGCTTCCGCTTGTACTCGCCGAGTCCCATCACAGAATAATTTAACCAGGGATGACGCGGATGAAACGAATTTCGATGCCCGCGCGCGGCCCTCGGAACATAGGGATCCTGCCTGTGCGCCCAGCGGATTTTTAATCCGCTGTTAGGGAGTCCCCTGATCGCTCGCTGGCGCTACCGCGGCATCGTGTGTCAGTGCTTCGCCGACGAGGTAACGAGTGAAACGGCGAATAACAATGTTCTCCCCGAGTTCCGCGATCTTGGCGCTGAGCAATTCCCTGATCGTCTGATCTGGATTCTTAATGAATCCCTGCTCCAGCAAACAAACCGTGCTGTAGAATTTCTCCAGTTTGCCGTCGACAATTTTGCTCATCACCGTTTCCGGTTTGCCTTTGACCTGGCCCTTATAAATTTCGCGCTCGGCTTCGATCAACGCGCCGGGCACATCATCACGACTGACGTAGAGCGGATGCGCCGCAGCGATGTGCAAGGTGATGTCCTTCACGAAAGCACGGAAATTCTCGTTCTTGGCCACGAAATCGGTCTCGCAATTTACTTCCACCAACACCCCAACCTTCCCCTGCAAATGAATGTAGGATGCAACGATTCCTTCCTTGGTTACCCGCGACGCTTTCTTGCTCGCGCTCGCGATGCCTTTCGTCCGCAAAATGACTTCCGCTTTCGCCAGGTCGCCGCTCGCTTCGGTCAAGGCGCGCTTGCAATCCATCATCCCCGCATTGGTTCGGTCGCGAAGTTCCTTAACGGTTTTAGGATCGATTTGCATGATTGACACGTTAAATGGTTAAGACGTTAAGTCGTTAAATTGACAGAGCAGTTACGAATTACGTTCACGGCACTTCGATTCACGTCCGCCTCAGGCGGAAACCCCCGCCATCTCGGCCTGGGCCGCGACCGGCGAGTCGCCGCTGGCTGACACGATTGCATCAACCAGTTTCTGCAAAATCACGCGGATGGCGCGAATGGCATCGTCATTGCCCGCGATGGGATAATCGATGATTTCCGGATCGGCGTTAGTATCGACGATCGCGACTGTCGGAATATTGAGCCGCCGCGCTTCATTGACCGCGTTCTGCTCTCGGGTGGTATCAACTACGACAAGCGCATCGGGCAGTTGCGCCATTTCTAGAATGCCGTCGAGGTTTCGGCGCAGTTTGGCACCTTCGCGATTGAGCGCTGCTATCTCCTGTTTCCCCATCTTTTTGAATGCGGGCGATTGTTCGATCTGCTCGATGAATTTCAAGCGCCCGATGCTTTTGCGAATGGTTGCCAGGTTGGTCAACGTTCCGCCCAGCCAGCGCTGATTGACATAAAATTGGCCACAGGCCAGGGCGGCTTCTTTAACCGCCTGTTGCGCTTGTTTCTTGCAGCCAACAAACAAAATCTTCCCGCCCCGCCGCGTCACTTCTTGCAGAAACAGGGTCGCACGCTGCAATTGCTTTACCGTTTCATCAAGGTTGATGATGTAGATCTGGTTTTTCTGCTCGAAAATGTAGGGCCGCATCTTCGGGTTCCAGCGTTTGGTCTGGTGCCCAAAATGCACACCGGCCTCCAAAAGTTCCGGCACAAGTTCAGTCGTATCTGCCATAGGGAAAATTAACGCGCCCGCCGACGGGCGAGCGGACGTGGAAGATGCCGTAACGGTTCGCCAAAGGCAAATAGAATGTTCGCGTTTTGCGACTGCCTTCCATCAACGCTAACGCCAGGATCGACCCGTTTTTCGTCCTGATGTTCGAGGCGCGTAACAAACTAATCCTAAGTGTGATCCTCTCGAATATGGCCTTGATCTGGTTCGTCTGCTGGCCGTTTAGATTTCAATCGCAAGATCGATCAAAATGGTGGTTTAGTCTGTTTAAGCTCGTCTTTGTCATATGCATTGTCAGTTTTGACTTGCTGATTGGGTACGCCTTGGGAAGGGCGTACTCGCCGTGGTAATGGAATCGGGTCACGCACGCTGAATCGCGGTTTTGATTGTTGGGCAGTCGACCTCAGAGAGCGCGCGAGTTAGCGAAACAATGCCGAGACGCCGAAAGTCCGAGCAGGACTGGCGTTTCCACGCGAGAGGCGTGCGCTACCCGGAATCCCCGCGATCGACCTGCTCGATTTTCCGTGCCAGAAGCCAACAAAGATCGGAAAGTCGGTTGAGATAGCGCAGGATTTCGATGTTGAAATTCTGGTCGTCGTCTACCAGCGCGGCGACGCGACGCTCGGCCCGCCGGCAAGTCGTGCGCCCGTTATCCAACGCGGCCGAAGCAACCGAAACACCGGGGATAACCCAGTCTTTTCGGTAAAGTGATTTGTCCGTCTCCAGATTGTCGATGACCGCAGTTACGCGATCGACCATCGCGCTAGTTGTAATTTCAAATCCGTCTTTACGATAACGCTCTAGGTCTTCGGGTGCAGTCGCGAGCTCACCCATGACGGTGATTAATTCCTTTTGCGCACGCAGGATTTCTTCTTTCGTGAATGCGTCGTCGGTTGCCGCTCGTGCCAACCCCAGCGCGCTGTTCAATTCATCGACGCAACCGTAAGCATCAACCCGATGATCCGTTTTTGGCACCCGTCGCCCATACATCAGCGATGTCTCGCCTTTGTCGCCAGTTTTCGTCGCGATGGACATCAGCTCAAATTGTAGGGCGTTTCTGTGAAACGCCAATCCAAGGATCGGCGTCTGACACAGACGACCTACAAACAATCCGCTGCTTACCCGATCGCTGGCTGCGGTTCGGATTCCTCCATCACCGGCGCGCCCACCGGTTCGCCTTTTTCGATGAGACGAATCTCGCGATGCTTCGCGAACCCGGTGCCGGCCGGAATCAGGTGACCCATGATCACGTTTTCCTTGAACCCGCGCAGACGATCGACCTTCCCGAGCGTTGCTGCTTCGGTCAGGACCCGCGTTGTATCCTGGAAGGATGCCGCCGAGATGAAGCTGTCGGTTTCGAGCGAAGCCTTGGTGATTCCAAGTAAAACGGGCACGGCCTCCGCCGGTTTGCCACCCTGCTCGACCACCCGTTTGTTCTCGCCCTCGAATTCGAGCTTATCGACCTGATCGCCCCAGAGCAAAGTGGTGTCCCCCGGATCGGTAATTTTCACCTTGCGCAACATCTGGCGCACGATGATCTCGATGTGTTTGTCGTTAATCTCGACGCCTTGCAGCCGGTAAACTTCCTGCACCTCGTTAACGAGGTGCTCCTGTAAATCCTGCGGCCCGCACACTTCCAGAATTTCGTGCGGCACCACCGGGCCTTCGGTCATCTGCTGACCTTTCTTCACGAAATCACCCTTGAAAACGATGATGTGTTTGGTCAGCGGGATAAGATGTTCTTCCTCCGCGCCGCTCTCGACATCCTTCAAAATGAGACGGCGTTTCCCGCGGACGGTCCCTCCCATTTCGACAACGCCATCAATCTTCGCGATCTCAGCCGCATCTTTGGGACGGCGGGCTTCGAAAAGTTCCGCGACTCGCGGGAGACCGCCGGTGATGTCTTTCGTCTTCGCTACTTTACGCGGAGTTTTCGCGAGCAATGCGCCCGCGCGAATCTTCTGCCCTTCCTCGACAATCACGTGCGCTCCCGCCGGGATCGAGTAACTGGCGAGCACTTCCTTCTTCTCGCCCACAATCACGATCTGCGGATGCAAATCTTCCTTGTGTTCGATAATGACCGTGCCCATGAGACCAGTCGCTTCATCGACGTCGCGTTTAATTGTGACGCCAGCAATCATGTCGCGAAACTCAATTTTGCCGCCTTTATCGGTAAGAATCGGGACGTTGTACGGATCCCATTGCACGAAGGTCTCACCTTTTTTCACTTCGGCGCCGTCTGGTTTCGAAATAACCGAGCCAATCACGACGTTGTAACGTTCGAGTTCGCGTCCTTCGGCATTGTGCACGCCGATGCTGCCGTTTTTGTTCAGCACGATCCAACTGCCGTCCAGAGCCTGCACCGTGCGTAGATCGTTGAACTGAAGGTGACCATCATTCTTCGCCTTAATGATCGGTTGCTTGAAGGTTTGGCTCGCCGTTCCGCCGATATGGAATGTCCGCATCGTTAATTGCGTGCCCGGCTCGCCAATCGATTGCGCCGCGATAATACCAACCGCTTCACCCAATTTCACGAATTGGCCGGTGGCCAGATTGCGTCCGTAGCACATTGCGCAAACCCCGCGCCCGCATTCGCAGGTCAGGACCGAACGAATTTTCAATTCTTCCACGCCGGCGCGCTGCAAACTCGCCGCGATCTGTTCGTCGATAAGCTGATTCGCTTTCACCAGCTTCTTCTTTTTATCGACGGGATCGACAATGGTCTGGCAACTGACCCGTCCAATGATGCGCTGGGCCAGATCGACCACTTCCTCATCGCCCTCGTAAATGGAACGAACGGTGATCCCGTTCACTGTGCCGCAATCATCTTCATTGATGATTACGTCTTGCGCGGCATCAACCAGTTTGCGGGTCAGGTAGCCGGAGTCAGCCGTTTTCAGCGCGGTATCGGCGAGACCCTTTCGCGCGCCATGGGTCGAGATGAAGTATTCGAGCACAGTTAAACCCTCGCGAAAATTGGAAGTGATTGGGCGCTCGATAATTTCGCCGCTCGGCTTCGCCATCAAACCACGCATCCCGGCGAGCTGACGCACCTGTTGGCGATTGCCGCGCGCCCCAGAATCAACCATTAGGTAAACCGGGTTCAATTCCTTCCGTCCATCGTTGTGTTCGAGGGTGCGGAACATGACGTTTGAAATTTCGTCACCGGCGTGCGTCCAGATGTCGATGATCTTATTATAACGCTCGCCGTCAGTGATAATGCCTTTGCGATACTGTTGCTCGACCGTTTTGATTTGTTTGTACGCGTTATCGAGTTCGATCTGCTTTTCTTTCGGAATGATCATGTCCGAAATTCCAATCGAGACACCAGCTTTGGTCGCCTCGCGGAAGCCGAGTTCCTTGAGTTTATCAAGGGTCTCAACCGTTCCTTCCTGACCCGCCACTTGGTAACAACGCCAGATAATGTCGCTCAATTGCTTCTTGCCCGCGGCCCGATTGAAAAAACCAATGTCCTTCGGCCAAATCTGATTAAAGAGGACGCGGCCAGCGGTGGTCTCGATGACACGCACGGTCTTGTCGCCATAAATGGTATCGCGCCCGAAATCGGGATTTTTGAATCGAATGCGGTCGTGCGTTTTAACCGAGTCTTCCGCCATCGCGAATTCGACTTCGATCGCATCCGCGAACAACGGCAAGCGCGCCTCGCCATCACCGCCGGCGGCGCGGCGCGGATTTTGTGTAAGGTAATAACAGCCGAGGGTAATGTCCTGCGATGGGGTCGTGATTGGCTTGCCACTCGAAGGCGAGAAAATGTTGTTCGGCGCCAGCATCAACATGCGCGCTTCCATCTGCGCCTCGACCGACAATGGCACGTGCACGGCCATCTGGTCGCCATCGAAGTCGGCATTGTAAGCGGTGCAAACCAGCGGGTGAATGCGAATCGCTTCGCCTTCGATCAACTGCGGCTCAAACGCCTGGATCGAGAGTCGATGCAACGTCGGGGCGCGATTGAGCAGGACCGGATGCCCTCGCGTAACTTCATCAAGAATGTCCCAAACTTCCGGCGTCTGGCGCTCAATCATTTTCTTGGCGCTGCGCACGGTGTGGACATAGCCCAGATCTTTTAGCCGCCGGATGATGAATGGCTCAAACAAAACGAGCGCCATTTT
>WNGI01004663.1_pt1 | contig 14984 bp, 13 predicted proteins | sample 5400621 | NCBI WGS metagenome assembly WNGI01 (sample SAMN13153374, study PRJNA577476) | soil metagenome | isolation source: 20 cm soil or saprolite under Garry oak tree replicate 1 | place: USA:California | collected 2016-06-15 | reverse complement strand
CGTGCTCGCGGGCCGCGCCGGGGGCGAGCCCCACGCGCCAGGAGAGCCAGGCGGCGCACGAGCTGAAGCCGTTGTTCCAGCCGTCGCGGGCGTCGAACTCGCGGATCAGGGCGAGCAGGTGGGCGGTGGCGGCGTCGAGGTGCGCGGACAGCTCAGCAATCTCGTCGCCCAGCCGTTCCAGCGCCGCGGCTGGTTCGAGAGTGGCGGAAATCTCTGCCATGACGAATCCCCCTTCTGTTGGGGCGACTCTACACCCCAGTTTCGGAGGCGCCCCGGAGCCGTCAGAAAGCGCGATCGTGACCTGATGGCGATTTTTTCGGCGCCGGCGGCCGATGTGCTCTTGCCACGCGATTGCGGAACGTTGAACCGGCATTCGCGGCCCGTTGCCGACACGCGGCGCGCGCCTGCGGCGAAGGCTGTCAAGCCAAATCTTCAACCTTCTTGGCGTCGAGTTCCCAACCACGACTGCAAATGGCGTACAGCAAGAGATACTTCTCCAACCCCAGAAGATAGTAAAAGGTGGGCGTATTGCTACCGGAGCGTTAGGTTGAAGGGCCGGTCGCGCTCGGAGAGGAGCCCTCTTGGTCATCAGTCTGGTCCTTTTGGTGGTGGGGATGGCGCTCGTCATGTGGGCGTATCTTGCCGTTTGCACGCTCACCGTAGCCACCGTTGTATTGGCAGGTCGTGGGTCGAAGTGTCGGACCAAGGCGGAGTCCTAATGGTCGGGCGGATCAGGAACACTGAGGCGCTGTACCCGGACGAGTGAAATGGACGACGATGTGGTCAGAAGGCAGATTCGTGACCGGCTAAAGGACGGACGATTACCGCGTCACGGCCCGATCGCGGCGCCGCTGAAGCCGGGCGAACCGCCACCTAGTATCGTGGCGGGCAGCAGACTCAGCTATCCCTGCGCTGCGTGTGACGAAACCGGTACTCAAATCAGGTATCCGTATCCGAACGGTCCCGTCGCCTTTCACCAACGCTGCGATCAGATTTGGCGTGAGGAGCGAGAGAACCAATCCGTTGACACTTCCATGGTCAATCGTGATCGCCGGGGTCGCCATTGGGCTGGCCGTATTCTGTGCGGGCCTGATGATTGCGAGAGCACTCAGGGCATTCGCGGTGGTGTTCTATACCGCGTTGCGCACCCCGGCGCGCCTCGTGCCAGATCACACTCAGCTGGAGGAACAGGGCGAGGACGAAATCCGATCGCATCTGCCTCCGTGGGAGGATGCGACCGCCATGGAAGTCGTCGCGTGGCACCTCGCGGGCATCAAGGAGGCCCTTTTCGCACGACAGGCTTGGAGTCCTCGCGCAACCGGATCTGACGCACGACGGCGTCGAAGGCTCCACGGTCGCCTTTCGGCAGCTGCGCGAGTGTCCCTGAGCTGAAGCCATGCGGAGGATTCGCACGGAAGTAGTCACCAATGCCGCTGCGCTCGATCTCCTCCCAGAAGCCAGGTGGCGCCGCTCGTGTCCTGCCCGCCCAGGTGCCGTGGTGGACGAAGACACCGGACGGGCCGGGGGTCAGGAGACACCAACCTGGTGAGGATACGAGATTGTGAAGCTCATCCCGTTGAGTCGTGCTCAGGTTGACCCAACTCGGCTTCATCATGTCACCGGCTCGTAGTCGCTGCGGGTTAGGACCGACAGATCACACCCGCAGCCAAGTTAACCGATTGCTCATTCGGCGTAGGCTGTCGCCGACCAGCGCGGTCCTTCAATGCGCCTCGCATCATCGGCTTGTAACCGTCCACCCGTCCCGCGTCACCAGGAGACGCTTCGTAGGACCCGCCTGTTTGAGCAAAGCGTTGGCAGCGTTCCATTGCGTGAGTAGATTTCGCACTTCGGAAGGAGTGTTGTCGCTCAAGAACTCGGTGTGAGCCGATCGGTCGGTGTTTCTCGAATCCCATACGTGGCGCCCAGGGAACGCCTGCTTAACGTAGTCCACACCTGCGGCAATCTGATCGACAATCTGCGCCATTGCCCCGCCCTCCGCATCACGGAGCATAGCCCAGGCCGCACTGCGAATATAATCGGAGACAGGAGGCGGTCGCTAAATTCAATGGGACCGTCAGCGGGAAACAGACGGGTGTGAGCCCAGCGGCGCCGCCCCCCCCCGACGGGCTCAGGCGCGCACGGGAGCGGCGACCGACGCGCGGAGGGCGAGGCAGAGCGGGATCGTGACGAGCACGAGGGCTGCCACCGTGATGAGCGTCGCCGAGACGCCGACCGCGTCGCCGAGCAGGCCGTAGAGCGTCGGCGCGGTCGCCGAGGCGCCGACCGTCAGCGTGTAGTAGAGGCCGTACGCGCGCGAGCGGCGGTCGGCGGTGACGAGGTCCGCCACCGTCGCGTACAGGACCGACGACGTCCCGTTCAGGGCGATCCCGAGCGGCAGCAGGACCGCGAGCGCGACCGGCAGGGGTGCGGCGACGATCAGCACGATGCCGAGCGCGGTCGCGCCCTCGGTGAGCACCACCGTGCGGATCACGCCGACGCGCTCGGCGATGACGCCGCAGGCGAGCTTGCCGACCGCGCCCCCGGCGAAGACGAGCGCCAGCGCGGTCCCGACGCCCGCCACCGTCAGGCCCTTGGCGATCAGCGCGAAGGGGAGGAAGGTGAGCAGCCCGGTGCGCGTCGCGTTGTCGATCATGCCGACGGCCGAGAGCGCCTGGAAGCCCCGCGCGTCCCTGATCCCCCAGCCGCGCTGCGCGCGGGCCGCCGCGCGGGCGGCGTCGTCCGCGGCGTTGCCGGTGCGAAGCCGCGCGAGGACCGCGAGGATCGCGACCGCGGCGGCGAGCCCGAGGACCCCGTAGCCGGCCGCGGCCGCGCGCCACCCGACGAGCGTCGCGACGAACGCGACCGCCGCGGGCACGGCGACCTTGCCCAGGTCGCCCGCGAAGTTGTACGTGCCGAGCGCGGTCCGCCGGGCACCCGTCTCGTACGCCTTGGAGACGAGCGACGACGAGAGCGGATGCTGGACTCCGGAGCCGAGGCCCGCGAAGAGCAGGAGCAGCAGCAGCGACGCGAAGCCGCCGGCCCACGCGCCCGCGGCGACGAAGCCGCACGCGGTCGCCGCCGTGCCGGCGACGAGCAGCGGCCGCTCTCCCCAGCGCTCGGCGAGCAGCCCCGCCGGCAGCTGGAACGCGGCCATGGCACCGGAGTAGACGGTGCGGATCAGCCCGACCTGCGCGTAGCCGAGCCGGAACTCCTGGGCCCAGAGCGGCAGGAGCACGTAGAGGATGTCCGAGAAGCCGTCGTGGACGAAGTGGATGGCGGAGGCTGCCGCCAGGACGGCGCGCGCGCGGTTCTTCACGTCGAGTAGAATACCGCAGGGGGGCCCATGACGATCAGCATCACCCGCGTCTACACGCGCACGGGCGACAAGGGCGAGACGGCCCTCGTCGGCGGCCAGCGGGTCCCCAAGGACTCGCCGCGCATCGCGGCCTACGGCACGCTCGACGAGCTGAACGCCATCGTCGGGATCGTCCGCACCTTCAACGAGGAGCGCCTGGCCGACGGCGCGCACCACCGCTGGCTCGACGAGACGCTGCGACGGATCCAGAACGAGCTATTCGACCTCGGCAGCGAGCTGGCGACGCCGCCGCAGGCGGAGTACGAGGGCATGTTCAAGGTCGGCGAGGAGCAGGTGTCGGCGCTCGAGCGGCTCATGGACCGCTGCCAGAAGGACCTCGAGCCGCTCAAGTCGTTCACGCTCCCCGGCGGCGGCCGGCTCAATGCCTTCCTCCATCAGGCGCGCACCGTCTGCCGCCGCGCCGAGCGCGAGGTCCTCGCGCTCTCGCGCGTCGAGCCCGTCAACGCGTGGGCCCTCCGGTACGTCAACCGCCTGAGCGACGCCTTCTTCGTCCTCGGGCGCTGGGTCGGCAAGCGCATGGGCGAGAAGGAGTACCTCTGGGAGCGCGGACTCGCCAGCCACGCCCGCGCCAAGCGCAAGCGCTCATGACCTTCGCGGAGGAGGATACGCCCGGATGCCGGACGCGCTGATCGCGGGCGTGCACGAGTTCCCGGAGCGCAAGACGGCGAAGAGCGTGCTCGAGATCCAGGCGCTCTCGGCGCGCGCGGCGCTCGCCGACGCGGGGCTCTCGCCGAAGGACGTGGACGGCTACTTCACGGTCGCCGGCAACCCCGGCGTGGGCCCGCTCGCGACCGTGGACTACCTAAATCTCACACCGCGGTACGTGGACGGCACGACCATCGGCGGCTCGTCGTTCGTCGCGCACGTGAACCACGCCGCGGCCGCGATCGCCGAGGGGCGCTGCCGTGTCGCGCTCATCACGTACGGCTCCACGTCGCGCTCCTCGGGGATCGCCGTCGGCACGCGCGAGCGGATCGCCGGTGAGTACGTGGACCAGTTCGAGGGCCTCTACGGCATCTCGACGGTCGGCCTCTATGCGCTCGTGGCGGGGCGCCACATGCACGTCTACGGGACGACGTCGGCCCAGCTTGCCGAGATCGCCGTCGCGTGCCGCCGGCACGCCGGCCTCAACCCCCTGGCCCTCTACCGGGAGCCGATCACGGTGGAGGACGTCCTGAAATCGCCGATGATCTCGTCGCCGCTCCACCTGCTCGACTGCTGCGTCATCACCGACGGGGGCGGCGCCGTCGTCGTCGTGCACCCGGACGTGGCGCGCGACCTCAGGAAGCCGCCGGTGCGGATCCTCGGCAGCGCCGAGGCCGTCGCGCACGCCCAGGCCGGCCACCGCGACTACCTCACGACCGCGGCCGCGCAGACGGGCCCGCGGGCCCTCGCGGAGGCTTCCGTCTCGCACGACGAGATCGACATGGCGATGATCTACGACTCGTTCACGATCACGGTCCTCATGACGCTCGAGGACCTGGGCTTCTGCAAGAAGGGCGAGGGCGGCGCCTTCGTCTCGGGCGGACGGCTCGGGCTCGGCGGCGAGCTGCCCATCAACACCGACGGCGGCGGGCTCTCGTCGAACCATCCGGGCATGCGCGGGATCTTCCTCGTCGTCGAGGCGGTGAAGCAGCTGCGCGGCGAGTGCGGCGAGCGCCAGGTGAAGGACTGCCGGACCGCGCTCGTGCACGGCACGGGCGGCACACTCGGCACGCGCCACTCGGGCGCCACGCTCGTTCTGGGGCGGGCCTAGCCGTGGCCGAGTACGCGAAGCCGCTGCCCGAGATCACCGCCGAGTCGCGCCCCTTCTGGGAGGGGTGCAAGCGGCATCAGTTCCTGGTCCAGCGCTGCCGCGCCTGCGGCGCGCGCCAGCACTACCCGCGCGGGATCTGCGCGGCCTGCTGGAGCGACGACCTCGAGTGGCTGCCGAGCGCCGGGCGGGGGACCGTCTACGCCTTCACGGTGACCTACCGGACGCAGGCCCGCGGCTTCAGGGACGAGCTCCCGTACGTCCTCGCGTACGTCGAGCTCGAGGAGGGTGTGCAGGTCCTCACCAACCTCGTCGGCGGCGAGCCCGCGACGCTCAGGATCGGCATGCCGGTGCGAGTCACCTTCGAGGACGTGAGCGCCGACGTTAGCATCCCGCGCTTCACCCCCGCCTGACGTTGCCGATCCTGAGCGTGCGCGACCTCACGCTGCGCTTCGGGGGCATCGTCGCCCTTGACTCCGTCTCGTTCGACATCGACGTGGGCCAGATCGTCGGGCTCATCGGCCCCAACGGCGCGGGCAAGACCACGCTCTTCAACTGTCTCTCGCGGCTCTACACGCCGGATCGCGGCGCCATCCTCTTCGAGGGTCGCCCGCTCCTGGCGCTGGCGCCGCATCGCATCGCGGAGCTCGGCATCGGCCGCACGTTCCAGAACCTCGCGCTCTTTCCGACGCTGACGGTGCTCCAGAACGTCATGATCGGCGTCCACAGCCGGACGCGCAGCGATTTCCTCTCGAACGCGCTGCGCCTGCCCTGGGTTGGCCACGAGGAGGAGGCCATCCGCGCCACGGCGCGCGGGCTTCTCGCGTTCCTGGACCTCGAGGCCGTCGCGGATCATCCCGCCGCGGGGCTCCCGTTCGGCACGCTCAAGCGGGTCGAGCTGGCGCGCGCGCTCGGCGGCGGGCCGAAGCTGCTCCTGGCCGACGAGCCCGCGAGCGGCCTGAACCACGAGGAGGTCGCGGCGCTCGCCAAGCTCCTGCGCGCGATCCGCGACGCGCGCGGCGCGACGGTGCTCCTGGTCGAGCACCACATGGGGCTGGTCATGCAGGTCTCCGACAGCGTCGTGGTCCTCGACTTCGGACGCAAGATCGCCGAGGGGTCGCCGGCCGCGATCCAAAAGAACCCCGACGTGATCCGCGCCTACCTCGGGACTGACGACGGCGGGCGCGCCGGGGCGGCCTGATGGCCCTCCTCGAGGTCGAGGGGCTCGAGGCGCAATACGGCTGGACGAAGGTCCTCCACGGCCTCTCATTCGCCGTCGACGAGGGCAGGATCACGACGATCCTCGGCGCGAACGGCGCAGGCAAGACCACCACGCTGCGCGCGGTCTGCGGGATGGTGAAGACCGCTGGCGAGGTCCGCTTCGACGGGCACCGGATCGCCGGCCGGGCGACCGAGGACATCGTCCGTCTCGGCATCGCCCACGTGCCCGAGGGGCGCGGCACCTTCATGCAGCTCACCGTCGAGGAGAATCTGAGACTGGGCGCCTACGCGCGCGCGAGCCGGGGGGCGCTCGCGGGCGACCTGCGGCGCGTCTTCGAGTACTTTCCGGTGCTCGGCGACCGACAGCGGCAGATCGCGGGGAGCCTCTCGGGGGGTGAGCAGCAGATGCTCGCCGTGGCGCGAGCCCTCATGCTGCGGCCGCGCCTGCTACTGCTCGACGAGCCCTCGCTGGGCCTCGCGCCCCTGGTCGTGCGCGAGATCTTCCGCATCGTGCGCACGATCAACCGCGAGGAGCGCGTCGGCGTCCTGCTCGTGGAGCAGAACGCCGCGATGGCGCTCGACCTCGCCGCCCACGCGTACCTGCTCGAGACCGGGCGCGTCGTCATGTCGGGGCCTGCCGAGACCCTCCGGAAGGACGACGCCATCCGGCGCTCGTACCTCGGGTACTGAGCCCGTGGACATCTTCGTCCAGCAGGTGGTCTCGGGCCTCGCGACGGGCGGCATCTACGGGAGCCTCGCGCTCGCCCTGGTCATGATCTACCAGGCGACCGACGTCGTGAACTACGCGCAGGGCGAGATGGCGATGTTCAGCACCTACCTCGCCTGGACGCTGATCAACGCGGGGCTCCCGTACTGGGTGGCGTTCGCCGCCACGCTGGCGATCGCCTTCGTCGGCGGGCTCGCGATCGAGCGCGTCGTGATTCGTCCCGTCGAGAACGCGCCGGTGCTCACGATCGTCATCGTCTGCATCGGGCTCCTCGTGATCCTGAACAGCCTCGCCGGCTGGGTCTACTCCTACATCCAGAAGCCCTTCCCGAGCCCGTTCCCGGAGAAGCCCATCAGGATCGGCAACATCTTCTTCGGCGCCCACGACCTCGGCGCGCTCGGCGTCACGCTGATCGTCCTCCTATGCCTGTACCTCTTCTTCCGGTACACGACGCTCGGCCTCGCCATGCGCGCCGCCGCGCAGAACCCCGTCTCCAGCCGGCTCTGCGGCATCCGCGTCGGCTGGATGCTCGCCGTCGGCTGGGGGCTCGCCGCGCTCGTCGGCGCCGTGGCCGGCATGATGGTGGCGCCCGTCGTGTTCCTCGACCCGAACATGATGGCGGGCATTCTCATCTACGCCTTCGCCTCGGCCACGCTCGGCGGCTTCACGAGCCCCGGCGGCGCCGTCCTCGGCGGCCTCATCGTCGGCGTCATCGAGAACCTCGTGGGGACGTACGTGAGGTTCATCGGGACCGAGCTCAAGCTCACCGTCGCCCTCGCCGTGATCCTCGTCGTCCTCGTCGTGAAACCGAGCGGCCTCTTCGGGCGCGTCGCGGTGCACAGGGTATGACCGCCGCCGGCCTCCGGCGCGCGGTCGTCCCGGCGGCGGTCGCCGCCGCCTGCGTCCTGCCGTTCGTGCTGACCAACTTCCGCCTCTTCCAGCTCACGCAGGTCGGGATCTACGCGATCGCGCTGCTCGGCCTCAACATCCTGACGGGCTTCAACGGCCAGATCTCTTTGGGCCACGGCGCCTTCTACGCGCTCGGCGCCTACACGACCGCGATCATGATCGACAAGTGGAACGTGCCGTACGGCTGGACGATCCCGGTGGCCGGCCTCCTGTGCCTCGTCATCGGCTTCCTCTTCGGCATCCCGGCGCTCCGGCTCGAGGGCCTCTACCTCGCGCTCGCGACCTTCGCGCTGGCCCTCGCGATCCCGCAGATCCTGAAATACTTCGAGCACTGGACCGGCGGCTCGCAGGGGATCGTACTGTCGAAGCCGGGCGCGCCATTCGGTCTCAAGCTCAGCCCCGACCAGTGGCTCTACTTCGTGACGCTCGGCGTGCTGCTCGTGCTGTTCGTGCTCGCCGCCAATCTCCTCTCGCGGCGCACGGGGCGGGCCATCGTCGCCATCCGCGACAACCCGATCGCGGCGCAGGCGATGGGCGTGAACAACGCCCTCTACAAGTCGCTCACCTTCGGCGTGAGCGCCGCGTACACGGGCGTGGCGGGGGCCCTGAGCGCGCTCGCCATCGCCTTCGTGGCGCCCGACGCCTTCAACGTGTTCCTGTCCATCACCTTCCTGGTCGGCATCGTCATCGGCGGCCTCGCGTCGATCTCCGGCGCCGTCTTCGGCGCGTTCTTCATCCAGTTCGTGCCCAACTGGGCCCAGGACATCTCGAAGGCCGCGCCCTGGGCCATCTATGGTATTTTTCTGATCCTCTTCATGTACGCGATGCCGCGGGGCATCGCCGGGTCACTGCGACTCGTGCGGGGCTGGCTCGCGCGCGCCTCGGGCGGAACGCGGCGGGCGGCCTGAGGGTTCCTAGGGTGCGGTCAACACGCAAGGGTTCACACGCAAGGAGGACAGCATGACGCGAAGGAGCATTCTCGCGCTCGTTCTTGCCGCGCCGCTCGCGCTGGCGGGGCTCGCGGCATCGGTCGCCGCCGAGACGGTCGGCGTCACGGCTACCGAGATCAAGGTCGGCAACACGAACCCCTACAGCGGGCCCGCGTCCGCCTACGGCACCATCGGCAAGGTGCTCGACGCCTACTTCAAGAAGGTCAACGACGAGGGCGGCATCAACGGCCGCAAGATCAACTTCGTCACCTACGACGACGGCTACAGCCCGCCGAAGACGGTCGAGATGGTCCGGAAGCTCGTGGAGCAGGACCAGGTGGCGTTCGTCTTCCAGACGCTCGGCACCCCCACGAACAGCGCGATCCACAAGTACCTCAACCAGTCGAAGGTGCCGCACCTCTTCGTGGCGACCGGCGCCACCAAGTGGGGCGACCCCGAGCACTTCCCCTGGACGATGGGTTGGCAGCCGACCTACCAGACCGAGGGGAAGATCTACGCGCAGTACGTCATGAAGAACGTGAAGGACCCGAAGATCGGCATCCTCTACCAGAACGACGACTACGGGAAGGACTACGTCAAGGGCATCAAGGACGGGCTCGGCGAGGCCGCCAAGAAGGTCATCGTCATGGAGCAGTCCTACGAGGTGACCGACCCGACGATCGACTCGCAGATCGTCAACCTCAAGAACAGCGGCGCCAACGTCTTCTACAACGTGACGATCCCGAAGTTCGCGGTCCAGGCCATCAAGAAGGCGCACGACATCGGCTGGAAGCCGCTCCACCTGCTCAACAACGTCTCGGCCTCGGTGGACGTCGTGCTGAAGCCCGCGGGGCTCGAGGCGTCCAAAGACTTACTGACCGCCCTGTACCTCAAGGACCCGACCGACCCGCAGTGGAAAAGTGACCAGGGCATGAAGGACTGGCTGGCGTTCATGCAGAAGTACTATCCCGAGGGGAATACCAAGGACGTGTTCAACGTCTACGGGTACACGGTCGCCCAGGGCCTGGCCCACGTCCTCAAGCAGTGCGGGAACGATCTCTCGCGCGAGAACATCATGAAGCAGGCGGCGAACATCAAGAGCCTCGCCCTGCCGCTCATGCTGCCGGGCATCAAGGCCAACACGAGCCCGACGGACTTCTACCCGATCGAGCAGGAGCAGCTCGCGAAGTTCGACGGCGAGCGCTGGGTGCTCTTCGGCGAAATCTACGACGCGGGCAAGAAGTAGCGCGTAGGCCTGTCCCCGGCGGCGCGGGGGATCGCTCGACCACGCGGCACGCGCGCGCCCGCCCCGCCGCGGCTGGGCTCTATCCGGCCGCGCGCGGGCCGCGTTCGACGCGGCGGGAACGGGTCTCGCAACCCCTCCGCGCCGCCGAGAACAGGGCTATCGCTTCTTCTCGACCTTCGCGAGGAAGTCGAGGACGAGGCGGTTCCAGGCGTCCGGCTGGTCGCGGTTGGCGAAGTGGCTGGCAGGGGAGAGGACGACCAGCTTCGAGCCGCGGATCTTCCGGTGGATCACCTTCATCGGCCCGAGCGACGGGTCGCGATCACCGCCGATCAGGAGCACGGGCATCCGGAGCCGCGGCAGCTGGTCGGTGATGTGGTCCATCGCGAGCAGCGCGCGCAGCGCGTTCGCGTACCCGATGGGCGCGAGCTGCCGGTACTCCTCGTAGAACTCCGCCTTGGCGCCGGGGTCGAGCGCGAGGCGCTCGGAGACGTTCGGGTTCTCGGCCATCGCGAACTCGGCCATCGCGTCCATGCCCTGGGTCAGCGTGATCTCGATCGAGCGCGCGCGCATGACGAGGTTCTGCCAGGAGAGCGGGAGTCCGCTGGCCGACGACGAGTTGGTGACGACGAGCGAGCGGACGCGTCCGGGAAACGCCAGCGCGAAGCGGGTCGCGATCCCGGCACCGAGCGACAGCCCGCCGACGTGTGCCCGGCGAAGCCCCAGATGGTCGAGCACGGCCTTGAGGTCGAGCGCCCAGCGCCGGAACGAGTACTTCGCGGGGTCCTCGGGGCTGTCCGAGCGCGCGTGGCCCCGCGGCTCCCAGAGGACGAGCCGGTGGCCCCGCGCCAGGCCGGGGACGTTCACGTCCCACATCTTCACGTTGCCGCCGATGCCGTAGGCGAGCACGAGCGGGGTGCCCGCGCCGTGCTCCTCGTAGTAGATCCGCACGCGGTCGTCGGTCCGGACGTAGGGCATGGGCCTGATCTTACGCCGCCGGCCCCCCTTGACAGCCCTGGGGCAGATTCAGTATTTTCGAACCGTTATTAATCCCTGATTAACCGCCCCCGGGGCAGGAGTACGGATGAAGAGCCGGCTCTCCCTGTCGGTCAACGGCGAGGCGCACGACGTGCTCGTGCCCGTCCACAAGACCCTCCTCGAGGTCTTGCGCGAGGATCTCGGCCTGATCGGCACGAAGCACGGCTGCGAGCTCGGCGAGTGCGGCACCTGCACGGTGCTCGTGGACGGCGAGCCCGTGCTCTCCTGCCTGGCCCTGCCGGCGGACCTCGGCGGCCGGGAGATCCTGACAGTCGAGGGCATGGCCGAGGGCGGCCGCCTCCACCCGCTCCAGCAGGCGTTCGCCGAGCTCGGCGCCGCCCAGTGCGGCTACTGCACGCCGGGCATCCTCGTCACCGCGAAGGCGCTCCTCGCCGGCCGGCCGACCCCCACCCGCCAGGAGATCAAGGAAGCGCTCGCGGGCAACCTCTGCCGCTGCACGGGCTACACGAAGATCCTCGACGCCGTCGAGCTCGCGTCGCTCAGACTAGGCCACAGCGGGTCGACATGACCAAGCAGGACTTCAGCATCATCGGCCAGCCGCTGCCGAAGATCGACGCCTGGGCGAAGGTCGTGGGCGAGACGAAGTACGCCGACGATTTCTTCCTGCCGCGCATGGCCTACGGCCGGCTCCTGCGCTCGCCCCACGGCCACGCGCTCATCAAGTCCATCGACGTCTCGCGCGCGCGGGAGCTACCGGGCGTGTACGCGGTCATCACCGGGGCCGACCTCCCGCGCGTGAAGTTCGGCATCCTGCCCGTCTCGCAGGACGAGGAGGCGCTCTGCACCGAGAAGGTCCGTATGGTCGGCGACGCCGTCGCGGCGGTCGCCGCGGTGGATGAGGAGACCGCCGAGCGCGCGTGCCGGCTGATCGAGGTGGGCTACGAGCCGCTGCCCACGCTCATGTCGATCGAGGCGGCCCTGGCCCACCCGGAGATCCGCATCCACGAGGACGCGGCGCTCGACGGCGCCCATCTGGTGCGCGAGGACGTGTTCTTCTTCGAGGGCAACAACCATCTGCCGATGGAGCAGCACGCCGCCGTCGCGCACTGGGCGCCCGACGGCAAGCTCACGCTCTGGTCCTCGACCCAGACGCCGCACTACGTCCACCGGCTCCTGCCGAGGATCCTCGACATGCCGGCGGCGCACATCCGGGTCGTCGCCGCCCCCGTCGGCGGCGGCTTCGGGGGCAAGCTCGACCCGTTCGCCCACGAGATTGCCGCTTGCCGGCTCTCGCAGCTCACCGGCCGCCCGGTGAAGATCGCGTGCTCCCGCGAGGAGGTCTTCTACATCCATCGCGGGCGCCATCCGGTGCTCATGTGGATCAAGACCGGCTTCACGAAGGCGGGGGACATCACGGGCTGCCACCTGAAGACGTGGCTCGACGGGGGCGCGTATGGCTCCTACGGCGTGGCCTCGACCTTCTACACGGGCGTCATCAACCCGGTGACCTACAAGATGCCCGTGTACAAGTTCGAGGGCGCGCGCGTCTTCACGAACAAGCCGCCGTGCGGTCCCAAGCGCGGCCACGGCACGCCGCAGCCGCGCTTCGCGCTCGAGTGTCAGCTCGACAAGGCCGCGGAGCAGCTCGGCCTCGACCCGGCCGAGATGCGCGCGCGGATTCTCGCCGAGCCCTACACGAAGACGGCCAACCACCTCACGGTGACAACGATCGGTCTGGGCGAGTGCATCGACCGCGTCGTCGAGGCGTCGGGCTGGCGCGAAAAATGGCGCGGGTGGCGAAGCGACTCGGCGACGGCGTCGACGGCCCCGGCCGGAAAGCGGCGCGGCGTCGGCATCGCCGCCTCGGCGTACATGACGGGCGCGGGCACCGCGATCTACTGGAACAGCATGCCCCACTCGGGCGTCGTGCTGCGCGCGGACCGCAGCGGCGGCGTGACGGTGCTCTGCGGCGCGACCGACATCGGCCAGGGCTCGGACTCGATCCTCGCGTACCTGCCCGCGGAGGTCCTCGGCATCGAGCCCAAGGACGTGCACGTGCACCCCGCGGACACGAGCCTGACGCCCGTCGACCTCGGCTCCTACTCGTCGCGCGTGACGCTCATGTGCGGGATGGCGGCGATCCAGGCCGCCGGGCGGCTCCGGGGCGTGATCGCCCAGGCGGTGGCGGAGAAGCTCGAGGTCGCGGCCGAGAGCCTCGCGTTCCGCGACCGCAAGGTGGGCGTGCCCGACCAGTGGGAGCGGGCCCTGACCTTCACCCAGGCGGTCGAGCTCGCCGAGGCGATGCACGGCGTGCTCGCGTTCGCCGGCTCGTACGCGCCGCCCAAGCGCGCGGGCAAGTACAAGGGCGGGGGCGTCGGGCCGTCGCCCTGTTACTCGTACTCGGCGTGCGTGGTGGAGCTGAGCGTCGACGAGGAGACGGGGGAGGTGGAGCTGCACGACGTGTGGATCGCGCACGACATCGGCCGGGCGCTGAACCCGCTGCTCGTCGAGGGCCAGGTCGAGGGCTCCGTGTACATGGGCATCGGCGAGGCGCTCATGGAGGGCCAGGTCTTCCGCAAGGGCCTGCACAAGCAGCCCTCGATGCTCGACTACAAGAGCCCGACGACGCTCGAGACGCCCGACATCCACACCTTCCTCGTCGAGACCGACGACCCGGAGGGGCCGTTCGGCGCCAAGGAGGCGGGGCAGGGGCCGCTCCTGCCGGTGCCGCCGGCGATCGCGAACGCGATCTACCACGCGGTCGGCGTGCGCTGCGACGAGGTGCCGATCACGCCCGAGATGATCCTGAAGGGGCTCGAGCTGCGTCGGAAGGGCAAGTCCGCGCGCGTCGGACCCGAGAAGATCCCGCTCTTCAAATTCAAGGAAGCGCTCATGGTCGAGTCGGCGTTCGGCCGGCCGGCCGACGCCGTCGCCGTGCGCCCCTTCCAGTCATGATGCGACTCCCGCCGTTCACGTATCTCGCGCCCGGGACGCTCCACGCGGCGGCGACGGCGCTGGCCGAGCACGGCGCCGACGCGATGCCCGTCGCGGGCGGGACCGACCTCTTCCCCAACATGAAGCGCCGGCAGTTCGAGCCGAAGGTGCTCGTGGGGCTCCGCGGGATCCGCGAGCTCACGGGCATCCGCGGTCGCGGCCGGGAGGGCATGACGGTCGGCGCGGGCACGACGCTCTCGGCCGTGGCCGCCCACCCGGAGATCGTCGCGCACTATGGCGCGCTCGCGACGGCGGCCGGCCTCGTGTCCTCGCCGCAGCTCCGGAACATGGGGACGCTCGGCGGCAACGTGTGCGTCGACACGCGCTGCAACTACTACAACCAGTCCCACGAGTGGCGGAAGGCGATCGGCTTCTGCATGAAGAAGGACGGCGACATCTGTCTGGTCGCGCCCGGGAGCTCGCGCTGCTGGGCCGTGTCGTCGTCGGACACGGCGCCCGTCCTCTGGAGCCTCGGCGCCCGCGTGCGGCTCGTCGGCGCGTCGGGCGAGCGCGTCGTCCCGCTCGAGGCGCTCTATCGCGACGACGGCATCCAGTACCTCACCAAGCAGCCGGGCGAGCTCGTGGCGGATATCGTCTTGCCGCCCGCGGACGGCTGGACGAGCGCGTATCTGAAGCTCCGGCGGCGCGGCTCGTTCGATTTCCCCGTCCTCGGGGTCGCCGTCGCCCTCCGGATGGACGGGGACCGCGTGGGCGAGGCCCGGATCGTCCTCGGCGCCGTCGCCTCGCAGCCGCGCCCGGCGCCCGACGCGGCGGCCGCGCTGGCGGGTGAGCGGCTCACGCCCGAGCTGATCACGCGCGTGGCCGATCTCGCG
>WNGI01005772.1_pt1 | contig 14988 bp, 8 predicted proteins | sample 5400621 | NCBI WGS metagenome assembly WNGI01 (sample SAMN13153374, study PRJNA577476) | soil metagenome | isolation source: 20 cm soil or saprolite under Garry oak tree replicate 1 | place: USA:California | collected 2016-06-15 | reverse complement strand
ACCGCAGGTGGAGCCCAGCCAGGGCACACCGACGCGCTCGCTTATCGCCAATCCTGCCACCCCCGCCCCCATCGCGGCGACGCGGCCGACGATCTCGTGGCCGGGCACGATCGGAAGCTTCGGGTTTGGCAATTCGCCGTCGACCACGTGCAGATCGGTGCGGCAGACTCCGCACGCCGCGACCTCGATCAGGATTTCGCCCGCCGCCGGTCGCGGCACCGGCCACTCGCGCATGACGAGCGGCGTGCGCGGCCTCTCCAGCACCATGGCCCGCATGGCCATTTTCCGTCACGCCAAAAGCGTTGCGGGTGGCTCCTCCGCCGACACTTGGCGGGTGTTGATCGAACCCTATTGCGGCGTGATCCCGGCCTCCTTGAGGATCTTGCCGTAGCGCTCGGTATCGCTCTTGATGACGGCGTCGAACTCGCTGGGCGTGGTCGGTGCCGGGATCGAGCCTTGCGCGAGCAATTTCTCCTTCACGTCGGGCATCTCGAGAACTTTGGCGATGTCCTGGCTCACCTTCGTGAGGATCGGCTGCGGCGTTCCGGCGGGCGCAAGCACGCCGAACCACGACTCGTATTTGTAGTTCGGCAACGTCTCTGCGACGGTCGGTACGTCCGGGAGTTGTGGCACGCGCTTGGCGGAATTGATGGCGATCGCCCTCACCTTTCCGGTTGCGCTTAACTCCTGCGTGGCGGGGATGGGTGCAAAATACAGTTGCGCGTCGTTGCGGATGACGGCGGTGGTGGCCTCCGGCGCGCCCTTGTAGGGAACGTGCACGATGTTGATCTTGGCATCCTGCTTGAAGATTTCGGCGGAGAGGTACGAAGTGCTGGCGACGCCCGCCGAGGAGAAGTTGAGCTGCCCCGGCCGCTCCTTCGCGAGCGCAATGAAGTCCTTGAGCGTCTTGGCCGCAAGCTCGGGCGGCACGATCGCGACCAGCGGTACCGCCGCCACGCGGGAGACACCGGCGAAATCCTTCACCGGATCGAACTGAATGTTCTTGTTGATCGCGCCGGCGATCGTGTGCCCGTTCGAGGTCAGCATCAGCGTGTAACCGTCCGGCGGGCTCTTGGCGACTCCGGTGGTGCCGGGCAAACCGGGCCGGTTCTCGACGATCACCTGTTGCTTCCACAACTCGCCGAGCTTATCCGCAAGAATGCGGGCGAGCCCGTCGGTGATGCTGCCGGCGGAGAAAGGAACGACGATACGGACCACTTGGTTGGGATAATTTTGCGCCGAGGCTCCGACCGACGTGCCGAGGAGCGAAGGCACTATCCCAGCCAAAACGAGCGACACTGCACGCAGCGACGTCATCACATTCCTCCCACAATTGTCGGCGCACCCATACAACGAGTTGCGGCATCCTGGAAAGCGATTAAAGCAGGAACTCGCGTGAGGCCATATGAGTAAAAACGCCACCATCTAACACCTTCACGGAACTTGCCTTGCGGCCGTGCTGGCTTTGTCGATGGATTCCGGAGAGTGGAACGGATATGCGCACAGAAGAGGCTCGCCCCGTACGCCTTAAGGATTATCGCCCGCCCGATTGGCTGGTGGAAACGGTCGAACTCGACGTCTCGCTCGATTCCACGGCAACCCAGGTGCGCGCGGCGCTCACGCTGCGGCCCAACGGGAGCGGCGCGGCGCCGGCACCGCTCGTGCTCGATGGCGACGCGCTCAACCTGCGCGCGCTGAAGCTCGACGGCGCCGCACTGCCGCCGGAACAGTTCGTCGCGACGCCGGACCGGCTCACCATTGCGCAGCCGCCGCAGCGCCGGTTCCGCCTGGAGATCGAGACCGTTGTCGATCCGTCGGCCAACACGCAGCTCTCGGGCCTCTATCGGTCGGGCGCGATCTACTGCACGCAATGCGAGGCCGAGGGCTTTCGCCGCATCACCTATTTCCCGGATCGTCCCGATGTCATGGCCGTCTACACCACCCGGATCGAGGCCGAGAAAGCCGAAGCACCGGTGCTGCTCGCCAACGGCAATCTCGTTACATCGGGCGACGTGCCGGGCACGACGCGGCATTTCGCGGTGTGGCACGACCCGTTTCCGAAGCCGTCCTACCTCTTCGCGCTGGTCGGGGGCAATCTTGCTTGCGTCGAGGATCGCTTCCGCACCATGTCCGGGCGCGAGGTGACGCTGCGCATCTATGTCGAGCAGGGCAAGGAGCCGCGCTGCCTCTACGCCATGGATGCGCTCAAGCGCGCCATGTGCTGGGACGAGACCGCGTTCGACTGCGAATACGACCTTGACATCTTCATGATCGTCGCCGTGTCGGACTTCAACATGGGCGCGATGGAGAACAAGGGCCTCAACATCTTCAACGATAAATACATATTGGCCTCCTCCGAAACCGCGACCGATACCGATTTCGAACGAATCGAGGCGGTCGTCGCCCACGAGTACTTTCACAACTGGACCGGCAACCGCATTACCTGCCGCGACTGGTTCCAGCTCTGCCTCAAAGAAGGACTTACGGTCTTTCGTGATCAGGAGTTTTCCGCCGATCAGCGCTCGCGCGCGGTCGAGCGCATCGGCGATGTACGCGGCCTGCGCACCCATCAATTCGTCGAGGACGCAGGTCCGCTCGCGCATCCCGTGCGTCCTGCCGTCTACCACGAGATCAACAATTTCTATACGGCGACCGTCTACGAGAAGGGCGCCGAGCTCGTGCGCATGCTGAGGGTGCTGCTCGGGGCGGAGAATTTCCGCAAAGGCATGGACCTCTATTTCAGCCGTCACGACGGCCAGGCGGCAACCGTCGAGCAATTCGTGCAATGCTTCGCCGATGTATCGAGCACGGACCTCACACAGTTCATGCTCTGGTACTCGCAGGCGGGCACCCCCGAGGTCGTTGCGACCGGCAGCTACGATGCTCGGGCGAAGAGCTATCGGCTCGAGCTCGCGCAGAGCGTCCCCCCGACGCCTGGTCAGCCGAGTAAGCAGCCGATGGTCGTCCCGCTTGCCGTCAGTCTTGTCGGCCGCGAGGGGCGCGACCTGCCGCTCAAGCTCGACGACGGACGAACGGTGGAGCGCGGCGTGCTCACCTTGACCAAGTCTGTCGAGACGTTTGTGTTCGCGGATGTCGCCGAGCGGCCCGTGGCTTCGCTCAATCGCGGATTTTCGGCGCCCATCAAGCTTTCCGCCAATCTTTCTGCCGACGATCTGCGGTTCCTCGCCGCGCACGATGCCGATCCGTTCAATCGATGGCAGGCGCTGCAGACGCTCGCGACGCGGCTGCTCCTCGACAATACCGCAGCCTCGCGCGCGAGCCGCCCGGCGCGTCATGACCCGGGCTTACTGGACGCACTCGGCGCGACGCTTGCCGACGGCGCGCTCGAACCTGCCTTTGTCGCGCTTGCGCTGACGCTCCCCGGCGAGGCGGAGATCGCGCGCGAGATCGGTCACGACGTCGATCCCGATGCCGTGTTCGCGGCCCGCGCCGCACTACGCGCGGCGGTCGGCGAGTATCTCGCCGGACCGTTGTTCGATCATTATCGCCGGCTCTCCGAAAGCGGGCCGTATCGGCCGGATGCGGCCAGTGCCGGCCGGCGTATGCTACGCAATACGTGTCTCGATCTTCTGGTGGCAACGCAGCAACCCGAGGCCATTTCGCTCGCGGCCCGCCAGTACCAGGCAGCCGACAATATGACCGACCGGATGGCGGCGCTTTCGGCGCTGTCGCTCTGCGATGTGCCCGAGCGCGCGGCCGCGCTCGACGATTTCTACGCCCGCTACGCCGACGATCCGCTCATTGTCGACAAATGGCTCACGCTGCAGATCCATGCCTTTGCGCTGGCGAACCAGAAGGAATTCAACCGCGCTGACGGTGCCGGCTACGATTTCATCGTGGAGACGGTGCTGGCGCTCGACCCGAAGAATCCGCAGCTTGCAGCGCGTTTAGTGTCGGCCTTGAAGAACTGGCGCATGCTCGAGCCGGTAAGGCGCGAGCGCGCGGAAGCCGCCTTGCGGCGCGTCGCAACTGCGCCTTCGCTTTCGCCGGACGTTGACGACATCGTGCGACGCGCGCTTGCCAAAGACTGACCCGCGGTCTTCAGCCCGCCCGCGTCTCCGGTTGGCCCGGCTCGGGCACGAAACATGAACGCGAATGCGTCTGCGCCTGGAGCGAAAGGTCTATTGAATCAAGGACAAAGCCCGGATTCATCAATCTTGCAAATTCGTTAATTGACCCCTCGACAAATCGCCATCTTTCGATTCCAATCGAAAGTGATTCGGAGAGATGCGGCACATCCTTCCGATGAAGGTGTTAGGGGACCCGAACGGAGGCGAGGCATGGCGCGCGCCGAAGTCGCGAGCGCGTCCGTCAGTTCTGATTCAATCAAGGGACTAGCTCAGTCGATCGCCAAGCCCGCCTATCGGCGGCTTCTCACGGCCGAGCCGGCCTTGCGACGCGCCGTTCCGGCGCTGATCATCGCATTTCTGCTGACGATTTGCGTCGGTGCGATCGTGCAGGTGCTGGATCATCGTCGGCAAGCGATCAGCGACATCGTCAAGCAGATCGAAGGCAGCGCCGATTTTCTGGTCGAGCGCCTGCAACGGCTGGAACAGCCGAAGGGTGACAAGCCCGACCGCCGGCTGCAGACCGAACTCGAGCGCACGATGCCGTCGTGGGGGCGCGCGCTCGGCCGCCACGTCATCGTCGCCAACTATGAGGGCGTCATCGTTGCCGGCATCCGCCACGAGCTTGTCAGCAATGCCGACGGCACGACTAGCGCGAGCGCGCCGCTCGAGGCCGGGATGGTCGGACGGCGGCTCATCGACGTGCTCGGCCCCACGCAGCCGCTGACCACGTTCGGCGCTGCCGCGGGGGTGCTGGAAATTCCGCTCGCCGACGGCAGCCTTGCCTATGGCACGGTGCGCAGCCTTTGGTTGGGCGGCGAGCTTGCAATCGTGCATGGGCGCGCCGATGCGCTGGCACCGTGGGCTTCCGACACAGCGTTGACCGTCACGCTTTCCGCCACCACCGGCTTCGTGGTGCTCATTCTCGGCTTCGCCTTTCACTGGCAGGCAACCCGCGCGCGGGAGGCCGATCAGATCTACGAGACGGTCCGCTCGCGCATCGATACAGCGCTTAACCGCGGGCGTTGCGGACTGTGGGATTGGGATCTCGCCCGCGGCCGCGTGTTCTGGTCGCATTCCATGTTTGCGATCTTAGGCCTCAGGCCACGCGACACACTGTTGAGCTTCGGCGAGGTCAACGCCCTGGTCCATCCGGAAGATATCGATCTCTACGGCCTGGCCGCCCAACTCGCCGACGCCAGCGCGACCTTGGTCGATCACGCCTTCCGGATGCGCCATGCCAACGGCAATTGGGTGTGGCTGCGCGCCCGCTGCGAGCTGGTCCAGCAGTCCGGCGACGGCGGGCCGCATCTGATCGGCATCGCCGTCGACATCACTGAACAGAAGACATTGGTGGAGCGCACTGTCGAGGCGGACTTGCGGTTGCGCGACGCCATCGAGACCATTCCCGAGGCATTCGTGGTCTGGGACGCGCAGAACCGCCTCGTGTTGTGCAACTCGAATTTCCAGGAGCTTCACAACCTGCCGGACGAGGCGATCAAGGCCGGCGCCTCCTACGAGTCGGTGGTAGCGGCCGGGCGCAAGCCGGTCGTGCGCTCCAAAGTCACCAGCGAGGGGCAGAGCCCGGGCGCCCGTACCTTCGAGGCTCAGCTCGACGACGGGCGCTGGCTGCACATCAGCGAGCGGCGCACCAAAGACGGCGGCTATGTCTCGGTCGGCACCGACATCACGAACATCAAGCGGCACGAAGAAAAACTGATGGAAAGCGAGAAGCGCCTGATGGCAACGGTTGCCGATTTGCGCCACTCGCAACAGAAGCTGGAGCGGCAAGCCGAGGAGGTCGCCGATCTCGCCGAGAAATATGCCGAGGAGAAGACCCGCGCGGAGGAAGCGAACCAAGCCAAATCCAAGTTCCTCGCCAATATGAGCCATGAATTGCGGACCCCGCTCAACGCCATCATCGGGTTCTCCGAGATCATGGAGTCCGGCATGTTCGGTCCCTTGGGCTCGGATAAGTATCGCGAATATTGCGGCGATATCCACCAAAGCGGCCAATACCTGCTCGACGTCATCAACGACATCCTCGACATGTCCAAGATCGAGGCCGGGCGCATCAGGCTCGACGCCGAGCCGATCGAGCTGGAGCCCTTCCTCAACGACGCGATGCGGGTGGTATCCGGGCGCGCCAACGACAAGCGCCTCAAGCTCACGGCCCGGATCGGCCGCGGCATCCGCTTGAGCGCGGACCACCGCCTGCTCAAACAGATCATGTTGAATCTGTTGTCCAACGCGGTGAAGTTCACACCGGAAGGCGGCCGCGTCACCATTCGCGCGCGCAAAACGTCGGGCGGCTGGGTCAGCATCTCCATCGCCGATACCGGCATCGGCATTCCGGAGGAGGCGCTCGCGCGGCTGGGGCGGCCGTTCGAGCAAGTCGAGAGTCAGCTGACCAAGAGCCATCAGGGCTCGGGTCTGGGGCTTGCGATCGCGAAGTCGCTCACCGAGTTGCATCACGGCAGCATGCGTATCCACTCGACACCGGGGAGGGGTACGATGGTGCTTTTGCGGTTGCCGATGAATCGGACAGCCGTGCAGAAAGAGGAGTTGGCGGAGGCCGCGGCTTAGTTCGCGCAGGGCCGCGCTCCGTCGCCTCTCCTCTCGTCATCACGTTCGCCGCCGACGGATCGATGCGCGCGGCTCAAGCTGACGCGCCGAGGATGCGATTGAAGCTTGCACGCACCTTGGCTTGCGTCTCAGCGATGAACGCATCGAGCGTGGCAAAATCCGGTACGTCCGCGGCGCGCGCCAATAGCCCCACGAGTCCCGCCGACGCCGTCTTGGGATCAAAGGGGCCCGGCAGGCACAGGCGCAGAATCTGCGTGAGATCATGATAAAGCCGCACCGCTCGGCGCAGCACCTCGGCGTCGCCGGGCTCAAGCAGCCCTAAGCGCCAGGCCTTGTCGAGCACTTGGGTGGTCGAGGTGTCGAGAATATCAGGCGTCTGCGCCGCATGAATGAGCTGCAAATACTGCGCGACGAACTCGATATCGATCAGCCCTCCGGCGGCGTATTTGAGGTCCCAGCGGTCGCTGTCCCCTTTTTCCGCTGCGATCGCCTTGCGCATTTCCACGACGTCGCCGGCGACCACATCCGCATCACGCGCCCGGCGTAGCACGGAGCGGATGACATCTTCGACCCGCGCCGCAAATTCCGGGGGGGCTGAGACGACCCGCGCGCGGGTGAGCGCCAAATGCTCCCAAGTCCAAGCTTCGTTCTCCTGATAAGCCGCAAAGCCGTCGATCTGCGTCGCAACCGGGCCGGAGCGGCCCGAGGGCCGCAGCCGCATATCGACTTGGTAGAGCAAGCCATGATTGGTCTGTGCGGTGAGCGCACTGATCAGCCGTTGGGTCAGCCGCGAGAAATATTGCGCGCCATAGAGCCGGCGTGGCCCGTCCGATTCCGGACGTTCAGAATCGAAATCATAGACGACGATGAGATCGAGATCCGAGCTCGCCGTCATCTCGCGTCCGCCGAGCTTGCCCAGCGCCAAGATCGCCGTCTGCTGGCCGGCAATGCGGCCGTGCAGGCGCGTGAATTGGTCCTCGATCGCGCGGTGAAGCGAGCGGATGAGCGTATCGGCCAGGCGGGCGTAGGCTTCCCCTGCCTGCTCAGCCGACAAGGTCCCTGACAGAATGCGCGTGCCAATGAGGAACATCTGCTCCTGCGCGAAAATTCGGATGCGGTCCAAGAAGTCCTCGTAGGATTCGGCTTGGCGCAACGAGCGCACGAGCGCGGCCGCGAGCTCGCTGTTTTGGGGAAGCGCGCCGAAGAAGCTCGGGTCGATCACCGAGTCCATGACTTCCGGAAACTGCGCCAGACTGTCGGCAAGCCGCGGCGCGGTGCCGAGCACCAGTGCGATCAGCGCGATCAGATCGGTATTCTGGCGCAGCAGCGAAAACAGTCGTCCGCTGCCGTGCAGCCCAGCCAAGAAGCGATCGAAGGCAATAACCGCTGCGTCCGGATCCGCCGACCGGGCAAAATGTTCGAGCAGTATCGGCACGATTTCCGCGAGTTGCCCGCGCGCAAACACGCTCTTGAGCGAGCCGTAGGCTCCCGTGTTCCAGCGCCGCACCTGCGCGGAAACCTCGAGCGGGCGACGAAAGCTCATAGCAGCGAGGCGATCGAGCGTTTCGCGATCGTCCGCCTCGGATGGAAAGAGCAATCTCCGGCGACCGGCCTCGATGACCGGCGCATTCTCGAACAGCGTCGCATAATGGCGCTGCACGTTGCGCAGATGAACGAGCAAGGTCTGCGCAAAAGCATCCCGGTCGGAGAGTCCGGCAAACTGGGCAAACCGCTCGAGCCCATCCCGATCGGCCGGCAGGGTGTGGGTCTGCTCGTCGGCCACCATCTGCAATCGATTTTCGATCACGCGCAGAAAACGGTAAGCAGTGCCGAGCTCATCGCGCACCTGCTGGTCGATCCAGCCGCCGCCGGTCAGCGCGTCGAGTGTTTCTAGCGTCGCTTTGGTACGCAGCTGCGGATGCCGGCCGCCAGCGATGAGTTGCTGGGTCTGCACGAAGAATTCGATTTCGCGGATACCGCCGCGGCCGAGCTTGATGTTGTGCCCCGCGACCGCAATTTCATCATGGCCGCGATAGGCGTGGATCTGCCGCTTCATCGCGTGCACGTCGGCAACCGCGGCGAAGTCGAGATACTTGCGCCAGATGAAGGGCGAAAGCGCCGCCAGCAGCGCCTCTCCGGCGGCGAGATCGCCGGCGCATGGCCGCGCTTTGATCAGCGCGGCGCGCTCCCAGTTCTGTCCACGGCTCTCGTAATAATCGAGCGCCGCCGCGGTGGAGATGGCGATCTGGGTCGAGGCCGGATCGGGACGCAGCCGCAGATCGATGCGGAACACGTACCCGTCGGGCGTCCGTTCCTGCAGAAGCTTGATCAGCGCGCGTGTGATTCGGACGTAAAAAGCTGCGGGTTCTGTTCCTGAGACGAGCGCTTCATGGTCGTACAAGACGATCAGATCGATATCACTCGAATAATTGAGCTCGCCCGCCCCCATCTTGCCCATGGCAAGCACGATGTAGCCTGAGCCTTGAGCAGGACGGGAGGACTCGACCAGCTTCAGCCTGCCGCGGCGTTGCGCCTCCACGACCAGGTAATCGACCGCGGCGCTGACGGCTGCATCGGCAACCAAGGTCTGCCGCTTGATCACCAGCGTGATCGGCCACACGCCCCCGATGTCTGCGAGCGCAATCAACAGCGCCGCTTCCGCCTTCATGCGCCGAAGCACGCGCATCACCTCGGCCTCATCGCGCGTCGCCGCAATCGCGCACTTTGCGTCGGCGATGATATCGGTGAAGCGGCGTTCGGGTTCGGCCTCGAGCAGCGCAAGCAAGCGCTGCGGCGCGGCGCGCACGAGATCCCATAGATAGTCCGAACCGCCCGCCAGGCCCGTCAGCAGCGCGTCGAGGCTTGGGTTCGCCCCGCACAGCCGTCTCAGTGCCTTGCCAGCGGGCGCATTAGCGATCTCGGCGAGCCAGTCTGTGACGCGTAAGCGCGCCGCATCCGTTGCATGCAGGGATGGCGCCGCCGTGAGCCGCCGCACCAGCGAATCGTCGCGTAACTCGTCCAGCGGCGTCATGTCCGTGTCGTCCGATTTGCCCACTACACTTTTTCCCGGCATTTGTTCCCGGCATTCCCGTCCAACAGAACGGAGGCATCAAGGCGCGAATGGCGCCGCAACTCCAACCCCCGCGGGGGTTGGCAAGTTCAACCCGGCACGTTCAAGGTAACAAGCGATGCGGCGATCGCTAACGCCTTACGCTGCCGGCGCAGCCGATCCCGCGCGCGGGAGCGAGATGACGGTCCTGAGCCCGGGATGGTTGTCCTCGAGCTTGAGATCACCGCCATGCAAGCGGGCCACCGCCGAAGCGAGGCTCAGCCCCAGGCCCGAACCCGGCTGTGAGCGGCTCTGTTCGAGTCGCACGAAGCGTTCGACCGCACGGCCGCGGTCGGCCGCGGGAATGCCGCCGCCGCTGTCAGCGACGGCAAGCAGGATACGATCACCCTCTCCCCTTGCGGTCACCACGATCTCGGCCTCGGCGCCGTTCATTCCGGCACCATACTTGATCGCGTTGTCCACCAGATTGGCAAGCGCCTGGCTGATCAGCTCCCGGTTGCCGTGAACCGGAGCAGCCGCGGGCGCTTCGACCTTGAGATGGATACCCTTGTCGTCGGCGAGCGGCTCGTAGAGCTCGCCCACCCCCCGCGCGATCTCGGCCGCATCGATGTCGGTCATGCCGTCGCGCGCCTGCCCCGATTCCGCACGGGCAATCATCAGCAGGGCATTGAAGGTGCGGATGAGGGCCTCCGACTCCTCGATCGTGCTCTCGAGCGCCGCGCGGTACTGGGATTCGTCCTCGGCGAGACGCAACGCCTCTTCACAGCGGTTGCGCAACCTGGTCAGCGGCGTCTTGAGATCGTGAGCGATGTTGTCGGACACCTCCTTGAGGCCGTGCATGAGCGCCTCGATGCGCTCAAGCATTGCATTGAGGTTCGTCGCGAGCCGATCGAGCTCGTCGCCCGTGCCCGCGATCGGCAGCCGGCCGGCGAGATCGCCGTCCATGATCTTGCGCGTCGTCTCCGTCATCGCGTCCACGCGCTTGAGGACCCGTCGCGTCACAAAGAATCCGCCGGCGACACCGAGGACGATGACGATCGCCAACGACCAGCGGCCGGCAGCGAGCACGATGTCATACAAGCGTTCCCGCTCTTCGAGATCGCGCCCGACCAGGAGACGAAATCCGGCCGGCAATTGAAAGACGCGGACCAAGGCGTGATGCTCCACGCCGTCGGGATCATCCAAACGCCGGTAGGCGGTTTCCGTCCAGCCGGACGTTTCCAGAATGCCGGTCGCCAGCGATCCGACATTGCCCGCCAGTCCCTCCCCCGCGCGCGTGGTCACGAGATAGAGGCTCGAGCCCGGTCGCCGCGATCGCGCATCGACCACGAAAACGAGCCGGCGGATACCGCCCTGGCGGTATTGCTCGGCCAAGCCGGTGATCTCGGCATCCACCGTTTGCGTGATTTGCTCGGTGATCAGCCGGCGCGTGTTCCAGGCGAAATAGGCGAGCAGGAAAACGGCAAACAGCGCGAATACCGTGAGGTAGACCAGCGTCAGCTTGAACGCCGTCGTGCGCAGGAGCTTGCCAAGCGCCGTCATCCGTCACCCCCGCCGTCACCCCCGCGCGACGCAGGGAATGACGGCGTCATTTGCTGTCGCGGATCATGTACCCCGCACCGCGAACCGTATGCAGCAAAGCCTGAGAAAAGCCTTTATCAATCTTCGAGCGCAGCCGCGAGATGTGCACGTCGATGACGTTGGTTTGGGGATCGAAATGGTAATCCCACACGTTCTCGAGCAGCATCGTGCGGGTCACGACTTGACCGGCATGCTTCATGAGATATTCGAGCAGGCGAAACTCGCGCGGCTGCAGCACGATCTCGTCGCCGGCGCGCGTTACCTGGTGCGACAGCCGGTCGAGCTCGAGATCGCCGACGCGGTACACGGTTTCCTCGCGGCTGCCACGCCGACGCGCCAGCGCCTCGGTGCGAGCCAGCAACTCCGAGAACGAATAGGGCTTCGGTAGATAGTCGTCGCCGCCTGCCCGCAATCCCTTGACCCGATCATCGACCTGGCCCAGGGCCGAAAGAATGAGCGCGGGGGTCTCGATGCCTTTACTGCGCAGGGTGCCGATGATCGCCAGGCCATCGAGCTTGGGCAACATGCGATCGACAATGAGCACGTCATACTGGCCGTCGAGCGCATGGGCGAGCCCCTCCTCGCCGTCGACTGCCAAGTCGGCGACGTGCCCGACCTCGCGAAATGCCTTCACCAGGTAATCGGCGGCATCGCGGTCGTCTTCGATGATGAGGAGACGCATGACGAACCCACCGTCTCTCGGATAAGCGACGTCCTTTGCCGAAGGAACGTACTGAACTGCATTGATCATAGCGGCACTGTTTCAAACTATCCTAGCGTCGAAACCGGGAACAGACCCGGTCTCCAAGGTGCGAGGGGCGGCGGTTACCCGCCACCCCTCAACCAACTCCGCGCCGGCGGGGGCGACGGATGCCGGCACGAAGTCAGAGGAGATGGGGACGGGCGTTTGGCCCGTCCCCCTGGTTCGAACCGCCGGCGGGGGCGACGGATGCCGACGGTGCGCCCCATTCTCGGTCAGGCCTTGCTGAGCGGCACTGCGACGAACTTCGTCCCGTCGCCCGACTTCACCCGCATGAGAACCGTGCGCTTGCCCTCCTTCTGCGCGTCTCTCAGGGCGCTGCGCACATCGGACGGATTGGCAACTTTCTTGCCGCCGACTTCGAGGATGACGTCGCCGGTCTTGACGCCCTGGTCGGAGGCAATTCCGTTGGGATCGACGTCGGTGACCACCACGCCTTCCGAACCGCTACCGGCGACTTGTCCGGCCGGTACGACCGTGAGGCCGAGCCGCGGCACGTCGGTGCCCTCCGGGGCGGAGGAATCCGGCATCGCCGCCCGCGCCTCTCGCTGATTGGGCAGCTCGCCGAGCGCAATCGAGAAGGTCTTCTCCTCGCCCTTGCGCCAGATCGTCAGTTTCGCGGTCGAGCCCGGGGCCATGCTGCCGATCTGCTTGGCGAGATCTCTGGCGTCCTTCACAGCGTTGCCATTGACCGCGGTGATGACGTCCCCGGCCATGATGCCGGCCTTGGCAGCGGGCCCATTCTCCTGTGGTTCGGAGACGAGCGCGCCCTGCGGCGCCTTAAGACCGAGATTGTCGGCGATCTCGGCGGTGACGGGCTGGATCTGCACGCCGATCCAACCGCGGGTGACCTTGCCGTTGTCCTTGAGCTGGGCGACGACCGATTTCACCGTCGGAGCAGGGATCGCAAAGGCGATGCCCACCGATCCGCCGGACGGGGAGAAGATCGCGGTGTTGACACCGATCACGTTGCCATCGACGTCGAAGGTCGGGCCACCGGAATTGCCCTTATTGACCGGCGCATCGATCTGAATGAAATCATCATACGGGCCGGCGCCGATATCGCGGCCACGGGCCGAGACGATGCCGGCCGTGACCGTGCCGCCGAGGCCGAATGGATTACCGACCGCGAGCACCCAATCACCGACGCGTGGCGACTTCTCGGCGAGGTGGACATAGGGGAAGTCGCTGCGGCCTTCGACCTTGATCAGCGCGATGTCGGTGCGCGGATCGGTGCCGATCACTTTGGCCGTGTAGTTCTTGCCGTCATCGGCCGTTACCTCGACGGTGTCGGCCTTGTCGACCACGTGGTTGTTGGTCACTGCATAACCATCGGCGGTAATGAAGAAGCCGGAGCCCTGGCCGGTCACCAGCCGCTCACGCGGCGCGCGCCGCTCCTCGGGAGTATTTCCTTCCGGCAAGCCGAAGCGACGGAAGAAACGCTCCATCTGCGAGTTGGGCGGGAACGGCAAATCGCCCTCGAAGCCCATCATCTTGGGGCCGCCTGTCATCTTGACGCGGACCGAGATGACGGCGGGCTTCACCTTCTCCACGATGTCCGCGAATCCCATCGGGCGCTGAACGCCTTGAGCGTAGGCGATTTCTGTCAGCGCGCGGTTGGTCGGCTGCGGGAGAAGTCCCGCACCGCCGAGCAGCACGGTCACGCTGAGGCCGGCCACGCCGGCGAGCAGAACGAGACGACGCGCGGACAGGATGCGCGATTTCGGAGCGGGAACGCTCGCAGTCATAAGGGTCACTCCATCTTTGGTGCGGGGGGCGCCGAGCGGCACCCTCGTTGCAGCAACAAGATGGGAGGCGCTTCCTTACCGGGCGCTGTCGGGGAAATTAAAATTTGGTAAGGTCGAGCAGGCTGAAAAATAGCAGGCTATCAGGGACTTACGAACGAAACGGCAAGACTTTACCCCTCCCCGCTGCGCAAAATCTCCGACAGCCGGGCCGCTTCCGCCGCCGTGAGTCTCTCCTGCTCAGCGCGTGCGCGATCGAAATTGGCTCGGTAGCGGCGCGCGAGCACGATTATACCGCAGGCTCCGATGAGGAGCATCGCCGCCGGGCCAAACCACAAGAGCGCGGTGTGCCATGAAAACCGTGGCCTCAACAGCACGAACTCGCCGTAGCGGGCAACCAGAAAATCGATCACCTGCCGGTCGCTTTCCCCCGCCTGCAAGCGTTCACGCACGAGAATGCGCAAGTCGCGCGCAAGCGGCGCCTCCGAATCGTCGATCGACTGGTTCTGACACACCATGCAGCGCAACTCTTTCGACAGCGCCCGGGCTCGCGCTTCCAGTGCAGGATCGGTAAGCACTTCGTTCGGCTCGACCGCAATCGCGGACGGCACAGCCACGAACGTGAGCAGCGTCATGACAAGACAGAGCGACTTCATCTGCATCTACTCCGCCGGCGACAGTGCGGCCTTGCCTCGCGCCCCCCTCGGCGCGCCCACCCGCAGTCGCCGGTCCGAAAGCGACAGCGCACCGCCGACCACCATCACCACCGCGCCGAGCCAGATGAGCAGCACCAAGGGCTTGTAGTAGAGCCGCACCGCCAGCGAACCGTCCGGGTTCTGGTCTCCGAGCGACAGGTAGAGCTGGGAAACGCCTCGCGTCATCAGCGCAGTTTGGCTTGTGGCGGTGCTGCGCGAAGGAAAGCTGCGCTTGGCGGGCTCCATCACGCCGATGACGTCGCCGTGGCGGCGCACGGTGAAATGGCCGGCGAGATCGCGGTAGTTCGGGCCCTGGCGCGTCGTCACGCCGTCGAATTGAAGCTCATAGCGGCGGACCGAGATGGTTTGGCCGGGCTTGAGCTCCGCGATGCGCTCCAGGCTCCACTGCGTCTCGCCGATGACGCCGAGCAACGTGATGCCGAGCCCGAAATGCGCAAAGGCA
>WNGI01002887.1_pt1 | contig 14993 bp, 14 predicted proteins | sample 5400621 | NCBI WGS metagenome assembly WNGI01 (sample SAMN13153374, study PRJNA577476) | soil metagenome | isolation source: 20 cm soil or saprolite under Garry oak tree replicate 1 | place: USA:California | collected 2016-06-15 | reverse complement strand
GTATTCCAGGTCGTGTATAGATATGCGCGCGGGTGAAGTGCTCATTTCGGCAGATCCGGGCGTTTAGCCGTGGCCTGCCGGACTCTGGCGACCGAAGGGCTCGGCGGTGGCTGGTAGTTCGGATCTCGGGCTGTGGGGGAGAGGCAGTGGTCGTGGCCGGAGCCGGGGGACTGCCTCCGGTGCTTTGCGGCACTCATCTGGCGCGATCGGATGCTGGTCTCCTTGGAGGGCACCGCGGTAGAGTTCTTGGAGGTTCTGGCTGGTCAGGCGCTCGTTGGGAGCCTGACCGGGCAGGCTGGCCGGTACAGCAGGAAAGTACCGCAACCGGTGCGGACTTGACGGGACGGGCGCGCACTTCCTGGGACGGTGACCTGCACAGACGTACTGCGGTGGACGTGCTGCCTGCTGATGGCATGCAAGAGGTCAGGGGTTCGAATCCCCTTAGCTCCACCCCAGTTCAGATAGATAAATTCGAAATCCTGAGCCCACCGTTCACGAGCCTTGTACAGCAGCAAAATACAGCAGCGCAGCGGCACGATGTGCCTGTCTGCCGGCTGTGATCTGGTCCCGGCACAAGGCGGAATTGCTGGCATGACTTGCTGAAGGCGTATGCCAAGACGGACCCAGAGTGCCCTGACCAGGAAGAACGTTCCTTTCCCACCTCTCTGACCCTTGCACTGGTGCGGTTGCGTGGTGCCTTTTGGCGGGTGACTCTTGCCGCCGTCGCAATGGGTCAGGCCAGCTCTGCTTTCGCCGGGCCGCCGTCCTGCCGGCCGGCGGGCTGCGCCGGTGGCGCAGCATAGGCGCGCCGGGCGCGCCAGCACGGTGGCAAGGCGCGGATACAGCGCGCCGCGGCGCAACCTGGCGCCGTTGGGGATGCGCCGCCGCGGCGCCTAGCGCATGCCAGGCGGCTGGCGGCGCACCGGCCTGACCACGGCAGCTGCGCCGAGCCGAGCGGCATGGCTGGCCGCTGGCAACGGGTGGAACGCGCCAGCGCGCCAAGGGCGCCCGGCGGTCGCACGCCGAGTCTTCGGTGGCGACAGATCGCCGATTCGGAGCGCGTGGGCTGCTGGCTAGTTAGGTGTGGCGCGGACGGCCAGATTCACCAGTTCTGCGCGTCCCCAGCCCTGCCAGCTTGACCGATCGTACTTGGCTTCGGCGATGCACTCGCAGTGCCAGCCGGACAGCCTCGACGTGATCGGCGGCGTTCATGCCGCTTGTGGCGTTACCCGTTGGGCCGGCCCCGGGCGTGGCGAGCAGAAGGCGGGCCAGTCGGCTGGCGGAGGGATAGTCTCAGGCGCCGGCGTTACTGTCGGCGCCCGGCCGCTGGCCCAGCCACTCGGCGTAGGACCTGGATTCATCCGGGCCGGGCTGCAGACCACCGGGCAGGGCCTGGGCGAACACGAGCGCGGCGGTGGCCTGGAGTTCGCTGCGGAGCAGATCGGCGGGGCCGGTTGCCTCGAAGCCCAGGGTCCACCAGTCCTGGTCACGCGCGTGGACCTCGGTGAGTTCCACCTCGCACCGCGGCAGGGGGCCCAGCCCCGGGGCGCAGGCCATCATCTGCCCGCTGGCCAGTGAGAACCGGCTGATGCGCCGCCGCTTGCGCACCGGCCGCCAGCCGGCCGGGTCGCCGCTGTCCTGGCTGAGCGGGCCGAAGGGAAAGGACCACTTCTGCCAGAACTCCATACGTCCGCGGGCGAGTCCCGCCAGATCGAGGATTCCCGGGCTGCCGCGGTAGGCCTTCACCTCCAGTGCCCCGCCCCCGCGGACCTTCACCGACAGCCCGGGCAACGGCGGATCCAGCAGGTAGATGTCCTCGCGTGACTCCATCCCGGCCGGGAACCGCCCGAACCATCCGGCCACCGCGGCCGCCAGCTGGCCCAGGAAGATCCAGCGCACCTCCAGGCTGCGGACTCCTTCGGCGACCGCGCCCTCCCACGGTTCAACCGTCATGATCACATGCTCCTGACACTGGCCCGGCGCCGCCCCCTGCACTGCCGCCGCGTGCCCGCGCCTCCATCTGGCCAGCTGGGTGCTGCGCGGACCCCATGGCCGGGCCGGGCAGGGCGTGGCCAGGAGAAGGCGGATTAGGCGTACCATCAGCGCTCCGGCCAATAGGCAGGCGGCCCTCGCCAGGACGACAGCCAGGAATTCTTCCACCGCGGTTCCAGCCCAGGGTGGATGGTGCAGACGGTGGGCCGGTTGCCCTGGGATGGGGCGGCGGCGTGCACAGCACCGTGGGGATCGCCCCGTCCGCGCACGGGCCGGAGCGCGCTGTTGAAGTCCTTGCCGGGTTGCCTGCACCCATGGCCGGTGATTCAACGGTGAGCGGCCCCAGCCGGCAAGTCCAAGGGCTCGGGGACGCCTTCACCTGGTGGCCGGACCGCCGTTGCCTGTGTCGGATCTTCGTTCCCGACCACGGCGTACGGCCCCCAGCAGCACCCGTGCGCCGGCGCCCAGCAGTGCAAGGTCGCCGAGCATCTGGACGATGAGCACCACCCGGGCGGTCTCGGACTTGGCCGCGATGTCCCCGAAGCCCACCGTGGTGAAGACGGTCACGCTGAAGTACAAGGCGTCGGTGCGGGTCAGCGGCTGGGTGAAGTTCGCCGCGGAGGCCCGTTCCATCAGGTAGTACGTCGAAGCGAACAGCAGCAGGTACAAGGGGACGATCAATCCCAGCGCCTCGGCCGCCCGCAGACCCGGATAGCGCGAGCCGGCGATCGCCCTGACCTGCCATACCGTGAGGCCGACAAAGACCAGCAGGCCAATCAGCAGGCGCACCGCGGTGGCGGTATCCCACGGCTGGTCCAGCGGAAGCAGATAGTAAAGAACCACTAGCGCCGTCGTGACCACCAGACCGCGCAACACAGCCCAGAAGATGAGCCGCCTTCGCTTTGCCGTCGACAGTTCCTGCTGACGCTGATCGGTCATATCCGCCCTCCGCGAAGCGTAGTGAGGGCTCAAGACTGGCAAGCCATCCGACGGCCCGTGGCCTAGTCAGTTCCTGCCCTGGGCGGGCAGGGCTCGCGCGGCGTGTTCCGGGCCCGTCAGCCGCCGGTTCCAAGCCCGAGGTGGTTCTCATACACTGCAAGGCCCGCCTCCAGCGTGTGCGGCCCGCGGATCCGCTGCAGCCACGCGGGGATCTCGGAGTAATCCAGGTCGGGATGATCGCCGCGCCGGCCGTAGATGAGCTCGAACCCGTCGGTGTAACCGCCTTCCATCCGGCCGTCGTGATCGTCTATGCGCAGGCGCCGCGTGTGACGCCGTGGCGCTGACTTACTGTCGCTGCACCTCGCCCATCGCCTCCCCCTTCTGCGTGTCCCGGCCACAAGCCGTCAGTGCCCAGACAACGAGCACTACCGTCTGCCTGACATGACAAGCATTGGCGCACCGGCCTGTTCTGCGCACCACCCAGGCATCACCCCGGGAGGGGTGATCTGTGGTGGTCGTGATAACAGACCGATGGGCCGCGCCGTTCGCCTGGCGGCCCTCGCGTGCCTGCAAGCACGTTGATCCGCACCACGGACGCGGCGCCGGGGATCATCTTGCCCGTCGTCGTCAGCTTGGTTGTCAAGATCCACTTCCATGACAGGTCTGAGCGGCGATGGAGCCCGGATCCTTCTCCCGCGCCCACGATCAGCCAACGCCGAGCAGCTCAGGCCTCAGCACACGCCGCGTGACCAGCAGCACCGTGCACCGGCGGTCTCGCGGGCCAGCATTCTGCGCCGCCACCGCGCGCAGCGAGGGCTGGTGGCGAGCCGGGCCATCAACTGGCTCTGGACGGACTTGCTGTCTCCTGTCCCGATGGGCCTCCCGCGGGCAACCTGGGACGCCGCACCCCCTGCGGGCAAGTGTCGCCAGGTTCACCCTGCCGCGGGTGATCCTTGGGTGGTGCCCGGCGCCACGCCGCAGCCGATAGCGGGTGTGAGCGCCACACACGAGAGGGCAGGTGAGGTGACGAAACGTCCGCGCGTATACGAGCTTAAGATCCGTGGAGTCGCGAGCGATCTGGTGCGGGCCGAGGCCGATGACGTGGAGGTGTGGGAGGTCCCGGGGGCTACCTGCATGCGAACGGGTGGGGCCGACACCGCGGAGCTGTATGGGCTGATCAAACGCATCGAGACGCTCGGGCTGGTCCTGCTCAAGGTAGACGCGGCCGACCGAAGCTGAGCTCAACGGAACGGGCCCGGAAGGCCGGTTCCCCGGAGTGGCCGCGCACCTGCGCCGCTGCGAGGCCTGCCATCAGGATTACCAGGGGCTGCTGGCCGCCGTGGAGGGGCTGCACGCCCGGCGCGTTCGCGAGGTGACCGGCGTGCGGACACCGGCTGCTCGCGGCGGCTGTGGCCCTGGCCCCCTATCTGTCTAGCGGCAGCCCGGCAGGAGGCCGCGATCTGATCACCCTTGCCCGCAGGATGTGATCCGCGCTGTCCCCCGGCAATGCGGATTTGCGACCCATGATGAGGGCCTCCGCGGCGCGCCGGTACCCAATCCCGCACCCTGCTTCGGCGATCTGCACGTGCACATGGCCTGAAGACGCGACCGGCATCACGCTCGACCGGATCGAGCTCGGCCTGGTCATCAAGAGGCATCTGCGACCTCCGCGTCTCCGACCCGCCGGGGCGGTGCACGCTGGTGACGCTATCCAGTCGGCGGTATTCCAGCCGGCCTTGGAGAGCTCATTCCCGAGCCTCTACCTGCGGCGGGAAACGCGCCGGGCGGTGCGCCGCGAGGTGCGCCGGGCCACTCTGCGTCCTCCGAACATCTCATTCCTCCGTGTTCTCATGCTGCGGCGGCGTCATGGCTTGCTTGCCGCGGCCGCCGTTTCCAGGTCGTGCAGTTCCTGCGCCTCCTCCGCCGAGAGCAGCCCGATCTCCACCAGGTCGAGCGGGCTGATGAAGCCATCGCTGATGCGGAAGCCGCCAGCGCGTACGATCGCGTCCCGCAGCGGCACCGCCCAGTGGTGCTCGAGCAGGATGAGCGCGGCCGCGGAGTCGTTCGGGATGTCCTCGAGCACATCCCAGCCCTCCTGCTCGGTGAACACCTGCACGCCCTCGGCGGCCGCCTGCTCGGCGCCCGCGATCGCGCCTGCTTCCATGCCCTGCTCGCCGTCGATGCCCAGGCCGATCAGGGCGCCGATTTTGCTGCCGAGCTCGATTGCCTCGTCTTCAGAAAGGTTGCTGAGGTGCTCCACCTCCAGCTCGCCGTCCGCGTCCTTGTAGACGACTAGCGAGTCGATCACGCGGACCGTGCCGCTCGCGTGGAGCCGCTCCAGTTCGGCGATGATCTCACCGTGGAAGTCGGGATGATTGAAACCCAGCACGATGAGCTGCACAGGACCAATTGCCATCTTCTAGCCTTCTTTCGCATGATCGGCGGGGGTGGTGGTGCTCGGTGGTCATGTCTGACCGCCGCCTGGGTTGGCGGCTGGGGTGGTGTGCGCGGGTGCGGTGGGCTGGGGCTCAGCGGCCGGCGCGGCAGCCGCGGCGGGGCCGCGGGCTGCGGTCAGTGTCTGGATGGTGATGTAGGCGACCACGACCGCGACGATGATCAGCGGGGCGGTGGCGAGTCCGGCTTTGGAGACCAGCAGGAGGGTGATGACGGTCGCGGAGAGCGGGAGCCTGAGGATCGACACGGCGGTGGCGGCCATCAGTACCGCCACGGCGGGAGTCTCGGAGAACCCCGGCAGGTGCGCGGCGAGCAGGCCCCCGACTGTGCCGATGAACAAGGCCGGGAATGTCGGGCCGCCGCGGAAGTTGCCCAGCGAGATGCTCCAGGCCAGGCCCTTGAACAGAAGCAGGAACGCCAGGGTGGACAAGGCCAGGGTGGGGCCTTGTTTGATCAGGGAGCTGAAGGCGTCCTGGCCGGAGAACAGCACCAGGTCCGCGGGCTGCCCAGTGATCTGGGCGAACCCGATCGCCAGGCCGCCGACGGCCAGGGCGCCCGCCGGCAGCAGCAGCCACGGCTGCCTGGCGACGATATGGGCCGACCTGCGTGCGCCCTCGATGATCGCGAAGGTGACCGCGGCGGCGGCGAACGCGAGCGCGATGGCCCAGCCGAAGTCGGCGACGGTGAGGGTGGAGAACGCGGGCAGCGTGAAGGGGCTCAGCGCGTAGGCGCTGGAGCTGAGCCCGGTCCAGTGGCCCATGCCGATGAAGACGACCGAGCCGATCCCGGCGGACATCAGGCCCGGCAGCAGCACCAGCGGCAGCATCGGCCCGCCTAGCCCGGCGGCCTCGATCAAGATGATCGCGCCGATGACGGGCGAGCCGAAGATCGTGGCGATCGCGGCGAACGCCGCGCTGGCGGCGAGGACGGCCATGACCTGGTCGGGAGTGTCTTTCTTCACGAGCCGCACGGCCAGGATCGCCAGGCCGCCGCCGAGGGCGATGAGCGGGGCCTCGGGTCCCAGCACCAGACCCAGGCCAAGGGTGGCCAGCGCGGCCAGCAAGATGCCCGGCAGCTCGATCGGCTTGGCGGTCCCGGCCTTGATCCCCTCGTAGGGGATGTGGCCGCCGCGGCCGGGCAGGCGCACGATCGCGACGGCCGCCAGCACCCCGGCAACCGCCAGCACCGGAAGCGGCCACCACCAGGGAACGGGATGCAATCCCAGCCCACTGGGCAGGCTTGTGTACACCTCTTGCTGAATCCAGTGGACCAGTTCCAGGAAGCACCAGGAGGCGAACGAGACCAGCACGCCGATCAGCGCCGCGAAGACCAGCAGGACGCGGTAGCTCCTGCTCCGGATCGTCGCGCCCGGACTGGCCGGGGCAGCCGCCGCCGCCTCACTCACCGGCGGTGCCTTGTCTCATTTCCGCCGGCGTTCCGCCGACGTCCTGACCGGCCCGTCGATGGGCACAGGCTCGCGTCACCTCAGACCCGTCCGCTCCCCGGAACGGATGCGCGGCGCCGGGTGGTGTCTTAGATCTCGGTGGTGGCTTCAACTTTGCCCTCTTTCACCGCGGCCTGGAGCGCGGCGTAGTCGCGTTCGTTCTGGTCGGCGTAGGTTTCGGCGAAGTCGGCGATCGCCTGGTCGAACCTGTCGGAGCCGCCGAGGTAGGCGGCCAGGGCGACGCGGTCACCGGAGCGGGCGTGCGCCCGGGCCAGGGTCCACCCGCACAGGCCGGCGTAGATGGTCATGCCCGCCGGGACCATCAGCTCGATCGGGGCAGACCATTTCCAGTCCTTCAGCTGGCGGACGTAGAAGTCGCGGTCGACCTTGTCCGGGCCGGGGGCGACGGTCCAGCCGAGGAAGATGTCGCTTTCGGCCTGCATCAGGTGCTGCCCGGCGACGACCCGTTCGCCCTGGTTGGTGTACTGGCTGCGCCCGCAGTAGTCCGCAAGCACCGACGGCTGGGCTTCCTTGGCCTGCAGGAACAGCGGCTCGATGCCGTCCCCGGCGTCCATCAGCAAGATCCAGGCGCGGGTGCCGACGCTGCCGACCCCCACCACCTTGCGGGCCACCTGGACCAGGTTGAACTGCTCGAGCAGGTGCCGCCGGTCAGATTGCAGGGTGCGCCGGTACTTGCCCAGCACGGCGCGGATCTGCTCATAAATCGCGCCGGCCTGCACATCGGCGAAGACCTCTTCGACCGGGACGATCATCGGCGGGTCGCTGATGATCCGCCGCTGCCCGTCGGCCACGGTGGTGAGCTTGCCCAGCGCCTTCGTGCTGTCTTTGGTGTGTGCCTTGGCCAGCAGTCCCTTGGTGGCCTTGAACCTTTTCGCCTTCATCTGGGACCGGAACTGCCCGAGGGCCTGCTCGATGTCCAGGTGGGCGTACCAGACCCCCAGCAAGGACTGAGCGGCGAAGGCGCGCATCGCTGTGCGGTAGCCTTCGGCCGCGGCCAGGGCGATCTTGCGGCGGGCTTTGGCGGGGAACCCGTTGTCGCGTCCCGCCACCGCCAGGCTCGCGGCCAGCCGCTTGACATCCCACTCAAACGGGCCGGGCACGGTCTCGTCGAAATCGTTGACGTCGAAGACCAGCCGCCGCTCCGGCGAGGCGAACGCCCCGAAATTAGACAGGTGCGCATCCCCGCACAGCTGCACCTGAAGCCCCGAGGCGGGCATACCGGCCAGGTCCGCCGCCATCGGCAGCGCCGCCCCCCGGTAGAACGTGAACGCCGACACCAGCATCCGCCCATGCCGCACCGGCACCAGCTCCGGCACCCGCGACTTCGCCTGCCCCACCAGCAGCCCGACCGGATCCCGCGACCCGCCCGGGGCGAACTCGCCATGCGACTCCAGCGGCGCCTCCGCCCGGGCGTCCTTACCCCGGGCCACCCGGTCCGCGCGACTCAACTGCTCCACCGTTTCGGCCTGCGCCGCACCTGGGCGAGATGCCCGCGCACCAGATCTTCTACCAGTAGCCGTGGCAGCCATGACCACTCCCCTCTGGCGCCACAGCGGCGCGAGGCCCGCGATACCGCGGATCTTGACCTCGTATATGCGGGGACGTATCTTCACGTCACCTGCCCTCGCGTGCGTGGCGCTCACGCCCACTCTCGGCCGTGGGTGGCGGCCCGGGCATCACCCAGGTATCACCCGCGGCGGGGTGAATCTGGCGATGCGTGGCCGGGGGAGGGTGCCGCGTCCCAGGTCGCCCGGGGGGCGATAGCTATCCAGACCGAGGACAGCATGTCCGTCCAGAGCCGGCAGATCGCTGTGCCCCGGCCCACCGGGGCCAGGGTGCAGCGCGCTGTCTTGCTCCGTAGGCTGGAGTCGGCTAGCGAGCCACTGGTGCTGCTGGTGGCTCCCTCCGGCTTCGGCAAGACCAGCCTGCTCGCGCAATGGGCCACCACGACAGATGCGCAGGTTGCCTGGCTGTCCTGCGATGAAAGCGACGGGGAGCCGGCGCAGTTCTGGTCCCGGCTCACCTCCTGCCTGGCTGCGCGGTGGCCCGCCATGGGCAGTGACGCGGCGTTAATCGTGGAGCGGTCTTCGTGGGATGACCCGGAGCTGGTGGACTCACTCGCCCGCGACCTGGCGGACCTGCCTGCCGCCGCCGCGGTCGTCATCGACGACGCGCAGTTCGCGGAGGCGGCGCAGCGCACGCTGGCTAGTGTTGCGCAGCGCCTGCCGGGCCATGTCCGTCTGCTGGTGGCCAGCCAGCACAACCCCGTGTTCTCCACCTCCCGGCTCCGGCTGGCAGGGGTTATCACCGAGCTGCGCGCCGGCGATCTGGCGTTCACCCAGGTCGAGGTCGAGCAGCTGCTCGAGCTGGCGGGCCTGGGACAAGAGCCCATCGACGGCCAGCAGCTTCGCTCGCTGACGGAGGGCTGGCCCGCGGGGCTCCAGATGGCTGTGCTGGCGATGCGCGCCGGAGGCGATCCGCGCGAGGTGATCGACGCAAAGCGGGCGGCATGCAGATTGTCCTGTTCGGCGCGCCCCCGCTACAGCTACCGCACGGGCGCGAGGGTGGGCGAAGCACACAGGATGCGCGTGGCATTGCTGGTTCAGAGCGATCGCCACAGCCATCTATGTGGTGTATGGGGGGCGAGGGCACGGGGGCTCTGTTCAGCGCCTGTCTGCGCGATCTTTAAGGTGCTTGCGGTACCAGAGGACGTCCGTTCCTGTTGGGAAGTCCTCGACGCAGCCCACTAGTTCGTAGCCGTTCTGCTCGTAGAGAGCCCGGGCCTGAAAGGCGTAGGTGAAGTGGACGGTCTGTGAGCATCCGCGTGCGGCCGCTTCGGCTTCGGCGGCGGCGAGGAGCCGCGTGGCGAGGCCACGCCCGCGGAGACTGGGCTCCACCCAGAGGCTCTGCAGTTCGCAGCAGTCGCCCCAGGTCCACCCGCTGATGCCGGCGACGACCGTGCCGGCGTCGCGCACGAAGATCGCCAGGTCGGCTTCGTCGCCGAGTCCCATGGCGGCGGACGCCTCGTGACGGATCTGCGTTTCCAGGACGTCGATGTCGCGCGGATCGGGATGGTCTTCGACGTGGAACTCCATAGCGGCCAGCTCGTCAGGCGCCGGCGAGCTGCTCGATCAGCGAGATGTCGTCGAAGTAGGTCCGGAAGGACCGGATCTTCCCCTCGCGGAAGTCGGCCACGGTGACGCCGGGCAACTGGACGTGCCGTCCCGTTGCTTCCAGCACGCTATCCTCGCTAAGCACGAGTGGCCCGGTGTGATCGGCTTCGACGAGCCATTCGGCGAAGGCCTTGTTGCCCACTTCGTCGAGTCCCCGGAACGTGATCACGACGTTGGAGAACGCTTCTTCGCGGAGGGCGGAGAGGTCAGCCAGTGCTGTCAGCCCTGACACGGTGGCGTACGGCGACCAGCCGATGACGTCGTCGGTGAACAGGGTTTCCAGGTCAACTGATGCGTCACCGGCCTCGGCCTTGATAGCGTTCGACAGCACCTCTTTGCGCGATCCACTCATGTCAGCCCCTGTTCCTGCCGGGAATCGATCTGTTCGGCATCTTCTGGCAATCCGGCGTGCGTTCAGGTCCCGAGTATTTTCGCCTTGGCCTCGGTGAACTCTTCGTCGGAGAGCGCGCCCGAGGCGTGCAACTGTGCGAGGTGTTCGATCTCGTCGGCCGGGTCCGCCGGAGGGGGCGCATATTGCGCCTGGTCGTCGGCGGGCGCCTGGTCGTCGGCCTGCTGCTGTTCCCCGGCCTTCTTTGTCTCGTGGTGAGCGATAGCCGCTCCGGCAATGACCGCGCGCCGCCTTGTCCGTCGCCTGAAACCCATGGAGAACTCCTTCCCGTTCGTCCGGCCGGCCTGCGTCGGTCTGGACAGGGCGCGTCCATCGCCGCATCACCAGTCGGCACGGACTATCCGCACCAGCCACGTTGCCGCACCGGGCCGTTGTGCGCACCACCCGGGCATCACCCCAGAAGGGGTGATTTGCGGTGATCGTGATGACAGCCCGGTGGGCCGCGGCGCTCGGGATTCTGTCACGCGCACGCCCGGTTGCGTGTGCCCCGGGAGCAAGAGACTCTGAGGTCCGCTGTGCACGTGGGCAATCGCCTCGATCGGTCGTTCTTGGGGGGTGAGCGTTCAGGTCCCGCCGGTGGTGGTGGCCAAGGTCTTTGGGCGAAGAGCTGGGCGGGGGACGGCGAGGAGGTTCTCGCCCAGTGTCTGGCTAATGTCGTGCGGCAGGGGTGGATGGCAGCGAAGGCGGTGGCGCCGCCGGGGCGGCGGACATCTCCTCGGGGAACAGCCGATGACATTCCCGGCGCAGCACCGGCCAGGCCGGCCTCGCGCCCACCCGGGCCCAACACGAAACGCCGCTGTCCCGTCAGCAACTCCGGCTGCCTGGCCGCTGCACCCACCGTCATCCACCGCTCCCGGTCTGGAACTACATCCACGCGTGGTTCCGGACCGATCCGCACCCTCTAGGCGGGCATTGACGCGAGAGCAGCGGTCACCCAGCGGGCTACGATGCTGGCGTGCGGACGCCGATCAGGAACCCGCCGGACCCGATGTATGCCGAGTTCGAGGTACACCGGACGATGATCTGCGACCGCGTCCGCACCGGGGCCTTCCGGCGTGCGATCGAGTTGGTGGTGCGCCCCGGCGACATCGTTCTCGACGTCGGGGCCGGAAGCGGCATCTTGAGCGTGTTCGCGGCGCGGGCGGGTGCCGCGCGCGTCTACGCGGTGGAGCGGACGTCGGCCGCCGTGCTGGCACAGGAGCTGGCCGCCGCGAACGGGGCCGCGGGGATCGTCCACGTGATCCACGGCGACGTCACAGACGTCGAGCTGCCGGAACGTGTCGATGTGATCGTCTCGGAGTGACTCGGTGGGTTCGGGATCGACGAAGGGATGCTCGCCCCGGTCATCGCCGCCCGTGACCGCTGGCTCAAGCCGGGCGGCGTCATGATCCCCCGCCTGGTCACGGCGTGGGCCGCGCTGGTGCACGACCGCTACCTGGCGGAGATGGTGGAGTTCTTGCGGGACAACCCGTACGGCCTCAAGTTCGACGACCTGGCCGAGAAGACCGTCAACGAGATCTTCTATTCCGGCACCTTCCGTCACCTCGCGGCGGGTGACAGGCGCTCCGAGCCGAGCCAGCTGTGGACGACGGACGCCGGCCTGATCCCGCTTGAGCAGGCGCAGGCGCCGCACGAAGCCGAGACGCGGCTGCGCGTCCGCGGCCACGGGACGGCCAACGCGCTCGCACTGTGGTTCAGCGCCGAACTCGCGCCCGGCGTCTCGCTGTCGGTGGGGCCCGGCGATCCGCCGACGCACTGGGGGATGACCACGGCCCCGCTACGCTCGCCCGTGGAGCTCACCCCCGGCATGTCCGTCCGCGCCCGAGTGAGAACCGCCCCAGCCCGGCCGGCCGGGACATGGACCAGCTGGGCCATCGCGCTGCCAGGCGCCGGCTGGGAAGAGCACGACGAGCAGGCGGTCTGGCAAGAGATCGACGACTGAGCAATCTTCAGGAGCCCCGGGGGCTCCCCGGCGGCGCAAGCGCGTCGCCGGAGCGCTCTCGTGGCTGCCCTTCCCCCCTGGGTCGGGCACCAGCGCGGAGTTGCCCGCCCCGTAGGGCAGTTCCGTCCCTGTCAGGAGCGCGTGCCAGAGTCGGCGAAAAGGCGCCCCAAGACGCGGAGAGGGTGTCACTTGGTGGCCGGGCTGTCGCCGTCGCCTGTGCCGGATCTTCGTTGCTGGCCGCGGCGCACCGCCCCCAGCAGCACGCGTGCGCCGGCGCCCAGCAGTGCGAGGTCGGCGAGCATCTGGACGATGAGCACGACCCGGGCGGTCTCGGATTTGGCGGCGATGTCGCCGAATCCGACCGTGGTGAAGACGGTCACGCTGAAGTACAGGGCGTCGGTGCGGGTCAGCGGCTGGGTGAAGTTCGCCGCGGAGGCTCGTTCCAGCAGGTAGTACGTCGAGGCGAACAGCAGCAGGTAGAAGGGAACGATGAATCCCAGTGTCTCGGCCGCCCGCAGACCCGGGTAGCGCGACCCGGTGATAGCCCTGACCTGCCATACCGTGATGCCGGTGAAGACCAGCAGGCCAATCAGCAGACGGATCGCCGTGCCGGTATCCAACGGCCGGTCCAGCGGCAGCAGATAGTAAAGCACTACCAGCGCCGTCGTGACCAGGAGACCGCGCAGCACCGCCCGGACAATGAGCCGCCTCCGCTTGGCCGGCGGCAGTTCCTGCTGACGCTGATCGGTCATATCCGCCCTCCGCGAAGCGTAGTGAGGGTTCAAGGCTCGCACGCCAGCCGCCGGCTCCTGCCCTGGGCAGGCCGGGCTGGCGCTGCGTGTTCGGTGTCTGTCAGCCGCCAGTTCCAGGCCCGAGGTGGTTCGCATACGCGGCAAGGCCTGCCTCCAGCGGGTACGGCCCGCGGATCTGCTGCAGCCAGGGGGGATCTCGGAATAATCCAGGTTGGGTAATCGCCGCACTGGCCGCAGATGAACTCGAACGCGCCGGTGTAGCCGCCTTCCATCCGGCCATCCACGATGCGGGCCGGCTGGCGCCGCAGGTACGCGGTCCTGCTGTGGCCGGGCTAGCGTCGGTGTCAAGGCGCAGCCACGGGTCACGGGCATGGCGCGGTCCGCGCGCTACCGGGTGGGCACTCGGACGGCCAGGCAACTGGTCACTGGTCATGCGGGGGTCTCCGGTGTGCTCCGCCGTCGTCCCGGCCGGCCATTTCACCCCCCCTCGTGCCGCCGAGCGTCCCGTGCCCGCTGGTCGTGATCGCTTATGCGCGGTGCCGTATGCGACGCCGTGCTGGCTTGCTGCCGCTGCACTTCCCCCCTCGCCTCCGCCTTGTGCTGTCCCGGGATGACGCAGCTCACGGCTTGTAGTTGCTGTAGGGGCCGCCGACCCGGTCGTAGGTGTTTCCCAGGTCGTCCTGGGTGATCGTGACGGCTCCGTCATCGGCGGTGAGGACCAGGTCCTGGTCGAGCACCACGGCCCGGAAGTTCCAGCCCGGCGGGGGCTGCAGACGGCTGTCGAGGTCTTTGAGGCTCTGGTAGGTCTGGTGGGGGTCGACGATGAGGCTGGCCGACTTCATGCACCAGGTATCGCCGTCGGGGTCATCGAGGAGGAAGGCGGGCGAGCCCTTGCTGATGCCGAGCTGGGTGTCGCGTTTGCCGCTGATCGGCTTGTAGGCGACGCTTTCGTGCTTGCGCATCTCCTTGGGCACGTCCAGCCACATCACCCAGCGTGCCTTCAGCCCGGCGAAGTCGCGCTCGCCGCCGACCATGACCTCGACCCAGTCCAGGGTCCACAGCCTTGGGCCGTTCTTGAACGCGCCGAGCAGCTCGTATTCCTGTTTCAGGTCATCGACATCGACCTTGTCGAGCACGTCTTGCGGGCTGGTGTCTCCGGTGCCGGTAGGGTCGTTGAGCCCGATCGTGTTGTAGACCCCGCCGATCAGGTGGTGGGTGATGGCGTGGCCGCCGATCAGGAAGATCTCGGTGTAGCGCTGGCCGCGGACATCCTCAAAGCGCATGAGCTTGGCGCCTTGGTCATCTTGGGGCAGCTTGGCAGATAGCTTCATGACCCGTATTCCTTCTTTCTGTCGGGCCCGCCGGTGCTCGTCACCGGCGGGAGCTTGCAGGGTGCCGCCGCCCACCACGCCCGCGGGCCAGCAGATCCGGCCGTGAAGCTGGACGCGCGCTCGCGGGCGCGGGCAGCCAGTCCGGCTCTGCGCCCGGCGGCGCGTGGCTGGCGGTCATGGGCCCGGCCTGGCGGTCAGGTGACTGGGGTGATGCCCGGGCATTCCCACTTGGCCTCGATCACCGCGTGCTGGGGCAGATACATCCGCAAGATCACAAACCATGGGTGGTCGGCGGAGGTGGGCAGCCAGTTCGGCTCCCGGTCCTGGCCGGGTGAGCCGGGCTGCAGGTAGATGGTCAGCCCGCCGTCCGGGTCGCGGGCCAGGCCGGGGGTCCGGTCGCCGACCGAATAGCGGCTGGCGGGGTTGGGGATCAGGTTCATGTCTTGCTCGGTGTAGGCGGCTAGCGACCAGAACGAATCCACCGGCGGAAGCTCACCAGCGCCGAAACGCAGCTGGTAGCGGCCCTGGGGGGACAG
>WNGI01004380.1_pt1 | contig 14995 bp, 13 predicted proteins | sample 5400621 | NCBI WGS metagenome assembly WNGI01 (sample SAMN13153374, study PRJNA577476) | soil metagenome | isolation source: 20 cm soil or saprolite under Garry oak tree replicate 1 | place: USA:California | collected 2016-06-15 | reverse complement strand
ATTGAACCCAGCCAGATCGCGTCAGGATCAACGGCCCACCTTGATCAACCGGCGGCGATGTGCTTGGTGTACGCGTCCGACTTGAGGAGGCCGTCAATCTCGGCGGGATTGCTCGGCTTAACCTTGATCATCCAGCCCGCGCCGTAAGGATCGCTGTTGACGAGCGCCGGCTCCTTGTCGAGGCGGTCGTTGATGGCGACTACTTCGCCGGCGATCGGCGCAAAAAGCTCCGACACCGCTTTCACCGCCTCGATGGTGCCGAAGACATCGTGCTTGCCGAACCTGGTTCCGACCTTCGGCAGCTCGACGTAGACGACGTCGCCCAGCTCGCCCTGAGCGTAGTCGGTGATGCCGATCTCCGCATTGCCGTCCTTGCCCTTACGCACGTACTCGTGCTCTTCGGTGTACTGGAGATCGCTCGGGATGTTAGCCACTGTGCCCCACTGGTAGATTCGCGCCCGGATTGCAGGGCGCGAAGTCTATCTGTGCCTCAAAGGAGAGTCAAGAAACCCGAGCCGTGGTCGCTGCGCCTACCGTCTCTGGCTCCGCATCGCGCTGAAGGGAGCTCCAGAGCGCGTCGACATCGTGCTCCAGGTCCTCGAGTGAGCCAGTGTTTTCGATGACGTAATCAGCGCGGGCGCGCTTCAGCTCGGCGGGCATCTGCGATGCGATCATGTTCATTGCATCAGTCTCCTCGAGTCCGCGCGTGGCAACGAGCCGCTCGAGTCGCAGCGGGCGGGGCGAATCGACGAGAACGATCGCGTCGAACTCCTCGACGAGATTCCTCTCAAACAAAAGCGGGATAACGCAGACTACAATCTGGTCACCCCGCTCTTTTGCTCTGGCGATCTCATGGTCGCGAAGTCTCGTTACGCCCGGGTGCACGATTCGATTCAATGCATCGAGCTCGGTCTGATCGGCGAAGACGATCTGGCGCAGCGCGACGCGGTCGAGGCTTCCGTCTTTCTTCAGCACGTCTTTGCCCCAACGCTTGACGATGTCCCTCAGCGCCTGGGTCTCGGGGCGAACCGCTTCGCGCGCGAGCACGTCGGCGTCGATGAGCGTGGCGCCACGGTCGGCCAGCAGTCTGGCGACCTCTGATTTTCCGCTGGCTATGTTTCCTGTCAGTCCGATGAGAAGCATCTGTCACTGGATTGAGGTTGAACAGCCGCCGTGCGTCGGCAAGATAGGATTTTATTCCGACCCTGTCACGCATAAACTGCTGCTTGCAGCGTTGCGGGTTTTTCCTCACCTCAGCAGCCGAAAAAGCTGCTAGAGGAGTGGAACCTGAGCCGCATCGCCCGCGGGAACGGTATGACACATTCGACAACGCGCCTCATACGACTCGGTACCGCCGACCATGATCTGCGGCGAGTTGTAGGGCGCGGGCCGACCCCCGATAAGCCTTTGATTGCGGCTGGCGGGACCCCCGCACAGGACGCAAATCGCGTGCAGCTTATCAACCACCTCTGCGATAGCCATTAGTTCCGGCATTGCCCCGAAGGGCTCTCCACGGAAATCCGTGTCGGTTCCGGCGATGATTACGCGGCGCCCGCGGGCGGCAAGGGACGTCACCAGGGCCACAATCCCCCGGTCCAGAAACTGAGCCTCGTCGATGGCGATTACGTGCGCCATCGGATCGATATGCTGGCTGATTTGAGCGGCGGAATCAGCCGGAATCGCTTCGACGGTGCGGCCGTCATGGCTGGAGACCGAGTAAATACCAGTGTAGCGTGCGTCGAGGTGGGATTTGAACACCTGAACGCGCTTGCGGGCGATGATGGCCCGACGGACACGGCGTATCAGCTCCTCGCTTTTCCCGCTGAACATGACCCCGGCAATGACTTCGATCCATCCACCGGCCTGGTGGAATGGTCCGCTTGGTCCGCTCACGAGCGGTCGCGATCTCTACGTGGCGGGCCTCCTCTGCCCGGCCGATCCGGTCCGCGCCGAGCGTCCGGGCGACCGCGCGGAGGTCCACCGCGAGGTCCGAATGAGCCGCGATCTGGCCGGTCGCCTCGCGAACGGTCACCTCGCTGGCCTGCGCGCTCACCTCGCGGCGGCTGGCCTCTCGATCGATCATCCCTCGGCCGGTCGCCATCAGCAGGTCGCGGTTTCGCCGGAAGTGGAGGGTGGGCTTCGGCTGCCCGTCGCTTGGCCCGCTCGCGCTCGAGAAGGTTCAGGGCCGCGGCGGCGAGCTCTGTCGCGTCGAATTCTCTGAGCAAAGGCTCCAGAGCGATCACTTCGCGCGGTGTAATGCCCTGGGCAAGGACCGACCGCAGCTCCTCTCGCACTGCCTCGTCACGATCGCGGGCGCGCCGCTCGGGTCCATGAAGATTGAGCGGCGACAGCCTCCCACTCGCCAGCTCGCGCAGCCATGCGACCTCACCAGGCGCTGCCAACGCGACCACCTGTACCGGTTTCGCAACCGCTACGCGCTGCAGCTCCGCCGGAGTGACCGGCGGCTGATAGAAGATGACCGTGTGCGTCGTCCCGCCCCCGAGCTCGCCGCGGGCGACGTTGATCGACTTGTCGTCGTGGTGATAACCCAGGGTGCGCAGGGTATGCGTCGCATCGCTCGCCGCAACCTCGTCGCGGACGACGATCAGCGCGGACGGCGGATCGAGCTCGTCGAGGAGCTTGCGCAGCGCGCCCGGCCGCGCGCTGGCGGCGACGGTCACGTACCTGACTATCGGGAACTCGTAGTCCGCGGGGATCTGCGGTGCCTCGGTCTCACCCGCACCCACTCGCCGAGCGCGGCGAGCGTATCTCTCTACGAAGCTCTCGAGCGCGGGTGAGCTTTTGCGGGCGACGATGACTCGCGCCGCGTCGGTCAGCTCGCCGAGCAACACTTCGAGCGCGCGGACCGTCTCCGGTCCTTCCTCGAGGATGTCGTCCACCCAGGCGAGCGCGACGGTTCGCACGGACTCAACCTTGAGCAGAGACGCGCGAACGAGCGCGCTGAGCTCGACAGCGGTGCCGGCCACGGCGAGCACCGGACGGGTTTTGAAGATTCGTCCAGCCCGAGCGGCGCTGGTGATCGGAACGATTTCGATCCCCGCCGGTCCCGAGAGACGAAGGATGGTCTCCGAGACGGTAAGCGCCGTTTCTGCATCGCGTGTCACGACAACGACCTGGGTGCCACCAGCCGCTGGATCGACGCGAGAGAGGATCGGAGTCAGGAACTCCGCGATCGATTCGGTCGTGTGCGGAAGTGTGTAGACAAGGTTCTGAGCGCGCCCGGCATGCGCCGTAGCGCGTTCTTCAGTTTCTTCCAATTCCGCCATCTCGACCTCTATTTTCGCAACGTGGCGGAGCGTCCGTCACGCCGATATCGTTATATGAACTACAGCAAAAGTGCGGCTTATCCGCCAACCAAAGATACATCTTGAGGGCGGCATCGGGGCCAAGGCGTGCTGCCAGGAGCGCAATTGATCACTGCCATCGTTTTGATTAAGGCCGAGCCCCAGCGAATCGCCGAATGCGCGACCAAGCTGGCGGGCATCGATGGCATCTCGCAGGTGTACTCGGTATCAGGCGAATGGGACCTGGTGGCGATGGTGGAAGTCGCGGAGCATGAGGCGATTGCCAGAATAGTGACGGAGGAAGTGACAGTGGTCCCCGGGATCAAGTCGACGCACACTCTTACCGCATTCCGAGCGTACTCGAAAAAGGATCTCGAGCAGGCCTGGGACATCGGTCTCGAGTAGTCGTTCGTGCCGATCCTGAGCTCCGGAGCAGACGCGGCCAGCCGCGTCGCGTACAGATTGCTGGCCCAGCGACTGACGGGCGTAAGCGCGGTCAACGACGCCGTCGACGTGGAAACCAGCGCCATCGTTGACCAACCGCAGCTGCGCGCGGCTCAGATCGTCGAAGGAACCGCGCTCAGGGCGAGGAAGGTTCCGAACGTGAGCCGCGGCATGACATCGGGTTTCGCCGCTTTTCTCGATGGCTCACAGAAGGTGCGCATTATCGCGCAGCGTGAAGGAATCCCCTTGGTCTTCGGCATCACCGCCGCGGCAATACGTTCGCGCGCCAATCGGCGTTTGACGACCTGGGGACACCAGAAACCTGCCATCCAGCACCGGTTCTACCTCCCGTTGCGATTACTCCCGCCCCTCTCGGAGATCGTTGGCGCCGAGCCGAATAAGAATGCCCCGTGGCCAGTCGTAGATACTTCGGCACCCGAATCGAAGGACGATCAGATAAATCCGCACCCGACCGCTCTGATCGAGCGGGCGGTACGTGCGGTCGATCGAGACAGAGAAGCCCTCGAGGACAAACTTGCCGAGGTGTGGTGCACGCGAGCAGAAGGTCCAATCTTCATCGACGGCGGCATCAGTCGCAGCGAGAAGGTAGCCACCTCAGGCTGTGCGATCGGAGTGGTAAAGAGCCATCGCACGCTGTACGTCGAGGGTAACGCTTTACGGACCGTGCTCAACCTCGCCAAGGGCGAGAGGTCCTCGGTGTTTCGCGTCTCGCCGCGGCTGCGAAACTCGGTTCTCAGCTGGTACCTGAGGCTGCGCGACACAACCGGGCACGACGCCCTTTGGGGGCTCGTCAGGATCGAGATGTCGGAGTGCGAGAACGCCGCCGATCGCGCCGACGAGATATCGCGCTGGGTTCTGGCGGAGACGAGCCCGCTGGCACTTCCCGACGGACGCTGGGACAAAATGTCGTACGGCATACGTAACGCCGAAGAATTCCTGAGAGCCATTTCATGACCGAAGCACTGGGTCGCGTCGTTGCGACCGAGAAAAAGCCCAATACTCCACACGAATTCCATTTCTGGACGGCGATAGACTCTCCCGTAGGGATTGGAACGATCGTCCGCGTCGACGGCGCGCAGCCAATCGACGGACAGATCCCGCACATCTATGGAATCGTCGTCGAAGGCTTCAGCTACACCGACCTGCAGTCGCCTCTGCACGACGTGCTTGGCCACGACGGCTTGCCGACGATGGCGGGGTATGCGCCGAGTGAGCGAATAGAGATCCGCCTCTACACGGCCGCGGTGCTGCGACAGATTCCCGAGGAGCCGCTGCAGCCGGTGCCGATGGGCCAGGTCTTCCTCGCCGAGGAAGCCGACGTCCAGGTCGCGCTGAGGATGGACAGCTACCTGAAGGAAGGAGCGAACACGGGAATTCCGGTCGGCGTCTACCGGGCTGGTGGAACCGATGCAGTGATCTATCTCGACGCTGACTTCCTGCTCGGACCCGAGGCGGCGCACCTCAACATCACCGGAGTCTCGGGTCTCGCCACGAAGACGAGCGCTGTTGAATGGCTGATCTCTTCCCTTTTCACCCACTTCCCACACGAGAAGGGCTCGATCGCCGCGGTCGCGTTCAACGTCAAAGGACCGGATCTCTGCTACCTCGACAAGCCGGGCAGGGTCGAAGAGTCCGATAAGGGTCTTTACGAAAAGCTGCGTGTCGAGCCGAAACCGTTCGAGAATGTCGAGTACTTCGCGCCGTACACGGCGAAGGGAGTCTCGCTCAACACCTTTCGCAACAACGAGGAGCTGCTCGACAAGGTGAAGCCGCTCACCTGGGGACTGCGTGAAGTCCTCCAGTTCGCCGAAGTGCTTCTCAACAAGGATGACGTCGATGCGAAAGCCGATGCGCTGATCGACTTCATCAAGGAGAATATCGTCGATAAGGAGTTCCGCGATCCGGTCCTGACCAAAACGCACAAGGTCCAGTCCTTTGCTGACCTCGACGCCTGGTTCCGGGATGTCCTGCAGGGCATGGAGAAGCGCGACGGCGAGAGCTGGCGAACCCATCACGTCGCCACCATCCGCAAAGTGCGCAACCGCCTCTCGAACATCTCGACGCGATGTGCCGGGCTCGTCACCGATACCGGCGATGTCAGTGATCTCCCGTTCGGGAGCTTTAGCGATCGCACGGTGTATGTAGTCGACGTCGCCAACCTCGAGGAAGATGCTCAGGATCTCATCTTCGCTCGTATCGTTTCCAAGCTTCGAGAGCACCTGGAGCGTCGCGATCTCGGCGTCAAACACCTCGTCGTCTTCGTCGACGAGTTAAACAAGTACGCACCGGGCGATGGGCCCGATACTTACGTCAGGAAAATGCTGCTCGACATCGCGGAGCGTGGCCGCTACCTCGGCCTCGTCCTGTTCAGCGCGCAGCAGTTCCGCTCGCAGGTTCATCGGCGCGTCGTCGGCAATTCCGGAACGGCACTGTTCGGCAGAATGGACGCCGACGAGCTGTCGACGCCCGGATACGCGGTGCTGAGCCCGGCGACGAGAACCAAGCTGGCGACGCTGGAGAAAGGTCAGTTGATGATTCGACATCCACATTTCACACAGCCAATCTTCGTTCGCTTCCCGCGTCCGTCAGTGATGCAGGGACGCGAGGGCGCCGAGCGTTACCCGCAGGCGAGTGACGTCTCGCTGGACGCGGCGATCTTGCGGGCATTACGGCCTCTCGATCCGTCGATCACGCTGCACTGGGTGCAGGAGATCACGGCCCTTTACACCGAGGACGAGATCATCCGCGCCCGCAACGCCACGCTGCGGGCCCGGCCCGATAACGTGAAGGCGTATTTCACCGCGCAATTCCGCAAGATCATTCCCGCCCAGGCTGCGCCCCGACCGTTGGCCGGAAGCATCAAGTCGGCTCCGGAAAACGATCCATATGGCTTCTAGCGCTTTTCAGCAGACAGCAGCTCCACAATGAGGCTACGCACCATCGTGCGGTTGCTTTGCGCACCAGTCTTGTGCGCGCGCATCGCCAGCGCTCAGGCCGTGCTGCTGCAGATCCGACCACACATCGGCGACACGCTGCGGATGCATCTGTCGCAGTCCGTCGAGATGACCGGCACCACCCACAACGGTGGTCGCGACTCCACGACTTCGATGACGACGTCGATCGAGGTGTTCAGCCGGGCCATCGCGGAGCAGTGGACACCTGGCGGAACGCTGATGCAGACGATCACGGACTCGGTGGCGATGAATCCGGCGTCCGCTGCGTCGCTCGACGACCTGAGGCGTCGCGCGCTGCAGTCGAAGCGCGTCTGGCTTCGTGTATCCCCCGATGGCGCGATGGAGGTCGTCCACGAGAGCGACCCGACCAGCGACCTCCAGGAGATTTTCGGCGGCATGCCGGCAATGCTGGCCCGCCAGGCCGTAAACGTCGGAGAGAAATGGACGCGCGAGATGCAGATTCCGCTCAGTGGTGATCCGGGCGCAATGGGCGCCGTTCGGGCCACCTTCCGTCTCGACTCGCTCAGCCGAAACGGCGACATCGCCTACGTCTCATTGCGTGGCACAATGGCTCGGGTCATCCCGCCAAACGCACCGGCTCCGGCTGGCTATACTACGTCGGGCACCCTGGTCGGCACGATTCAAATCGATCGACGGCTCGGCTGGATTACTGACTCCAGGAGCAGCATCATCGTACGATCGACAATCGCTTCGACTGCCCGCAAAGGTGAGCCGCAACGCTCGCCGATGCAGGTGCGGACGAAGATCACGCAGTGGATAAGGGCAATGCGCGCAAGATGAGACTGGTTCACCTCGCGGACATACACCTCGGCTTCAGACAGTATCAGCGACAGACTCCCGCCGGCCTCAACCAGCGAGAGGCAGACGTTGCGGCGTCGATGCGCAATGTGATTGATAAGGTGATCGAGCTGAAGCCGGATCTCGTTCTGATCGCCGGCGACGTTTTTCACACCGTGCGGCCGACGAATCCGGCGATTCTCCATGCGTTCATTCAGTTCAGCCGGCTGAGAGAGAGCCTGCCCGACGCAAGGATCGTGATGGTGGCGGGAAACCACGACACCCCACGCTCGGCAGAGACCGGCTCTATTCTCAAACTCTTTTCCCAGCTTGGAATAGTGGTGGTCGAACGCGAATCGAAACTGATTCTGATTCCAGAACACGATCTCGCAATTCTGGCGGTTCCCGATTCGCCGCGTGACACGCCGCGATTCGAGCCGGATCCGACCGTCAAATACAACATCGTTATGTATCACGGAGAGATCGAGGGCGTACTGCCGAACTGGGGACGTGAGCTGGATCGCTCGCCGATGACGATCAGCCTGGAGGAACTCGGACCGGGAAAGTGGGACTACGTCGCGCTCGGTCATTATCACGTTTATCGACCGCTTGACGACCACTCGTTCTATCCCGGCTCGGTCGATTACACGAGTACCAATCCGTGGGGCGAGTTGGCCGAACAGCAGCGGACTGATGTGAAGGGAAAGGGAATCGTCGAGTACGATCTAACCAAGAAAACCCACCAGTTCCATCCGATTCCCCTGCCGCGGCAGTGGGTCGATCTGCCAGCGATCTCCGGGGAGGGTCTTTCTCCGGCGTCTCTCGACGAAGCAATCCGCGACGCCCTCGACAATTGTGAGGGTGGCATCGACGACAAGATCGTGAGGCTCGTCGTCCGCGACGTTCCGCGCCACATCCTCCGCGAGCTGGATCACAAGGCGCTGCGTGAGTACAAGAGGAAGGCGCTTCACTTCCATCTCGACACTCGCCGACCCGAAATCGTCCGGCCCGACAAGGGCGAGGGCGGCCCGGGACGACGTGCATCACTGGCTGACACGGTTCGCGACAAGCTCCGCTCGCGCCCGCTCACCGAGAACATCGACCGCGAAGCTCTCGTCGAGCTCGGGCTGCATTACCTCCGCGAGGCGGATCTGGTAGCAGGACCGGCTGGCGAGGAATCGGTGGCGTGAGGCTAAACAGTCTAAAGCTCACGAACTTCCGTCAGCACGCGCAGACGGAAATCCATTTCGAGACCGGCCTCACCGGAATCATCGGCCCTAATGGCGCCGGCAAGACGACGATTCTCGAGGCAATCGCGTGGGCGCTCTACGGCAACCAGGCGATTCGCGGCAATCGAGAGTCGATCCGGTTCATGGGCGCCGGAGCACGCGCGCCAGTCGAGGTCGAGCTCGACTTCATTCTTGGCTCGCATCGGTATCGCGTGGTTCGCGGGATGACGAGCGCGGAAGTCTATCTCGACGGCGCGGATACCCCGATTGCCAACTCGATCTCCGCCGTCAGTGATTTGCTGCAGCGACGACTGGGAATGTCGCTGCCGGAGTTTTACAGCACGTACTTCACCGGGCAGAAGGAGCTGAGCGTTCTTGCCTCGATGAGGCCGGCGGCGCGCGGTCAGTTTCTGTCCCGTGTGTTGGGTTACGAGAAGCTGCGGATAGCTCAGGACCTCACCCGCGAAAAGAGAAATCGGGTGAAGGCGTCGATCGACGGGATGCAGCGCGGAATGCCGGATCCCGAGGCGGTGCTGCGCGCGCTCGCCGAGGCGGCGTCGCGCAAGGAAGAGGCAGAGGCGCGCGCACAGCAGGCGGCGCACCGCGGTGCAGTTCGCCAACGCGAGATAATGGCGGTCGAGCCGCGGTGGGAGATGGTCCAGCGGCAGCGCGAGCAATCTGCCCAGCTCCTTACGCAGATCACCGTCGCGGAAGAGAAGGAAGCGGCGCTGCATCGCGACGCCGAAAGAATCACGCGCGAGCTGGAAAGCGTACAGGCCGCACGATCGCAGCTCGACGCGCTGCGTGAAGCGATCGAGCCGCTGTTTGCGCTCAATGTGGAGCTGCAGGCGCTCAACACTCTCTACCGCGAGGAAGGTCGTCGCAAGACGCTGCTCGAGGCAGAGGGAGCGTTGCGTGAAGAGATATCCCGACTGGAGGAGCGACACGCCCGCATCGAGCGCGCGCCCGCGCTCGAGGAAGAGGCGACCCTCGAGCTGGAGAAGAAGCGCGCCGAGCTGGAGGACACTCAGGGCCTGCTGGAGGCGCGTCGCACCGAATGGGTGCGCGATCGACAGGAAGCGCAGACCAAACGTGAGGCGCTGCGCCAGCAGTACACCGAGCTCAAGCACCAGCGCGACAGGGTAGTCGCCGTCGGTGAGGATGGTGAGTGCCCGACGTGCGCTCGGCCTCTTGGCGGAAGTCTGCACACCGTCGTCGAGCATCTCGACGAAATGCTGGAGACCGTCAACGTCGATGGCAATTACTACAAGGCACGCGTAGAACAGCTGGAGCAGATGCCGGACGATGTTCGCGCGCTCGATGAGAAGCGTCGCGCACTGATGCAGGAAGTCGGGACCCTGGAGCGCAGGCTCGCCAAGGTGCAACTGGCGGTGCAAGAACTTGGTTCGATAATTCGGGACATCGCGGGGAAGCAGCAGCGCCAGGTGCAGATGAAGCGCGACATCGCCAAAATCCCGCCCGGCTACGACCCAGCCCGTCACTCCGAGGTCATCTCGGAAGTCGAGCGCCTGACGCCGATCGAGGCCGAGGCGGCCCGCTTCCAGGCGATGCTCGAGCGCGAGCCGCAGCTCAAGCTGGAGCAGATGCGCATCGCCCAGGAGGTCATGCGCGTCCAATCGACGCTAGGCACCCTGCGCACGAGGCGCGCGCAGATCTCCTACACCGAGAAGGAGTTCAACGACCTCAAGGCCGAGTACGACCGCGTGCGGGTCGAGCTGCAGGAGTCGAAGGTTGCGGCCGCGCGCGCCCAGGAGCAGGTCTCGAGCGCGACAGCCGCTCTGGCAGCGGCGCAGGAAGCCGCGGAGGAATTGAAGAAGAGAGTCGCCGAGCTCGACGTGCTGCAGACGGATCGCAGGCTGCATGACGAGCTCGATCGCGCCTTCTCGGATCTTCGTACCCATCTCAACTTCCAGCTGCGGCCCGAGCTGTCGGAGCTGGCCAGCGCGTTCCTGAGCGAGCTCACCGATGCCCGCTACACCGAGCTGGAGCTGGACGACCAGTACAACATCATCATCCTCGAGGACGGCATTCCCAAGCCGGTCCTGTCGGGCGGCGAGGAGGACCTCGCGAACCTCGTTCTGAGGCTGGCAATCTCGCAGATGATCGCGGAAAGAGCGGGTCAAACGTTCTCACTATTGATTCTGGACGAAGTTTTCGGCTCATTGGACGAGGCGCGCAGGTTCAATGTTGTCGAGCTGCTGCGCGGACTGCAGGACAGGTTTGAACAGGTCATCCTGATCACGCATATCGAGCCGGTGCGGGAGGGTGTCGATCGAGTGATTGCAGTGCGCTATGACGCCGATACGGGCGCTTCCATCGTGACCGAATCCGAGGCGGGCGAGCCCGCCGTGCGCGACGAACCCACCTTCTTCGACAAGCCGGAGGGCGAGCCGCGCGCGCGTGAGCGCGTCGGGGAAGAGTCCGTCGAGAGCGGCGCGGGAGCGGGCGCGTAATGGCGTTCGCCCGCAACTGGAGACACGCCTGGGTGGCAGAGACCCCGGAACGCGTGAGCGTCCGGGAGATCGCATCACTCAACGCCGTCTTCAGCGAAGCCTTCACCGAGCGCTATCGGAAGGATGGGATGGTCGGCGTCCGCGTGCCGCACCTCAACCCCGCCGTCTGGAAGTTCGCGATCACCGACGCCGAAGAAGGGGCGATGATCTGGCGCAACGCGCGCGACGGAATCGCCGCGTTCAACATGGTCCACCGCTCGGGCGTTGAAGGTTGGATGGGCCCACTTGCCGTGCACCCGGATTATCAGGGGCAAGGCATCGGCAAGGTGATCGTCACCTCGGGCATCGAGTGGTTGAAAAAAAATGGCGCCAAAGTGATCGGGCTGGAGACGATGCCGCGCACGATGGACAACGTCGGCTTTTACTCGACGCTCGGCTTCGTCCCCGGATATCTGACGGTCACCGTCACGCTGGAAGCGGCGCGTGCAGGGATTCAATCCATAGCGATGTCGTCCTTGAACCCGCACGAGCGGGAGCTGGCGATCAGGCAGTGTCGCGCTCTCCTCGAGCAGCTCGCTCCCGGCTACGACTATACCCGTGAGATCGTGCTCACCGCGCAGCACGAGCTTGGCGATACGCTGTTCATGCGCAAAGGATTCGACGTCACGGCCTTCGCGATCTGTCACTCGGTGCCGCTCGTCGAAGGACGCGCAACCGAAGAGATGCGCGTTCTGAAAATGGTGGCGCGGACCGAGTCGGATTTCGACGCGCTGGTGACACAGCTTTGTGCTCATGCGCGCGCCAAGGCATCGCGGCGGGTCGCGATCCGCGTGCAGGGACAATACGCCGACGTCTATCGGCGACTGATGGCGCGCGGCGCCCGGGTGCGCTGGACCGATCTGAGAATGTCGGTCTACGACCACGCCGAGTCGCGCCCCGCGAATGGTGGAGTAGTTCTTTCCAACTGGGAGATCTGACGATGAGGTCTCCCGACGGTGAAGCGGCCATGACCTTCATTCGGTAATCGCTCGATGGCTGCTGCAAAGTCCCGACCCGCGGGGCAAAGCAAGAAATCAGACGCTGCCCCATCTGAGCAGATCGAGTCATTCCTCGCCAAGTACACACCGGAGATCGTGACCGCGGCCAAGGCGTCACGGGCGAAGATGCGAAAGCGGGTGCCCGGCGGCGTCGAGTTCATTTATGACAACTACAACGCACTCGTGTTTGGGTACGGCCCGAGCAATCATGCCGCAGTGGGTGACGGTGTGTTTCCTCAAGGGAGCGAAGTTCACAGATCCGAAAAAGCTGCTGAGGGGAAGCGGCAACATCGTCCGCAATATCCGACTGATCCCGCCCATCCATTTCGAGGATCCCGACGTCCAGGCCTTTATTCAGCAGGCAATTGACGCGGCGTCTCCGGCCTTTCCCTCAGGTGGGGGCGAGCCGCGCACCGTAATCCAATCGATCTCGGCCAAACAGCGACCTCGACGGCCACGTTCGGCTTGACCGTCACTGTACCGCATCCTACGTTCGGCTCGTCCGCGTTTTTCCCGAACTTCAAAGTCAACGGAACACTACCGGCCGCCGGCTGATCGCTGCCTGCCGGTGGCTGCCGGCGACTTAAAGAGCGGGGAATCTCGATCTCTCATCGCCCCCTTCATATGCGAAGACGTGAGGCTGTTCAATTCCTCGGCGCTGCCTTGGCAATGCCGTTCATTCCACGCAGCGCTGAGACGGCGATCAAGTTTGGCGAAGCGCTACACCGGCGACTCGGCGACGTCCCATTCAGAACATTGAATCGCGATCAGCAGGCGCTGGTGACCAACATCGCCGAGCTGATCATCCCGCAGACTGACACGCCAGGCGCGACGGCGGTCAAGGTTCCCGAGTTCATCGATCTGATCCTGACGGAATGGGCGAGTGAGGAAGAAAGAGCGCCGTTTCTCGCCGGGCTCAGTGACATCGATGCCCGCGCGGCGACGATGGGAGCGCCACATTTCGTCGATCTGCCGGCGGCGAAGAAAAACGAGCTGCTGACGGCGCTCGATGGAGCGAGAGAGGACAAGGCAGGTGCGGGGCTCGCCTTCGCGCGACTCAAGGCGCTCACCGTCTACGGATACTTCACGTCGCAGGTCGTCGATCAGGACATCCTCAAGACGATGATGTTCTTCAACGGCTACCAGGGCAACGCACCCTTCACACCGGCGGTCTGACGATGGCACCCATGACTTACGATGCGATCGTCGTCGGGTCGGGAATCTCCGGCGGCTGGGCGGCGAAGGAGCTGACGGAGCACGGCCTCAAGACAATCGTCCTCGAGGCGGGACGGCCGATCGACCCCGCCGTCGATTACGTCGAGCACGTGCGGCCGTGGGAGAAGCGCTATCGAGGCATGCGCAATCGAAAGCAGCTCGAGCGCTATCAGCCGATCCAGCGACACACCGGGGCCTGCGACGAGTACGCCAGCAAGTTCTTCGTCAACGATCTCGACAATCCATACTCGACGCCGGAAGGGAAACCTTTCTACTGGATCCGTGGCCGGCAGGTCGGCGGACGATCGATCATGTGGGGACGGTGCGTCTATCGCTGGAGCGATCTCGACTTCGAGGCCAACGCGCGCGAGGGCTACGGTGTCGACTGGCCGCTTCGCTACACGGATCTGGCGCCGTGGTGGAGCTACGTCGAGAAGTTCGTCGGCATCCAGGGGCGCAAGGAAGGTCTGGCGCATCTGCCCGACGGAGAATTCATGCCGCCCTGGGAGCTCAACGCCGCTGAAGCAAAGGGGAGAGAAATTCTGTTGCAGAAGTTTGGTGGCGAGCGACTCATCACCAATGCCAGGCTGGCGGTGATCACCGAGAATCACCTCGGCCGGCAAAAGTGCCACCTGTGCGGCACCTGTTATCGCGGATGCGTAACTCTCTCGTACTTCAGCAGCATCAACGCGACGCTGCCGGCGGCGAGAAAAACCGGCAACCTGACGCTGCGGCCGTTCAGCGTCGTTCACAGCGTGATTTACGATCCACAGACGCGCAAGGCGACCGGTGTGCGCGTAGTCGACGGAAACACCAAGGAGATGTTCGACGTCAAGGCGAAGGTCGTCTTCCTTTGCGCCTCGGCGCTCGAGTCGACGCGCATTCTGTTGAATTCTGCGACAGCGGAATTTCCGAACGGTCTTGGGAACACCAGCGGAGAGCTGGGCCACAACCTGATGGATCACATCATGGATGGTGGCGCGGTCGGTACCCTGCCGTGGGCGAAGGACAAGAGAGAGATCGGGCGACGGCCAGACGCGATCTACGTCCCGCGCTTCAGGAACGTGAAGACCAAGCATCCGGATTTTCTGCGCGGCTACGGTTTCGAGGGACGGGCGTCTCGCGCGGGCTGGGAGCGCGGCTCGGAGATGCCGGGCTTCGGCGCGCAATTCAAGAAATCGCTCATCGGCGATCTCGGCCCGTGGGAAATGGATTTCGGTGGCTTCGGCGAGATGCTGCCACGGCACGAGAACTACATCGAGATCGATCGCAACCTGGTCGATGCCTGGGGGATTCCGGCGCTGCGGATCAACTGCACCTACAGTGAGAATGAGAAGAAGATGCAGTCGGACATGGTCGTCACCGCAACGGAGATGCTCGAGGCGATGGGCGCGACCAACATCAGGACCTACAAGGAAGACAATCCGCCGGGTCTGGTGATCCACGAGACGGGTACGGCGCGGATGGGGCGCGATCCGAAGACGTCGGTTCTCAACGGTCACAATCAGGTGTGGGATG
>WNGI01003276.1_pt1 | contig 14997 bp, 15 predicted proteins | sample 5400621 | NCBI WGS metagenome assembly WNGI01 (sample SAMN13153374, study PRJNA577476) | soil metagenome | isolation source: 20 cm soil or saprolite under Garry oak tree replicate 1 | place: USA:California | collected 2016-06-15 | reverse complement strand
TGTACAACTTGCGAGGCCACCGGTTCATCGGAAGCGGGCTGGGTCCGCGAACGAATGGATTGAAGATTGACTGTTACGGCGATGTAGGTGATTATGTCGCTTCGGGCATTGACGGCTGTGAAATAACGGTCCATGGTGCCGCTCAAGATCAAGCTGCTCAGATTCTCAAGTACGGGAAGCTCGTGATTCATGGCGATGTGGGTCAGGCCTTCATGTACGCCGCAAAGGGAGGCGACGTGTACGTGCTGGGTAACGCCGCGGGACGACCACTCATCAACGCGGTAGGTAGGCCGAGAGTTGTGATCAACGGGACGTGTCTCGACTATCTGGCAGAATCTCTCATGGCAGGTGATCCGTACAATGGAGGTGGGTTCGTGATCGTCAACGGCTTGAAACCTTCCTTTGACGGAAGGTTCGTGGAACAGGAATATCCCTATCCAGGAGGGAACTTGTTCTCACTAGCTTCAGGTGGGGCCATCTTCATCCGGGACCCTCATCGTAACGTGTCAAGAGATCAGCTCAACGGCGGACGATTGGTTGACTCAACCCCGAAAGATTGGGAGCTGATTCTGCCATATCTGGAAGAGAACGAGCAACTGTTCGGCATATCAATTCAGAGGAACCTATTGACCGTCGATGGAAAAATCTTAGATCCATCCCAAGTCTATCGTAAGGTCGAGCCCACATCGCTGCAAGAACTAGCCTAGTCAGCTCCTACGAGGCCCCTCTTGCCCGGACGTAGCTTCTCGAGGGCGCAGAGCTGTTAGGGCGCAGAGCTGTTGAAACTGTTTGAACAGGATCCGATCTATTCTAAGACCCGTCTGCTGCTTACACATCTCACCAAAGCAAGACGTCGAGACCATTGACTAAAGCAAGAGAGCAGACCAACAACCAAGTTTACTCAGACCCGCTAGCCCCAAACCCAAACTGCCTCTGCGGAGCGACTCTATCGAGACCAAAGAAACCCCTTCGGATCATTCGAGTGTCCAAGATGTAGAGTCAGGTCGCGTAATCAACCAAAGGTAAACTTGAACGGGATTTCTCCTCGGGACCACTTTCGAAAGTTTGCCAGAAGAAACAGCGCTGGCCAAAGTCAGATCATTGTTTCCGAGCAGAGATGTCATGGAATTTTCTCGGGGCTCCAGCCTATTAGGTCATCCTCTGCGGAGAATCAATCCTTATAGTCATGATTGCACTCGTTCATCCTTGACCGCCGTAGGTGTCAAGTCATGGGAAAGAATCCAAACTATCCGAGCACAACGGGAAGAAAGTCAGGAAAGGGTCGCGGTAATACTCCGAAGTAATTAGCGCCTGGGTGAGGTGAATTCCTCACTCAATTCCCATTTTCTTGCAATCTAAAGATTGGATGACTTGCTCCCTTCGAATCCGCCAATCCTCGCCGCTTCATTGAAGGGATTCCTCTTAGATAGCGTTCCATCGTGGGAGCGTTACCAAATTGTGCACCGAATAGCTTCAGTCGGTTCCGCGCATTCTTCAATGCCGTCTCGACTAAACTCCTTGAAGACTCTCCCCACAGCTCTGATGGGCACGTAATGTTACCGTCTCTGTAATCTACGTATAGCGCGGATTGTTTGAGACCTTCCTCTTCAGGTTCAAACTGCATTTCCCGAAAGGTCTGCTCTGGAGTGACGCTTGGTAATGATAGCATTTCCATCAGAGACACTCGGGAACGCTTCAGCGCATGAGTACGAAATCTCTTCCAGAACTTTCTCCACAAAGCCTTGTCTCGCGGTCCGTGGTAAGCTCCTCCCAGAAGCACTAGTAGCTTGCCGATTTCCTCGAAACAAATCAGAGTTAGAGCATATGCACGGGCATATCGCTTGTTATTGAGCAGGAGTTCGGCTTCCTCGCAAAGTTCCTGCGCATTTTGTATGCAATTTTGAAAGCCCTTTAGGATCATCGTGTGGGTCAGTGGGCCTTCGTACTTTCTCGGACTCATGTTTGCAAGTTACTTCTCACCGAGAGGTCCTAAATAATTATCTGGAAATCAATAGATTCTATGGACTGTCATCGGGCAACGGGTTCGAAATCGACGCGGACTTTCCGATCATACTGCTTACCATACATCTCCAGAACGAGAGACCGGGACAAATCAAGATTGAGCAATAAAGATGGTTCCACGCCAGCGTCCATAGGCAGACTACAGCTTTTATTCTCCTGAATCTTGCCGCATTCGAAGAGGGGCGTGCAAAGGTCGAGCCTTAACGATTCACAATTTGCGGAGGTCAAGAAGCTCATAGAAACGTATCTCAAGATCACGCTCTCGGGTCTATACGAGAGATCAGCGACAAGGAGTTGGAAAGGAACGCGCGGATACTCGATGCCGCGGGTTTCAGTCAGAGACAGATCGGTACGATTCTCCACCGAGCGCAGTCGAACATTAGCGATATCCTCACCGGAAAGGTACACCCCAGAGAGTCGAAATAATGGCTAACGATGCGGATATCGCGAAACAACTCCGAAACCTCGTTAAGGTATTCGCTTACGCGCAGATCAAGGAAGAAGCAAAGACCGAGCGCAAGGCGAGATTTCTCAAGAGCTTCGGATTGTCCGAGCAGGAGATTGCGGATCTTCTTGGCATAACTCAGCCTGCAGTGAACATGGCTCTCTCGAAGGAAAAGAAAAAGGTGAAAGCCACTGACACAACTTCTAACCCTAAGGAAGGAAGTCAGTAAGAAGCTCGGTGGGATTAGCCTCCGTCAGCTTCGAAACCGCGTCAGAGATGTTGCGGCGGAGAAGGACATTCTTGACCGAACCGTAGCCTTCCTCTACATCGCATCGAAAGAAGCACAGATCGACATCAAACAACCAAGATTCAAAGTTCCCGCTGCGAAAATATCTACTCTTGAGGAAATTCTGTCGAGAGGGCCGAGTTCGGTTTCGGTCAGCGCGGGAAGCGGTACTGGAAGCAAGAAGGCATCGAAAGACCGACCTCCCAAATATCGTCGCCTGCTCAACTTCAAAGGCAAATATCCTCTACCGGTTTTCTATGACCCGTTGGAGGATGAGATCAACACCGCATATAGCAACCCAGCCCTCCCCAATGCTGTACTTCTCCTATCAAGAAAACTGATCGAGAATCTTGTCTATAATCTTCTTGAGAACCGTTTCAGTGGAATTCAAACTGATCTGTACTACAATACTGGGCAAATGCGGGCTCACGATTTCAGCGTCCTCCTCGATAATCTGAAGAAGCACAAGTCCGATCTTGCCTCAGATCAGCAGGAGAGTATCGAGCGATTCCTCAAAATTATGGATGAGACCAAGTTTCGGCGAGAAGCCAACTCCGCAACGCACAAGGTAATGGAATATCTTGACTCAATGCGAGAGATACAGAAGTTCAAGATACCTCACATGGCACAAATCTTGCTCCACTTGATTGATCAACTGAGGGAACCCGAGCCCAAGTTTCTCAATGTGATCAAAGCTGAACAATTAGACAATGGGCTTCTGATTTCGTTAATGAATGCCGGGAATGAACCAGTGACTCTTACAGACTACGCGGTCGAAGGCTTACCCAAGCAACCTTTTGGCAGGATGCTGGTCATTCAAAAAGGTGAAACAAAGAGGTTCGCCTTGGAAACTCCCGAGGGATTCAGGTTCCAGAAAGGAAAATCTGTGCAATTTCGTCTATGGTTAGAAGGAGGAAGAGAGTTGCCCTTCCAACACGCTGTCCGAATTCGGTGACCGAGATATTCTGATCTCGGGTACGGTCGATATTTCTCAAAGGTCAAGCCACTCGCCCTTTCACATTGAAATCTCTTCCTCGCATTGAGCTCATACCTATAGCGAAGATCTACCCGAGCAAGTTTCAATCAAGAGTTCGATTTGACAAAGAGAAGCTTCGCGAACTAGCAAGGTCTCTCAGGGCAACGAATGGTCCCATCGAACCAATAGTTGTTCGATATGTGAAAGGGGTCTATCAGCTAATCGCGGGCGAGAGGAGATGGAGAGCAGCAAAGATGGACTCGACTCCTATTAGTATAACGGACCAGAGGCAGATCATAGCTCGTCGGATTCGACTTCTCGATTGAATACCCAACCCTAAGCCGGTTCAAATGAATCAGCTAACATCGGCCATGGACCTCAACCGAAAGCTCCTCGACGCACCGAATCTAGAGTTCCTATTCTTGCGCGAGCTCCAACATCATATCAGACGGGAACTTGAGAAAAGAGAGAGTCCGGACTTGAAAGGAAAATGGGCTGACTATCTGGCTCAATGTGACCTGCTCAAATATCTGAGCGAGAGAGGAGAATCTGAGACATAGGGAAGATTGCAGGCATTCATGGATTATATTATTGCGTTTCACGAACGCGCAGGCAAGGGAGACCCGAGTGGTAGTCCCGGCTTGGAGGCTATTCATTCGCTCCGCGAAGTCTTCGGTCGCGACTGGGAACCAGATGCTCGACATCCTCTCAGAAGCAAATTGGCTATCTCTTCCGAGCCGAGCTACCAATGGCTTATTCACTTCGTGAGAAAGTTGCGAGAGTTTTCGCGAATCTCTGGTCATGAGCCCATCTTAGTGCGTCTGCGAAACTCCGACACTTTCCCAAGCGCTTTGTCTGAGATGGAATTTGCTCTAAAGCTCAAGCGGAGTGGTCATTCATGCAAATATGTCCCGGTGGAGAACGCACCAACTCCGGACCTAATCGCGGAAATGGAGAACCAATTGGTTGACATCGAAATTACTTCTCTCAACCTGCCTTACGAGGACAATGTTGGCATGGAAGCGCTCTCCATAATTACCATGATGACGATCCAAGCCAACTGCGTTTCGGGCGGTCTCTATAGCCGCGTTCCTAAGCTAAGCGAATTAGAACAAGTCAGGAAGAGGGCAGAGGAACAAATAGCCATTGCAAAATCAGAACACAAGATGGTAGACCTGAACATTCCAGGATTGCTAGTGTGCTACATAGCACCAAATGACTTGGCTTCCGCAATACCAGAATCATGGCGGGGCAGTTTCGTGATGAGGACAAAATCTCCCACTCCGAAAACAGATAGACTCGCTCACACGATAGAGGAGAAGGTCAAGGGCCAGCTATCTGGCTCGAACCCAAGCGTACTTGTTGTCTATGATCGATTCTCGACCACAGAGGGTGCACAAAAAATGTTCAATGAAAAAGAGATCGAACTTGTTGTCGGGGCCTTCAAGAATTTGGCATGTGTGGTTCTCGTGTGTCCTTTCAATTCGTGGGACTCGTTCCCTCCAAAGCGCGCGGACAAGAACGGAAGGAGCTTAGTTGAGTATTCTCTTCCAGACGGAGAATGCGAAAGGTGCGTTATCTGGAAGAACATAATGGCGGATCATCAGGCAGTTACCGAATCCATCACCAATTGTGTGATAGACTCTCCGAGAAACCTCACGAAGTTGTTCGCGTGACGAGAGTTCGACTCTCGACTACCAGGCTACCAATCCCTTATTGACCGCTCCGCTAAGCGATCGCGAATTCTACCGAGTCCCTCCGCAGGCTCCAATCTTAATATCTTTCATTGGCTCGCTTCATGAGGAATTTGAGGAGTGAGCGAACTAAGAAGGTCGAGATTACGAATGACGATCTCATACGGTACTCCACCACTCAGGAAATTCTAACTGGCATTGAGGGATTCGTATTGGGGTATCTGGGTCTTACGATTATATGGGTAGCTATCGGATTGGCGTACCCGATTGTTTTTGAGATTCCGAACTCGCTTCTGCTTGTGGTTTTCCCCGGCTCACTAATGCTTGCAGCAATAGGCCGTCTTAGAAACCGAATAGTAAGACGGATTGCAGATCGGGGATTGTCATGGATTTACTGGATTCAGAGGATCTTCAGCTGGTTATTTTGGGTAGGCGTGCTCTTGGCTATTTACGCGATATTAGCGGTCGAGCATCTAATACCAGAATACTCGATTCCATTCTCCGTTCTTCTCGCTGGATCATATTTTCTTGTGGCAGCGCCAAGGTTTCTGTTCGGACAACTGGTGCCAGAACTCCGAGAAGCAAGGCTTTGCATGCTTCAGTTCCTCTCTGACTGGAACTTGGGAAGTCCCCGATTTCACACCGGGCATAATTGGTTGCGCAGGTCGTTGGGCGGGGTAGAACGGCAACTGGCGACTTTTGGTCTGTCTACCTCACCTGGAACGCTATTTCTTGGGTCGAGCTATTCATTGTTCGAAGGAATGATATCGGCCTTCGAGCTTGAAGCGTTAGGAGATTGGCTGATCAGGCCCGCCGATTGGACCTTTGTCAATTGGACAATCCCATTCGCCATATCTCAAGCGGAGGAAGCAGAAAGGAGTGGCTTCGGAAGAGTCCTTGGTCAATTGGAACGATTGCTTGACCGTCCCTCTCGACGCGCAAAGGTTGTTTTGGGAACCATCATATCAGCATTGACAATCATAGCTAACTTGCCAAGTATCATTCAAGCCGTTCAGATATTGGCAAAGCTCTTTGGATCGAAATGAGTTCGTCGGGTTCTTAGGGTGTTGTCCCCATCTAAAGAGGAGTGAGGGAAAAATCCCGTGCAAAGGTAAATATTGAATCCTTGCCTAATGTGCCAACTTGGCGAGCATGTTCTGGATTTCTTCGTACAGCTCGTCTCTCTTGTCATCCGAGTAACTGTCGTAGCATAATTCGAGGACCCTGTATCCTCTCTTCCGTAAGAGTGATCGTAGCTCTTCGTCCTTCGCTATCTGAGCTGTTCCGAGATGGACCCGGCCGTCGACAAACACGAGCAAAGGTCTTGACTCCAGTGAGAAGTAGAAGTCGGCCGTGGTTACTGGGATCTCGACTTGTGTCTGGTAGAGTATTCCGTTGTCTTGTAGTTTGATTGCTAGCTCTTGTTCCATTCGTGAGGGGTTGGCGTGTAGTCGTTCGGGCCAGTCGCTCCGCTGACTCGACATCTGTAGGGTTGAGCAATCTATCGGCTATTGCTCAGACACTAGAACGAAACTGCGGGCGTACCGTAGATGAACTAGCCAGATAATCATTGTAGAGAGACTGTCCGTCAGATTACCTCGCAATCTTCAGGATTCCGATTGCATTGCGTTTCCCTCGACAAACCGTTTCCCCAGAGACCTTTCTGCTATTCTCACAGCTTGGCAGGCATTGCTTCTTACTGAAGCATTCGAGCTCACACACAATGGAATCACTTTGCTAACGACGAAAGACTCGTCGGCGGCCTTTCCGAGGATAGACGCTGCCGGGGACCACCCATGCTCAGTAATGTCGAGCTTTCCTAATACCCAATCAAGCGTTGAAGAGGAAAGGTCACCAGGCTTCAGTTCTAGGACTGAAATGATGGAAAGTAGGCCATCCCGAAATCTGTAACTGGAGTCAGCTAACCTTTCAAGAAGTATTGGTTTAGACACACGGCCAAATGGTCCCGACAGCACGTTTTCAACCAAGCTCTTGTCATAGGACCTAAGTCGCTCCCAAAGGCCAATTGCAAATTCGCAATCAGCTTCATCTATTGCAATCTTCGAAGTCTCCTTAGGTCGAAAGTGTCTTAGTGCTTCCAAGATGGTTTGGAGGAGCTTATCATCACCAGATCGCAAGTAGGGTAGTATCGCGGGGAGTGCAACGTCAGGAGGAAGCCTCTGCAATGCCGAATACAGTGGCTCGTGAAAAGCGGGTTTGTACTTCTTCAGTCTTTCGACAAGCAGATCCGTTACCCGTTCGGGTATTTCGTCCGCAAGAATATTGCAGACATTCAATAATTCGTATACGTTCCTGGGCGTCTCGATTCTTCGGAGCGACTCATCGACAATGGCTTTGTCCTTCTGATTTTGCAAATAGTATGCCGCCGACGATCCAATGTTCTTGTCGGAGAGAAGTTCAAACATCCGCGATACTATCTCGGGCGTCTTGTAAGAATGGCCCCCAAACAGACCTTCGAGGCCAAGAATGGCTTCGGATTGTACACTGCTGTCTGCATCGTCAAGCAGCGTGGTCAGCATCTCTTTCGAGCGCTTCGACTCAAGGTAGGACAGAAGGTCGGCCGCAAAGATTCTGTGCGAGGCAACCTGCGACTTCGATAGTTTCTCAATCTCAAGGTATAGGCTGTCTGACTCGTAGTGTTCTATTACTTCGGCGATATTGTCCGGAACGAGGCTCCCACTCTTCGTTATTTTGACTAACCTTCCTCTTCGTAGTAGCTCAGGAACCACCGAGCCGTCCCTCATGATCTCCAAAGCACGGGCAAAGTCGCTTGGATAGGTGTTGTCTTTCACGAGCTTGTCGATCAGCTTGGGAATGACCTTTTTCACGTTCATGCGAGCTAGGAACTTTGCCGCGCTACCGGCCATTATCGGGTCATCTAGCCATTTGATCAATATGTCCTCCTTGCCAAATGGGGCAAGTGAATTCACGGCATAGGCCAGACGTCGCTTTTCAGATTCAGGATAGGTCTTACGTGACAAAGTCTGTGTGACCTGATCGAAGAGAAAACGACCGATGGCCGCTTCCTTTCTGGTGGCTGAGTCAAAGGCGTGACATGCGAATACGAGATCGGTTTCGGCAATCTCATGGAGCACTTGGGTGGATTGCTTAGGGGGCAGGATCGTCGCGAACAGGATGATAGTCTCATCCCATCGAGTAAGGGAGAGTTGGTGCTTGAGGGAGAAGGGATCACGTTCATATTTTGAAGCCAACTCGGCGGCCGCAAGATATTCGAGCACCGTCTGATGAAAAAATCCTAGCCTTTTCTCGTAATCTGGAACTAGCAATCCTAGAAGCACAAGAGAATTCACCACCTCAATGGGCGCCACTCTCGGAGGCGTTCGTTCTTCGTGCAGGATTCTTCCAAGTTCCCTTTCAAAGTCCGATGATTGCATCGATTGAGAACCATTGCTGACAAGCTGGTAGGCGATCGGTCTTAGTAGCCTCAATATCGATACCTCTTTGCCAATCTTTGGCTGTGCATGGTTCTCTATCGACTGGAGATGGAGCCGGACAAGAGAAACCATATCGACCACGTCAGCCACTCCGGTGATCTTGAGTTTCAAATACAAGGACAAAAGAAGCGGATTGCGCAGGATATCTTGCAAGGAAGAAGGAAGGATTTCCATGTCTATACCGGTCGACCCGAGATAATCAGCGAGGTCTTTCCGTCCTATAGGCCTGAGTTCAAACACGGGCATGCTGTGAACCGGCCCCGCATCTATCGTTCGAGAGGACAGTATGAAACGGTTAAGGGGGTATTTGTCGAACAATGAACTAATTTGATGCATCAGCTGTCGCGAATCGCCGAACCTTCTTGAGACCTCATTGAGGCCATCGAAGAAAATTGCAAACAGTCCAAGGCTGAGTGCCCATGCTTTGTCGATACTCCTAGGAATACGGTCTTGTATCATTTCCTCGAGATCCCCCGAGTATTCCTTCATGCGCAAGATGAGAGGAACCGAACCCCGTATTGCAGGACCGACTTGCTCATTCCCCAAATTCGCTAACGCGCGTTGAGCCAACACGACACTGTATGCTTGAATTGCGTAGGACTTTCCCGATCCAGCTGGACCCATGAGGTAAAGGTTCTGCGCCCTATCGAACAGTTCCGAAGTGGTCTGAAATCGGGGGTAAGTGGGAGCGCGTTCGCCCCTTTCATTCCTTCGAGATAAGTCCGCTCTAAACTCTGCTAGTATCCCAATATTATCCTCCCCTGACGCGCCATATGAGTTAACCACATCTTCGCAGAAACGAACGACAGCGTTCCTGGCCATCATCCATTGGGTCGAAGTATCTTTCCTGAGTTGGAGGTCGACCGATGCGGCTCCGCCGGAGGCCATCTGTGTTTTGAGATTCTCGAGAAGTCTCAGAAACATCTCGTGCCGCTGAACCGCGTGTGCGTCACCGGGCGAAGCACTCTCTCTGGTATCATAGGAAATTATGTTAATTCCGTAGTGTTTTCTCCAGAATTCTTTCGTCACTGGTCCCACGTCAGGCATCACCGCGAAGTGCTCACGCTCGCCTCCGTGGTATGTCCTCCCGATTGCGTCTTTGATCATGAGAAAATCGGGATCATTAAGGCCATATCCAAGGTAAACCACGGGCCGAGAAACCAGTAGATGTTCCAGCGTTACGTTAACACGTTGCAGATTTTCAGAGAGTCTTCGGTAATCCTGAAGCGATAAGACCACTGTCTCGACATTGTCCGCCCGTCCGTGGATCGCGAAGATGAATTTCGATGCGTTGTGTTTCTCGATTCCGGCTTGTTCGATCGGTTGATTGTTATTGACGCAAGTTAGGTTGGCGCCTCGTACATCCCTAAAGGCATCGTCAATCAATCTGTCGTAATTTGTCGTTACAAAACTATCTGGTCCCAGACTCGCAATAATCTCGTGGGCTCTGTGCGGTTTCGGGTTTGGCGTTACAAAGTGGGCGTCGATGAACTCTCTTAAGTCGGCCCCTCGCATCCGCATTGAGCACAGGCTCGCAGCCGTAATGAGTTCTCCTCGATGAACAAAAGATTCAATCTCGGTCTTTTCGTCAGGAGCCAAACCGTGATCGTCGAGAAATCCGACAAGATTCTGAACAAGTTCGGACCAGCTAGGAAGCCCGGCCCATTGAGAAATTCCTGACCCAAGGAATAACAGACAATCCTTTTCCTTAAGCGCGGAGAGGAAGTTCTTTGGAAAAGGGAACATATGTCTGTCTTGAGGTTTTTGCATGACCAAATATCACTATTCGTGTTCGACGCAATGGTCAATCTGTCTGTCCAGATGTCTAATTGCCAGAGACTTGTTGACTTCTTCGCCTCGTCGGTGCGGCCAGATCAGTGGCCCGATGACTAAGGCGGTGGAACTCAGGACTCTAACAACTCCGCTTTACGCTGACTAGTGGAAGTCTTTTGAAAAAGCCTTCGAAGGTCCTCCTAATGTTGCGATGGCTCTTGCTGACAGTTTGGGTGAGAATGCGGGATGGTTAAAGATCATGGTGATGGGGTTCGTGTATCCGGTTGTTCTTGCGTGGTCCTTCTCGGGTTGTTATAGCGTGTTGATGTTTTGTTTGCGTATGTTGTGGTGTAGTTTCCATCCGGACCGTAGGGTTGAGCCGTGTCTTCTCTCTGTGTTCTCGCCGTTGGCAGCCCGGACCGTTACCATTTACGGTTACCAGACCTGCTACCAACCGAGAAGTGCCAAAAGCAGTTGCTTCTCGCGACGCCGGAGTGCTCCTTGTAGAGGAAACAGAGTGATTGTTCGTCTGTTGCATTCCGGATTTGTTCGGTTGTGTTGGCTATGGGGCATAGGAGAAAGGTTGTGCCCCGAAGTGTTGGATAGGGATCTGGGACTAATGTGGAATTGGAATGCCGCGTAGCATGTAGTTGACGAAGAAGGTCACGAAGAGGAAGGTCCCGGCGAGGATGGTCAGCAGTATGAGGAGGTAGGCTGTGGCATGACTTCTCTTCTTCTCCTTTTCAAAGGATACGATCGGAGAGGTCGTCAGGATCACACCGTACAACTACTTAATGCTTGGAACGAGAAGAAGACGGCGTAACCTGACCTGACCTGACATAAGCATTCGAAACGGTTCGTCCATACGACAGTCCACTCTGCGACACGGTTCAACGTGCGGGTTCGCGTAGAATATTGTTCTAGAAACTTGGGAGTATGACCGCGCGGTATCGGTTTGGAGATAGGAGGGATCATGGTATTAGCTAGATTGAGGAAACTTGTCCGCGAGGAATCGCGATGCAGTAACTCCTCACTACAGGCTTGAACCCGATAGCACGGCCCACCTCTCAAACCTTGTTCAGTGTAAGCAGTGCAAGGGTTTCAATCTACCATGGGCATCCAGCTGCCGCCACTGCGGCGCAAAACTGTCCTAGAAGCTTCGCTGGCTCCACATCTGCAGGTTAGGAAGGAACGTCCCCGACGCTAGAGAGTCGGGAGAGCATAGTGGATTAACGTTCGAAAGCCATCGTTCATCCCGTGGCCCTGATGCGCCAGCGGTTGGGGAGGATAATCACATGGGCCTTCATCATCGTGGATTCGGTCATGGTCACACTGGGGGTTCTCTATGCTGCGGGTCTCTTGGCCCAGAATACCGCGCTCATGTCTCTGGACGAACCTTGGGCTTTGTTCCTCTCATCTTGGCTTCTAACACTCATCCTCGTTCAACTGTTCCTTACGATAGTGATGGGGCTTGTCGGGGCAAGGAGTCGGCGGAGAACACTCATTTCGGACGCGTTACTTGATCGACTTCAAAAGCTTGGCGTCGAAACATTGACGAGAATGAAGATCGACCGGCCGATGGGACTCTCAGTCTACAAGAAGTCGTCCCTAGCCTTCGCCACCAAGAATCGTATCTATGTTGGCGACCAGCTTCTTCAGACCGCTCCCGACGATGAAATAGCCGGGCTCATCGCGCATGAGATGGGACATTTCCTAAGAAGACGCTGGCACGTCATTAGGCGTATCATCTTTTGGCTGCGCGTGATACTATTCCTAATCGTCTTCTCTGAGGTGGGACGGTCCGATGCGGGAACCATAATCGGAGTAACCGCTCTAGTCGCATTCACACTAGCAAGGATCCCGTTGAATTGGAGGCAAGAGTACGCGGCGGACGCGGAGGCTGCAAACCGCTTGGGACCGAGTGCAATGGTAGTTTCGCTTGAGAAGCTGAAGGAGACCAACTATGACGGAGTATCGTTCACGCATCCTCCTCTTTCCAAGAGGATCAGGAGACTCCAGTCCATGTCAGTACTTCCGTATACTAGCTAACGGTACCAGTACGGCGATTGATCAGAACGTCGCATGAGCTGCTACTTGCCTTCCGCCCTTACCATTTACGGTTACCAGACCCGTTACCATTAGAGAAATGTGAAAGGTAGTTGCTCCTCGCGGCACAAGACTCGTGTTTGGGAAGATTTTCGTGAAGGAGGGTCGCTGGTTTCAATCTTGTCTCCCCATGATTGCGGATAGCCGGGGTCATCGACCTGATCGTCCCTAGGGAAACGCCTTGAAAACGGCTGAAGGGCCATGACGATGTAAAGGTCTGCGAGAGACTAGCGATCGATCATACGGACTGGTTGAGCGATCTGTGCTAAGATCCGCTGAGCTAACGACGCTCTGGAAAAATTGGGTATGCGTATGAGTCTCGCGACACAGAACCCCGGTTCTTCAAGGGAATTAACAGACCGTAATCCCCTTCTCCTTCTTGGTTCTCCTTAAATTGCGTCAGTGGATAGGCGTTGGGCTATGCATCCGTATACGACTGACATGTATGAGGGAATGCTTGCCGAGACCATTATGCTGCCTGGCCATAATGGGGAGATAATCAACGCCTACTATGCGCGACCACTCGGTCCCGGACCCTTTCCCGGAGTAGTGCTGATTCATCACATGCCGGGCTGGGACGAGCTGTATCGCGAGTTCACGCGCAAGTTCGCCCACCACGGCTACCTAGCGATAAGCCCGAACATCTACTTCCGGTATGGCCATGGCAGCCCCGATGATATGTCGGCAAAGGTTCGAGGGTCCGGAGGAGTACCTGATGCGAGCGTAGTGGGAGACATCGACGCCTCTGCCCGCTACCTCAAGTCCTTTCCGCTCAGCAATGGGAAGGTCGGAGTCTTCGGGACCTGTTCAGGTGGTCGTCAAGCCTTCCTTGTCGCGTGCAGGACAAAGTCGTTCGATGCAGCGGTTAATTGTTGGGGCGGAAATGTCGTACAGCCAAAGGAGAAGCTGACGCCCGCACAGCCGGTCGCACCTATCGACTATACGAAGGACCTGTCCTGTCCACTACTCGGCTTGTTTGGAGAAGAGGACAAGAACCCGACACCCGAGAGCGTCCGCCAGTTGGAGGAGGAGTTGAAGAAGTATGGGAAGAATCACGAGTTTCACATGTACCCTGGCGCAGGGCACGGCTTCTTCTACTATACCGGTGTAGGCTATCGTCCCGAGGCGGCGGTTGACGGCTGGAAGAAGATGTTCACGTTTTTCGAAAAGTATCTTGGAACTTCTGGAAGGGGGAGATAGAAGATGTGCACTGGAATAGTCGAGACTGCGGAAGTATCGGGTAGCGGTAAGGGTCCGCGTGGATGGTTCAAGCTGGAACAGGTCAACGTCTCCTACGATCATCCCAGCGACGCTCCGCTGGAGCACGCGTTGAACATCGACTTCGTCAACCAGAAAGAGGGTCCTAGTGCCAGAGTCGCGGTGGAGCTCAGTCCAGAATCCGCTCGCAAGCTGGCGCAAGCGATCCTAACAGCCTTATCTCAAGTGGGCACTAGCAGTTAGCGATTCACCGAGTCGTACCTCATGAGCAGACAGTCTGCCCAACTTCGGCGTAAATCCCTGTTCGACCCTAAGTCGTTCTTGGACTATGTGGATAGGTTCAGATGAGCTAAGCTAGTTGGATGCTGCTTCATTATATCGGGCTCTGGCTTCTGTCTGGTGCTGTGCTATGGCAGATGGTGCAGGTCTTCCAGCCTAGCGTATCCACTTTGAACATCTGATTCCTTCCACAGGTCCCGCAGAACTGGAGAAATCCAGTTGCGTGCCTTGGCTGAGACTGGACCTCCGTCAATGTCTCGTCCTTCTTGCCAGGTTCCTTTTTTGGAATAGGTTTCGTAGCTCGCTTGAGGTACTCTTTGCTGAACTTGAGCTTCGGCATCGCGGACCCAACTAATCATACAGCGCCTCTAGGTTTTGAGTACTACGTTAGAAGGCGATCAGTGAGTCTAGAGTTAGAGAACAGTGCGAAAACGCCTAAGAACTCTCTGGTAGACTACGATTTCAGGATGACAGGCGATCTTCACGTCGGCCGGTACAGGATAGACCCGGGAGAAGAGGTCCACTTGAACAAGGTCGATGCCAACGACACCTCCGGCTTTGAGGGTAAAGGTAGGACGATCGCGAGGAGTCCAAGAAACTCAACGAGAGGCTGAGAGAGCTTCAGGAAATGCTCTACGCGGAGCACAAGATGAAAGTCCTGGTTCTGGGACGCTACGCGTAGAGCGATGACTTTCCGAGCTGTCCCACATCAAAGCCAATCT
>WNGI01011170.1_pt1 | contig 14999 bp, 16 predicted proteins | sample 5400621 | NCBI WGS metagenome assembly WNGI01 (sample SAMN13153374, study PRJNA577476) | soil metagenome | isolation source: 20 cm soil or saprolite under Garry oak tree replicate 1 | place: USA:California | collected 2016-06-15 | reverse complement strand
GGCGGCGATCCCACCCGAGCGCTTGCGGCCCTCGAGCACCTTGCTTGCGATCTCGGGCCGGTTGGTGCGGTAGTACGACGCGACCCTGCGCAATGCTCCCGTCATCTGCTCCGGCGGCAGGTAGGTGGCCCCGGTGAGGATGTCACCTGACGACGTCAGAAACGCGGTCGTCGGCCAGCCTCCCATGTTGTAGCGCTGGTTGATGTCAGGCCGGACGTCGTTGTCGACGCGGATGGGCACGTACTCGTTCTTGATGAGGTCGATGACGCCCGGGTGCGAGTACGTGGTCTCGTCCATGACGTGGCACCAGTGGCACCACACCGCTGAGATGGACAGCAGGATGGGCCGGTCCGTCCGCCGAGCTTCTTCAAATGCCGCCTCCGACCACGGGCGCCAGCCGATCTCGGCGGCGCGGTTGGGACGCGGCGAGAAGTGGAACTCGGAGGCGTCCGGTGCGCGTTCGGCGTCGGCCATACGCCCAGTGTAAGAATGGCGGTGTGATATCCACCAGCGCGGTCGATACCTATATCCAGAGCAACTCACGGCGTTTTGTCGATGAGCTGAAAGAGCTCTGCAGCTTCCCGAGCATCTCCAACAACGGCCTCGACGCAATCAAGCCGGCCCGCGACTGGATCGCCAATCGTCTCGCCGGTTTCACCGACCGCGTCGAGACTCTTGACGCGGGCGGGATGCCCGCGCTGTACGCAGAGGTGAAGGGCGCCGGCCGCCGCAAGCTCCTTCTGTACGAGCACTACGACGTGCAGCCGGTCGACCCCATTGACCAGTGGGAGGCGGACCCGTTCAAGGCTGTGGAAAAGGACGGCAGGCTGGTGGCTCGCGGCGTCGCCGACGACAAGGCCGACGTGATGGCGCGCATCCACGCTGTCGAGGTGCTGAAGCACCTCGGCGAGATCCCGGTCACGCTGCGCTTCCTGGTCGAGGGCGAGGAGGAGATCGGCTCGAAGACCTTCGAGAAGATCGCGCACAAGCATGCGGACAAGCTGAAGGCCGACGGGTGCCTCTGGGAGTCGGGCGGGTTCGACAGCGCCGACCGCCCAATGATCTTCTTCGGCGTCAGGGGCCTGCTCTACATCCAGCTGCGCGTCAGCCTGCTGGCGTTCGACCAGCACTCAGGCTACGCAAGCCTGTATCCGTCGGCTGCCATGTATCTCATTCGCGCGCTCGCAAGCCTTCGCGACCAGGACATGAACATCGGCATCCAGGGCTTTTATGACGACGTCGTTCCGCCGACCGAAGCCGACCGAAAGATGCTCGCGAAGATCGACCCCGAGGTCGATGAGCGCAAGCGCCTCATCGGTTTCGACGAGATGATCCGCAACCCTTCGCCCGACAAGGTCGTCGAGCAGCTGCTGTTCACGCCGACATGCAACATCGCAGGGGTGACCACCGGCTACCAGGGTCCCGGGTCGAAAACGGTGCTTCCAGCGGAGGCAACTGCCAAGCTCGACTTCCGGCTCATCCCGAACCAGGACCCGACCGACATCCTCAGCAAGCTGCGGCGGCACCTCGACGGACATGGGTTCGAAAAGGTCGAGATCGTGTGGTCGGACGGCGAGAAGCCTGTGCGGTCGGACCCGAGCTCGGACATCGGCAAGGTCATGGTGGAAAGCGTCCGCGAGCTGCACGGCGAGCCGGTCATCTGGCCGTTCATGCAGGCGACAGGTCCGATGCACCCAGTGGTGGCCGACCTCGGCATCCCGACAGTCATGCCTGTGGGTGTGGGCCGGCCCGAAAACCGGATCCATGCCCCCAACGAGAACATCCGGGTCGACGACTACCTCAACACGATCCGCCTCATGTGCCGGGTGTGGGAGAGGTTCGGGGCGGCCGGCTAGATGGAGAAGATTCGCGACAAGCTCTTCACTGTGAAGTACGTCGAGGACACTGGCCACCCGCACATCGAGATCGTCGACCAGGACGTGTGCGGGACGAAGTGCGAGGGCAAGTACTGCAACCACTTCTGCCCTGCCGGGGTGTACGAGTGGGACGAGGAGCAGCAGAAGAACCTGGTGAGCTTCGGCAACTGCATCGAATGCGGCGCCTGCTCGATCGGCTGCCCGTTCGACAACATCACGTGCCACTCCCCGCGCGGGGGCTTCGGGGCCCAGTACCGGCTGGGTTAGGAATACAAGCCGCTCTGGGCACAATTGAACCTAGAGCAATGAGCGGTTACGACGTCATCATCGTCGGCGGCGGCCCCGCCGGGCTGGCCGCAGGCCTCTACACCGCCCGCATGGACCTGAAGGCGGTGCTGCTCGACCGCGGGCCGCTGGGCGGGCAGCTGCTGAACACCGAGCTGATCGAGGACTACCCCGGCTTCGAGTCGATCCTTGGCTCCGAGCTCGCCGTGAAGATGGGCGACCACGCGCGCAAGTTCGGTCTGGAGATCCGGGACTTCGAGCCCGTGAAGGAGATCGATGTCGAGGACGGAGCCAAGGTGGTCCGGCTCGAGTCGGGCGAGGAGCTGCGCGCCCCCGCCGTGATCATGGCCGCCGGCGGCCTGCCGCGATACCTGGAGGTGCCCGGCGAGAAGGAGTTCTGGGGCCGCGGCGTCAGCTACTGCGCAGTGTGCGACGGTGCGTTCTTCAAGGGCGAAGAGCTCGCCGTCGTCGGCGGCGGTGACGCGGCGGTGGAGGAGGGCGACTTCCTCACGCGCTACGCCTCGAAGGTCTACATCATCCACCGGCGCAACGAGCTGCGGGCGCAACCGATCCTGGTCGATCGTGCGCGCGCCAACCCGAAGATCGAGTTCATCCTCGACGCGGTCGTGAAGGACATCAAAGGCGACCAGAAAGTCCGCGCATTGGACTACGAGCACCGCGGCCACGTGACCGAGCTTCCGGTCGGCGGCGTCTTCATCTTCGTAGGCTTCGTGCCCAACTCGATGCTGTTGAAGATGCACGTCGACCACGACGATGCCGGCTACATCACCACCGACCGCAACATGCAGACATCGGTCGACGGAATCTGGGCGGTGGGCGATGTGAGGTCGCAGCTGACCAAGCAGATCGCGACCGCCGCGGGTGACGGCACGACGGCGGCGGTTGCCGCGTCGAACTACGTCTCCGCGCTCAAAGACGCAGCGCGCGCATAGACGAGGTATGCGTTTCTCGCCGCCAACGTCGTGCTCGCCGTCCTCTACGTATCGCGCGGCGGGAACTACGCGGTGAGACGCGCCTTGCGTCCACTGCCCGCCACCGCGTAGAAACTACTCGTGCGCATCAAGCGCTTCGGCTGGGTCAGAGACATCCCCGACCAGCGCGACCTTCGCTACCAGCCGCCGCCCAGGATCGCCCGGGCTCTTCCGCCGAAGGTCGACCTCCGCGCCGGCTTCACCCCTTGCTACAACCAGGGCGAGCTCGGCTCCTGCACGGCCAATGCGATCGCCGGTGCCCTGGAGTTCCTGGAGCGGAAGGAGGGCGAGACGCCGCCGGTCATGCCGTCCAGGCTCTTCATCTACTACAACGAGCGCGCGCTCGAGGGCACTGTCGACAGCGACTCGGGCGCCCAGATCCGCGACGGCATCAAGACCGTCGTCAAGCGCGGCTTCTGCGCCGAGGACCTCTGGCCGTATGACATCAAGCGCTTCGCGGTCAAGCCGCCGGAGAGCTGTTATCGCGCCGCGCTGAAGGAGCAGGTGAGCGAGTACCTGCGCCTCGAACACCAGTCGACGATGCCGCTGCTCGCGTGTCTCGCGAGCGGTTTCCCGTTCGTGTTCGGCTTCTCCGTGTACGAGAGCTTCGAGTCGCCGAGCGTCGCCGCGAGCGGTGTCGTCCCGATGCCGAAGATGAGCGAGCGCGTGCTCGGAGGTCATGCGGTGGTCGCGTGCGGCTACGACCTCAAGGCTTCGCGCTTCACCGTTCGCAACTCATGGGGAGGCCGCTGGGGGATCGGCGGCTATTTCACGATGCCGTTCGCTTACCTGACCGACGCGTACCTCTCGGCCGACTTCTGGACGATCCGCAGGGTTCCGGTCTGAGCCGAGCTCAGGCCGTGACGTCGACCCAGACGAGACCAGGTGGCAGGCTCAGAGCCTGACCGTCGGCCGTCGTGAACGTGATGGGCGAGTGGCTGTCGGCGCCGCTCCAGGCGCCCGCGTAGTGCTGACCCTTGTAGTAGATGTCCGCCGACCCTGTCGACTCGAGATTGAAGTCGTGGATGAGCGAGCCGTGGCCGTCACTGACGTTCAGCTCGGTTACCTGCGTGTGCATCACGATCAGCATCTCGATGCGTAGCGGCTGGCGCGACTTGGCATCGCGGTACGCGTGGCCGTTCTCGGTCTTCTGGTAAGTGCCCATGAGCGGGTCGTAGGTGTACGACGAGCTGTGCTCGCTGACGATGACCGACGTCGCCGGCATGCCGCCGGCCGGGCTGGGCCGCGCCTTGGACATCGAGAATGCGGGCAGGTTTGGAAAGAGCTGGGTCTCGACGCGGTTCACGCCGTCGCCGGTGATCATGAGGTTGTCAGGCGCGTAGCGGCTGTTGCTGCGGAACGTGTAGCCGACCGTGTCGAAGAACTGGTGCACAGGCTCGGATCCCGCGGCGGCCTGCGTCACTGAGGACTCGCCCGACTGGAAGAGCACGCCCTTGTAGTGGCGGCCGAGCTTGAGCGACACGAGCCGGCTCGAGCGCATCGGGCCGATGAGGTCAGGCGCGTTTCCGTAGATCGCGGTGAGCCGGGTGATGCCGCCCTCGGCCAGGTACTCGTACACCATGTCCGCGGCCTGCAGCCCGTTCTGGTCCACCGCGTCCGCGTCGTTGGGAATCTGGATCAGCGCCGGGTACTTGAGCGGGGTCGTGTGCTCCTGGTCGCGGTAGTAGAGGCCAGTCACGAGCGTCCACGACGCCTTGACGGTGTGACCTGTCGAATCGGTGGCGCCGGACCCGAGCTTGACGACGAAGGGTCCTGAAGGAATTCCCTGCGTCGACACCGTCGCGCTGCGTGAATCCTTTGCCCAGTTGAGCGTCAGCGCCTTGGCGCCCAGCGTCATCTTCACAGTGGTCGGCACCATCACGTCGTTGAAGGCGAGCGTGATCGTCGTTCCTGGCAGAACCTCGGAGCCATCGGTGATGGGGGCACCACCGGCCCCTGTAACTGACGCGATGCGCGGCACGATCGTCGTCGTGAATGTCCAGTGCGCGGCCTTCACCTGATGCCTGGAGGTGTCGGTGAACGATCGCAGCGCCAGCGTGTAGCTCGTGAGGTCGAGCAGCGGCTGGGCCGGAACGAACTGGTATCGATCCTGACCCGACACTGAGACGAATGCGCCGTTGGTTGCGGGTTCGATCGAGAAGCTCTTCTGCAGCGAGTCAAGCGCGACTGACCGGTTGAAGGAGAACACGAGGCGTGTGTCGGTCGGCACCTCCTTCTGGCCCGACGCGACGCTGAGCGCGACAGCAGTCGGCAGCGTGTTGAGGTAGGCGAGGTAGCCGCCGGCGCTCGTGAACAAGAGCGCGACGAGAACCGCGACTGCGATCCAGCCTCGACGCATGGGCAAGCCGAAGCGGTTCTTCTGGATCGGCGGCCTTGGCGCGGGCCAGGCCGTGTGCGCGATCTCCTCTTGGTGCAGCGACGTATCCAGGGACAACGGAGCGCTGCCGATTATGCCATCAGCCTGGTCGATCTGCTCGATCGAGAGAGCGAAGGTAGGAGAAGGAGTAAAGCCCCGTGGCGTGTCCGCTGTCAAACCTGATCTGCAACGCGTACTGGCCGACCAGGGTTACGTCCTGAATTCGCAACTCCTCATCGGGCAGGTTGCGCACGCGTGACAGACGGCCCGGTGCGCCGGCCTCACCTCGACACTCCGCGCAAGGACACGCCCATCGCAGCTGCTCGCCTCTGTACGAGCTCACGTGTCCGCCTTCCCACGTGATCTGCATCACCTGCTGCGCGCGATCGACGTCGACCGTGACGGGAAACGGATCCGGGTCTTTCAGTGGACGTTGATGACCGGAAGCTGGCGGAACGACTGGATCGATGTTCGAGCCGCGACCTGAGATGCGATTGCGGTGAACGCTTTCGCGCCTGCCGACTCTGGACGCGAGATGACCACGGGTGTGCCGGCATCAGCGTCCTCGCGAATCCCTTCCTCGAGTGGCACTGCGCCGAGGAAGGGAACGCCGAGGCGCGTCGCTGCGGCCTCTGCGCCACCGTGGCTGAAGATCTCGTGCCGGTTCCCGCAGCTCGGGCACACGTACCAGCTCATGTTCTCGATGAGTCCGAGCGGCGTGACGTTCAGCTTGCGGAACATCTGCAGCGCCTTGACAGCGATGTCGGTGGCCACGTCCTGCGGCGTGCACACGATGGCGACGCCTGTGATCGGCACCGCCTGTGCGAGCGTCAGCGAGGCGTCGCCTGTGCCGGGCGGAAGGTCGATCACCAGGTAGTCGAGGCGGCCCCAGTCGACCTGGATCATCATCGCCTCGATAGCCTTGCCCACCATCGGGCCTCGATAGACCGTCGCCTGATCGCCTGGATAGATCTGGCCGAACGACATGATCTTCAGGCCGTGTGCCTCGATGGGCTTCAAGCGGCCGTTGGACTGCTCGGGAACCACGCGCGAGTTGGTCATGGTGGGGACGGACGGTCCGAGGATGTCGGCGTCGAGCAGCCCGACGTCGGCACCCGCAATGCGCAGCGCGGCGGCGAGGTTCACGGCCACCGTCGACTTGCCGACGCCGCCCTTGCCTGACGCGACCGCGATCGTCTGCTTGACGCCGGGCAGGATCTCCGACGGCTTCGGGCGCATGAACGCCGGGCGGACGTTGGCGGTCATGCGCACCTCGACCGCCGTCACGCCGGGAAGCCCCCCGACCGCATCCTGAGCCTGCGACTTGAAGCGATCCCTCACCGGGCACGCCGGGGTGGTGAGCTCGAATGTGAAGCTGACGCGACCCGCCGGATCTACGGTCAGCTCCTTGATCATGCCCAGGCTCACGACATCGCGACCGAGGTCTGGGTCCTGGATTTGCGCAAGCGCGTCGAGCACCTGCTCGTTGGTGGGCGTCGGCATCGCATGGCATGTTACGGGGACTTGAGCTCAGCCACCCCAGCCGCGTTCGCCGCCCACCAGGCCGCCTGCCGGCGGTGCACCGTCTGTGCCGACCAGGGCATCATCGCCGAGGCGACGCCGACCTTCTCGGGCGAATGGGGCGCGAAGTTCCTCCTGGTCGGCCAGGCACCGGGCCCGGTCGAGCGCGAGTCGCGGCGGCCTTTCTCAGGGCGTGCCGGCAAAGAGCTGGACCGCTGGATGCTGCGCGCGGGTTTCGAGTCGGCCGAGGAATTTCGCCGCGTCACGTACATCGCGGCGCTGATGCGATGTTTTCCAGGACGCAATCCGCGCGGCACCGGCGACCTTCGCCCGCCGCCGGCCGGCATCGCCAACTGCGCGCACTGGCTCGACGCGGAGCTGCGAATGCTGCGACCGCGCGTGCTGATTCCCGTCGGTCAGCTTGCGATCGTGCGCTTTCTGGGTCCTGGTTCGTTGGAGTCTCGCGTGGGCAAGAAGTTCGGCGAGCGTCCTGTGATGGTCCCGCTTCCCCATCCGTCGGGACAGAGTCGCTGGCTCAACGATCCAGAAAATCGCGAACGGCTCACGCATGCGCTGGCGCTCATCTCACAATTGCGCAGGAGGCTCGCATGAAGTACGTGCTCGTTTTTTATGGAGGCGGAATGCCCGACACACCGGCCGCGCAGGCGCGCGTGCTCAAGCAGTGGAGCCGGTGGTACGAAAATCTCGGCAAGTCGGTCGTCGACGGCGGGCTCCCGTTCTCGGGCCGCGTTAACAAGATTCGCGACGACGGCACGAGCGCGAAAGGTCCGATAGGCCAGAGGGCCACGGGCTACGCGATCCTCGACGCTCAGGACCTCGACAAGGCCACCAGGATGGCGAGAGGCTGCCCGATCCTCAAGAGCGGCGGCAGCATCGCGGTCTACGAAACCGCGTCGATGATGTAGCTCGTTGCCGTTCTTCTTCGCCGAGCGCCAGGGTGATCGCGCGATCATCCGCGGCTCGGACGCATCGCACCTCGCGCGGACGCATCGTCGCCGAAGAGGAGCACCGGCCGGAGCCCACGCGTCACATCGTGGTGGCGATCGCACACCTGCCGGCCGCCTCACTGGACCTGGTGCTGTCGCGCTGCACCGAGGTGGGCGCGTCGGCGTTCCACATCGTGCAGGCGGATCGCAGCGTCGCGCGTGGCGCCAGGCAGGACCGATGGCAGACGATCGTGCGCGAGGCCGCGATGCTGGCCGGGCGCCTGCGCGTGCCGGTCGTCGCAGGCCCATCACCGCTCGCGGAGGTGCTGCGCGATGAGCCGAACCCGGTGATGCTCGTGCGCGCCGCGAAGGCTCCGCTCAGCGCGATGTCGCGCGACGGCGACGTGACACTTCTCGTCGGGCCGGAGGGCGGATGGACCGAGCGCGAGGCCGAGATGGTCCCCGTGCACGCGGCGCTCGGGCCGCGCAACTTACGCGCCGACACGGCGGCGATCGTGGCGACCGCAATCGCGGCCGGGATCTAGCGCTTCAGTTTGCGGTAGGTGACAACCTCGCCCACGATCACCGTTATCGAGGAGAGGACGAAGAGCCCGATCGGAAAAAGGATGAGCAATGGGTTTTCGAAGTTGATGGCCAGCACGATCAGGCCGAGGTCGAAGACGATAAAGGTGTAAGCGAGATAACCGCGGGGCGTGGCGGCATACCCCGGCGGAAGCGAGCCCAACGGCCTCGAGGTCACGCGCCGAATCACGAAGTCCCTTCCGAGAATCAAGGCAATCGACGAAATCACCAGCGCCGAACCCAGAACCAGTAGCGTGACTCGAGACCTCCCTAGGATTGCTCCGTGCCCGCCGATAGCAGCCTCGTTCGGAACTTTTGCATCATCGCCCACATCGACCACGGGAAGTCGACGCTGGCCGACCGGCTGCTGGAGTTCACCGGGTCGATCAGCAAGCGGGACATGCAGGACCAGGTCCTCGACACCATGGATCTGGAGCGCGAGCGCGGCATCACCATCAAGCTCCAGGCGGTCCGGATGACCTACCCGGCTTCGGACGGCCAGACCTACGAGCTGAACCTGATCGACACGCCTGGCCACGTCGATTTCTCCTATGAGGTGTCGCGGTCGCTCGCCGCGTGCGAGGGCGCGATCCTCGTGGTCGACGCGGCCCAGGGCATCGAGGCCCAGACGCTCGCGAACCTCTACCAGGCGGTCGAGGCCGGGCTCCGCATCGTGCCGGTGGTCAACAAGATCGACCTCGACGCCGCGCAGCCCGAGATGGTCGCCGAGGAGATCGCCGACGTCACAGGCCTTCCGCGCTCGGAGGTGATTTTCGCCTCGGCGAAGCTCGGCATCGGCACGCAGGACATCCTCGAGGCGGTCATCGCGCGCGTGCCGCCGCCACGGGGCGACGCGAGCGCGCCGCTGAGGGCGCTCATCTTCGACTCGCACTACGACACGTACCGCGGCGTCATCACATATGTGCGGGTCGTCGACGGCGAGATCCTGCCGCGCACCAGGGTCCGGATGATGAACACCGACAAGGTCCACGAGGTCGACGAGGTGGGATGGTTCGCGCCTCGGCCTCGCGCGGCCGAAAAGCTGATGGCCGGCGAGGTCGGCTACGTGACAGCTGCCATCAAGAACGTGATCGACGCGCGCGTCGGCGACACCGTCACGACCGCGGAGCACGGCGCCAAGAAGCCCCTGCCCGGCTACCGCCAGGTGAAGCCGATGGTTTTCGCGGGGCTTTTCCCGACCGACTCCGACCAGTTCTCAGAGCTGAAGGAGGCGCTCGAGAAGCTGCAGCTGAACGACGCAGCCCTTTCGTACGAGCCCGAAAACTCCGCAGCGCTCGGCTTCGGATTCCGCTGCGGCTTCCTCGGCCTGCTCCACCTCGAGATCGTGCAGGAGCGCCTGGAACGGGAGTTCCAGCTCGACCTGATCACGACCGCGCCCACGGTGGAGTACGAGGTCAAGCTCCGTCGCGGGGGCATGGTCCACGTCGACAACCCCGCCCTGCTGCCGGACCCCACCACCATCGAGTCGGTCTCGGAGCCTTTCGTGAAGCTGTCGATCATCGTCCCGTCCATGTATGTCGGCGCGATGATGGAGCTCTGCCAGGACCGCCGCAGCATGTTCAAGCATCTCGAGCACCGTCCCGGTGAACGCATCGTCCTCGAGTACGAGACCCCGCTGGGCGAGATCATCCACGACTTCTACGACCAGCTGAAGTCGCGCTCCAAGGGCTACGCGTCGATGGACTACGAGATGATCGGCTTCCGCGAAGGCGAGCTGGTGAAGCTCGACGTGCTGGTCGCGGGCGAGCCGGTGGACGCGCTGTCGCTGATCGCGCACCGCAGCAAGGCGCAGGCGCAGGGCCGCCGGCTGGTCGAGAAGCTCAAGACGATAATCCCGCGGCAGCTGTACGAGGTGCCGCTCCAGGCTGCGATCGGCGGCAAGGTCATCGCGCGCGAGACGATCCCCGCGATGCGCAAAGATGTGCTCGCCAAATGCTATGGCGGTGACGTGACCCGGAAGCGCAAACTCCTCGAGAAGCAAAAAGAAGGGAAGCGGCGCATGAAGCGCGTCGGCTCGGTCGAGATCCCCCAGGAGGCGTTCATGGCGGTGTTGAAGCTTGACTAAAAGGGCGCTCGCGTTGGTTGTGTTCGCCGCGCTGCTGCTCGGCGCCGCCTGCACGCGCTCGGGGGCTTCCAGTGGCGGCGGAGGCACGCCGGCGCAGATCTACGCCGCCGCCCCGACCGTGGACGAGGTCAGGTCGTCGCTCGGGTCCGAGACGTGGTGGCCGGCGACGCCTTCGTTTCGCATCCGGCCCCTCGGCCTTCCGAGCATGTCCGAAGGCGAGAAATTCGGCATCACGCAGCGCTTCATTCACGTAGGAAGCTCAGAGCACCTGGCGGCCGACTACACGGTCTGGAGCACCACCACCTACGCAAGCGCGCTGTTCAACATCATTCAGAACCAGGTCACGTCGATGACTGGTCCGCGCGCCGGCGATCAGAGCCTCTATTGGGGCACCAGGTCTCACACCGACACATCGCTGTACGACACCAGCGCCCTCATCCGCGTGGGCCAGGTGATCATGGAGATCGACGCCACCAAGGGCTCGGGTTACGTCGACACCAAACAGATGGGGAAGCTCGCCACCAAGATGGTGTCGAAGCTGAAGGGCGCGTTGAAGGGCACGGTCAAGCCGAGCCCGCTGCCGGAGAGCGATCAGAAGCTGCTGCTGCCTCTTGGCACCGATGTCACGCTCGCGGCATCGGTGAGGCTGCCCGTCGAGGTCGCCGCCGAGATACTCGGCGCCTCCTCGCCGCAGGACGTCGTCGACTCGTTCACGAAGCTGAACGTCAAGGACTTCCTGTTCGGCGACTACGCGTTGAATGCCGACCTCAACATGGAGGTGCGCGCGATCGTCTTCAGCTTCTCGAGCCCGAGCGACGCCGCCGATTGGATCGACGTCGCCGTCGGCAGGGCCAACCTCGACGCCTCGGGAGTCGCGTCAGGCTATGCGGCGGGCATCGGCGAGTACTACGCGTTCATCCTCGCCGGCTCGCACGTCGGCCTGCTGTTCTGCAACTCGCTGTCGCCATACGAGGCTGCGTCGCGAGCGTGCGAGAGCCCGATCGGCAGCCTGATCGGAGCGTGGCAGACCCGGCTGACCTAGATCCCTCCCCACCATGTGGGGAGGTTAGGTGGGGGCGTCGGCCAGGCTTAGGCCTTCGACGCTTTCTGCTCCTGGGCCTCTAGAAACCAGTGCCACTGGCGCTCGAGGCCTTCTCGCAGCGACGTCCCCGGCTCCCATCCGAGCTGCATGCGCGCGCGCGTGATCGAGGCGCCTGCCCGCCGGTGGTCGAAAGGCTGCCTGTCCACGTGCCGGCGCGTGAGCTGCATGCCCGCCACCTCGGTGAGCACATCGAGCGCCTGGTTGACCGAGACGCCGCTTCCGCCGCCGACGTTGTAGAGGTCGCCGGGCGATCCCCGCTGCGCCGCTCTGACCGTCACGTCCACGGCGTCGGTGACGTACGTGAAGTCGCGGGTCTGCTCGCCGTCGCCGTACACGTCGAAGACGCGGCCGTCGTACATCGCCTGCATGGCCTTCGCGAGCATCAGGTCGGGGCGCATGCGCGGCCCGTACACGGAGAAGTAGCGCAGCCTGACCACAGGCATGCGGTAGTTCTTCCAGTAGACGTATGCGAGGTGCTCGCCGGCGAGCTTGGTGACGCCGTACTGCGACAGGGGCGCGGGTACTGTGGTCTCGGCGGTGGGGAAGACCTCAGCGTCGCCATAGACCGAGGCCGACCCTCCGTAGACAAAGGACTTGAGCTTCATGTCCTTCACCGCGTCGAGCAGGTGATGCGTGGCGATCACGTTTTCGCGCAGGTAATGGTCGAACTGCATCGGCGCGGCGCGAACGCCGGGGCGGCCGGCCAGGTGGTAGACGGCCTCGGCGCCGTCGAGCGCCGAGGAAAGATCGTCCTGCGAAAGGTCGAGCGACTCGAATCGGAAGCGGCTGTGCGTGCGCGCCTGGCCGACATTGCGCTCCTTCGCGGCGCGCGCGTAGTAGTCGGTGAACCCGTCGATGCCGACCACTTCGTGGCCGTCGCTGAGGATGCGCTCCACGAGGTGCGAGCCGATGAAGCCGGCCGCGCCGGTGACGACCACTTTCACGGGATGGCCATTCTAGGCGCGGCCGTATTCTTCCAGCCGTGGGTCGATTCGAGGCCTGGCTGGCGGATTCCGGCCTGGGCATCACGGTCAAGCAGTTCCCGCAGGGCACGCGCACCGCGCCAGACGCGGCACGCGCGGTCGGCTGCGACGTGGGGCAGATCGTGAAGTCGCTCGTGTTCATGGCCGCGGGCGCGCCCGTCGTGGCCCTGGTCAGCGGGAGCAACCGACTCGACGAGTCGCGCCTCGGTTCAGTCGCGGGCGAGCCGGTGACCAAGGCGGGCGCTGAGGCCGCGCGCGGCGCCACCGGATACGCCATCGGCGGCGTGCCGCCTTTCGGTCACGCGACCGACGTCCCCGTCTTCATGGATCGTGACCTGCTGGCCTATGACGTGGTGTGGGCGGCGGCGGGCCGCCCTGACTCAGTGTTCGAGATCGCACCGGATCGATTGCGGGAGCTGAGCGGCGCAGTCGTCGCGGACCTGAAGACGGCGTGAGCTCGATCCTCGTGTTCTGCCGCGACTGCGGCAAGCAGGTGCCCAGCTCTGAGACTCAGGACCAGCTGTGCCTCGACTGCCGGGTCCGGCGCTCGATGGCGGAACTTCGCGATGAGCACGCGCGGCTGTGGCGCAAGCGCGAGCGCTACCGCAGCCACAACGGCTCGAATGTCGCGCAGATTTCCCGTCAGATCGCACGAGTCGAGGATCGGATGGCGTCGCGCATACGAGAGATGGTCTCCAACGAGCGGCGCGCCGGCGAGCTGCTGCAGCGCGAGCTCGAAGCGGCGCGCGGCCAGCGCTACACCATCAAAGGCGTATGACCACGCATCCGTTCCGGCACCTCTACGTGCACATTCCTTTCTGCCGGCACAAATGCGGCTACTGCGACTTCAACGCGTACGCCGGGATGGACCGTCTGATGCCCGACTACGTGACTGCGCTCAACGCCGAGCTCACCGCCGCCCGGGAGACGCGTCCGTTCGGAACGCTGCGGACCGTTTATCTCGGCGGTGGCACGCCGAGCCTGCTCCCGCCAGAGCTGATCGCGAGCGTGCTCAGCCACATCCGCTCGACGTTCGACGTCGAGCCCGACGCCGAGGTCACGCTCGAGGCCAACCCCGGCAGCACCGACGAGGCGCGGCTCGAGGCCTGGCTGCAGGGCGGTGTCAACCGTCTCAGCCTCGGCGTGCAGGGATTCGACGGGCGCGCGCTGGCGGTGCTCGAACGGCGCACCGACGCAGCGCAGGCGACGCACGCGTTCGGTCTCGCCCGTAAGGCCGGCATGCGCAACATCAACATCGACCTCATCTACGCGGTGCCGTACCAGTCGCTCGATTCGTGGCTGGAGACGCTGCGCCGCGGCCTCGAGCTTGGGCCGGACCACGTGTCGACCTACTGCCTGACGTTCGAGGAGGGCACCCTGCTGTTTCGCCGGCGCGCCGAAGGGCGCCTGCCGGAGGTCGTGGCCGACCTGCAGTGGGACCAGCTGGACGCTGCGTGCATCGAGCTCGAGGCGGCCGGCTTCAACAGGTACGAGGTCTCTAACTGGGCCAAGCCCGGGTTCGAGTCGCGGCACAACTTCGCGTACTGGCGATGCGCTCCCGTCTACGGGGCCGGGGCCGGCGCGCATTCGTACGCCACGGACGGGTCGTCCGCACGGCGGTGGTGGAACGTCGCGCGCCCGCGCGAGTACGTGGCTGCCTGTCCCGAACCGGTCGCGGATGGCGAGGACCTCGACGCGCGCAAGACGCGTGCCGAGGCGCTGATGCTCGGCCTGCGGACAGCCGAGGGAACGGCCGTGCCGGGCGGCTTCGAGAGCGAGCTCGCGCAGCTGGCCCAGGCGGGTCTCATCGAGCGCTCGAACGGGAAGGTCACGCCCACGCGCCGGGGCATGGACCTCCACAACCAGATCGCACTGGCGGTACTCTGAGTCGCCCATGGAATCCCGTAAGCAGGCGATCCTCCGGGCGGTCGTGCACGAATTCACGACCAGCGCGGTGCCGGTCGGGTCGCAGGCGCTCCAGAGCCGCTATTTCGTGAACCTGTCGTCGGCCACGATCCGCAGCGAGCTGGCGGAGCTCGCGGAGGCGGGCTACCTCGCGCAACCCCACACCTCGGCCGGCCGCATCCCGACCGACCACGGCTACAGGTACTTCGTCGACTTCCTGATGGACCTCGAGGCCGTGCCCGAATCGGTGAGGACGTACATCCGCGATGAGCTGGTCAAGGCGCCGTCGGACGTGCAGGGTCTGGTCGAGAAGGTCGCCATGACCGCCGCAGCGGTCACGCA
>WNGI01003976.1_pt1 | contig 14999 bp, 12 predicted proteins | sample 5400621 | NCBI WGS metagenome assembly WNGI01 (sample SAMN13153374, study PRJNA577476) | soil metagenome | isolation source: 20 cm soil or saprolite under Garry oak tree replicate 1 | place: USA:California | collected 2016-06-15 | reverse complement strand
GAGGATCACCCGGGGAATGGCGTTGAGAAGCAACATGATCGGCTCGAGCACATCGGCGACCAACGGGACCAGCGCGGCGGCAAACCCGAGGAAAATTCCGAGCGCGAGCCCGATCACGAGCCCAGCGAGCGCAGCAACGAAAGTGGCTTCCAAATGGTTGTAGATCGTCCCCTCGATGAACAGTGAAAAGACAACCCGCAAAATCTCGCTCGGCGCGGGCGCATAAAACGGATTGATGACGCCGATACGCGACAACGCCTCCCACGCGGACGCCAGCAAAACCATCGCGAGCACGCGGCGCACGGCAACATTTTCCAAATAGCGGTTCATCGCTGCGCCTCAAACTCGGCGCCATTCATCGCGCCCGACATATCGTTCCACAGCCGTTCGAGCAGGGGCGCAAAATTTGGGTGTTTGCGGCTGACAAAAATATCTCGGGGCCGCGGAATCGCCACGTTGTAAGAAGCGAGGATGCGCGCTCTCGGCCCCTGCGAAAGCAGATACACCGTGTCGGAAACGGTCAATGCCTCTTCCAGATCGTGCGTGACCAGGAGCACGCTCAGGTGCTCTCGTTCCACCCAATTCAACAGTTCCTGGGTGATCCGCGTGCGCACGATCGCATCGAGCGACGCGAAGGGTTCATCCATGAGCAAGAGTTTTGGCTTCAAGGCGAGAATTTGAGCGATCGCAACGCGTTTTCTTTGCCCGCCGGAAAGTTCATGCGGAAAACGCTCGCCAAAACCTCCCAGCCCGAGGCGCGCCAGCCAAGCGTCGGCCTCGGACTCCGCCGCCTTTGTTGGCAGCTTACGAATCCGCAGCCCGAGCGCGACATTTTCGCGCGCGGTGCGCCACGGTAAAAGCGCATCGTCCTGAAAAAGGAATCCGAGGGATTCTCTGCTGCCGTTCAATTCGATGCCGCCTGATCGGGGCGTAAGTAATCCGCTGACCGCGCGCAGGATGCTAGTTTTGCCGGAGCCCGAGGGGCCGACGAGACTCACGAACTTGCCAGGGGCGACTTCGAGATTGACTCCTTCGATGACGGGTTCTGCGCCATAACCCACTGCGAGATCGCGGACGCGCAGCACTTAACTTCCAACGATTGAAAGATCGAGTAAGGGCTTGTAGTCGATCGATGGCGCCAATAGACCCGCTGCTTTGTGCGCGTCTGCGACACGGCTCGTCGCGGCGAGGTCAATTTTCACATTGTCGGGATAGAGCGAGCGCCGGTAACGTTCCAGGATCGTCGCCAGGCGCTCGCGGTTGCCGCCGGTGATCAATTCCTTTGGCAAAGCAGCGACCGCATCTTTGACAGGGATCGTGCGCGTATCGCGCAAACCCTTGGCGAGCGCGCGCGCGAGCCGACCCATCTCGTCGCGGCGCCGCTCGCGCTCCTCGACGCGCACCGCCACGCCCATAAATTCATAGGCGCCGCCGAGATAGCGGTTCGCCTGTTCGATGTCCATCGCGTTGGCGATCACGCCGCCGCCCGCGCCGGTAATCAGAGTCAATGCCGGCTCTTGCACCATGCCGGCGTCAACCTGGCCGAGGCGCAACGCGTCCAACAAATTGGTGCCGATGGTGGCGAAACGCACCCGGTTGGGATCCGCTCCCGCGCGTGTCATCAGATAGAGCACGAGAATGTGGTCGGCGTTGCCCAACGCAGAGACACCGACGGTTCGGTTTTCCAGATCCTTCAGAGTGCGAATCTCTTTCGCCATTTTCGGCGCGCTGGCGAGGGCGAACAACGGCAATCTTCCGGTGGACGCAAAGCGCGAGATCTTCGCTCCATGGGCGAATGCCTGGAGTGCCACGTCGAAGGACGTGCCCGCGTAGTCCACAGAACCACCGACCAGAGTCGAAGGACGTGCCCGCGTAGTCCACAGAACCGCCGACCAGAGCCTGCATGGCGACGTTTCCGCCGCGCGTGTACACCAAGCGGACGTCGAGACCTTCGTCGGCAAAATGGCCGCGCGCTCGTGTGACCTCGTAGGGGATAACGCATAAGAGCTGGCCGCAGAACGCGAGCAATACCTGACGGCCTTGGCCGTAAGCATTTTTCTTGGAGACAAACATGATGCCGCCGGCCAGTCCGGCCAGTCGCTTCAGAGCCGTTCGTCGGCCGATGATTTTATGATCACCGCTATTTTCGAGTTCGCCGGTGAACTCGGGCGTCAATTTTTCACAGCAATCCATCACGTCTCCAACTTTTCAGCGCAATCCTGGTGCGCCAGCGCACCTGAATCTTTTTCCTCTCGCCGAAACCTCGGTACGCCAGTTAAAATATCCTAATAACCTCAAAACACAACCTGAAACATCTTGCGCTGCGGCGTGAGCGATTATAGAGTCCGCTCAATTGGTAAACCGTTTCGCCGGAACTTCAACAAGATTGACCACGACGAATCACGATAACATGAAGGTGCACGGATGAGTGAAAATGCCGAACTGGCCAAAAATCTAATTTCGTCTTTGGAACTGGCCCTACCGCCCATCGCCGTGACGTTTAGCGATGTCGCACCTGCCGACGTGCCTTCTTACGATGGTATCGTGCCTGCGGGATGCGTCTTCTGGCAGCAGGCGGCGACACGCACGTTTGTGACGTCGGCAAAGGATCATGCGCTCTGTTCGATCGGCACACATACCCATCATCTGGCCCAGCCTGTGCCATCGCACCAAGCGGAACTAACGGAAGCTCTGAAGACCATGAGCGCTCTTGATTACGTGCGTGCCGAAGAAGTCGCGGCGATCCCGGTTATCGAGCGCGAAGTCCGTCACGTCGTTTACGGACCGCTCGCCGACTGTCACCTCGGACCCGATGTCGTGCTCGTATTTGCCCACGCCCGCCAAGGTCTGATTCTCAGCGAGGCGATTGCGCGCGTAGACAACGGCGTTCCTCCCGCGCTGGGCCGTCCGGCCTGCGCCGTGCTGCCTCAGGCGCGCAATCATGGAAACGCCGCGCTGAGCCTGGGATGCTGCGGCGCGCGCGCCTACCTCGACGCACTTACCGACGCCGTGTCCCTGTGGGCGTTGCCGGCGGGCAAGCTCGATCGCTATTGTGCGGAGATTGCCACGCTAGCGCGTGCCAATAAGATACTCACGACGTTTCATTCGCGTCGGCGCGAGGACGTCGAGGCAGGAAAACGACCGACGATGCGGCAATCGCTCGAACGGCTTTCATCTTGAGCCGCATCCTCTCAACGATCGGCACGCTGAATTTAGCGCGGGGTAATTTCTTCACCCGTCGCCTTCAGCGAAAGCAATAGTCCAGCTTCCGGTTTTTCCCACGGAATGAGCAGATAGCAAGTTCCCGCTTGATGATCGTCAAAGAACCTTTAGACTTATCTGAGAACTCACGAGTGTTAACCTGCATCGCGGATGTCTACGCCATGGAAGATGAGTTTTATATTCTCGCAACGGATGCCTCAGCCGAAGCGCCGAAACGGGTTTTGAAGGACAGTGAGACCTTTGCCGTCTTCGACCTCTACGGCGATATCCAAGCCAACGGTCCGTGCCAGGAAGGTCTCTATCATGAAGGAACGAGATTTCTCTCACATCTGGTGTTCAAGCTGGGACGCACACGGCCGTTTCTGCTGAATTCGAACGTCCAAAAAGACAACCTGCTTTTTATCGCCAACATGACCAATCCAGATATTTATCAGACCGGCAAGATTATTTTGCCGCGCGGCACACTGCATATCACACGCACGAAGATGCTTTGGCAGGCCACCTGCTATGAGACGCTAAAATTCAGCAACTACGGCTTGTCGTCGATCCCGGTTCAATTCACCGTCGAATACAGCGCCGATTTCGCAGATCTGTTCGAAGTGCGCGGCATGACGCGCGAGCGCAAAGGCGTGCTGCATGAGGCAGGATTGGAACAATCACGGCTCCGGTTCGACTACACCGGGCTGGACGGCGTCGCCCGTCGCACCCAGATCGAGTGCTTCCCAGGTCCCGATCGTTTGTCCGCTGATGGCTTCCTGTTTCGCTATCGCCTCGAGCCTAGGCAAGAAAGAGAATTTTATCTGACTTACTCTTGTCAGATCGGCGACGCGCCCGCAGCGCAGGCCAGCTACAGCCGTGCGCGGGCAGCGGCTCAGACAACGCTCGCCCTTCAGGAGACACCCGAGTGTCGCGTCCACACGTCCAACGAGCAGTTCAATGAATGGTTGGTACGCTCGTCAGCCGATTTGCATATGATGTTTACACGCACGCCGCTCGGCGTTTACCCTTACGCCGGCGTGCCCTGGTTCAGCACCGCCTTCGGCCGCGACGGCATCATCACCGCGCTCGAATATCTGTGGATCAATCCGGCGGTTGCCCGCGGTGTCCTGAGTTATCTAGCAGCGACCCAAGCGCAGGCCATCGATGCGCACCGGGACGCCGAGCCGGGAAAGATCATGCATGAAACGCGCACAGGCGAAATGGCCGCCCTCGGAGAAATACCATTTACCCGTTACTACGGCACCGTTGACGCGACGCCTTTGTTTGTCATGCTCGCCGGCGCCTATTTCGAAAGCACTCATGATCTGGATTTTATCCGATCGATTTGGCCCAACATCGAGCATGCCCTGGATTGGCTGGAACGCTATGGCGATAGAGATGGCGATGGATTTATCGAGTACGCCCGCTACTCGACGAATGGGCTTGTCCAGCAAGGCTGGAAAGACTCCTGGGACTCGGTGTCGCACGCGGACGGCTCTCTCGCCGCCGCGCCCATCGCCCTGTGCGAAGTTCAAGGCTACGCCTATGCCGCTCAACGGGCGGCGGCGACGATCGCTTTTGCTTTGGGGCAAGTGGAAAAATCCAGGACTCTTCTGGCGCGGGCAGACGATCTCAAAGAAGCGTTTCACAAACAATTCTGGTGTACCGACATTTCCACCTACGCGTTGGCCCTGGATGGCGAGAAACGCCAATGCCAGGTCAAATCGTCGAACGCCGGCCACTGCCTCTACACCGGGATCGCCGATATGGAATCTGCCGGCAAGGTTGCCGATACACTCATGAACAAAGGCTCCTTTTCCGGGTGGGGTGTGCGCACGCTGGCTGCCTCGGAAGCACGCTTCAATCCGATGGCCTATCATAACGGATCGGTCTGGCCCCACGACAATGCTTTGATCGCCGCGGGTTTGGCGCGATACGGCTTTAAAGATGAAGCCAACAGGATCTTCGCCGGATTGTTTCAAACCAGCCTGTTCGTCGAGTATCGCTTGCCTGAGCTTTTTTGCGGCTTCGAAAAACAAAACGGCAACGCACCTGTGCCATATCCGGTGGCCTGCTCGCCGCAATCGTGGTCAGCCGCCGCCGTCTATGCGCTGCTGAACGCGGCGCTTGGATTGAAGATCGACGGCGCAGCGTCGCGACTGTCATTCGTCAGACCGGTTTTACCGGATTTCTTCGACGAGATCGAACTCAATAACTTAAAAGTCGGCGCCGGCGCGGTCGATCTGCTGATTCACCGCCGGGCTCAGTCGGCGACCATAGAAATCCGCAGGCGCAGCGGCGACGTCGAAGTGATCACCGAAAGCTAATGCGAAGATTGGCGGCGGAGCCGGCCGCCGCGAACGGCGCTCCGTTAGCCTTGGCCTGGTTCGCCGCTATCTCATCGCGGCGCGGGATGCTCGCGCCATTTTGCCGCGCCGGCGTCGACCGCGCCCGGGCTCTGCCGTCGATCACGCGCTGATAGATTTTTATGTAGTCCTGCGCCATGCGACGCACCGAAAAACGCTCCTCGAACACGCGCCGGCAGCGCGCACGATCGAAATCGCGGATTGCCTCCAGCGCTTCGACCGCCTGCTCGACGTCATCGACGACATAACCGCTGATTCCATTATCGAGCACTTCGGGCACCGAGCCGCGCCGAAAAGCCACAGTCGGCGTGCCGCAAGCCATGGCTTCGATCATCACCAAGCCAAAGGGCTCCGCCCAATCGATGGGAAAAAGCAATGCGTAGGCATTGCTCAAAAACTCGCTTTTGCCGGCATCGTCGATCTCGCCGAGAAATTCCACCAATGGATGATCTAACAGCGGACGTATTTCCTGCTCTACGTAACAGCGGTCCACCGCGTCGATTTTAGCGGCAATCTTCAGCGGCATGTTGGCGCGTTTGGCGATCTCGATGGCCCGATCGACCCGTTTTTCCGGAGAGATTCTCCCCAAAAATGCCAGGTACTTGCCTTGCTGTTTGTTGAAGCCGTAGAGGTCGAGCGGCAAGCCGTGATAGACGGTCCCACACCAATTGATCCATGCCAACGGCGTTCTCTGCGAGTTGGAGATCGACACCACCGGCATATCGTCGAATTCGCGATAAAGCGGTAACAGGTCGGGTATGTCCAGGCGGCCATGCAACGTCGTCACGTGGGTCACCTCCTGACGGCGCAAAAATGGATACGGAAAATAATCGATGTGAAAATGGACGATATCGAACCTATGCGCCTGCTGAAACATTTGCTCCAACTGCAACACATGGTAAGCGATATAGTCGACGCAATCCGGATTGAGGCGCAGGGACTGAGCGCAGGGTGAAACCAATGTCGCCTTGGTCAGCGAATCGCCGCTCGCGAAGAGCGTGACCTCATGACCTTGGTCGACCAATTCTTCGGTGAGATAAGACACGACGCGCTCCGTCCCGCCGTAATAAAGCGGCGGGACGCGCTCGTAAAGCGGCGCTACCTGGGCAATTCTCATTGAAATCTCCGTTTCTAATTTTACTCCGAACAACGCGCCAAGCCGTGCGGTTGCTCACTTGGCTCGCGTCACGCACTGATAAAAGACACGGGTACGCTAGCTGAAACGCCAACACGGGTTGGCGAACCGGAAAAAACCAATACAGCGGGGCGAGAAATCAAGTTACACGGACCGATTTGAAACCGAGGGTCAACATCGCTCCGGGGTGAACGCCACGCGGGTCGCTCTTTTGCCATGATGTTCTTTCGTAAACTCGCACATCCGCTAACGACACGTGCCGCGATCTTTGGCAAACATCTATTGATCATCTTCTCGCGGGCCTTGCGCATAATCTCAGCAGCATTTGTAACTACTTGCTCCGCAAGTGATGTGCCAAACGAAAAAACTCATTTTTTTCGTCGGCAGTAATTTTTTTACGCACAAAGAAAGCACACAACCAATAATATTTGTCCGTGATTTCGATACACATCGAACGTGTGAACGCTCACATGCTGCCGATGGATCGCTCTAATCTGAAAAGGCCGTTGCGCGGCGAGTTACGCAAATGAGATTGTGGTGCGCAACCGTAGTATGGTAGAGCAATTTCAAAATCAGATCCCGGCGCAGCGCCGGCCAGGGGAGGAAACCGATGCCACTCGCACAAGTACGCGGTGTCAACATCAACTACAAAGTTCTCGGCGATCGCGGTCCTTGGGTGGCGCTGTCGCCCGGCGGCAGACGCGACATCAGCGGCATCGAGACGCAAGCAAAGGCGTTGGCCGATCTTGGCTATCGCGTCGTCGTCTTCGACCGGCGCAACTGCGGCGCCTCCGATGTCGTCATCGACGGCAAGGAATCCGAATACGAGATCTGGGCGGACGATATTCATGAGCTGCTCTCCCAACTCGGCGCGCTGCCCGCCTTCGTCGGCGGTAGCTCGTCGGGTTGCCGAACGGCGCTGCTATTCGCGCTCCGTCATCCGCAATCGGTTCGCGGCCTTTTGCTTTGGCGCGTCACCGGAGGACGTTTTGCATGCGAGCGCCTCGCCGAAGAATACTACAGCCAGTTCATCACCGCGGCGAAAGCGGGCGGCATGGCCGCAGTGTGCGATATGGAGCACTGGAAAGAGCGCGTTGCAGCGCGCCCGGAAAATCGCAATGCTCTGATGAAGCTCAAGCCAGAGCGCTTCATCGAGGTCATGTCGCATTGGCGTGAGTATTTCCTCAAAGGCGCGGATCTTCCGGTGATCGGCGCCACCGAGCAAGAGCTTAAATCCATCAAAGTGCCGGCGTGTATCGTGCCCGGCAATGACAACACCCACGGCCGCCAAACCGGCGAGAACCTCGGGCGCCTGCTGCAAAAGAGCGAGGTGCACATTTTGTTTCCCAAGCACTATGACGAGGCGCTCAGCCCCAGGGAAGAGTGGGACGAAAAAGCCGGTGAGATGGCCGCGCTGTTCGGCGATTTCATCAAGCGCTGCGCTGCATAGAAACTCCGCAAGAGGCGCACAAAGCAACTGCTTTTTTGAAGCGGCGATTTTTCGCGACAAGCCGCAATCCTCACGCCGCTTGAGCCTCTCAACCGCGTTGACAGCTGCAAGAGCGTGTACTAAGGCCAGGAGCAGTGAATCCGTTCTCATGCGCTAGGAGGAAATCTCATGGGGCTCGAACCATCTCTTAGATTCGATCACTTCGCCTACCCTGTCGACGATCTTGTTAGAGCTGAAGACTTCTACACGGGCATCTTGGAAATCCCGATCTATGAGCGGCGCGGTCTGCGCGTCCGTGACGTCCAAGCCGGTACGTTGCCGCGAACTTTTTTGAACGTCGCCGGCAGCCGCGTCGGTATTTTTCTCGGCCGTGAGCCGTTGCCGGAACATGAACAACGCCACGGCTGTCCGTTGGTCGGCATGGAGATCACCGCCGATGGCATGACGCGCATAGTTCGTCGGCTTCAACAATCGAACTACCAGACCTACGACGAGCCACGACCGCGCGTTGGCTTGGGCCCCAAAAATATTTCACTGACGCTCCAAGATCCCTTCGGCAATCATCTCGAATTGCTGCAAAAGGACCGGGCCGCTTCGAATGGCGCTTCAGCTTATGTGGGGATTAGTCACCTCGAGTTGGAAGTCACAGATCTCGATCGATCCGTGGATTTTTACACCAACGTGTTCGGTTTAAAGCTGCTCGGCCACGAGAACGATGCGTTGGGAAGAGCAACTGCGTGCCTGCAATTGGTCGGCGGCCAATGGCTCATGCTTCATAAGGTTGATGCACTGCACCCGCGCAGCAGCGCCTTTTATCGTTTCGAGGGACAACATTATGCGTTCATGACGCCGACGGAAGAAGCGCTTTCGTCTCTGCGCGAGTCGATCGCCCGGGCCGGCGGAAAAATCGACGCTCTGGAGCAAACTCAAGTCCGCAGCGCAACCGCGCACGGTTTATATTTTACCGACTTCGACGGCAATCCGCTGCAATTACAGGTCGAAGGTTCGGAATAGCGTACGGCCGAGTATTGCAGGTTGTACGCTGACGGCGAATTCGAAATTTGTCCCCCACGAGCACCGGCGAAACTCAAGGAGCTTAGCATGTCCGTTGTGAATCTCGTCAGCGTGTTGTTGGTCGCCGCGCTGACCAACCCGCTCTTTTTGCATCCGTCTCATGCGGCTGCTGCGCCTGCGCCAACCGTCAAGAGCCAAACCAACGACAAGCTCACCGCGCTGATCAAAGCGGCGCAGGCCGAAGGCATGCTGAATCTCGTCTGGGGTGAAAACACCTTCAGAGGCCTACCCGGTGTGCGCGAACTCGTGTCGGGCATGAACAAGCAGTTCGGCACGAGCATCATCGCCAATTGGACGCCGGGTCCGAGCCAGCCGCAGATGGCCGCTCGAATCGCGCAGGAGTTCGCCGCCGGCGTGCCGGCCACTTCAGACGTTTACATCGGCGGCTCGGAAACCTACATCGCAACCTTGGCGACACCGCTCATGGTGCTCGATCAAGTGGACTGGTCCTCGTATTTTTCGCATATCGATCCCGCCGCGGCTTCGCTCAAAGGCGCCGCCCTCGAGATCAGCGGCCGCTTTCCGGGGATCGTCTACAATACGAAATTGATTTCGCCAAACGATGCGCCCAAAAGCCTCAAGGATCTTTTGAATCCCAAGTTGAAAGGCAAAGTGTCAACCCAGCCGTACATTTCTTACTTCGATATCCTTTCCGGCCCGAAGCAGTGGGGCCCGGAGCCCACCGCCGATTACGTGCGGAAACTTTCCGGTCAGATCTCCGGGTTGATGCGCTGCGGCGAATACGAGCGCGTCGTGAGCGGCGAATTTCCGATCCACGTGCTGGCCTGTGGCGAGGGCGGCGTGCTGCCGTTCACCGAAAAAGGCGCGCCGCTTAAATACGTGATACCGAGCGACGCCGCGATGGTGACGCATCGCTACTGCGCGGTGCCGAAGAATGGGCGAAGCAAAGCCGCGGCTAAACTATTCTGCGCATTTCTTATGACGAAATCCGGCCAAGAGTTTCAGTGGAACGTCGACCGCCAAGACAGCGAAAAAGTTCCCGGCACGCGCTACTATAAAATTTTGCAGAATCTTCGCGCCGCCGGCGTCAAGCCTCTCGATGTATCCGTCGACTATGTGATGAGCTTCCCGGTTTTGAAATACGCCAAGGAACTCGAAAACATCATCAAGGTCGTCGAAAAATAGACCTCGCTCGCACGGATTTTCCAATGCTGTTCACGCTCCGATGAATGGCCGCGTTTCCAGCCCGGCGCTCTGCTTTGCGGCGCTTGTTGGAACCATCGTCGGGCTGATGCTCGTCGTCGTCTTCTATCTGAGTTTCTACGAAGGCCTGCCCGGCATCCCCGGCGGGTTTCTGACAACGGCCCACTACACCGAGTTGCTCAAAGACCGGCTCGCCTACCGCGTCTTGACCAATACGCTGATCTATACTGGAATTGCGATATTCATTTCGCTACTGTTCGGGGTGTTGATCGCGTGGCTCGTGGAACGCACGGATATTCGCGGGCGAAATCTTATTTACACAGGCATGACACTCGGTTTGCTGATTCCTACTTTTTTTCCGTCCATGGGGTGGTTGTTTTTGCTTCATCCACGCATCGGCTTTCTCAATATCTATCTAAGGCAGTTCGTCGCCGAGAACTTGAAAATCAATATCGCCACGCCCGCGGGCATGGGCTGGGTCGAGGGCATCACGTTGGCGCCGGTCGTTTTCATCATGGTCGCGGCCAATCTGCGCATGGCGGACACGACCCTCGAAGAAGCGGCCAAAGCCGCCGGCGCCAATGGCTGGCAATTATTTAGAAGTATTATTTTGCCGCTGTCGACGCCGGCGACGATGGCTGCGGCGTTTTACGTTGCCGCCATCGCGGTCGCTTCCTTCGACGTGCCCGCGATCATCGGCTTGTCCAATCGCGTGTACACGCTCGGCACATTTATCTACGAGGACTTAGTGCCGCACCAGGGATTTCCGCAGTATGGCCGGCCTGCCGCCGTGAGTACCTTGCTGATCTTGATCGGCAGCTTGCTGTCGGTCTGGTATCTACGTGAGATCGCCCAAGCGAGCCGCTACCAATTGGTCAAAGGCAAAGACTACCGGCCGCTGCGATATCCGTTGGGCAAATGGAATCGTTGGGCCGGTCTTTTCGTCGTCTCGTATTTCTCCGTGCAGATGTTCGTCCCAGTCGGTCTATTGCTCTGGGTCGCGTTTCAACCCTTTGTGCAGCCGCCCTCCGTCGAAGCGTTCTCGCAGCTGAGCGTGGCGAATTTCGTCCAAGCGCCCTGGGATCTTTTCTTCCGCGCGCTGAAAAATAGCTTGGTCCTGACGCTAGGTGTTCCGCTGGCGTCGCTGATCGTGTGCTTCGTTTATTCCTGGGTGGTGCTGCGATCCAAGACCAAAGTGAGATATTTTCTCGATGCCCTCGCGTTTCTACCCCATGCCGTGCCGTCGATTGTCTTCGCCGTGAGCGGCTTGCTGCTCTCCCTGTTTGTGCTCCGGAATGTAGTCCCGCTGTACGGCACGCTGACGCTTCTCGTCATCGTGCATATCATCCAGCGCCTGAGTTTCGGCACGAGGGTCACCAATTCCGCCATCATCGCCGTGAGCGAAGAGCTCGAAGAGGCCGCCGAGGTGTGCGGCTCCGGGCGGCGCGACGTCGTATTTCGAATATTGCTGCCGCTCATCTCGCCGACCCTGATCAACGCCTTTTTCTGGATCGCCTTGCTGACGCTCAGAGAACTGACACTGGCGACAATTTTATTTAGCCCGAGCAACATCACATTGTCCGTCGTCATTTGGAGCCTGTGGAATTCCGGCCAACACGGCCCGTCGGCAGCCATGAGTCTCGTCATGATTCTGTTAATGCTTCCCGTGATGATCGGCTATTGGAGCATCGGCAACCGCGCCGCGGATATGCTGACGGGCGTCAGGCGGTAAATAATCGCCGCAGCAACCTGCGGGGTATCAGAATTCGGTGATGAGATTTTTCTTAAAGCCGTCACCCCCGAACGTTTTTATCGGGGGTCCAGTTCCGGATCCGCCTGGATTCCCGCTTAAAGCATGCGGGAATGACGGACTTCGCATGGGCAATTTACTTAACGCAGCAACCTTGCCGGGCATTTACCCACTTGAGATTAAACTGCGGAGGAATGAATAAATGATACAAGCGATCAATTGCAACCAGCTCTATTCGGAAACGACAATTTTCTCCCAAGGTGTCGTCGCCGACGAGTTCACATTCGTGGCTGCAGATGCCCGCGGGCCCGATGGCTCCATAGCGGATCGAAGCGCGAAAGCTCAGTGCATTCGAAGCTGCGACGCTCTGCGCCTAGTGCTCAATTCCTGCGGCCAGGATTTACAGAACCTGGTGAGTCTCACGCTATTTCTTGCCGATTACGCCGACGCCGCCGAAATCATTGGTGCGCTCCACTCGCAGTTGGATCGGAGCGCGACCCCGGCCATCACCTTCGTCGGCGTTACCGGCCTCGACGGAAACTGCCGGCTGCGAATCGACGCGGTGGCAGCACGCGATCGCATAAAACCGATCTTGCTTGACGATTTGCCACTGGCGGCCGGAGCGCGCTGTCACGGCGTTCGCGCGCACGATTTTATTTTCCTATCGGGTGTGGATGCGGCCGATAGCAACGTCAAAGTTACACCGCCCGCGACGATTCAATCCCAAACCACCACCGTCCTCAACCGCATCGCACGGGTTCTGAAAGATCAGCAACTTTCGTTGCGAGATCTTTGCCGCACTTTCATGTTCCTGCCGAGCACCGATTTGCGCCCCGGCTATGGCGAGGCGCGAAAAGAGGTTTATAAGAACATTTTTGCAGAGGATGAATTCCCGCCTAATTCCGGCATCTACATTCGAGACTTGGGTCAGGATATTCTCCTGCGTTCGGTGGCCATCGCCTACGATGGAAAACAAACCATCGTCGCCAGCCCGAAAGTGCGCAAAGCACCCGGCTCTTTTTCACAATCCGTTCGCGTGGGCGACTGGCTGCTGCAAGCGGGACAAGACGCCGTAGGCTTCAACCGTGTCGTCGAGGCAGAAGGAGATCTCGCAGGCCAAACTCATGTCACGCTTCAACATGTCAAAGACATCGTCGAGGAAGCGGGCGGTACTCTGGATGATATCGTAAAAACGACCGTATATCTCACCGGCGGTCAGGACCGGCCCAAATTTACGACTGCCTACCGGGAGTTTTTCACATCAAACAAACCACATTCGGTAATGCCAGCCGGGTTAACCGTCGAAGTTCGCGAACTTTCGCCGCGCTGCTTGGTGGAAATCGACGCCGTGGCGCTGTTGCGTCGCGGCTAGTAAGCACGCGCTCGCCTATATTGGCGTTTTGCTGTAAGGAATCGGCGTGAAGAGAACCACTCAAAGATTGACCAAGGAGGCGAAATGTTAGACGCCATTGAAGCAGTGAAGGAAAAAATGGTTTTGGCGTGCAAGGTATTGCAAAAGCAGCGCGTGCTCGACGGCTACGGTCATCTTACCGCGCGCCTGTCCGACGGCAGAATATTGAGCACGCCGCATATGCCGCCGGGGAAAGTTGCATTGCGCGATCTAATCATCATTGACGCTGAGGGAAACAAGCTCGAAGGTTTCGGCGAGCCCAACGGCGAGACGGCGATGCACACGTCGATCTATAAAGCACGTCCCGATGTGCAGTGCATCCTGCACTACCATCCCGATGAGTTGGTGGCGGTGGCGGCCGCCGGTCAAGGAATCAAGGTTATCGCCAACTGCGGCGTTCACTTTTATCGCGGCACGCCGATCTATGATTCGCCGGTATTGATTCGCAACCATCAGTTAGGCGACAAAGTCGCCGCCACGCTCGGCGACCGCAACGCGGTGCTCCTGCGCGGCCACGGCGGGACCGTGGTGTCGAACAATCTCGATACCTTGCTCCGGCTCGGACTCGATCTGGTGCGATCGGCGAGGATTCAGATCATGGCCGCGCCTTTGGGCGCGCTAAAAACACACAGCCAGGACGAATGTGAACAAATGGTCAAAAGCCACGACCGGCCCAATGCCAACCGTCGCTACATTGATTATTATATCTCAGAGGTTGTCGACTGAATCCCGGTGGATGGCTAAGTTTTCGCTCACGAACCGGAAACATCATCGGGATTGGACCTCCACCGCGCGCCCCGATGCTCCACAGCGGCTTCGTGCGATCTAGTTTCGACGAGCCGAGGAGGTTTGGACTCCTGCATCTGCGGCCATGAGCCAAAGGCAACCTCGTTTACACTCGGTGTAAACTAAAGGGACGGCCAAACGGTTGCCCTTGAAAATTTACCCGTGACAAATTCGCGACATCCTTGTTCTTCCATACCGTGGTTAGGGTTCCAGAACAGACCAAGCAAAGCAGGAGGCATGACGATCATGGCTGACAGAGCAAAAGTTTGTATCGATCGCGTTTTACCCACCGCGCTCATGCGACCTCAACGGACGATGCGGCGCGGTGGCGGCCAGTGTGCCATCGCGCCGATCGGCAAGACATGGATGAACGGTTCCACCCTGCGCGTGCGCTTCATGGGCGGCGCGCGTGGGCTAATTCACAAAGCGAGCATCATGCTCGAATAACTTGCATGCTCCGTGCTCCGCCGGTAAAGTCGGGCCTCGCGTAGCTCCATTGAGCGAAGTTGCACCGCGAGGTTTACCCATGGCCGCTGAAGAGAATGTTTACGCAAGAGTTCCCGTTGGATTGAAAACGACGGCCGCCGCCGCCGAGTTCATCGAGAAAGTCACTTTCAAGGCGATCCCCGACGAAGCCGTCCGTATCGGCACGCGCTGCTTGC
>WNGI01009049.1_pt1 | contig 15003 bp, 15 predicted proteins | sample 5400621 | NCBI WGS metagenome assembly WNGI01 (sample SAMN13153374, study PRJNA577476) | soil metagenome | isolation source: 20 cm soil or saprolite under Garry oak tree replicate 1 | place: USA:California | collected 2016-06-15 | reverse complement strand
TGATGTCTCCGGTGTAGCCTGGAAACGGCAAGTTCACTGATCCGACGTCCGCAGATTTCAAAACTTTATCAATCATCGTTGTTCTCCTTGTGCATCTTGATTTAATAACCACCGTTGCTTCTCAATCGGTCGGGAGGCTCATTTCTGCCACCTTCAGTTGAGGTGTCGCAGTCTTAGGGAATTGCATTTTCAGATCGCGCAAAAGTGGTTGGCCTTGCATGGCGATCACGAATAGAGCATCTGCTCTGCCAAACGAGGAGTGCTTGCCTAAATCGCAGAAATACACATTCCAGGGGCTTTTATACGATCTCTTGTTAGAAAAATATGGGTGTCATCGAGACAGCGCGTGACATCGGGCGTCAGTATTTTGACAAGCAGTCGCTGGGGAGACGGCGCGAATGACTGTACTTTGACTGAAGGTATCCATGGAAAGACCACCGCTTCTCCAAGCGAGTGGTCGCTAGCTGCATACCGCGGCATGGCAGCTCCGCATAAAGTTGCCGTTCCATCCAGCGGACCACTGCTAAGCCACAAACGAAAAGTGGAAGGTCAGTTGCAATATCGAACCACGGAGTACCACAAATGAATTCAGATGAAGTGAACTGGCTATTGCAAACAATCGAGGATCCGGAAAATGCAAAGCGCTTCGTGCAGGCTCAGTACCAGCGCGGAAGAATCCCATATCACGTGATGGCGAGTTTAGCTCGGGACCGGAATTGGACGGACTGGCCTGCCGTCGAAAAACCGGCTGTCGAGGAATTTGACGTTGTGATCCTCGGTGGTGGCGCGGGCTCAACCATCGCCGCTTGGACCATTCCAAGTGACATCCGTTGATTTGAAAAGTAAAAGTCCAAACACAAGGAGCCATTCTGGCGCGAATACTGCGGAACATTTATCTTGGAGTTTTAACGATGAGAAATCGCCTCTTGCTTGCTGCTCTGTTTCTGCTCCCGGCACCTGCCGCTGCGGCGGACGAATTCCCTTCTCTCCCGACTGCTGAGGAAATCGTCGCACGAATGGGCATTCAAGACCTGCAGCGCCAGGTCTCCATTGAGGGATACGCCGGAATGCGGCGGTACGTCCTCGATAATCAGCACCTCCACAAGCGCGCGGAGATGCTCGTTCAGGTCCAAGGGGACCCGGACGGTACAAAACATTTCGAGGTCGTGTCGGAAGAAGGCTGGAAAGCAGCACACAAGCACGTTTTGCGAAAGATGCTGGAATCAGAATCGGAGACGTCGCATCCCGAAGCTCGCGCAAAAACTAGAATCAATCCCGAAAACTACGACTTCAAAATGGCTGGAACGGATGTGATTGACGGCCGCACAGCTTATGTTTTGGAAGTCAGCCCCAAACGCAAAGAGAAATACCTATTTCGCGGCCGCATCTGGGTAGACGCGGAAGATTACGCACTGGCGCGCGCAGAGGGCCAGCCTGCAAAGAACCCTTCTTTCTGGACAAAGAGCACTCACTTCGTACAGATCTATCAGAAAAATGGACCTCTCTGGTTTCCCCGTTCGACGCAAAGCGTCACGGAAGCCCATATTTTTGGCACCACGGACGTGAACATCGAGTATTTCGATTACGCACCCAAGACGGTGCACGCCTCCGACAACTCCGTCATGTCTGCAGAGGAGGTGTCGAAGCAAAGAAAAGCACAATGATCTTCCTGTGCCCCGCGGCGGCACTTTCTTTGCGAAAAACACCGATTCACTGAGGTGCGCCGGCCATGACGCTCCTTTGCCAAGAGCTATTTAACGATAGCCTGCAAGTTCGGATAATCCGAGCTGCGCACCTTCGTTTGTTCGAGTGGCGCATGGGGACCGGCTTCGCTCGAGAACATCGCCAAGTCCGTTTTTGTACCACCAATGTCTCCGGCAATTAACACGGCCCGTTCTCCGAGTGCCCTTCTCTAGGCTTGTGCGTACCGTTCGCTGTTGGGTTTGGATCCGCTCACCCCATAGAACACAATGTACAGGTAGCAGATCACGGAGAGAAAGAATGCGTGGTGAAGACCAACGTGATCCGCAATTACCCCCTGCACCACTGGCACGATTGCGCCACCGACGATGGCCATATTTAGAATGCCGGATCCGTTTCCTGTCAGAGGACCGAGTTCTGCCACGCCAAGGCTGAAGATCGTTGGAAACATGACAGAGTTGAAGAAGCCGACTGCCAGGATGCTCCACATCGCAGTGTGCCCACCCACTGATATGGAAACTATGACCAGCGTTGTTGCACAGATCGCGCACAGAGCAAGCAGGGAGCCAGCTTTGATCCGTTGCAGAAGTGGCGCGCCGAGAAACCGCCCAATCATAGCGCCGCCCCAGTAGAACGAAACGAAGCCTGCTGCGGTTTTAGCGGGAAAGCCAGCAATCTCAGGCAAACTGAAATAATTCACGAGGAAGCTTCCAATTGAAACTTCTGCACCCACATAAGCAAATATCCCAATCGCACCAAGGAGGAGATTAGGATGCTTCCAGATCGAAGCATCAATTTTCTCACCCGGACGGGACCCTGCGGTCTCGATTTTCGGCAGCTTGACCGCGCCGATCAAAAGCGCCAACAACACCAGCGCAACGCTGATCACTGTGTAGGGCATCTTGACCGAGGCCGCTTGTTGAACGCGATACGCATGTAGCGCTTCTGGCGCAAGTTGCCTTAACTGTTCGATCGCCATCGGTGCGGTGACCAGGATCAGCAGCCCTCCGATTTTCGGGGCGATCGTCGTGCCTAGCGAGTTGAAAGCCTGTGTCAAATCCAGGCGGCTTGATGCCGTTTCCGGTTTACCCAATAAGTCTACGTAAGGATTCGCCGACACCTGAAGGCCTGTAATCCCGGCCGCCAGAACGAGCAGCGCAGTCAAAAACAGCGGGTAGGAAGCAGCGGACGCGGCAGGGACGAACAGGTATGCCCCACAAGCCATGGTCAGTAAACCGACAACCATAGTTCTCTGGTAGCCAATCGCATTCACGATTCTCGACCAGGGTACTGAAAACAAGAAGTAGGCCGAAAAAAACGCGAACTGGACCAGCATAACCTGCGCGTAACTTAAGTCAAAGATTGACTTCAGGTGCGGCACCAGAATGTCATTCAGGCACGTCAAAAAACCCCACATGAAGAAAAGCGTGGTAACGGTGGCTAACGGGCGGGAGTAGCTCTGTGCAGTTGAAACTACCGCATTGCCCTCTTCCGGGCCGGACCTTGTGCTCGTAATTTGCTGAGTTGCCATTTTCCCTCCCTAAAATTCCTTCGTAAGCTTTTGGCTACCACCAAGTTTCCGCTTGCACGCCGTACGTGAGTCCGCTGGTTCTGTCCTGGAAAGGTATCCCGCCCACTAGGCCCCTGAACCCGTTGGACCAGTTCGCGTACGTCATAAACAACCGAAGCACAGGCCGGCTGAAGAACTGGCGGCCTGCGCCGATTTGCGGCGCGACGGTGAACTTGCGGAGCCAGCCACTAAATTGCGTGTTGCCGTTTTGCGTCGTAACAAATCCGTTGGTGTGGTCAACACTCCCCTCAAAGGCCAGCGAAATATATTTCGTGAAGAAGACTTCCGGCCTCACACCAAACGAGGCCCAATCGTTGAAGCCATGGCCAGGCTGCCCATCCCTCTTCCGCTGGAAGATGAAGATCGGCATGATCGCGAACCGATCGCTAGGCTGAACGAGCAAGTGTTCTGTGATCAGCAGTCTTTCGGAACTCTTGATGAACGGAGTAGGATTATCGATCGAGGTACTGAAATTACTCGCCGCTCCCTTGCCGTATTGGAAGGAAAACGTGTGGTAGCCCCCGTGCCATTCCAGGCGCTGGTGGCGTACGCCAAAAGCATATCCGTTGGCACTTGGAATTGTTGTACTAGTTTGCGTGGTGCCGCCCTTCGCAGTCGCGAAATCAAACCAAACGCCCCACAGCCCAAAGGGTCCTTTGAGATCATAGAGACGGACATCGATGTTGCTCTTCGCGTAGCTGCCGTTCTGCGTAACGATGTCCGGCCTCGCGCCTGCCAGATATGCCACGGAGACCTTGCCAATGTGAATATTCCAGTCTTCGACACCCGCCCCGTAGCCGCTCATGTCCAGGGGATAAAAGTCGTTTATCTCGACATGATACCGGCGGTAGTATCTTTCGCCCGCCCAGAACTTTGCGTCAGGTTGGCTCTCTAGAATGTGGCCGCCTTGCACAAAGGCTTCCCGCAGACGGAATTGGTCATTCCCGGTGTTGCCCGGAAAGTTTGCATAGCTGGCCGAATTGGTGGTGTTCGCCTCGATCATGACTTCTGTTTTTATCCACGCCTTGTCGCTGTTGTGCTCGGGGTTCAGCCAGTTGTTGACGAAAATAAATTCACCGTACGTTTCCGCCTCATTTCCCAGGCGGTATTTCGCATCCGCACCGGGAGCTTGAAAAACGACCTGCCCACCACCCTGGCTGTTGAGACCATAGCCTGAGCGAAAATAGCCGTGAAATTCGAAGCTCTGCACCTGCTGCTCCAGTTTCGCAATCTTCGCTTCCGCCTCATTCAGCAGGTCATACGTCGGTTCGGAAGGCACTTGCCCTTGGTACTTTGCCCCGACTTGATCGGACTGTCCGCGGACAGCTTTTTCAGCTGCTTGTTGAGCGGCTAGCTGTACTGCTGAGACCGTGCCCTCCTTGGCTTTTTCGCCGGCCTCTTTTTGTTTTTGGATTTGCTGCTCCAGCGCAGCGATGCGCTGCTCCAGATCGCGAGTGGTTGCGCCGTACTGCTGCTTAAGTGTTTCCAGTTGCTTCTGCAGATCATCGGTTTGCGGGGCGGCAGGTTGCTGCGCGGCGGCGGGCAAAACTCCCGCGGCCATCAGGGTGACGACCCAGGGCAGGCGTTTCAGCTGGAATAGGCAGTACATAGCGCGTTATTCCTGACGTGATACTCAGTTCAAGTTTTCTCCGCACGACAAGACCTTTGGCTTCTGTCTTCACACTTTCGCGGAACGACCGTTCAGTACGAGTTCCTCAATTGCTTTGGCAAATCCTTCCTCCTCATTCGACGAAGTAACGTAAGTGGCCGCTGCCTGAACTTCGGCGCTCGCGTTGCCCATCGCAATGCTCACGCCGCTCTTCTCAAACATCAGAACGTCATTGGGCATGTCTCCGATGGTCGCGATCTCTTCCGCCGGAATGTTCAGCAGTTTTGACATTGCCAACACCACCCCGCCCTCGTTGGCGTGGGGAAGCGTCACATCGAGGTAATAAGGTTGCGGGCGCGCGGCGGAAATGTGCGTCCCGCCGGCTTGCTGAACATCCTTTTCGCATTTCACAACTCGATCGTAATCGTCGCTGACGCCGACAATCTTCGCCACGCTACCGAGTAGTCCTGCAAACGTCTTGACCACCGTTGGAGGAAACTTCACGGTCCACTGCTCGCGAGCGACGTGAGGTGCATTCGGGTCGCGCACAAACCATCCGGTGTCCCTGTATGCCCACACATCGAGACCATGGCTCTCGATCGCCTCAAGCTCACGGCATTTCCGCGCCGGCTTTCCAGCTTGCAAGCCGGGCTCCGACGAATCCTCGCTATTCGTGAAATGCGCCACTGCCGCTTCCCAACCCTTCTGCAGCACATACAGAATCAAAATGGCGAAAGCGACCACGGCAAATCCAATCGCAAAAAATGCAAACACAGCAATCAATTCCTGCACAAAGTAAAATCGCAAGCCTACGCCAACTACCAGGAGCCACCACGTCCACTTCCAACGCTTGCCCTCTGTTTTCATTACTTTCCTCTTTTGCCGCCCTTCACAGGAGGACTCCTACCAGCTCTGCGCTGCCTCTAGTTGAGGTCCATTCATCTGTCATCCCGCTTGCTCAGTTGACCACGCTCAACAGAAACGCCGTCTGCCGGCGTTCGAATTCCGTGAAGCGGCCGAAATGCGGCGAAGTGACGTTGTTGTAGACCTCTCTGAAATTGCCGTGATTGGTGAGGTTGATTACATAGAAGCCAAGACGGATCTTGCGCGACCCAAGGTGAATCCCGCGTGGGATGCGGAAGTCCCGGTAGACTTGGGAATCGACGGAAAAAAACATTGGAAATCGCTGGGAGTTGGGCGGCCCAACGTAATTCTGACGCTCATCTACTTTGGAATACGGAAAGCCCGTGTGCACGTCGACGACTGGTCCGAAGACCAAGGCGAGCGGAAGATGAAAGGTCCCCCAAGCGACCACCCGGTTCGGCACATCCGAAGGGCGAACACCATAGGCGTTGTTTCGGATGACCGGCTGCTCGAACGGAATGAAGACGTCTCCAAGCGCGTTCAGATCTCCACGCGATCGGCTCCAGATATAGGAGACGCTCAAGTCGCCATCCTTAATGGGATGAAACCGCAGGGTTGCTTCCGCTTGGTTGTAGTTTTCCTTCCCCGTGTTGAGAAGGGCGAGAACGCCCGGCGTGCCGCCCTCGCCAAACGGAGAAATGACAAACAAGTCGCGCGTCGTGGTGTGCATATAGCCAAGGCGGAGAACGGCTCCGGTCCAAAGCGCGCGGTCCACTTCTGCGCTAGTCACGAAACTGCGCGCGCTCGTGTTCGGCGCACGGCGGATTCGCGACGCGACGGGACCGCTTCCGTTCGCGATGTACTCGTTCTCGAAAGCAATCGTATTTCCGATAGACTGACCACTCGGATCGAACTGGCTGATAACGCGTGTCGGATTTCCGGCAAAATCCACTGCGAGCAACGGAACGCGGTCATAGAAAACGCCCGTTCCCGCACGGAGAATGGTTTTGCGATCTTTGCCCGGCGCATAGACGATGCCGAAGCGCGGCGCTAAGGCCGCAGTGCGGCCCACGGTCTGGCTTGTGAATCGTCCACCGAGGTCCGCAGCCAAGCGATCGCTGAGCATCCAGTGGTCCGAGACAAACTCTTCCACCTCCGTTGCGGATCCACCTAGCGATCCCATACCGGTGAATTGTATCTGCTCGGTAAGACTGCCGTCTTCGCGGAGCAGGCGCACCGGCTGTGACACACTACTGCCGCTAAATGAGCGGCGCGTGGCGTCGACACCAATCCTCCATTCGTGGCGCCCAAGGAAAGTTCGCGGAGCAAACTGAAAGACCGGGGCGGCCTGGAACTGGCTGGAAGACCGTGCCCAAGAGTTGAAGAAATTGCCTCCCCAGCCGTCAGGAGTGAGCAGCATGGCCTCGCTGCCCTGCCCGTGCGCGTTGCTGTCAAACCGCGTGTAGTTCAATGTCATCCGGAATAGTGCGCCGGAAGAGAAGGTGTAGGCATCAGAGAGACTTACGGAAACGCCTCTCCTGTCGTAGTCGGAAGAGGCTGTTTGAGGAATCAGCGCGGTGATATTGGCGAATTGGGTTCTCTGCGGAAATACGTTCAACGTCACTGTCACCACCTGCTTCGGCGAAACGATCGCCTGCAGAGTGCTGTAGGAATTGAAACCCTGCTTTTTGATTTCGTTGCGGGGCCACGCAAGGCCGCGCACGGGATCACGGATGACGTCGTATTCGAAGACTTCGGAAAAGCTGATTTTGTCTCCGAGCACCGGACCGCCAAAGACGACGCGCGGCGTGGCGCGCCCAACGCCGACAAAGTGGTCATTCTTGCCGCGCAAGCTGACATTGAGGTCGCGCACGCCGAACTTCCAACTTTCCGGTGGCGGCACCGTTTCGACAACCGTGAGCCCACCGGAGAACCCCCCATTTTCGGCACTGTACGGAGTCTGGACTACTCGGGCAGATTGCACCGCATCAAGAGGAACAGGAATCGAAAACGAACCCGTGACCGGGTCGGTCATTTTCGAGTTATTCACCTTGAGCATGGACTGATCCTCGGCTGCGCCGCGGAAATTCAGTTTTCCATCCGGCGTGCGGACCACGCCGGGGGTCAGGGGCAGCAATGATTTGAAGTTTTCTTCGACAACGGGGAGACTCGCGATTTGTTTGTCGCTGAGTTTCGAATCGCCGGGAGAATCAGCTGAGAGCGGCTCGGCCTGTTCCTTAACCTCGATTTTCTGTGTGAGCCCTGACAACTTTACGGAAATATTTTGGACGACGGACGCGCCACCTATTACGTGAACTGTCGCCGTGAATGGCTCGAAACCTTCACCCTGAAGCCGCAACAAGTAATCTCCATCCGCCACTTCTTTAAATTCGTAGTTTCCCGCCTCGTCCGTAATCGCCGACAACGAAGCCGCACCCTCCGCCAGAGGCTGCAATCCCAACTGAAGGCCATCGGAAGTCGAGGGTTCCTGCGATGCGTTCAACAGCGATACGGTGCCTTTGACCGAGCCGCGCGTGTGGCTCGGTTCCTGAGCCGGCAGACGCAGGACGCAAAATAGCATCACGCTCAGTAGGGCCACTCCCATAAGGCAACGAACTGAATTAGAGAATGTACGCGTTTCCGAAGGCATGATGTCCTTAGTTCCGCGCCTTCCGCTGGGACCGTAGAAAACGCCGCCAGACACCAAGCTCCGCAATCCAGCTAATTTCATAAACCAGCTCGCGTTCCTCGTTCGCGTGTTCTTGTTCATTCCACACCGTGCGATTTTCGGTTTCCCAGCGCGCATCGACCCCCGCCGGAAACGCCGGAACGAGAGGGGCTACATAACTGACCATTGCAGACATCCGTTCACCTGCTAGTGCTGGAACTCCGAAGATCACTCTCTTGCGGCCAGCGCTCGTGGTGCGTTGTTGCATTCCCTCTTCCATTCCAGGGAGGTTCACCACCGCGCAACAGCACAAGGAGGGAAGCGCAACTGCTTGAAGGGAATGCGCTAGGTGGTCCCGAATAAAATCAACCACAGTTGCCCTCGCGCATCCGAAACGGCGCTGACGAAAGATTGACAGCAAAGTCGAAAGCTCGCCGCACACCGCCGGAGGGGCGGGCTTTCGTTATAGCACTTGAGGACCGCCAACATCCCCTAAGTGGTTTCCGATGCGTGACATGCGGAATTGCCGGTTCACGACTGCGCAGGGCTCGTGGGATTCCCCGAACTGGAATGCGAGATGCATTACCTCCGCCGAGGAGGGGTTCATGTCCAGTTCAACACAGCAGCCGCTTCAAATTCTACCCACACTGCCGGCGCAGCCATTTCGTCTGGATGTGATGTGCCGCTCCACGATCTTCTACAGAAGCGCCCCGACCACCCCACACTGGAGAGGGCGGAACGCGAGCCTCAAAACTCGCTTACTCTGCCCTCGCCGGTCTTCCCGCAGCACCCGGCTCTTTTTCACGAACTCGATGCTGCCGATATCGCTGCGCACGACACCGTGCTGCGGACCGGCAAGCGGCACTGGCCTGCGTCGAAGGTTCTGAAAACCATGAAAGGCTGGATGTTTCCATATTTCAAGTCACGAGTCCTGCCGGGCGACTTTCAGCCGATCATCGCGGCGGTGAACCGCTGATCCGGCCAGACTTCGTTCACAAGGTTGTTTACTACGCGGCGAAGAAAGATTTCTGGGTGTACCTCGCGACGAACGCTAGGCTTCTGCGTCCGGAAGTCACAGACCGTCTCGCCGACGCCGGCATAGCTACGGTCAACTTCGCCGTGGATACGATTAAAGAAAAGCCGGGGCTTCCCAAAGCCTTTGAGCATGTGCGCAAAAACTTCGAACATCTCGTGCAGCGGCAGTACCGCCATGGCTACACGGTGTTCTTCAACACCAACATCTGCCGCACCAACATTGAAGACGTGAAGGAACTGGCCACCATCGCACACGAAAATGGGATCTCCATCACCTTCCACATTAATGAAGCTCCGATGATGGAACAGGGCCACTTCAAGCATCTTCACGAAAACGACACCTACATACGGCCGGAAGATTTCCCCGTGGTCGACGACCTTCTCGACTGGCTCATCGACAAGCAGCGCCAGGGCTGGAAGATGGTCGATTCGATTCCCCGATTGCAGAACATGAAAGGTTTCATGCGCGGTGGCGGCGAACACTGGGGATGCCGCGCCGGACAGAACTGGCTGATCATCCGGACCAACGGAACTCTTGCTCCGTGCTTTCCCATGTACAACGCGTCGTACGATTGGGGCACGGTCGCCAATCAAAAGTTTGACATCAAGCAACTCGCAGAAATGAAAAAGGGCTGCGAACCGAATTGCTTTTCGACGCTTGGGTACAACGTTGCTTACTGCTACAGCGCGGCCCGCGTGATGAAGTGGCTGTGGAAGCAGGCGATGAATGGTTTCCAGGGCGTCACCGGGAGCTTTGAATAGCTCGCGCGAGAATCTAAGAAAGGGCGTTAAAGGGCAATGTCAGAACATGCAGTCAATTCGCTGCCGCTGCAACGGACCGCGGAAGTCCCTTTCGCGGCATATAAGCGCCAACAGGCCGCTCTCGCTCGGCGTCGCCTTTACCCGGTGACGGCCTTCTACACCTTGTACGCGATTCTCGTGTTGGCGATCGCGTTTTCGACAAAGCATCCTTGGATCGCAGTCCTCTTCTTCTTCGCGGGCTGCGCGACCTGGACTCTTGTCGAATACCTTTTCCACCGTTACGTTCTGCATGGTCGATTCGCCCCTGGCAAGGGATTGATCCGCAGGTTCCTGCATGAGCGCCTCGATCCGCTCCACTGGGATCATCACAAGCGGCCCTTCGATGGGATGCATATCAGCGGCGGATTAAAAGACATTCTGCCTCTGTTTTTTGTTGCAGCGCCCGTCAGCCTTCTGTTTCCCGTGTATACCGCGTCTACCGTGCTCGCTGGCGCCGTACAAAGCTACGCCTGCGAAGAGTGGCTCCACTATGCGCTGCACTTCTCTAATTCCCGGTTCCCCCTCTTTCGACGGATGAAGAAATATCACCTGTATCATCACAGCCCCCGAGGAATCGACAAGGGATATGGCATCACCACACGCTTCTGGGACGGCGTGTTTGATACCCGATTCCCGGAAGCGGTGCGCCGAGCCCTGAAAGAACTGAAATGAAGAACGACGGCTACGCTCTCATAACCGGTGCCTCTCGCGGCCTCGGAATGGCCTTCGCCCGTGCGCTAGCGGAGCGCCATTGCAATCTGGTACTGGTTGCCCGTTCTCCGGAACCTTTACGCGCATTCGCAAACGAATTGCGCCGCGCTCACCCTGTCTCCGTGGTCTCCATTCAAGTTGACCTTTCTATCGCCGGAGCGGGCCAAATCCTAGCGGAGCAACTTTCGCGCGGCGGTATCCCAATCGAGCTACTCGTTAACAACGCCGGCTTCGGTCTCCGCGGAGAATTCCGTGCCAATTCCCTGTCCCGGCAATTGGAGATGCTCCGTCTCAACAACCAAGCTATCGTCGAGCTTATCTACAGCCTGCTTCCGGGAATGCTGGAGCGAGGGCAGAAAGGCATCATCAATATCTCCTCGACCGCAGGCTTTCAGCCTATTCCTTTTGCGAGCGCGTTTGTCACGGTTTGTCCGGGAAGGCTACATAAGAAACAAAACGGAGATTCGGGGCAGCCGGTCAAGGAAAAATGGGCGGGCATTTGCCAGAGTACCGAGCAAGTCGTCGACGAGACACTGCGAGTCCTCGCTAATGGAGGTGGCCTCGCGGTTCCCGGCGTTATCAATAAGTTCAGCGTGTTCGCGCAGCGCTTGATTCCACGAAGAATTGTGCCCAGATTGGTCGCAAAGCTATCAAAGGCGTGACAGAAGACGCTGGAAAGGATCAGGCTATGCCTGTCCCCCATCTTGTTGCGCGACCAAGCAGCTGGAGCATGGTGATCGACGTGCCCGTCACGTCGCAACTCCCGCTCATGCAGAGATAAGCACATGATGCGCAAAGCAAATATCTCCGGTACTCACGTATTTCTGGCGATAGCGGCTGGCCTTTGCATGGCAGGGCCGTTCGCATGGATGGTTATAAAGTACTGGCTGTTTGCAGTGTGAGGAGAGGCAAGTTGAATCTCCTCAGGCCGGTCGGCTTTGCAGATCCGGCCTTTGAATCGCGCGCGAGTTCAGTTCGTTAGAACGCTGCCCCGTCATTGGTTAGAATCCTACACTGTCACGGCAGCATCCCAATCTGACCCTCGAGATTATTGAGCTCATGTGGAGTGTTTCGCTAGTGGCGCTTGATGATGAAGACGGTTTTATCGTCAATGCGGTCTTTCTCGCCACTCTGGCGCAATTCGTCGTCCCTTTTTAGGGCGTAATCGAGTAACGCATTGCAGATTTCCTTCGCCGAAAGCTGATGGTGTTCACGCATCACTTTTTCGAGACGGCTGCGTTCCTCTTTATCGCCGCCGCTATACACGCCGTCGGTGTAAAGAAAGAAGATGTCCCCTGTATTCATGAGTGTGAGCTCGGCTACATCCGAAGATTTCACTCGTCGCTTCCGGTAGTCCAAGGAGAGATATCGGTTCCGGTCAGGATGGTCTTCCGGGATTTGCAAGCCGAGAGGGAGAAACTGCACCATCCGGCTCTTGTCCAATTTCACGAATTTGCCAAATTCCGCAGAGTAGACGAGTGGCGGCGGATGTCCGAAATTCACAAATCGAAACTTGCCGGATGGCCGGATTTCGCCATACAGCATCGTGGCGATCTCCTGTACACCATCGGTCAAACTTCGCCCGAGTGCATTGCGCGCGGTAGATGATTGAGCCAGGCGTAGGTTCAGCCTCTCGAACAATTCCGGGGTAGTCTTCCCACGATGATCGAGCTCAGAAAGCATCAGCGCTTGAAACGTGTCATGGACTGTCGAGGCGATTTTGGCGGCAATGATTCCGTGGCCTTCGGCATCGACCAAGAGGACTCCGGCGGTGCTGCGGAGCGCGCGCAAGTCTTCCGCAACGCGCATCTGCTCTGAGCTTCGTGCTTCCCGATACGCGGCTTCCTTTTCCGCACTGAAGCCCGGGCGCAATTTCAGCCAGTTGACATGGTCGTCGACGGAATTGCGAGGAGGTGCACCGACGGCCAGCTTCTCCAGGTACTCCTGCGAGCGCTTCAGTGCGAGCTGGATGCGACCGTCGATATCGTACCGTTGCTGAAAATTGATGTATTCAAACAGGTCGCCGCCGACGGCCTCGGTAGGAGTGGAATTGCCATACATTTCGATTCCGGGCAATTGAGGAATTGCTCCTTCCACTGGCATCAGCCGCTTTCGCAGGTAATCGTCGATATTCGTGGGGATAGAAAACTTTTCCATTCCGACTACTTTAACGCACGTCGCACTCCCGCTAGGCACGCAAATTCCAAAAATCCACAATTACGCCAAATCCCATCACGGCGGCATCGGGGACACGAGAGTTCCCGCCCACATCCCTTACACCAAATTGGGCGTCGCTTTGAATGAAATGCAGAGTTCATGCGTGCGGAGGATCGCTTGGCTTGCGTGCATTGTTAGGAATCGAACCACTTCCGAAGCTTGGGAAGCTTCTAGGCGGATGGCCGAACAGCAGCAGCGCGCCACAACGGCATGAGAGCGATTAATACGGCGCCTCCTTTGGTGGTGTCACTTCTGGTGTCAGTTCGATTGGCAATGCAAGGCGAAAGGAGGCATGGCTAGGCGTTTCAAGATATTCGCATCTGATTGAAACGGCGCCTCTTGACATATCATGGCAGGTCCTGGCGGTATGGTTGAGCGGGCTTAAGAGGCCGTAGCCTTTATGGAAGCAGACTTTGGCGTCTTTATGGGGACAACTTTTGGAGCAACCCCGGCCTTCTTTCGAGCATTGAAGGTCAATTCCTTCGTTTCGAGTTGCCGGTCCTTGTAGGTGTCGAGCCAATCGTCGTCAACATTGCCCGCCAGCCGCAGTTTTTCGACAACCGTGGTTGGGTGAATGAGCAGTCCCCTTCCCCGCGATTGGCGGCCAGACCGGCCAGACCTCCTAGACTTGCATTGTTCTTGCATTGAACCGTGGGGAACCGTAGGCAATGGCCGGGAACCGTGGGCAGCTAAGTCATTGAAATCAATAAAAAACGCCAGTGTTTATGCGGGTCAGAAGCGATTACGAATCGGCTGCTCTACCACTGAGCTACCTCGGCCCTTGATAATAAAAGACTTATTTCGCTGCTTGGCCCCTTGCGTACAACTTGCGTTTCACTTCCGTCGTCCTCTCTGGGTTTCTGCGCGGCGTGACCTCACTTCTTAATGGGAAATGCACCAACCGTTTCGGAACCATGGTTTACTCTGCTGACCGGCGATCGCCACGCTTCCGCTTCCGAAACACTCACGCTTTTCCCGATGCGCCCAACAGAATCCGATCGCACGCCAGATAAAAAAGACAGTAAGTTGATTCTAGCTTTGTCTGATTCCTTTCGCAAGGTCTTGATTTTACGCGTCTTGGCGTCGAGCACGGCGTTTAACCGCTTGTGGCCCGAAAAAACCTCGACAACAAAGAGAGGCGACCCTTTCAATTACATATTAACCGCGACGATAAACATTTACTGACTGTAAGTGGAGAAACGTGACACTTCAGTGTCACTTAGGAGTGCTCCGTCCATGTCCGCGGAAACTACGTAACCGCGGAGAGCAAGCCGATCCAAAATCGGCTGCTCGCCACAGCAAGCGTTGGGCCAAAAAGCCCTTGTTCGGCAGCAATTGTGCAACTAGAAAGAGTCGGAGTGGGCGACGGTGTAGTTCGCCAAAACCCCCGCCGACGCTAACCTTGGCTGCTGTAACATGCGTTACGGCGACGCTTTTGGCGAAGGACAGGGATCGGATACGTTCTTTTCTTCACCCCTTCAGGCAAGCTTATTGGCCACCTCGAGCACGGCCCATGGATGAACTCACCCTGGGGCGTCGTATGGACTCCACGTGATTTTGGCGAATACAGCAATTCCATCCTCGTAGGCAATTTCGGCAGCGGCAAAATCGCCGGGTTCAATGGCTTCACCGGCAAGTTCATTGACTTCGTCAAGAATCCCGATGACTCCGTCATGGTCATTGACGGCCTCTGGATGATCGCGTTTGGCGGCGATTCCGACCCCGCCAAAAACGGATCCGGCCCAGCAACCACATTATTCTTCACCGCAGGCATTCAAGGCGAATCGCACGGCCTTTTCGGCACCATCACTCCCGTCGACGGCTTGG
>WNGI01002883.1_pt1 | contig 15004 bp, 16 predicted proteins | sample 5400621 | NCBI WGS metagenome assembly WNGI01 (sample SAMN13153374, study PRJNA577476) | soil metagenome | isolation source: 20 cm soil or saprolite under Garry oak tree replicate 1 | place: USA:California | collected 2016-06-15 | reverse complement strand
TCGGCGGGCATCGTTTCTTTCAACCGCTCGCGCGTGCGACCGTCAGCCGATCGTCACGGGTTTGTTGCCGCCGACGATCGCCAAATCGACGCACCGTGGGACCGGCGCCGGGAAATCGCACCTTCGGCGCGGGGGATGGCACCCGTCGTGCGCACGCGTGGCGGATGGCGGCTCTGTCACGGCGTGCTCGCTGGCCGGTGAGCGCGGCTCTCCTGTTCGTGACGGCACTCGCGTGCGATCCGGGCGCCGTGTCTAGCCCAAGCGGCATCAGCCGGCCGAGCGGGGCGAGCCCGACGGTGGCCGCGGCCACAACGACGCCGAAGCCCGACCAAGACGCCGGGGTCATCCTCGAGGAGTTTCCGCCCGGCGGGCCGCGCAACGAAGTGGGTCTCAAAAACAGCGACAAGATGCGCTTCAAAGCGCGCGCCTCGATCCGGCTGCACCGCATCACGACCGACGAGGTGAAGCCCGTGAACGTCGCCTCGGCGGTCGGCAGCTGCACCGATTGCCAGACGATCGCGGTCGCGTTCCAGGTCGTCTTCTACAAGCGCGGCACGAGCAACGTCAGCCCCGAGAACGTCGCGCTCGCCGAGAACATCGATTGCACTCGCTGCGTCACCGTCGCGCGCGCGATCCAATACGTCATCCCGGTTGACGACCCACAGTCCGACGTCCCGCCTGACGTCGATCGCCTCGTGAAGGCCATGGACAAGGAGCTGCGGTTCCTCTCGTCGGTAAAGACGTGGGATCAAATCACGAGCGACGAGGCCATGGCGCGGATCCAGCGCGTCCTCGGTCAGTACGATGAACTGAGCGCGTATCTGGGCGACGCCATGCAGACGCAGCGCGCGGACAACGCGACGCCGGGCCCGTCGGCCTCCCCGACCTCGTCCGGGTATCCGCTGGCGAGCCCCGACGCGACCACCGGCCCCTCGCCCTCGCCGACCAGCACGCCCTGAGGGAAACCCGGAGCGCCCGGACACTCGAACGCACCTCCGCGGACCTCGCAGCCGCGAAGTCACCAGGACTACTCTGTTGCAAAGGTGGCGACGGCCTTCCGCGCCCCGGTCCCCAACGATTCCGTGCTGCGGCGCGGCGACTTCATCGCGCCGGTCCTTCACGAGATCCACCGGGTGATCGTCGGGCAGGACTACCTGGTGAACCGGCTCCTCATGGGCATGCTCTGCGGCGGTCACCTGCTCGTCGAGGGCGTCCCCGGCCTCGCGAAATCGCTCGCCGTGAAGACCCTCGCCGACACGGTGGACGCGTCGTTCAGGCGGATCCAGTTCACGCCGGACCTGCTGCCGGCGGACCTCAACGGCACGATGATCTACAACCCGTCGGACCAGTCCTTCAAGCCTCGCCTCGGTCCGATCTTCACCGACCTGCTGCTCGCCGACGAGATCAACCGCGCGCCGCCGAAGGTGCAGAGCGCGCTTCTCGAGGCGATGCAGGAGCGCCAGGTGACGATCGGCGGCCAGACGCATCCGCTCTCGGAGCTCTTCACCGTGCTCGCGACGCAGAACCCGATCGAGCACGAGGGCACGTACCGTCTGCCCGAGGCGCAGGTCGACCGCTTCATGATGAAGGTGGTCATCGGCTACCCCACGCCCGATCAGGAGCGGGTGATCATGGACCGGCAAACGATCGAGGAGTCGGTCATCCCGCGAAAGCTCGCGACGCCCGCCGCGATCCTCGACGGCCGCGCCGCCGTCCGCCAGGTCCACATGGACGACGCGGTGAAGGACTATGTGGTCCGGATCGTCTTCGCGACGCGCGACCCGTCGGGGCCCAAGCTCGCGGATCTCCGGCCACTGATCGCGTACGGCGTCTCCCCTCGCGCGACGATCTTCGTCTCGCTGGCGGCGCGCGCCCATGCCTTCCTCGACGGCCGTGACTATGTGCTGCCCGACGACGTGAAAGCCGTCGCGCTCGACGTGATGCGCCATCGCCTGATCGTCACGTATGAGGCCGAGGCGGAGGAGATCACGCCTGAGGTCGTCATCGCGCGCGTCCTCGACAACGTCGCGGTCCCCTAGCCCTTGGTCGCCCGAATCCCGCGGCCGCACGCCGAGCCCGTGCCGCCGGAGGTGCTGCGGCTCGTGAAGCAGGTCGAGATCAAGGCCCGCATCCTCGCCGACGAAGCGCTCGTGGGGACCTACCGGAGCGTGTTCCGCGGCTCGGGCCTCGACTTCGAAGAGGTGCGCGAATACGAGCCCGGCGACGACATACGCACTATCGACTGGAACGTCACCGCGCGCATGAGCGTTCCGTACATCAAGAAATACCGCGAGGAGCGCGAGCTCAACATCTTCCTCGCGGTCGACGTCTCGTCCAGCTCCTGGTTCGGGACCACCGCCGTGTCCAAGCGCGATCTCGCCGCCAACGTGGCCGCGCTGCTTGCGGTCACGGCCTTGCACAACAACGACCGTGTTGGGCTGGTGCTCTTCGCCGACGGCGTGCGCGAATTCCTGCCGCCTCGCGAAGGCCGCTACCACCTCCTCCGGGTCATCCGCGAGCTCCTGTTCGCCGAGCCTCGTCGCTCACGGACCGAGATGGCGAGCGTCGCCGACCTCCTCGCGAACGTGACGAAGAAGCGAAACGTCGTGTTCGTCCTGAGTGACTTCCTGGACGTCGAGTTCGAGGCGCCCCTTCGCGCACTCGGACACCGGCACGACGTCATCGCTCTCATGCTGAACGACCCGCGCGAGGTCGAGCTCCCCGCGGTCGGACTCGTCGCGCTCGAGGACGCCGAGACTGGCCAGGTCGGGTACGTCGATACCGCCGTCGCCAGCGTGCGCGAGACCTACGCGCGCGCGGCGCGCGAGCGGCGCGCTCAGCGCCTGCGGACGTTCAGCCGGATGGGGATCGACCGCGTCGATCTCTCGACCGACCGCCCGTACGTCCCGGCCCTCCTCGCGCTGTTCAACGCGCGCTCGAGGCGAAACTGATGCGTGTCCTCGCCTTCGTGATGCTCGCGTCGCTCGCGATCGGTTCGGTCGCTCTGGCTGACGGCCCGGTGTCGGCGGCGGCCTCGTTCGACAAGCGCGGGATCACGATCGGCGATCCCATCCAGCTCACCCTGGTCGTCGAGGCCGACGCGGGTTACCAGATCGCCGACAACGGCGTGAGCCGGATGATGGGGGAGTTCGAGGTCCTCGACGCGCAGACGCCGCAGGTCACGCGGAGCGCCGACGGGCACACCCGCTACACCTTCCGCTACCGGATCACCGCGTTCCGTGTCGGTGATCTGGTCTTCGCCCCGATCCACGTGACGTATCAGGGACCCGGGGGCGTGACCGGCATCGCGCCGACCGCTGAGATTCCCGTCGTGGTGACGAGCGTCATCCAACCGGGCGAGAACGCGGACGACATCAAGCCGCTGAAGCCCCAGCTCCGTCTGCCCGGCGCCACGCCCCAGCTTCCCGCGATCGTCATCCAGGCCGCCCTGGCCCTCGTCGTTCTGCTCATGCTCGGGCTCCTCGTCAGGCAGACCCGCCGTGGGCGGCGGGCCATCGCCGTCGACCAGACGGAGGCGCAGCTCAGCCCGGCGCAACAAGCGATGGCTGAGCTCAACCGGGTCGCCTCGCTGGGTCTCCCCGAGAAAGGCCGGTATGGCGAGCACTACGCGCTCGTCTCCGGCGCGCTTCGCGCGTACGTCCGCGACCGGTTCGGCCTCGCGGCGACCGAACGAACCCCGAAGGAGCTGCGCGAAGACATGCTTCGCGCGCGGATCGATCGCAGCGAGATCGCGACGATCTACGAGATCCTCCACGAGGGTGAGACCGCGCGATTCCACCGCTCGGTCTGGTATCCGGCGCGAGCGCATCACGCGCTGCGCTCCGCGCTCGAGGCGATGCGGCGTGCCGCCGTCGCCGAACAGTACGAGCTCATGCGCCAGGGCGAGGCTTCGTGACCGATCTGGGGCTGCCCTCGTTCCGCTTCGAGGACCCGTGGCTGCTGGTCCTCCTCGCCGTCGTCCTGGCCGGGCTTTCGCTCAGCGTGATCCGCGGGCGGCGCCCCGCCGGTGGCCTGCTGTTCCCCTCGCTCGGCCTCCTGCCGGCGACGCGGCCCGGTTGGCGGATCCGCCTCCGCTGGGTGCTCGTCGCGCTCCGCGGCGTCGCACTCGTCATGTTCGTCGTCGCGCTCGCGCGTCCGCAGATCGTTCGCGCGTCGGTCGAGTCCGTGTCGGAAGGCATCGACGTCGTCCTCGCGATCGACGTGTCCGGGTCGATGTCCGAGGCGGGTTTCGCAGGGAGCACCAAGATCGACGCGGTCAAGCGCGTGGTGCACGATTTTCTCGGCGGCCTCAAGAACGACCGCGTCGGGATCGTCATCTTCAGCGGCGAGGCCGTCGTCCTGGGACCGCCGACCCTCGACTACGCCGCCTCACAGAAGCTCGTCGCGCCGATAGACACTGGAACGCTCGCCGGGGGCACGGCGATCGGCACCGGCCTCGCCACGGCGATCAACGTGCTTCGTGACTCGGATGCGAAGTCGAGGCTCGTCATCCTGCTCACCGACGGGGAGAACAACAGCGGAGACATCTCGCCGATAGACGCGAGCAACATGGCGAAGCTGCTCGACGTGAAGGTCTACACGATCGGCGCGGTCACCGTGGCCGCCAATCCCGACAAGGACGTCGCGACCGACAGCGTCGACGAGCAGCTCATGCGGAAGATCGCCGAGCAGACGGGCGGCCATTACTACAGCGTCACGGACGAGAACTCCCTTGCCGAGGTCTACCGGGAGATCGAATCGCTCGAGAAATCGCGCGTCGGTGCGCGTGATTTCACCGATTACCAGGAAGCGCACCTCGGGTTCCTCGCCCTCGGTGCCGCGCTCCTCTTCGTGGAGGTCGCCCTCGCGGCGACGCTCTTCCGGAGGACGCCGTGAGGGTCTCGCTCGCGCACCCGGAGCTCGCGGGTCTCCTCCTCGCGGCGCTCGCGCTCGTCGCGCTCGTCGTCCTCGCTCTGCTCCGCCGCCGGCGCGCGCTCGCCGCCTTCGGCGGAGCGGGGGCCGGTCTGGTGTCGGCCAGCCCCGCGCGTCAGGTGGCGAAGCTCGTGTTCCTCGCGGTCGCCCTCGTCGCCCTCGTCGGCGCGCTCGTCGGCCCGCAGATCGGGGAAGCCCCGCGCCGCGGGACCACCTCGACCGTCGACACCGTGATCGCGCTGGACGTGTCGCAGAGCATGGCCGCCCGCGACGTCACGCCCGACCGGCTCCACGTCGCGCAGGAGGCGATCGTGGCGCTCGGGCAAGAGCTCGCCGGAGGACACGTCGGCCTCACGCTCTTCGCCGGATCGAGCGTCGTCCGCTATCCGCTCTCGGCCGACACGAGAGTGCTCGGTCCCGCGCTCGATTTCTCCGGCCGTGGCTTCAAGATCAACCCGGGCTCGTCGCTCAAGGCCGCGCTACAGGGCGCGGCGGCGCTCTTTCCGACCGACGCCGCCAGCGCCGCGCGGGCGAAGGCGATCGTGCTCATCTCCGACGGCGAGGACCTCACGCCGGACCTCCCGCTGCTCGATCCGCTCCGGCAGCGGAACATCACGGTGTTCACGCTCGGCGTGGGCACGCCCGAAGGCGGGCCGGTCCCGATCTACGACGACAAGGGTCGGCTGATCCAGATGCTGGTCAACGCGAACGGAACGCAGGTCATCAGTCGTATGGACGAAGGCCGGCTCGGGACCCTGGCGGAGCAGGGCGGCGGGCGGTACTGGCGCTATCAGGGGGACGCGACCACCCGCGACCTGGCCGATGCGCTGCGCGGGATCGCGGTCGCGGAGCCGGCGAGCGAGGGTGGAGTCAGCCCCGAGGATCGTTATCAGCTCTTTGTGGCGATCGCCGTCTTCGCGCTGCTCCTCGAGTGGCTTTTGGACGAGCGGCGCCCGATGCCGCGGCCGCAGGCGCCGCGCGTTCGCGCCTCGCCGCGGCGGCGCCTTCTGGCGCTCCTCGGCGCGGTGGTCCTCGCCCTCGTGGCGTGCGGGGCGAGCGAGCCCCTCGCCGACGGGCTCGACGCGGCGAACGCCGTCTTCCAGCGTGACCCCGTGGGCGCGATCACGCGCTATCGCGACCTCGCGGTGCAGCGCCCGAGCTCGCCGGAGATCGCGATCGATCTGGCGAACACGTACGCGACCCTGGGCGACTTCGATCACGCGCTCGTCGAGTACGGCCACGCCCTGGACAGCGCCAAGGGCACGACGCGGGCGATCGCCTTCTATGACCGTGGGAACGCGCTCTTCCGGCTCGGTCGTGTCGCGGAGGCCCGCGCGTCCTACGTCGAGGCGCTGCGCCTCGACGCGACCGACCGCGACGCGAAGTTCAACATCGAGGTGATCGACCGCATCCTCGGCGCGCGTCAGACCCCTCAGAACGTCCCTGGGAGCCAGCCTCCGAACGCGTCGTCCTCGCCGGGGCCGGAGCAGCCGGCCGGGAGTCCCGGCGCGTCGGGTCCGACCGGACCGGGCAGCCCGAACGGGACACCGCCCCCCGGCGCGAGTGGATCGCCGAGCGGGTCGCCACCGCCGACGGTTCAGGGAGCGCTCACGGACTTCCGCAAGGACCTGACCGTCGACGAGGCCCTTCGCCTCCTCGACGCGCTCAAGAGCGAGCAACGCGGTGTCGAAGGCCTCGTCGAGGGGACCGGGGTCCGCCGCGGCGGAAACGTGGACGTCCCGTACTAGCGGCGGGCTGGAACGCGTCCTGCTGAGTCCAACGCCCGCGGGAGGACTCGATGCAGATAAACCTGGACGCGAGGGTACGGACAAGCGATGGCCACGACGCGGGAAAGCTCCGGCGGGTACTCGTCGATCCGGCGACCCTGCGCATCACCGGCTTCGTGGTGAGCACCGGCGGCCTTCTCGGCCGCGAGGTCATCGTCGGCGAGCACGACTTCGTCGAGGGCCGCGAGGGCGAGCTCATGCTTCGGCTTTCCAAGGCCGAGCTCGCGCAGCAGCCGACGTTCGACGAGGCCGGCTTCACCGCGCCTCCGGCGGGCCTCGCGGCGACGATGGGGTACGGCTTCGCGTCGAACGCGTACCTCGTCCCCGTAGTCGCCGGCGACGAGCCGGTCACCGAGTCTTCGCGACCGACGATCAAGAAGGGCGACGTCGTGAAGGACCGCGACGGCGACGTCGTCGGTGTCGTGGAAGAGGTCCGCTTCGACGAGAAGACGGCGCAGCTCAGCGGGTTCGTGGTGAAGGCCGGCGCCGGTCGGCGGCTCGTGGGTGGTGGCGAGACCGCGGAGATCTCCGCCGACGACGTCCTCCGGATCTTCGAGGGCGAGGTCCGTGTCGGGGTCGATCGCGAGGAGATCGTTCCTTCGGAACGGGAGAGCGGTACGCGCGAGGGCTAGCGCCTTCGTCGCTTCGGCGGTCTCAGGATCTCGCGCGCCGCATCGGCCTCCAGCTCCGGGACGAGGACGATCGCAGGCCCCCGCGCGAGCCCACCCGCGTACGCCAGGTGCGGCGACGCCGGGTCGGTGGCCACGCGCGGATGGAGCCTGTTCGCGCGAAGCGCGCCCGCCGCTGTTTCCGCCTCGATCTCATTCGCCGCCCACGCCACGACGATCTCGCTCACGTCTCCTCCGTCTTCGCCGGCGACCGGCTCTCGCTCCAGTGAGCGGACACGCGGCGCAGCATGCCCGCATCTTCGAGGAGTGATCGGAGCGGCTGCGTCGCGGGGCCGCGATAGCCGTCGCGCTCGAGGGTGTGGAGCGCGTCGGTCGCGGTGATCTCGAGGCGGGCAAGCGGCCCGCGAATCTTCTCGGTCCACACGCGCAGGACCTCGTCGCGGACAGCGACGGCGAACCCGAGCTCGCGACGCGCGGCGTCGGCACTCGCGCTCGCCTCCTTCGCGCGGCGAAGGGCGTCCTTTAGGGCAACGGTGATCGCGACGACGATCACGGCCTCGATCACCACCACGGTCAGCGCGATGACGTCGCCGGTGTCGTCGAACAAGCTTCGTCCCACGAACGTCACCCCGGCGATGGCGACGAGGGCGGTCGCCATCAGGCCGGGACCGCGGCCGCCGTACCAGGCGGCGATCACGACCGGTACCGGAAGCAGCACGAAGGGATGATCGTTACCGAGCCCGTCGACGAGGAGCTTGATGACCACGGTGACCGCGACGGCGACGACCGCGGTGCCGTACCGGCGCGCGGCCGCGACCAACCCGTCCGTGCGAGCCGTCCTCATGTGCGCGATGGTAAGTCGGCGCCGAAGGCGCGGGCGGTCAAGTCCCGGTGATCGCGGTGAGCGCGATACGGATCGCCGAGAGGGCGACGACGACCGAGAGGCTCACGAGAAGCACACGCGGCTGCGTGCGCACGCTCACAGTCGCGCCCACCGGAGAGGCCACGAGCGCGGCGACGAAGACGATCGCGGCGAGGGGCGGATCGATCTGCGCGGTCGCGGCCTTCCCGATGAAGGCGGCGGTCGCCGCGAAGAGCCCGACCGCGAGCGAGGTGCCGATCGCGACACGCGGGGGGACGTGCATGAGGTACACGAGCGCCGCGATGATGAACGCGATCCCGCCGATCCCCACCATCCCGCCGAAGAACCCGAGGACGACCGCGATGACGATCGCGAGGCGGCGGTCGTAGCGCCGCTCGTCCCACTCGCTTGCCTCGGCCCCGACCGGACTCAGCAGCATCAGCGACCCCGCGAGCGCGAGCACGGCGAAGATCAGCAAGATGGCGCGGTCCGGGAGGCCGCGTGAGACGAGCGCCCCGGCGAGCGACGCGACCGAGATGGGCGGAGCCATCGTGCGGACGAGGGACATCGCCACGTTGCCGTAAGCCCGATGCCGGAGCGCTCCGAGGAGGCCGCCAGAGATCGCCTGGACGATCGTCAGCCCGGTGATGATCTTCACCGGGATGACGCTGCCGCCGACGAGCACGGGCAGGTAGAGGAGGAGCGGCGTGAGCACGAGCCCGCCGCCGATCCCGAGGAGTCCCGAAAGGAAGGATGCGACGAGTCCCGCGAGCGCGGTGATCGCCTCGTCCGGCATCGACCCTATATATAGGAGTGATGCGTCTGCCGCTCGCCCTCGTTCTCTTCGTCATCGCGTGTGCGCCGCCGCAACCCGCCCCCGCCGCGCGAAGCGGACCTGCGAGTCCCGCACCGACGATCGCGGCGACGCCGAGCATCACCGCGTTGGCCTGGCGCAGGATCGCCGACCTTCCGACTCCCCGGAGCGAGATCGCTGCCGCGGTGCTGCGCGGCGTCATCTACGTCGTCGGCGGCCTGGGAGGAGGCAACCTCGTCGAGACCTACGCGAACGAGCGCTGGTCCGCGGGCCCGCGCTACCCGCTGACGGTCGATCACGCGATGGCCGCCGCGGTCGACACGCAGGCGGGGGCAGGCATCTATGTGTTCGGGGGGAACACGAACGGCGTTGCGACGGCCCGCTCCTTCCGTCTCCTCGGCGATCAGGGATGGCGCGAGGTGGCGGCGATGCCCGCCCCGCGCGCGCAGGGCGCCGCGGTCGCGATCGGCGAGAAGATCTACGTCGTCGGCGGCGCCGCGACGGATCGGCTCGTCAGCCCGACGTACGTCTACGACTCCGCGGCGGATCGGTGGACCACCGCCGCCCCGATACCGACCCCGCGGGATCATCTCGGTGCCGCCGCGCTCGGCGGGCGCGTGTGCGCGGTCGGCGGCCGGCGCCTCTCGCTCCTTCAGAACCTCGGGGCGTTCGAGTGCTACGACCCGTCGACCGACGGCTGGACGGCCATGGCCGATGCGCCCACGGCGCGCGGCGGGATCGGGGCCGCGTCCGCCGGCGGGCGCCTCATCGTCGCGGGCGGAGAGCAACCCGCCGGAACCTTTCGCGAGGTCGAGGTGTTCGATCCCGCCACAGGACGGTGGTCTCGCCTTCCGGATCTGGTGAATCCGCGGCACGGGCTCGGAGTCGTGGCCGTCGGCAGCACGCTCTTCGTGATCGGCGGAGGGCCCGTCCCCGGTGCGAGCCAGACGGCCGTGTGCGAAGCCCTCGACCTTCGCTAGGATGCGCTGCGCGGGGGAGGTTTCCGAATGAAAGCTCGACGTCTCGCCGCGTTGGCGGTCACTCTGGCGATGGCCATCGGTGCCTGCGGGGGGACCGGCGGAACCGCCGCCTCGAGCGCGCCGAGCGCGTCGGGAAGCCTCGGTCCCTTGCCCGACGTGAAGATCGGTCTCGCGACGTCGAAGACCGGCGCCGCGAACTTCTACAACCCGCAGCAGACGAACGGCGCGCAGCTCGCGGTCGACCAGTTCAACGCGACCGGCGGGTTCCAGGGCGGGCGCCAGAAGATCCAGCTGATCATCGAGGACGACGGCTCGACCAGGGACCAGGGCATCACCGTCTTCAAGAAGTTCATCGACCAGGACAAGGTCGCGGCGATCCTCGGCCCGACGCTCTCCGCGGTCGCGGCCGGCGCGCATCCGGTCGCGCAGGCGTCGGGTACTCCGGTCATCGCGATCTCCAACACCGGCCTCGGGATCGTCGGGAAGTGCGACTACGGCCCGTGCGATTGGATCTTTCGCGCGTCGCTCGGCGAGCAGAGCGCCGTCCCGGAGACGGTGAAGGCCGCGACGCAGAAGCTCGGCCTCAAGAAGGTCGTGATCATCTACGGTGACGGCAAGTTCGAGCTCGACGACCTGCAGATCTTCAGGGACGCGTTCAAGGCGAACGGCGTCACCGTCGCCAAGGAGATCCCGTACCGCGCGACCGACGTCGACTTCGCGCCGTTCGTGACGGCGGCGAAGGCCGAGAGCCCCGACGCGATCGTCGCGTCGTCGCTCGCCGGGCCCGCGGGAAAGATCCTCGACGAGGTCGCCAAGCAGATGCCCGGAAAACGGGTGATCGGCGGCAACGGCCTGAACTCGTCGGCGCTGCTCGCGAACGCGAACGCTCCCTTGATGATCGTCGGCACCGCATGGTCGAAGGCGAGCACCGACAAGACGAACACGGACTTCATCGCCGCGTACAAGCAGAAGTTCGGCAACGATCCCGACCAGTTCGCCGCGCAGTCGTACACGGCGATGCAGGCGCTCATCGACGCGATGAAGCGGACGAGCCGGATGACCGACAAGGAGCAGGTGCGCAAGCAGCTCGAGGCGGTCAGCAGCCTGCCGACTCCCCTGGGCGCCTTCTCGTTCACGCCCGAGCACGACGTGAAGCAGCCGACCTTCGTCATGACCGTGAAGGACGGCCAGTTCACTCCTTTCCAGTGACCGGGGCGTAGAGCAGGACGTCCGTGCCGCGGGTCCTGTCCCGGGGTCGGGGGCGCGCGCACGCAGCGGCGCGGGTGGCACGGGCGAGCGGGTTGTGCGCGAGCCGCGGGCCCTGGGACCCGCCGCGATAGGACGAGGGTCGTAGCGCGATTTCGCGGCGGGAGGGTGCGGCGAGCGCACAACCCCGAGCCCGGGACAGGACCCGCGCCGCGTCCGCGCGGCGGGATCTAAAAGGATGCTCGAACAGGTCTACAACGCGATCTTCATCGGCAGCATCTACGCGCTCTTCGCGGTCGGCTTCGCGCTCGTGTTCAGCGTCCTGGACATCCTGAACCTCGCCCATCCGACGGTCTTCATGCTCGGCGCGTTCGTCGCGCTCTTCGCGATCGCGACGCTCGGCCTCCCCTGGTACGTCGCGATCGTGCTGGCGTTCGTCGCGACGGGACTCTTCGGGATCCTTCTCGACCGCATCGCGTTCGCGCCGCTGCGGCGACGCGGCGCGCCACAGCTCTCGACGATGATCTCGAGCATCGCCGTGACCCTGGTCGTGGTGCGGCTCGTCGAGCTCCGCTACGGCGGTGACTTCATCACCTTCCCGCGCGGGACGGTCCCGTCCTTCCTGATCCAGATCGGCGACGCCACCCTCGAAGGCATTCGCGTCGCGATCATCGCGACCGCCCTCCTGCTCATGGCCGGCCTCACGTACCTCATCCGCTCGACCTCGATCGGTCGGGACATTCGCGCGCTCGCCGAGAACCCGCGCGCCGCGCGGATCCTGGGAGTCGATGTCGAGCGGGCGATCGCGGCCACGTTCTTCGTCTCGTCGGGTCTCGGCGGCCTGGCGGGAGCGCTCCTCGCGTTCGCCTACGACTCGCTCGACTCGAAGATGGGCCTCTCGCTCGAGCTCCGCGCGTTCACGGTCATGGTCGTGGGCGGCATGGGGAGCCTTCCGGGCGCGGTGATCGGCGCGTACGTGCTCGCGTTCGGTGAGGTCGGCAGCCTCGTCTATCTCCCCGCGGAGCTACGCGACGCGTTCGCCTTCGGTCTCCTCTTCCTCGTGCTCATCGCGCGGCCGACCGGGCTTCTCGGTCAGCGGAACGCGGACCGCGTCTGAACGTGGACGCGATCGCGGACTTCCTCTCGGCCTATTCGACGCTCATCGCGCTCGTCGGCGTGAACGCGCTCCTCGCGCTCTCCGTGTGGATCACGCTCTACGCGGGCCAGCTCACGCTCGGCAACGCCGCGTTCATGGGGATCGGCGCGTATGTCTCCGCCCTGCTCGGCCGGCACCTCGGGATGCCGTTCCCGCTCGCGCTCGGCCTCGGCGCTCTCGCGGCGGGGGCGCTGGCGGTCCCGCTTGGCCTCACCGTGTTCCGGCTGCGCGGCGTCTACCTGGCCATCGCCACGCTCGCGTTCGGAGAAGTCCTCCGGGTGATCCTGCTGGCCACGCCGATCACCGGGAAGGGGCAGGGCCTGAACGGGATCCCGCCGAAGACCGAGCTGTGGCACATCTTCGTCTCGTGCGTCGTCGTCGCGTACGTGCTCTGGCGGGTGCAGGGGTCGACCGTCGGTCGCGCGTGGGCGGCGATCCGCGAGGACGAGACCGCCGCCGCGAGCCAGGGGATCGCGATCCGCCGCTACAAGCTGGGCGCGTTCGTCGCCGGGGCGCTCATCGCGGCGTGGGCCGGCGGCCTCTCTGCCCACGTCACCTTCTCGATCGACCCGAACGACTTCGCGTTCTCGAAGGCGGTGCAGATCCTGGTGTTCGCCGTCGTCGGCGGACTTCCGAACGTGGCCGGCCCGATCCTCGGCGCGGTACTCCTCACGGCGCTCCCCGAGATCCTGCGGCCGCTCAAGGATTACCGCGACATCTTCCAGGGCGCGATCCTGCTGTTCGTGATCATCTTCCTGCCCCGCGGGCTCGTCACCGTCGCGCAGCTGCGGCGCACGCGGCGTCTGCAGAAGATCGGGGCCGCCGATGTTGCTTGAGACTCTGGGCCTCTCGAGATCGTTCGGTGGAGTCCGAGCGGTCGCGGGCGTCGATCTCGTGATCGCGCCGGCGCAGGTCTTCGGGCTGATCGGCCCCAACGGTGCGGGCAAGACGACGTTCGTCAACATCGTCTCCGGCCACCTCCGCCCGGACGCCGGAACGGTCCACTTCGCGCAGGGCGACGTCACGGGGCTCGCCCCGCACGTCCTCGCCCGCCTGGGGATCGCGAGGACCTTCCAGGGCGTGCGTCTTTTCAAAGGACTCACCGTCCTCGAGAACGTCCTCGTCGGCCGGCACGCGCGGATGCGCCCCGACGCGCTCCGGCGCCTCTGGCCCCGAGGCGCTCCCGATCTCGCCGAGCGCGAGATCGCCCGGTCGCTGCTTGATCGCATGGGGCTCGCCGCCCGCGCCGGCGCGCTCGCCGGCGAGCTCGCGTACGGCGACCAGCGGCGCCTGGAGATCGCGCGGGCCCTTGCCTCCGAGCCAAGGCTCCTCATCCTCGACGAGCCCGCGGCGGGGATGAACCCGGCCGAAAGCGGCGGGCTGCAGAGGCTCATGCGCGACCTCGCCCTAAACGGCCTCACGATCCTGCTCATCGAGCACGACGTACGGCTCGTCATGGGGGCCTGCGACCGCGTCGCGGTGCTCAATTTCGGTCGCAAGATCGCCGAGGGCACGCCGGCCGAGGTGCAGCGAAGTCCCGCGGTGCGCGAGGCCTACCTCGGCGCCGAGGACGTCGCGTGACCACGATGCTCGAGATCGCGGACCTGTATATCCGTTACGGCGCGGTCGAGGCCGTGCATGGGATCTCCTTCGCGGTCGCGCAGGGCGAGGTCACCGCGCTCATCGGCGCGAACGGTGCGGGCAAGTCCAGCACCCTCGCGGCGATCAGCGGCCTCGTCGCCGCCGCCGGGAGCATTCGCTTCGTCGGGCGTGACATCCGGGGCATGGCGCCGCACGAGATCGTCCGTGCCGGGATCGTTCAGGTGCCGGAGGGTCGCGAGATCCTCGCGCGGATGACCGTCGAGGAGAACCTGCTCCTGGGCGCGCGGGGACGGGACGCCCGCGGGCTGCGATCGGCGTACGAGCGCTTCCCGATACTCGCCGAGCGGCGCTCGCTCCTCGCGGGCATGCTCTCGGGCGGCGAGCAGCAGATGCTCGCCATCGCGCGCGCGCTGCTGGCCGCGCCGCGGCTGCTCCTCCTCGACGAACCGTCCCTCGGGCTCGCGCCGATCGTCGTCGCGCGCGTCTTTGAGACGCTCGCCGATCTGCGGCGGCAGGGGACCACCATGCTCCTCGTGGAACAGAACGCCCTTCGCGCGCTCCGCCTCGCCGACCACGCCCACGTCATGGAGCTCGGGCGAATCGTGATGTCCGGCACGGGCGCGGCGCTGCTTCGCGACGAAGCGGTGGCGCGTACCTACCTCGGCGTCGCCTAGTCGGGCTCGAGCACCTCGGTCGCGGCCGGGTACGTTCCGAGCTGCTGGATCCACTCGCAGCACGTGCGCATGAGCGCGAGCGCCTCGCGGGCGGGCCACTTGTTCGGGTCGCCCTCGAAGTCGAGATAGAAAACGTAGTCCCAGGGAGCCGCGCGGCTGGGGCGCGACTCGATCTTGCTCAGCTGGATCCACGCCGTGGCGAACGGCTGGAGCGAACGCACGAGGCTGCCCGGAAGGTTCGCGGCCTTGTACACCAGGCTCGTCTTCAGAGACCCCTTGCGCAGCGACGCCGGGATCTGCTCCGCGACCCTCGCGTCCCCGTCCCGGGCGAGCGCGAAGAACCTCGTGAAGTTGTCGCGCGA
>WNGI01002882.1_pt1 | contig 15009 bp, 11 predicted proteins | sample 5400621 | NCBI WGS metagenome assembly WNGI01 (sample SAMN13153374, study PRJNA577476) | soil metagenome | isolation source: 20 cm soil or saprolite under Garry oak tree replicate 1 | place: USA:California | collected 2016-06-15 | reverse complement strand
CACGAGATCGGCGTCCGCATGGCGCTCGGCGCTGACGGCGGCGAAATCATGAACCTTGTCTTGCGGCAAGCCATGCGCCCGGTCCTGGTTGGCGGGCTCGTTGGCGTAGTCGGATGTGCCGCGGTGTCTTGGGTGCTTTCCAGCATGCTTTTCGGTCTTAGCGCGCATGACCCGATGGCATTCGTCATTGTCCCTTTATTGCTGCTGATTGTAGCCATGGTCGCGACCTACATCCCGGCGCGTAGAGCCATGTCTGTCGATCCGATAGTTGCCTTGCGGTACGAGTAAGGCCGATGTCACTGCTGCGAAGCCTATCAGACGGATTGCGATCGCTGTTCCGAAAGGAACGGGTCGAAGGGGAGTTGGACGAAGAACTACGCGACTTCCTGGAGATGGCGGCCGAGGAAAAGATGAAGGAGGGCATGAGCCGCCAGGATGCGCGTCGCGCCGTGCGCTTGGACCGGGGAAGTCTCGAAGTTACGAAGCAAGTCGTCCGTTCTGCCGGCTGGGAATCTTTTGTGGAGGCGTTGTGGCAGGATTTGCGTTTCGGCGTCCGCATGCTCCGAAAATCTCCTGGCTTCACTGCTGTCGCCGTCCTTACCCTTGCCCTCGGCGTCGGCGCTAACACTGCCATCTTCAGCTTGGTCGGTGCGGTGCTCTTCCGCGCGTTGCCCTATCGCGATCCAGACCGACTTGTTTGGGCGACGAACTTTGTCCCCAGTCAGACGCAGGATTTTATTTTCCAGAATGTATATGCGGGGTGGCGGGATCAAAGCCACGTGTTCGAGAACATCGCAGCGTATTTGCCCTACGCCGAATATACGCTGACGGGCGCGGGCTTCCGCACGCAAGGCGCTCAGGTCACACCAAGTTTTCTCGACGTCCTGGGCGTCACGCCGCAGCTTGGGCGCAACTTTCGCCCGCAGGAAGGCCGCCCGGGCGGCGGAAAGAGCGTGCTGTTGAGCGACGCTTTGTGGAGGTCCACGTTTGGCTCCGACCCCAAGGTGCTCGGACGAGTCATCGCGCTCGACGGTACTGCCTATATGATCGTCGGAGTGCTACCGCGCGATTTCGAATTTCTGGACAAAAGCCCGGCGGACCTCCTAGTTCCCTTCCAGTTTGGAGACAGCGCTATACAGGAGGCGAACGGGCGGGTCACGTTTAGGATAGAGAATATGCAGGTCGTCGCGCGGCTGCGCCCTGGCGCGACGGAGTCTGCTGCGGTGACCGAGCTCAGTCAGATCAATGAACGGATCATGAGAACGCTTCCTGCCGGTGGAAAGCGACTACTGGGCGACGCGCAGGTGAAAGTGATTTCGCTCCACGATCGAGAGGTCGGCAACGTACGTCCGGCACTGCTCGTGCTCTTGGGAACAGTCGGGTTTGTGCTGCTAATTACGTGCGCGAACGTCGCCAATATGCAGCTTGCGCGAGCAGCTGCCCGTGAGAAGGAGGTAGCCATTCGCGCCGCGCTAGGCGCGGCACGTTGGCGCATAACCTCGCTTCTGCTAATTGAGAGTTCAGCGGTAGCGCTGTCTGGCGGCGCTGCTGGACTCCGCCTAGCAGCGTGCACGATCCCGCTGATTCAGCGCTTTGCGCCCGCGAATATTCCGTACTTGCAGAGTGCGCGGCTCGATGGACACGTGCTGGTGTTCACGCTCGTCGCATCATTGCTCACGGGCATTTTGTTCGGGTTGGCGCCGATAATGGCCGCGGTTCGTGTCTCGCTGAACGACACATTGAAAAAGGCCGCTCCGCACAGCGGCGCGAGCACAGGCGTGCGGCGCACGCAACGGGCGATCGTGGTGGTGGAGATCGCCCTTTCTTTCGTACTGTTTATCGGAGCGGGTCTGCTGGTCAAGAGCTTCCGTCAACTGACGGCGATCCAGTTAGGGTTCGATCCCCACGGGGTGCTGACCGCACGAGTGGCGCTGCCGCGAGATCAATATGAATCGCTTGACCGTCAGCGTACTTTTTTCGAGCAGCTTGTGGCGAAAGTGCAGGCTCTTCCAGGAGTCGCGTCGGCAGGAGCAACAGCTTGGATTCCGCTGCGCGGGGTGACGATGTTCTCGATGATACAGATAGAAGGACAGCCACGGCCGGACTTCTCCTGGGCGAACGTTCCCACAGCGAGCGTCAACTCCGTAACACCGGGATATTTTGCGGCCTTGCGCGTGCCCTTGATTGAAGGTCGTCTCCTCGATGAGCGCGACGCTGTCGGCGCGCCAAACTCCGTTGTTGTAAACCAGGCTTTTGTTCGCCGGTACTTCGCGAAGAAGGAAGACCCTATCGGCAAGAGATTTGGTGGAGACGTGGGGGCCAGAACCGAGGGGCTGCAGACAGCCACTATCGTCGGAGTGATTGGCGATACCAGAGAGCTTGGCCTGGCAAGGGACACGATCCCGGAAGTAACGGTGTCGGCGTTACAGTGGCCCCGATTCGCGATGACTATTGTGCTGCGCACCTCGAAGGACCCTCTGAGCCTGGTGTCCGCAGTGCGCACACAAGTGAGCGATGTCGATAAGAGCCTGCCGATTTTCAATGTGCAGACGATGGACAACGTGCTCTCCGCGGAGATCGTTTCCCAACGATTCAATGCGGTCGCCGTAGCGGGATTCGCCGGGCTCGCAGTGCTGTTGGCAGCAGTGGGGATCTACGGAGTGACCGCGTACGCCGTCAGTCAGCGAACCCACGAAATGGGTGTGCGCATCGCGTTGGGTGCGGGGACGGCGAACGTACTGCGCATGGTGCTGAACCAAGGACTGTCTCTGGCGTTGATTGGAGTCGGACTTGGGCTTGCTGCATCGATTGGCTTGACGCGGCTGATGCGCGGTCTCCTATTTCAGGTGAATCCCTTTGATCCGGAGACCTATGTTCTTGTGATCGCCGCGCTTCTGGCAGTTGCGGTGGCGGCTTGTTACATCCCCGCCCGGCGCGCAACACGCGTTGATCCCATCGTGGCCTTGCGTTACGAATGAGGGCGCATGTCAGTGCTGCGAAGCCTATCAGACGGATTGCGGTCGCTGTTCCGAAAGGAGCAGGTCAGCCAGGAGCTGGACGAAGAATTAAACGGCTTCCTGGAGATGGCAGCCGAAGAAAAAATTAAGCAGGGGATGAGCCGCAAGGATGCGCTTCGAGCGGCGCGTTTGGAGCGAGGAAGCCTCGAAGTTACGAAGGAAATCGTCCGCTCTGCCGGCTGGGAATCTTTTGTCGAGACGTTGTGGCAGGATTTGCGCTTCGGCGCCCGCATGTTGCGCAAGAATCCCGGTTTCACCCTCACCGTTGTTCTAACGCTCGCCCTGGGTATCGGCGCAAACACCGCAATCTTCAGCGTGGTTTATGCCGTATTGCTTCGCCCTCTTGCATACCCTCATTCCGACCGAATCGTCCGAATCGGCTTACACGCTACTGGTGGTCTGATCCCTGACGTAACCGTTCCTCAATTCGAGTTCTTGCGCGACGAAAGCGGGTCCGCCTTCGACTCGGTTGCCGCGTTTCAGGGCTGGAGCACCCTTGAACTAAAACAGCAGGGCAGAATTGATTGGCTGAAAGGTCTGCGCGTGAGTTCGGACTTCTTCCGCACGCTCGGTGTCTCTCCCGTCCTCGGCGGCGAATTTACCCGCGCGGAAACTCAACACGGTTCCCCTCTTTCCATCATCTTAGGCGATGCCGTGTGGCGCAATGTCCTCAGCGCTCGCCGCGACATCATTGGCACTCAGCTAAGGCTCAACGATAAGGCTTATACCGTTGTCGGCGTGCTCCCCAGCGATTTCGATTTCCTCGAAAACCCGGTCGACGCCTACATTCCCCTGCAACCCAGCGACACCATGGGCGACCAGGGATTCAACACCTCCGTTATCGCGCTGCTCAAGCCCAATGTGAATTTGTCCCAGGCGCAAACGCACATGGCTGTCCTCTTCCCGGAGCTCCCAAACAAACAGGAGAATCTCCTCGGGGTCGCCGTCATCAATTATCAACATTTGTTGACCGCGGATATCCGCCCGAGTTTGCTGGTGCTCTTCGGCGCTGTGGGACTGTTGCTTCTGATTGCTTGCGTCAACGTGGCTAGTTTGATGCTCGCTCGCACACACATGCGGACGCGCGAAATTTCCATACGCTTGACCCTGGGCGCAGGCCGTGGCCGGCTGGTGTGCCAACTTCTGGCGGAGAGTCTGCTACTTTCGCTGGTCGGCGCCTGCGCCGGTTTGCTTCTTGCATTCTCGTCTCTCAACACTCTCGTCAGCGTGGTTCCTTGGGACCTTCATGTGCCGCCCAATTCGATTCGCCTCGATGGCATGGTGCTTGTCTTTACGCTCGGAATCTCTGTCCTCACAAGCATCGTCTTTGGGCTGGCGTCCTTTTGGCAGACCACGCGCATGAATCTGATTACCGCGATCAAAGAAGGCCAAATGCAGGGCTCAGCCAGCGCCGCGCACGGCCGCATCCGCAACGTACTCGTGGTCAGCGAAACAGCGCTCTCCCTCATGCTGCTCGTCGGCGCGGCTTTGCTCGCCGAGAGCCTGTATCGCTTGCATCAGGAAAAGCTCGGGTTCGATCCCACGAACGTTGTGAAAATGAGCGTCGCCTATCCCAATGTGAGCGACTACTCGGGGGAACGCATTTGGACTTTGCAGAAACAACTACTCGCCCGCATTCAGGCGCTGCCCGGAGTTCAATCCGCAGCCGCTGTCGCCGTTGCGCCCCTCGCCGGTAAATGGAATATGCCCGCGCAGCTCGAGGGCTATAACGATGCTGAGCACAGCATAGGCGGGATGGAAATCCGGACGATCAGCGACCAATATTTCGAAACAATGCATATTCCTGTCGTGAAAGGACGCAGAATCCTCGCCGGCGATGTGGCCTCGGCTGTTCCCATCGTTGTCATCAACGAAACTGTGGCGCGCCGCTGGTGGAAAAATAAAAGCCCTATCGGCGATCGTATTGTCATCGGCGAGTTCATGGGCCGGAACTTTTTTCAAGGTGCGCCTATCGCACGCGAGGTTGTAGGCGTCGTCGCAGACGTGAAAGGGACCTTGCTCTCGCAGCCTGCGCCGCCGATGATCTATATCCCCGCAGAGCAAGCTGAGGACATGGACAGCGCGACGGATTTGGTGATTCGCGCCGCCCGCGGGTTAAGCCTCGGTCCCAGTCTCCGTCAAATCGTTTCCGAAGTGGATCCCGAGATGCGCATCACCGACTTGCGTCCAATGTCCGATGTCATCTCTGGCTCCATCGCCAGCCAACGCTTTGACGCATTGTTGATGGCGTTATTCGCGAGTCTTGCGCTGCTGCTTGCTTCCGTCGGCATCTATGGCGTGCTAAGCCTTTATGTCCATCAGCGAACTCGTGAAATCGGTGTGCGCATCGCGCTCGGTGCCGATCAGCGTCAGGTTGTGCGCCTCGTCTTGAGCCAAGGTTTGGCGCTTGTCCTGATTGGCGTTTGCATTGGACTTGCCGCCGCGTTTGGACTCACTCGCTTCTTGAGTGGTTTGCTGTACGGAATTCGCGCGACGAGTATTGCACCGTACGCTGTCGGCTCGCTGGTTCTCGTGGTCGTGGCCTTGCTGGCAAGCTATATCCCGGCGCGGCGGGCGATGTCCGTGGATCCCATCGTGGCACTGCGATACGAGTAAGTCATGGTCCCCGTGGGCCCACAACGAAGGATGAAAGCAGCCCGACCTCAGCCTTGCAGAATCAATGACTTACGGGCTCCTTTCGTAGGAGATCAACGGCGTTGGCGCGGCGAGGCCCACTCCTCTCATAGCCAGAACATTTCTGCAGTTCTCTCCAGGCAAGTGTATGGAGGTAGCCAAGTGCCAGTAGTTCCATTCGGGCTGTCAGTTGCCCTTTTGCTCAGCGTCGCCGGAATCGCTACAGTGATTCCGGTTTGACGGGCCACTGCACTCGACCCAATGGTCACCCTAAGATACGAGTGGAAATCCGAGGGAGGCGGTTGCCGTTGGGATCGAACCCACGACCTAAAACTCTAAAGCCTTGCCGCTAGCGGCATCTCACTGTCGAACTGCATTGAAAAGACAAAGAGAAAACCGGTTTGCCAGGTTTGCCAATTAAGGGCCTCGTGAAAATAGCTAAGTGATTGTGGCGCCTTGCCTTAGCTTATTTTTCCCACTGTTCGCAATGAGGAGGCCGGGGGTTCGAATCCCCTCTCGTCCACCATTCCTGATACCGACAAGTGCCGCTGGCCCACTAACGGCCTGATTCCTCCCAGTAGATGACCTCGTTCGATTTCCGGGCAACGACAACAACGCTCTCCTCTTTTCCGTTACGCACGATAGGCGCGAGCAACGGCTCAACAGAATATTGCTGAAAGACTGCAACCTGGTCGGCATTGCATCTTTTCAAGTCAGCCTTCACTATCTCTTTTACTTCATCTATGGTTGCGGGTTTCCACTCCATGACAATCCTCGGACTCCAATCATACCTTTAGCAGCCGCCCCAGTTTCCGATACCGCGTTTACCAGGATCTAGCGAGCACAGCCCAACTTTTCCATCCGGTCAGCACTTCGTCTATCCGGTCTCCCAAGTGCCGCGAAGGTCTGCCGTGGAGTAGGGTCCCTTGTATGTCCGTCCCGGACACTCGGGGTGCAACTCTTGAAACAAATGAGTTAGCCAATGACCGCAGATCGTAATCGAAGATTCATGAGAGGCGTACACGACCCAGTCCTTCTGCTCGGAAGTGGAATATTGTTCTCCACCGTCCCTATAACCCGGTGCAAAAACGCTCAGTTCGATTTCGTACTCTGGGTCACCAAATTCATGAAGCAGGAAAACTGTGGAAATACCCCGCTTCTCAAAAGCTTCGCGGAGAAGCGCCTCACCGTTGATGTTCTGAAAGTAGTCAGTGTGAAAGGCAAGGATATGAGGCGGAATAGGCCCTTCTTTTAGAGGGAACCAATAGCTTTCGCCGATGCCCCAAATTCTCCTGAGCTCTTCCCAAAGTCGTTTGCTTTCCTCGTCGCTCAGGACGCGCCTGTAGGGAAGCTTTTCCACCTCCGCCAAGTCCGAGGGCGTCAATGTCTCCAGATAAACTCTAAAATCTTCTGCCTCTTCACGAAGTGCCTTTCGTGCCAGCTTATTGGTGAGTTCGATCTGAAGCTTTGCCTGCGCCTTTTCAGGGGCAGCGATTAGGCTGGTTTTCATCTCACTGAGGCTCGCGCTAGAAGTCGGGATCAGTCTTTCGACCTCAACCTGAATATTCTTGGCGATCCGGTAGCGAGGAAACGTCCTATATGCTTCGTCGGAGTAGTCCCAGCCAGACTGAAAAAGGTTTTGGACTCGCCAATTCTCTTCTCGCTGAAGATCCTCGTAGATTTGGATCCATTCGGAAAACCGCGCCTGGCAATATCTACGCGCTGCGGTATGGAGGGCAGCTTTTTCGTCCATGTGGATTCTGGGGAAAGGCTACCGCCTGACTTTATTGCTCAATTGGACTCGACGCCACTCTTCCCAGCACTTTTTGAGTTCAGGAAGAATCGACTCTAGATTCTTGCGGACATTTTCGTGGCTTGTCATGGCATTCGGAAAGGAGACGCCCCAGACTCCCCATCGCTCCGGTTCCGCAGGGGAGATTTCTTGAAAGTAGGATTGGTCAGAAACCTCCCAGACAAGCCCTGCCCTACTGTTATCCGGCGCGACAACAAAGGCATCACCTTCGTCGCAAGGTTCCGAATCGAAATCAGTAATTTTCCCGAAGCTGAAGCCTTCAACTACAACGTCACTTAGGACCGCGAAACCGTGGTAGACCGGGGCACCTGCGGGTCTGGCAATGAAGGCTGGTTCACTTTGCGACACACTTGCAGCCAAGGGGTCCAGTGCGAGTGGACGGCCAATCAGAGGCTTAGGATCTTTTCTTCCGTCAGTCATTTACTCGAATCCTAACACGGCAATCGCTGATTTCTGCGCACTAAGTCTTGATTAGTCGCCTAACCGGAGAAGTCAATCCACTTGATGTACGATTTCGGCGTTAATCATGTGGCAATGTTTGTTGCTGGCCGACACTTCTACGACAGACTCTCTCCCTCGATTACAGCCTCTTTCAACGAGCCGCGTAGGACTGAGAGCAAATCTCTACTGAATAACCAGGTGACCAATGAGGGCTTGGTCCGCCGCATTTGACGAGTGGGATTCCGCTTCCTTTAGTTTCGGCCGCCTCAAACAGTGGTACACTCTCGCCGTCAAACCGCAGTGTGCCGACTAACGCCTGGCCACAGGCGGCTAATTTAGGCACAGTCTGAGGTTCCTAGGGAGGCAAGGTTGGCCACCGCAACCCAGGAGACTCTTACGACTCCATCGACGTTGCAAAGCGGCCTTCCCGAAACCGGGACGGAAGCGAAGCGCTACTTCTCGCTCGATGCCTACCGCGGCTTCATCATGCTCATCCTCGCTTCCGAAGGTTTTGGTTTTTCCGCATTGCACGGCGATCCAACGTGGGGCGGCATTGCGCGCTGGTTTGATCACATACCTTGGGAGGGCGGCGTTTTCTGGGACATGATCCAGCCGGCCTTTATGTTTATGGTGGGCTTGGCCATGCCCTTCGCGCTGGCGCGGCGCAAGGAGTTGGGCGCCACCGAACGCGATAATTTCCACCATGTCTTGATGCGGTCACTGCGCCTCATTATTTTGAGCCAAATTATTATTTGGGTTGGGTCGGGCGCCATCAAGCCGCAGCTCATCAACGTCCTGTCGCAGATCGCATTCACTTATGCCCTCACGTATTTGCTTTTAAAATTTCGGTGGCGATATCAGGCCGTTGCGGCCATTGTCCTCCTCGTAGGATGGACAGCTCTGTTCTTCGCCTTTCCCGGTCCCGACGGGCCATTTTCCCACCGGAATCACATCGGCCTCGTCGTGGACCGCGCCATCTTCCACTATGATTACGATCCGGCTTATTCCACGCTCAATTTCATCCCGAGCACCGTGTGGACATTGAGCGGCGCCTGGGTCGGAAACTTGCTGATGCAGTCGAAATCGCACGCGGACAATTTGAAGAAGCTGGCTGGCGGGATGGTTTTGTCCTTTGTGGTTGCGTTCGCCCTGCGCCCGTGGACTCCTTTTATCAAGCAGCTTTGCACGGCAAGCTTCGTCCTCTATAGCCTCGCGTGGGTGCTGTTTATGCTGATCGGGTTCTACGTGATCGTCGAAGTCCTGGGATACCGGAAATGGTGCTTCCCTCTTCTTGTCGTGGGGATGAATTCGATTTTCATCTATTTCGTGAGCGAAGTTCTGCACGGATGGCTGGACCGTGCTGTCGGCGTGTTCACGTTCCACTACAGCATCATCGGAAAGCTCGCTCCGGTGGCGCAAGCGACTACCGTGCTGCTAGTGATGTGGTACCTGTGCTACTGGCTGTACAAGCGGCGAATTTTTCTAAAACTTTAGTAGTTCGATCAGGAGAGAGGTGAGTTATGCACAAAGACAGGAAAGTCTTCGGCCATGGGATCCTTTCCCGCATCGTGCTCTGCCTAGCGCTGCTCGTCCTGACGGCGCCTGGCTCTTACGCGCAGATCGGCACCGGCAGCATCACAGGCATTGTATTCGATGCGTCCGGAGCGGCGGTACCGGATGCGGAAGTCACCGTAACGAATGTCGAGCGCAGCACGCATTTTGTGACCCGCACCAACGCTTCTGGCGACTACACCATTCCCGCGCTCGAACCAGGTCACTATACCGTGACGGTAAAGCATGCGAACTTTCGCACCTCCAACGTCCCCGCGTTTGAACTGCAGGTGGATCAGAAGGCACGAGTCGACGTGACACTGGTGGTAGGAGCAACCACGGACACGGTTGTCGCTACGGCGGAGGCCCCGCTGCTTTCGACCGAGTCAAGTACTGTCGGGCAAGTGATTGATAACAAGCGTGTAGTGGACTTGCCCTTGAATGGGCGCAGCTTCCTCGATCTCGCCACGCTGGGCCCGGGTGTCACTTTTACCAAAGATAGTAATACGGCATTTCAGGAGGTCCGCGACGTCGGCCGTCGCGTGAGTGACCAGTACTCGGTCGGCGGCGCCCGCGCTCAGGACACCAACTTCCTGTTGGATGGTGCAATAAATACTTCACCCGATTTCAATACTGTGGCTGCCATTCCCTCGGTCGATGAGATTCAGGAATTCAAGGTCCAAACGAATTCCTATACCGCCGAGTACGGCCGCGGAGCCGCTCAAATCAACGCTGTAACCAAGGGCGGGACGAACGAATTTCACGGAACCGCGTACGATTTCTTGCGCAACGACCTCTTCGATGCTAGAGATTATTTCGACAACGTCAACCTCGGCGAAGGCGCGCCTAAACTCCCTTTCAAACGCAATCAATTCGGCGCCACCGCCGGGGGAAAAATTGTGGCCAATAAGCTCTTTTACTTTGGCGCCTACGAAGCTTTGCGCGACCGCACCAACTTCTCCGGCCTTATTACCGTGCCTATGCCTAATGTGAAGAATGGGGACTTCTCTGACTATGGTGTTCCCATTTTCATGCCGCACAACACTAATCCCAACGGCTCACCTAAGTTCCTGTCTGGGAATACTCTTCCGGCTGGCTGCTTCAATCCGAATCCCAACACCGACGTGACTTTTGATACAGCCTTTCCTGGTACCAAGCCCATGACGATTCCTCAACAGTGTTGGAACGCGGCAACCGCGGCTTTTCTCGCGTCCTCGTACGTACCCGCGCCCAACCGGCCGGGTCTGCGCGACAACTTCTCTGCTGTCGCTGGCGTTCCCACGAATCGTGACCAGGTTGCCGGACGCCTCGATTACGTTCTCAAGCCCAACATGAACCTCTGGGGACGGTACTCCTGGGGGCGCGAAGACGTAATTAACAATGACCTCATGCCGGTACGCGATCTGACGGAGGCAGTCAAAACCGCAACCTTCGGTCTGCATCATTCTTGGACGATTCGCTCCAACATGGTCAACGAGGCCAAGGTTAACTACGTTCGCGCGCTCGGCAGCCGCATCGGCCCTCTCGCTGGCAAGACCAATGTTGTGCAGCAATTGGGGATAGCCGGGGCGTCAGGCGACCCCGTCGACTTTGGCACTCCGAGCTTCAGCGGTGGCGGTGATAAATTCGAGAGCCTTGGCGAAGATTCCTTCGGCCATCCACTGCGGAAGATTCAAGCGACTTACGAATATGGCGACGATTGGTCGCTCATCAAGGGACGTCACGTTCTCAAAGCGGGTGGGGATTTCCGCCATGAGAATCTCAATTTGCTCTCCCACAACCTCGCCCGTGCCTCCTTCACTAACCCGTCTTTCGCAACCGGCTCTTTGCCCGATCCCATAACTGGCACGATTACCGGAGGCCTTTCTCTCGCGAGCATGCTTCTCGGCATCAGCAACGATTCCGAAGTCGCCACGGGCGACTCTCACGTCCACCTCTTTCGCTGGATACAAGCCTATTATGTTCAAGATGATTTCAAATTTCGGCGGAACCTGACGCTGAACTTTGGCTTGCGTTACGACGTTGCGCCCTATTGGCATGATCTCAAAGATTCCATGGTCAATGTGGATCTCAGCGGTGCAATTCCTGTAGTGGTCCGTCCCGGTTCAGGAGATCCCTATCAGGGCTGGGATCCAAGAGTGCAGCTCGACTCTGACCCAGCATCGCCTACGTATCTTCCGTTTGTAAGGGATAACAGACTCGGGCACAATCTCGTCTTTACTGATAAGTCTAACGTCTCTCCGCGATTCGGTTTCGCCTGGACTCCTGGCTTCGGACACAACAAAACCGTCATCCGTGGCGGTGCCGGAATCTTCTACTCGCCCATGAATGCGGATCCCTGGTTCGATTTTGCTCGAAATGCGCCGCGCTCTGCCAAGCTGATCCGCAAAGGCAGTCAACTTACTATTGTCGACCAGGTGTTCGCGAACACTTCACAGCTTAAGATTCGGCCCTCCATGTTCGTTGTCGAGCCGCACCTCAAGACCCCGCGGGTCCAGCAATGGAGCTTGGGGATCCAACAGGAACTTAGAAGCAATCTCATCTTCGAAATCGCCTATGTGGGTTCAGCTTCTACACACTTACCTCACCTTACGGACCAAAACCAGCAGTTCCCCGCCATGCAAGGCGACAAAGTCTTGCAGCCAGTTACGTATCTGGCGCCAAAGTACAGTTCGCTGGCTTCGTTTTTTAACCTTTTCGAAAGCGCTACTTCGGCCAACTATAATTCCTTGCAGGCGAAGGTGGAGAAGCGCTTCTCTGCAGGCTTTTCCTACCTGAGTTCCTTCACGTGGTCCAAGACTATGGACACGGCCTCTTCCACGCGCGATGGTGGCAATGGTCAGGCGACCCCGCACATTTATGACCTGCGGCTCGATTACGGGCCTTCGGTATTCGACGCGAAATTCAACTGGGTCAACAGCGCTCTCTACGAGCTTCCCTTCGGCAAAGGCCGGCATTGGGGTTCCGCATGGTTTGGTCCCGTCGAGAAAGTTCTTGGCGGGTGGCAGATTGGGGGCATCAGCGCAGTGCGAAGCGGCTTCCCGGCCTCCTGCCTGGATGCCAGCATAGATGACGCCGTCAACATAGTTGCCTTTGAACAAGACAACTGCGACCTCCTGGGAAATCCTAACAACGGTCCTAAGCAAACCATGAATTGGTGGAACCTTTCTGCTTTCGCGATCGCCACGCCCCAGGAAGTCTTCGGCAATGCCGGCCGCAGCGTTTTGCGCGGGCCGAAATACGTTAGCTTTGACTTTTCCGCGATGAAGACCACAGTCTTCACGGAGCGGCTGAAACTTCAGTTCCGCTTCGAGGCCTTCAATTTCCTAAATCATCCCATCTTTTCCATGCCCAACCCGTTTCTCGACTCGTGGCCCACTTTAGCCAGCAACAGATTCCCAACTGGTTCACCATCCTTCGCTGGTTTCAACACCATCAGCAGTACGGCAGCCGGCAACCGCCAGCTCCAGTTCGCGCTGAAGTTAATCTGGTAATTCAATGGCGCTTCCGCAGAGCAAGAGCCCTTGTGCGCCGGAGGCTTATAATTCAAGGCAGGGAGAAAGACCAATGGATAGTTCAGACAGCAAACTCAACCGGAGAGAATTCTTGCAAAAGAGCGCGGCCGTGGCCGCGGGAAGCGCGGCTATGAGCGGCACGGCTCTCTCTTACTCCCGCATTGTCGGGGCGAATGACCGGATCTCACTCGGACACATTGGGATCGGAAACCGCGGTACGGAACTCGATGGCATCGTGGCAACCCTCAAAGACACTAGAAAAGTGGAAGTCTCTGCGGTCTGCGACTTATGGACCCACAACCTGGAGCGAGCGGTGGCCGCCAATCAAAAATACTACGGCAAGGCTCCCCGGGCCCTTAAGCATCCACAGGAATTACTGGCACTCAAGGACGTTGACGCCGTGATGATCTCTACACCCGAACATTCGCATTCGCCGTTACTGAAGTTGACGGCGGAAGCGGGCAAAGACGCCTACTGTGAAAAGCCCATGGGCAACGTTCTCGACGAGGTCAAGGGGGCGCGCGATGCCGTTCTCGCCCGGAATCTCATCGCTCAGGTTGGCACCCAGCACCGTAGCGAACCGTATCAGCTTGCTGTGCGCGACCTGATCCGCACCGGCGTTCTCGGCGATGTCACTAAGTATGAGATTGTCTGGAACTATCATGGGCCTCGCTGGCGCGGGCGTCCCGAAGTAAAGATGATTCGCGAACTGGACACCGACTGGCGCGCCTGGCTGATGACCAAGCCCTACCGGCCGTTCGATCCGCAGCTTCATTTTGAATTTCGCCTCTACAAAGAGTTTTCCAGTGGTATCCCCGACCAGTGGATGAGCCATGGCATCGACCTATGCCACTTTTTCCTGGATGTGGACTATCCGTATTCGGTCGTGGCGAATGGCGGCATTTTTGCTTGGCATGACGGCCGGGAGAATCCTGATACGTTCCAGGCGCTCTTCACTTATGCAAATGGCTTTTTGACGAGCTACTCGACCAGCTTTGGCAACGATGCGCCTAGCTTCACGCGCATCATGGGAAAGAAGGGCACCCTGATCAACACGGGAGGGGAGGGCAGCCCTCGCTGGCAGGTCGTCGAGGAAAAGGGCAATCACGAAGATGACCTGACGGTTGACTCAAAGCGGGCTGTCAAAGACGTTCTACTGCCTGCGGACACGACTCTTCCACCAATGGGAATGGGCGACGAGGAACCCTCGCACATGACCAACTGGCTGGATTGCCTGCGCAGCCGCAAACAGCCCAATGCGACCGTGCATCACGGATTTGCGCACTCTGTGGCCTGTATGATGGCCACGCGCGCATATTGGTCCGGGAAGAGAATCTACTGGGACCCGAAGGGCGAAGCGATCCTCGACGAGGCCCCGAAATAACGATGTAGGGAGCAGCGGCCGATATATAATTCGTCCGGTGAAAATGAGGAAGCCGAATTTCTTTGGGAAAATGCTTTCTGCAAACACTGTTCGCTATGGACAGAGCCTGGCGTTCGCTGTGGCTGTGCTGTCGTTGGAGCACATCGTCCGGGCCACCGAAAGGTGGTTTCGAGTAGACCACCCAGTCCTTTCGGAACAGTGGCCGCAGCCAGGCGGCGAAGATTTTGGGCTGAGCGAGAGGAGTGAAGTTTCCATTCACAAAGGAGATGTTGGTAGGGGCGGTGGGGATCGAAACTGCATCCCTCACTTCTAAGTCTCGTCAGCGGAAGGCGTTACCGACCGCTCCCCATCCCAAGTGTTAGAACTGTTAGAAACGCGAATTGCACCAACATTCCGGTACGCGGCTGGAATTCTTCTTCGGCGAAGAAGCTTCTCATGCTTCGGACGTGCCCGCTCCAGAATTAGCAGGTCGCGTCAGCGCTTTGCTCTTACCTCTTTATGACAGACGTGTAATACCAGGGAAGCCGTCAAACCCTGAATCGAAAGTCATGATTTGCTCGATTCCATGGTGTTCCATGACGGCGATATGCACCGCATCGCGCGCAGATAGCTGCCGATACCCCAAGACAATTTGTTTCGCACGCTCCGCGATGG
>WNGI01008366.1_pt1 | contig 15010 bp, 16 predicted proteins | sample 5400621 | NCBI WGS metagenome assembly WNGI01 (sample SAMN13153374, study PRJNA577476) | soil metagenome | isolation source: 20 cm soil or saprolite under Garry oak tree replicate 1 | place: USA:California | collected 2016-06-15 | reverse complement strand
TCCAAGCTCCGCGAGGCGACGCAAAGCGAAGAGGACCAGGTGAGCCGCATCCCGCCCGTTCCTCTTCCCTCCCTCCCTCCCTCCCTTTCCTTCGCCGGCTGACGGAGTAGTGACACCCGCAGGCCCACCCATGGACCACCACGAGGACAGCGTGGCCCCGGGCCCACGTCCGCCACCTGAGTTCCCCACTGCCAGCACCCCCGAGCCTGGTCAGGCCATGCCCGTTCCGCAGCGCCGCAAACAGCGAGTGAAACCCACCCAGCAGGACCCACCGAGCCAGGAGGGGAGGCCAAAATGGCGCTGGACGAGCACACGCACACAGCAGCCTGCCGCCGCCACTTCCCTCGGACCTCAGCTGAACCAGGACCCAGGCCCGGCCTCTGCCGCCACCGTGACCCACGGGAACGAGCCAATGAGCACGCATGCCCAGGGGCTGTCCATCCCTGCTCCCCTGCTGCTATTGGATCGCGACATTTGTGCCCTTGTCAGATCGCTCCTCAGTGACCCTCTGTGCTCGTACCTCATGCGAGGCATTCTCAATGTGCATGAGGGAGCGCATGAGGCCCTTGATGTTTAGTTCAGCAGGGGCAGGTGGGAGGAGCGGTGCAAAGGGGCTCAGCGAGGGCTCCTTGATGGAGAGCAGGCCCGTCGGGGGCGTCGGGATGTGGCTTGTGGGCCCATGGCACTCGTACAGATGGGGCGAGACGATCACCGAGCTCAGCTCACGCCCACAAGCTCCGAGGCCGTTGGTGACAGAGTTCGGGCCCAGATGTGGCCCGCAAATGCCACGTCCGCAACTACTGCGAGTGGTGGGAAACATACCAGCAGGAGCTTGGCCAGCAGGACTCCACCTGGATGGTGGTCCCTGCCTTCCCTGTCACAGCAGCAAAGGCTGCCCTGTTCTTGGACCATGAGCTCAAGCGGGAGAAGGTGAGCAACATGGTTCTCTGGCAACTTTGCCATCTCACTGACAATCATCTTGATTCCGCTAGCGCAAACCCAATGGCCATGAGACCATCCCTGGCTCCAATGTTGGACGCTCGGTCATACAGCAAGCCATCAACACCCTTGAGGACTGGCGCAAGGGCAACCACCACCTCTACAAGCACATCCCCGAGACCCAGGTCCGCCTGAGGGAAGACAACCGCGTCCGGGCCATTGAGTCCTCCACGAAGCACAATGAGCCAGGGCGGGTCAACTCTGCGCAGGTCCTGAAGGCCTCGGGCTCATCTTACAGTAAGGGACCAATTCCCTTTCTTGTTGCCCTGTTTGCTGATCATTGCCTTTTCCTTAAAACAGATGCCTACACCACAGAGGAGCTTGTCTGCTGCTCATGGTGGTGCTTGACCCAGTCTGCAGGCCCACACCAGCTGTCCGTTGGTATTCGTGACTGTGCCATGCTTCTCCTGGGGGCAACAACTGCATTTCGAGGTGAGGGGCTCCAAATGCTCCAGCTCTCTGACCTCTTCGTGTCTACCGCCTTTCTGGATGCAACACGGACAGGGAAGGAAGTCCAGGTGAGTCACAGTTTTGGTTCATCTCCTTGCCCTCTGCAGTGCTGACTTCAACTCAGGTCCTGTCAGCCCTTGCTGACAATGCAAAGACAAACCAACATGGGAGGGTGGATGAGCATGGGACCCTCTGCTATCGCCATGTGGAGCTCTGCCCTGTGGGTGCCCTTGCCATCCTCTTCTACTTCCAGTTTCACGTCCTCTCCCTTCCTGCCCCTGACTTCTCTGCTGATTTCAACAAGCCTGACTATGGGGAGTTTGGCTACTGCTCCTGGTATGACCGGTACATCTTCTGGAGTGGTGACAACCCCTCAAGGCAGATGACATATGAGAGTGAGGTACCATTACCCTTCTTGCTGTTTCTTTTCTGATCCTCCTTCCTTCCCAGATCATTATGAGTGGATCAAGCTCATCCACCTTGGCAACAACATCAACATCACCAAGGCCACTCACGCATCCCAACACTTTGCTGCCCAGACTGCTCAAGCTCATGGTGCAACTGCCACCGGAACAAAGGCCCTTGGATGCTGGTCGGTGTTACAATTGTTCCTACTCTCTGATGTTTCCTGATGTTTTATCCATCTATGCCCATTCTTTTTCTTTGACCTTCTATGATCTTCCATCGTTATCACATGCTTATCATTTTCACATGTTAATGTTTTCACATGCTTATGATTTCACATGTTATCCATTATCACATGTTAACCATATTCACATGCTTTTCTCTTACCTATTTTGTATGGCTACCTTGTACTATAAAAGCCCCCCTCTGTAATGACTTAATGGTAGTCTAGTTTTCATAGTCAATCTATCTTGTTATCGTCTAAGCTTGCTTGATGAATTACTTGATAACTTCTACCTCTTTGATTGTCATTAAGTGCCGGAACTCACTTGAGGAACCTATGGTACCTTTGTAGCCTTGAGTTACAAAGTTGATGAACAAATGTAACAATAAAACTAGACTCCTCTCCGAGCATGTAGCTTTCATGCCTACGAACCACCCACTCTATCCACCATTGCTCCACAAACCAAAGACCACCCAATGAATAAAGCTTATAGACACACTTTTGACAACACCCTTCAACTTGACAATTGCATTGTCAAGTTTAGTTCAAAACTTAAGCAGTGGTACTATCTCGATTCAGGAACCCACATTGAACACAAACATTTCTGGGCTAAACAACAACCTTCACAACTGCCTAATCATTTGTTTGCGTTTGAAGGATCGTTTTACTTCAATAAACAGAAATTAAACTTTTGACCATACTGAACAATGTTGGTATACCTTAGAAGTTGGAGATCTACCATCACTTTGGGTTGGAGACCAATTCTTTGATGGAGAATTTACACCAGGAGGAGTTGAACAGTTAACAGAAACCGCACTACATTGTTGGAAAAAGGAACACAAACTGCAAGCAATAGTTGTAGAAGTCCCTTCAACTGTTGAAGCATCACCACAAGTGTCCTATAGAGAAAGTTGTGAACCATCAGTAGGAGAGTCATCTGAAGAAGGAGGAGAAGAAGACCCCTTCAATGACGAACAAGAAAAAGAGTCTCAACTCAAATACATTGAAGACATACACATTCCCACAAGGAAACAAGAAGCTGAAGATGAACATTCAGCCCGAATTGTTTTGACCCTATCCCTAGGTACAGAACAACCTAAACTTGAATCTATTGCAACACCTTTCAATACTGCTTGCCATCCCACCGGTCACTTTCACCACTCCGTTTATTCAACCTAAACTCCCACTTACCTTCACATTACCAAAGAAGAAACCAGAACTGAAAATGTCATCATCATCTTCCACCCCTAAAGTTGAGAAAATGAAGTTTAAATCACTGCCTACATTTGAAGGCAAACGAAAAGATCTCAACAACTTCTTGGCGAAATGTAACCTCTATTTCAAATACCAAGAATCCGCCACACTGAAAGAAAAGATCCTTTTCATCATGTATTTACTCGACGGACCAGTCGCTGAATGGAGGAATACCAAAGTAAATGAATATGACTCCACACCTACTAAATGGAATGACTATGATGCATTTACTGAAGACCTGAAAGACACATGGGGAGAAATAGATGAATCCAGAATGGCCTTACATTGGTTATTCCACTATAAGAAACTCAAGAATACACCGATTAACAGATACGTCACATGGGTTGATCAGGACATCATTCTATCAAAAATCCAGGATGATGGTATGAAAATGCAAATGCTATTACTAGGATTACCACAAGGCATGAAGGAAAGGTTAAGATATGGAGGAACTCTGAAAACCTATGCTGAATTGCGTAACTTATGAGTCCTTGATTTAGAAGTTGCAAATGTGGTGTTCGACCATACATAAACTCACCAGTGACCCTGATGCGATGCAAGTGGATTGAGTTCAGATCCGCCAGACATCTGCTGACTGGATCATGAGTGCTAAGTGTTATGGATGCAGACAAACAGGACACCTCATATCAGAATGTCCTAACCTGAAGAAGAAAAGACAAAATCTTGGGTCAACAAAAGACAAATATAAAGGGAAATTGCGAAAAAAGTTCAATTCACGAAACAAAGGGAAAGGAAAAGGAAAATCATGCTGAATTAGATCTTTAAATGCAGATGAAGAAGAAGAAGAATCCAAAAATGATACCTCAGAAAATGAAGAGAACGATACTGACGAAGAAGAAGAGGATGAACGAGTTCATATCATCCAACAATTAGTTAAAGAATTACCTCGTTGTGCCTGCAGACAACTGAAGAAAAAGGGTTTTTAAATGGAGATGGTGCTGAATCAGTGTCCACTATCTCTGATACAGAATCGAACAATGAAGAATGACTATGTATAAATGGTGTAACAGTATCATCTATGTCCAAAAATAAAATCACCATTCCAATCTCACAATGTTTGAATCTGAAAACCGACCGCTGAAACCAAGGCCCTTATCGACTCAGGCATGGAAGGAAAATTTGTCAATGGATCTATTGTTCAATGGAAGAAAGTCATCTGCTTAAAGAAACCTATTACAGTGCAAAACATTGATGGAACAAATAACAAAATGGGAAAGATACGTTACAAAACGAAGATATGCTACAATATTAAACAGAACCAGTTTGAGGATTGGTTCTATGTGATGAAATTAGGCAATCAGAAAATTATACTTGGATTACCATGGCTCAAACAGGTGAACCCTAATATAGATTGGTCGACTGGGACAGTTAGTTTCCCTGAAAGAAGATTGACAAATGATGAAATGGAAGAAGAAGAAGAAATTTTGGAAGATGACGAAACAGACATGTACCTACGCACTATCCTCAAAGAAGAACTAGATGCAGACATCAACAAAGATTTAGAGACTGATCACCTTTGGATCCAAGCAAAAACGTCGGGATCACAAGCACTCGCACATGAACATGAAGACAAAATCAAGAAGGTCAAATTACCACCAGAGTATGACAAATGGAGAAAAGTTTTTGATAAACAGACATCAGAATGATTTCCAATCTCATGTCCTTGGGATCATGCTATCAAACTAAAAGATGGATTTATACCTAAAAGATCTAAGATCTATCCATTATCGACTGATGAAGATGAACTCATGAACAAATGGGTCAACGAACAACTAAAGAAAGGCTATATTCATGAATCCACATCTCAACAAGCATTGCCCTTTTTCTATGTTGCAAAGAAAGAAAAAGGAGAGCTTAGACCTCATCAAGATTACTGATATATCAATAGTTGGATGAAATGAAACACCTATCCCCTTCCTTTAGTATCGGACCTATTATTGAAACTATGAAAGGCAAAATACTTTTCAAAATTAGACCTTTGATGGGGTTATAACAACATGCAAATAAAAGCAGGAGACAAATGGAAGGCCGCCTTTATCATGAATCGAGGCCTATATGAACCGACTGTCATGCTTTTTGGATTATGCAATTCACTGTCTACCTTTCAAATGATGATGAATGAATACTTCCATGATATGATAACCGAAGGATGGTTAGTCATATATATCAATGACATGTTAATCTATGGAGCCAACGAGGAAGAAACGAGAGAGCGTACAAAGCGTGTCTTGCAACGCTTGCAAGAAAATGATCTATTCCTGAAGCTAGAGAAATGCAAATTTGTTGAGAAAGAAGTCGAATTCCTTGGAATGATAGTCAAGGAAGGAAAGATCATGATGGATCCCGTAAAACTCGCTGGAATCAGTAAATGGCCTGAACCAAAAACTGTCAAACAAGTTCGGTCATTTTTAGGATTTGCAAACTTTTACAGGAAATTTATAGGAAATTACACTGAAATTGTTGCTGCTCTCACAGAGTTAACAAAGAAGACTGTTCCATTCTGATGGGATGCCAAGTGTCAGAAAGCTTTTGACACGTTCAAAGAAAAATTTTTAGAAGAACCAGTTCTAATCATGCCAGATCCAGTCAAGCCATTTATGCTTGAGACCGATGCATCAAATTGGGCAGTAGGTACTGTCCTGAAACAGAGAGGATCTGATGGAGAAATGCACCCATGCGGTTATATCTGTTACAATCACGGTACGGACTCCCGCATTATGATTACCTGAAACGTCGGACAGGTTATTTTTCTTTATGCCTACCATCTTCGTCATTCCCTTATGCTCGATTCGTACGGACAAGCACACTTCCTTATCGATACCCTTCCCCTCTACCCAATGCTCCATCTGGTATGCCCTATGCCCTTACCCTTCGCCCAGTACTCCATTCGTGTTACCCTATGCCATATGCCCTTTGCCCTGTACAGTATATAGTTGATGTACTTAGACGTCGAACCTTAAGTTCGACTTAGTGTTCAATTGACTAAGTGTTTTTCCCGATAACCATCCAACTCGAGTCTACCTCGTCCACACTCGATCTCAATCAATAAGTTAATGCCTTAACTTATTGTCGCCTTAACTTGTATCTCAGTACTGCTTGACTTAAGCTTGGTGATTGATGCAGAGGTTACTGTTGTAACTTAAGCTGAGGTTAACAAGTCCGTAACAATATCAGTCATTGATTAAGTGTTACAACCGAGTATACGCCCCTATCTTTTTGGCTATACCCGAACTCTCTTGAACTCTCCTTACCTCTCTTTGCCTCTCTTTGTCCTTGTTATTATGCACTATGGAACTTCGTTGAACCTTCGTTTTTTATCACATGTTTATCTATTTCACATGCAACTTACCTTTTATCACATGTTATCCGATTTCACATGTCTATTACTACCTATTATGTACGATGTACTTGATTTCACATGTCTATTACTACCTATTATGTATGATGTACTTGTAGTATAAAAGACTGCCAATAAACCACTAGACGGCAGTCTAGTTTTAACAGTCAATCTGTTTGATTTTCGTCTAAGCTTGCTTGACAACTTATCCGAAAATCCCTTCTACCACTTCGTCTGTGATTAAGTGCTGGAACTCCCTTGAGGAACCCACGGTGCCTTGTGACCTTGAGTTACAAGTTCACGAACGAACGTAACATTAAGTGACATGGAACAAAGATATCAAGTATATGATGATGGGCTAGCGGAGCGGCGGGGCGGAGAAATGTGGTGGAACGAACGCTTACCGAAGCTACCGAAGCAATATGGCGGATAATGAAGCGAAACGAAGCGGAATGAGGCAGGAACGAGCTCTAGAAAGAGCGATTGATTGGTCTTGGGTATTGGGAATGACGGTGGAGCTGCGAGTCATGCGGATCAAGAGGACTTACTCAGCCGAGTGCGGGAGGATCACTAATCAGTGGGATCGACAATCACGCGCATCATGGACCTACAGAAGCTGCGGACTGTCGCCCAACACCCCCATTCTTACTCGCCGTGTCAAGATGGAGTCCACTACATCCCCGGATAGCGATGTATTTCACGAGAACAGCGGCGACCCTCGTCCGCTTATTGATTGACTCTCGACACCTCCACTCGAACATCCTAGCGTCCAGAGCGAGAGGCACCTGTTCGTTCGTTTATTGGAGCCAACCTGGAAGTACAATCTAGCCCCGTCATACAGCAGGCAAGGCAGCGATTGGTACAACTCTTTAGGGACGCTTTTCAGCCCCTCGGAGATCGATAGAATCCTGGGTCCACGACGTGCAGCGAGCGAGTTTCACACGACGGTCTATGCGCGTACAGGCACCGAGGTATCCCTCTGTCCTCTAGGAGATGTAGATCAAGTAATGGCAGGGCCGGAGACTCATAATTTCAACCTCAATCTCGTCAATCATGTCAAATATCCGAGATTTGAAGATCTACTCCCTAATATCTCTCTCGGACGCGGCCAGCTCGTTCACAAAGTCGTTCACAACATAAACCCTTTAGGACGAAGCCAAGAAATCGATCACGACGGACTGTTCATCATTCTCGATCGTTGCGATCCCCACTTCATTTTATTGAACAGACAAGGAAAGCTGTATTCCAAACTCATTCCTGGCCATTGCCTCTATCCCTGCTTTAGCTCCTGGCACATAACCGACGTCCCCGACGCGCTACTTGAACATTCAGACATAGAAAGACTCAGGAACGAGTTCCACCACGGTCAAAAGAAGATTCGTTAGGATTCGTCGGAGCACTTTTCAATCGTCGTCTCGATAACGCTGCAACGCCCGAGCTTCGCCAAGCATTTGCTATCGTCTTAGACACCTATCGGACATGTTTCCACCCTTCCGGTGTTGTAGGCCTTCGTCGTCATTCAAAACATATATATATTTGTTTGTTTCGTTCTTTTTCATTCTTTTTATCTTTACATATTCAAAGACTCACTTTAAAAATAGAAAATAGTCATGTGCTGGCGTCATCAGTGCTTACTATTACCTTACAATCCATCTACCTTTACATTTAGCCTTTACTAAATTTAGATATCATATATAGCTGGTCCCAAAGGCAAATAAAACAGATTCCTCCTTTCCCTCTCTTGGAGAAGCACCCAGAGCGACTGAGCTGCGATATTCAGAGTCTAGATAGCGTCTCCTGCATCCTGCGTTCTGCGTTTGCGTTTCCCTGTGGTCCTGCGGCGTTATCTGCGAATTTACTGCGTTATCGAACCCAGCGAGCTTCGTTTTAGTGCGATTTCTCATTCTTATCGAGTTTCCCTCCTTGCCACACTCATCCTCAACTGCTATTTCGTTCTATTTCTACTACACGAGGTACTCGAGAGTCTCCTGGACTCGCAACAATCAAGACGAACTTCGGCCGTCGCTCAATCCAACGCGTTCCTGTCTCTTGACCTTCGGTCACCTTCACTAAGAGGGTGCCCTTGCACTACAAGCTTTTAGGGTTGTGTTTGTGGTTGAGTGCGCCCGCTGCGTATCAATGATCACGAGTTGTTAGCAATCAAGAGAGCATTTGAAACATGGAGACATCTTTTAAAAGGATCACCACACACAATTATGATCCACTGTGATCATAAGAACTTATCATATTACAAACATCTGCAGAAAATGACTGCTAGACAATCATGCTGGTGGCAAGAAATCTCAGAATATGATATCAAATTAGAACATGTCCCTGGATCAAAGCTTATCCAAGCTGATGCCCTATCACGATGCCCAGATCATGTTAATGAAGAAGAAGCCAAAGCAAAAATAGTCAAACAAACCATGATAATGGAAGACATGGTTATCGCCGCAATTAATACTTCCTGGGCTGATAAAATCACTGAGTTATTACCTACTGACAAATTTGCCAAGATCATATTTGATGGTCTGAAACATGGATCATTACCACTTCAATCAAAATTTAGCGCATGGAAAATTGACAACAATATCATTTGCTATCATGGATGCATTTATGTCCCTCAAAATGAAGAATTACGACATGAAATAATCAAATCACATCATGACCCCATCATAATGGGTCATCCTGGACACCTTAAAACCTTGGAGTTAGTTTAATGGGTCATCCTGGACACCTTAAAACCTTGGAGTTAGTTCACCAAGACTATTATTGGCCTGGAATGACAACGACCATATCCAAATGGGTCAAAGGCTGTGCCTTATGTCAACAAATGAAAGTCAATATGCATCCAACCACACCTGGAATAATGCCTATAAAATCCCACACCACATGCCCATTTGAACAAGTATCAATGGACTTTATCACAGATTTACTACCACCAGTTGATGGCTTTGATTCTGTTTTGACTGTGGTCGATCAAGGCTTAACAAAAGGTGTAATATTCATACCATGCAAGAAATCTTTTACTGCCATGGATACCGCCAATTCATACATTAATGACATATATCAACATTATGGGTTACCTACAACCCTCATTTCCGATGGAGGATTGCAATTCGCTTCAAAAGTTTTTGAAGAAATCTGCAAGATCTTCAGCATTGATCACCGAAAATCTACCATGTTTCATCCGCAAACAGACAGAGAATCAGAATGCCTCAATCAAGAACTGGAAACCTATCTCCGGTTATACAGCGTTGATCACCCAATGCAATGGAAAGATCATTTACCATTTGCAGAATTTGTGCATAACATTTGAATACATCAATCTACCAAGATGTCGCCATTCGAAATCATGTTTGGAACACAGCCTGTAGAAATTCCCACAGCATTTCCACACATCAATGTTCCTGCCGCAGAGGAACACATCAGTTATATCATGAGAATCAGAGAAGAAGCTCTCACCGCTCATCAGCTGGCTCAAGAACAAATGATTGAACAAGTAAAAGGAAAGATTCTTTCGTTCAAAGAAGGAGACCTTGTCTGGTTAGATTCTAGGAACCTGAAAACTATTGGACAGATAAGAAAGTTCTCGCCAAGACGAGAAGGACTGTTCAAGATTACAAAAATACTTGGACCTGTCAACGTGAAACTAGATCTTCCACCACGATGGAAAATCTACCCCGTATTTCATGTTTCACTTATCACCCCTTATTGTGAAAATGAAATACACAGACTGAACTTCACTAAACCACCACTGGATCTTATAGATAATGAAGAAGAATTTGAAATAGAAACCATTGTGTCACACCAAAGAAAAGGTAACCAATGGCAATTCTTGATCAAATGGAAAGGCTATCCCACATCTGACAATTCATGGGAATATGAAAATAATCTAGAACATTCTGAGGAAACCCTAAACACATATAAGGACCAGCACAGAGTAGTTCCAATAATAAACCATACTCAAAACAAACAACAAAATGGAAAATGCACCCAATAATGCACCTCTTCCTGCTGTTCCCATGCCTAATGCTGAGGCATTCAACGTAGCCACTTTTGACGGATGCCATTGATTCCAGGAGATTCATGAACTCCTGACCAGTTTTGTCTCATATCAAACCCATATACGAGCTCATGCCATGATGTCCCTTCCCCCGACAATCCCTTGCCTGAACGAAGACCAACATCAGGCAATCATTGAACTCCTCAAGGAGGAGAATCAAGATCTCAACATGCTCCAAGATCTACTTGAACTCATCGGAAGGAATAATGTGAGGATGATTAAAAAATACATATGACAGCAGGACAGCAGCATGGGAGGAACCACAGCAGGCAGCGTTTGGAGATAATGCTAATAATGGATGGGGACAACAGAACTAGATACCTTCCCCCTCCCCATATGTACTATCATCAACAATTGCATTGCGTTTCATCAATCAAGATGAAACAATTACATTATTTTATAAGCTCCTCACTTGAATGAAATCGACATCAATCAACATGTCCACTCCAACAGCCCCTACTATTACCCTCACCAATGACACTGACAAGACCACTGTCATTGAAGAACCCCAAGAGGAATCCCCCTCTCCGTTACCCATTTCACCACCACAGAGTATGTCTTTACCACATGATGATGTTACTATGTTGCCACATCATTCACCAATCGTCTCGTCTGATGACAAAATTGATAATGAATCATCCACCGCATTTTCACTATCACATACACTGTCACCAGATTCCACGATCACAACGCTTATGCAATTTCTTACAGATACAGCTGATCGTCTCGCTGAACCATTTCACGTCGTAACCGACTCAATGAGAAATGTTATCATCCTTAGAGACAGAATGATTCACAGGTTGTCCACCACTAATGAACTGCTCACTGAGGAACAATGTGAATCACTTATCACATCACTACAAGAGTTCGCTGTAGAAGCAACAAACCTTGGACTTCCCCTTATCCCTCAAGAAATCATCGAAGGATTCCTCGAAAGAACTCACCCTCGTGAAGTTTTAACCAAAGTTACTGTGCTCAACATGCTTATCACTGCCGTAGCCAGAGTCACTTCAGTTCCTGTCGCTACACAAACTAATGAAGAAGAAATCATCATTCACCCAGTCGGCGCACCACTGACATTTACAATTCAGGCAAGCACTGATGTTCTCAACACTCCTGATTCTACTGATTCAGATTCCACCGACACCACTGGATTACCACCGAATCCCTTCCCTCAGGAATTTAACCTGCAGAACGACGAAAACTTCAATGTTCAACCCCCAATCATCCCATCTATCAACAGGATACTGGAACACTATAGTATCCCAACTTGGGAAGACACTACTACACAACGAGCCTACTATCACATCTGGATCTTATTGACATCCTGGACATTTGTCGACAATTACCTCCATCTCATCAATCGACATGTTCAAGTAGACCTTATCATTGCTGTTAACAATTTCATTAACATTACCTGATGATACCGAACACCACATGAAGACTGCTGGGTCACCCTTACTATCTGGGACAACCTCTGATGGATCTACACCCTTCGAGGAGATGTCTATACAGAAGAAGCAACACACTTAACCTTTGCCGGTCATCGCATTCATTTTATAGAACCACAATGACAACTCACTTTAGAAGCTGGAGTTGCATGGATGCAAGCAAGCCCTCCTATACTCAATGGACCAATACCTCACTCCATTGAGCTGATTCAAAATCTTGCATGACAAGCCAACCCCACTCAGACGTGCACTGGTTGGAATATGATAGCATTATGACAACTTCAAACTGAAGTTAACACCCTAGTTTATAGAAATGATGACTTTTGCCAACCAAACATCAACAACGAATATCAAGATGCAGCTGTAGTAACTCTACAAGCAGGATATTCTATTGAAGGACGAAATATTCCTAACCAACCAGGATCTCAACCCGCCATTATGCACTTTTCATCAACCTTAGGTCACCCCAGACAAACCATTGCTTGGAACCCCATTGAACAACGTTACCTTTCTTGGAGAAGAAACCGCTGGAAGTATAGGTTGTTACCTATGCAGAGGAACTCATTTCACTTCTGAACATCAGAATCGTCGACAACTTCGTCAACAAGAAGAAACTCCACCACCTACTTATCCAGTTGCTATCGCCACGACGCCAACACTACCGTTACACCTTACGAGTTAATACCTGAATGACCCACTCTACCTAGAAGACCCATTCCACCCATGAACACTATCGCGTCACTAGACATACCTTTTAGTGAACCAATCACTGAAGCCCATCCATCTTCTAGTAGACCTCCATCTACTCCAGTTACTTGAAGAAATAACTGATCTCGTGGATCACCAAATTCACCAACTAGAGGAAGATCTCTACAACAATACCGTTGACAACAATGACACACCTCAAACAAAGATAATTTTATGTTCAACAGTGACGCTGAACATAACTGAGACACTTAAGATGAGTAATCATTTATTCATTTTTGGTGTAAATGGACTTCATATGTAGGAGAGAGGCTATGTTACAATCATTCCTCCTCTCTGACATTTCCCAATGTTTTATCCATCTATGCCCATTCTTTTTCTTTAACCTTCTATGATCTTCCATTGTTATCACACGCTTATTGTTTTTGTTACAATCACAGTACAGACTCCCGCATTATGATTACCTGAAACATCGGACAGGTCATTTCTTTTGTGTCTACCATATTCGTTACTCCCCTTATGCTTGATTCATATTGACAAGTACACTTCCTTATCAATACCATCCCTTTGTCCACAGCCTTTGTTCCATATATGATGCCATCCTTGTTCCCATTCTAGCTACGCCTTTGTTCACTAATTCATACGTTCCTTTGTACTTACAAGTATATAAACTCATGTACTTAGTTGTTGAACCTTAAGTTTGACTTAGCTGTCATAAACTGTTGTCTTAGCAATTACCTTGTCCTTCTCATCGTCCACAATCGCCCTCACTAATTAGTTAGCGTCCTAACTAATTATCTTAACTTGTATTTCAGTACCGCTTGACTTGACTTGTGAATTGACGTGGAGGTTACTGCAGTAACTTAAGCTGAGGTTAACAAGTTCATAACAGTTTTCACATGTTATCCATTATCACATGTTAACCGTATTCACATGCTTTTCTCTTACCTATTTTGTATGGCTACCTTGTACTATACATAAAAGCCCCCTCTGTAACGACTTAATGGTAGTCTAGTTTTCATAGTCAATCTATCTCATTATTGTCTAAGCTTGCTTGATGAATTACTCGATAACTTCTACCTCTTTGATTGTCATTAAGTGCCAGAACTCCCTTGAGGAACCTACAGTACCCTTGTAGCCTTGAGTTACAAAGTTGACAAATGAATGTAACAGTTGGAGACCGATGCCATGACCAACTGCTATGACTGTTGCATCCCAATTGATGCCCTCCTTGGCACCTCCATGTTCAATGCAAGAAAGCCTGAGGAGCATTTCCTCCCTCATGATATACTTGGTATGTTGACATGGTTTCCCAAATGTGTTCTGGCTACTGATCCTCCCCTAGAGCCTCCAGGTGAGCTCCTGGCTCAAGTCTTCCCCTGGGTGGAGGCTGAGCAGGTGGCACTTGAGGAGTGTGAGCACAAATTTGGCCATCCTGCTCATGACATTGCACTCTGCCAGTTTCTCAGCCTCCTCATCTGGCTCTGGCAAGTCCTCTTGCAGGACACTGTTGTCCTTTTCATGCAAAACCCCACCTGCCCACTCTTCCAGTCACCTCTCTTCCACAACCCCTCATTTCAGCAGTTCGCTGCTGCCTCAAAGTCAGCACTGGCCCAAGCTGAGGAAGACATGCACCTGAACATCCAGAACCTGCCTTCCCAGTTCGCCGCCTCCATTCAAGGCTTCATGGCCTCCATCCACCTCAGCCAGGATGTTGTAAGGGAGGAGTTCAAGCAGGGCTTGGCCAGCATGCAGGACTCAGCAGATGACTTGCTTGGAGGGTGCAGTTGGCATGCTTTTAACAGCAAGAGGGCATCCACATCACTCGACAGGGTGAGTCTCCTCTTTCTTTTAAGACCTGTCAATCTGACAAACATGCAGCTTTCTAGCTGCTGCTCCTGCTCCCCCTCTTCCGCCACCACCGCCACCACCACTACCCACTGGCCCTTTGCTGCCTCCACTGCCACCACCACTGCCATCCTCAATCTGGCCTTGCTCCCACCCCTCCTCCTCCTGAGCTGCTGATGCCAACACTCATCCTTTCTGCTGCCAATCCTGACACTGTCATGCAAGCCCAATGCTGGAAGGACCTCACATCC
>WNGI01005276.1_pt1 | contig 15010 bp, 14 predicted proteins | sample 5400621 | NCBI WGS metagenome assembly WNGI01 (sample SAMN13153374, study PRJNA577476) | soil metagenome | isolation source: 20 cm soil or saprolite under Garry oak tree replicate 1 | place: USA:California | collected 2016-06-15 | reverse complement strand
GATCTCGACTGCCGCCATGAGCTCGCTCGCACTCGCCACGATCACGCTGGCGTGGCTGCGGCACTGGGTCTAGCCGGAAGGCAGATCGCGTACGCCGCGTGAGGTACGCGGAAGAGTCGACATCGGGACGACGACAAGCCGATGCGGCCCCGCAACGATCCGGGTGATGAAGTTCCTCTTGCCGCTCGTGGTGGTTCTCGCTGTGTTCGCCGTCTTCAGTGGGAAAGGGCCAGGCTCCCTCGCCGATGTGGTCAAGAAGGACTTCGCAAAGGTCCGCTCCGCAGCGCGCAGCGTCCAAGGGGACATCAAGACCATTCGCTCGAGAGGACGTGCTCTCCAGAAGCAGAAGGGAAAGATCAGCTGGAAGCCAGCTCCGACCGCACCCGCCAAGAAGCCGTCTCGGGCGGCAAGCACGAAAGAGGCCGTTCCGGCCGCGAAGCAGCCGACCGCCCCGAAACCGGCGGCCATGAACGAAGCCAGGTTCTGGCAGCTCATGAGCGAGACGCGCGCTGCCGCCGGGAACGACACCGGCCGCCAGTCGGACTTGCTCAAGCAGCGGCTAGCCAAACTGCCTCCCCAGGGGATCGTCGAGTTCGATCGGATCCGTCATCGTCTCGACAAGGTCGCGTACACCTGGAACCTGTGGGCCGCGGCCTACGTGATCGAGGACGGCTGCTCGGACGACTGCTTCCGCGATTTCCGCGGCTATCTGATCTCTCTCGGCCGGGGTCCCTACGAAGCGGCTCTCCGCAATCCCGACTCGCTCGCCTCGGTGGCTCAGGACGCTGAGAACGGCGACTGGGAAAACGCGGACGACGTCGCTCCCGACGCATACTCGAGCGCGACGGGGCTCGACTATCCCCTGGACACCTCGGACCTCTCCGGCGAACCGCGCGGAAAGCCCTTCGACGAGAACAACCTTTCCGCCCTTGCCGGCCGCTTTCCGCGTCTCTTCGCACGCTTTCGCTGACGAGAACGCCTACCGTGCGAGCGTGGCGAAGACGATGTAGTTGTCGCGATGGTGACCGGTCGCCCAGTTCAGCTTGCCCGCGCACGTGACCAGGCGCAGGGCCGGAGGGCCCGTGTGAACGTAGACGCGCGTCGTCGGAAAACGACTCTTCGGGACCCGGATCATCGATCTGGCGATGAATCGAACCGTGCGGCCGTCTTGCACCTTGATCTTGATCACGGCGCCGACGGGCAGCTCGTGCAGGCGATAGAAGACGCCGGGGCCTAGCCGTGAATCGAGGTGCCCGACGATCACCGCGGCGCCTCGCTCCCCAGGCTCAGGGCCGGGCTGGAACCAGCCTGCCTCGGCGAAGTTCTTGGGTACCTGAATCGTCCGATCCGGGTTGAGACCGAGGCGGACGATCGGTGCGTCGACACCGATTGCCGGAATCGAGATGCGAACCGGAATCGGCATCTCTCTTCGAGCCGGCGTCCTCGCGGCGACGAGTGACCTCCGGGCCGTCCTCCCCACGGCGGACGCCTTCACTGCCGTCGAGACGCGCTCGGCCCGGGACTCCGAAAGCCGCGCCCCAACTGCGGCGCCGACGATCAGCGCCACGGAAATCGTCGCGATCAGCAGTCGGCGCCGGCGCCAAGGCTTCGGTTTCAGTTCGCCGCTCCCCAAACGGCCAGCGATCGTATAGATCGCGAATCAGGTTCCTGTAAAGGAAGCCCCGTGCAACATGCGGCCTTGCGAGCTGATAGGGAGGCGCTATCGAGCGACGAAGAGTTCGTATCGCACGCCCCCGATGTGCCGCGTACCGTCGCTGCTAATGGTGGAGGACGGACTGACGTGAGCGGCTTGGCCGCCGCAAGCGAGGCTTATCAAGCCCAGCTCGAGCACCACCGCCTGGCGGTGATGGAGCTCGAGCTCGAGCCGGACCGGCAGGACTTCGTCGCCGAATTGGCAAAAGACGTCGAGCGGGCACGCAAAACGCTCGAGGTCGCCTGGCTGAACACCATCACGTTCGGTTCGGCGACGTGAAGCCCGTCGACTAGCGCCTTACGAGCTCACCGACGTGCGTCCGGACGACTCTCTGAACGGGGCCGTCGGCTCGATCCCTGGGTCGCCGTCGGTGCTCAAATCGAGCTCCAGAGGAAGCTCGACGATGACGTGAGTCCCTTGGCCCCGCGGGCTGATGATCTCGATCGATCCGCCGAGGGCCTCCACCCGGTCGCGGAGGCCGAGCAGACCCGATCCTGCGGCAGGCTCTGCGCCGCCGACGCCGTCGTCACGAATTGAGAGCCGCAGGCTGGCGTTCTGCGCAGCAGCCTCGATGTCCACTCCGGAGGCCTTCGCGTGCTTCGTTGCGTTCGTAAGCGCTTCCGAGATGACGTAATAGGCAGCAACCTCGATCGGCTCCGGCAGCCGCTCGTCGACAACGCGGCCGAGCTCGACGGGTAGCGCGGAACGGCGGGCGAGCGTCCGCAAGGCCGGTCCGAGCCCTCCCTCGGAGAGGATCGCCGGGTGAATGCCGCGTGCGATCTCCCGCAGCTCCTCGATGACCCGGTCGACATCGCTCGCGATCTGCCCGATCGTGCGGCACGTCTCGCCAAGCTCCGGTGGCATGGTCGACTCGGCTCGCCGTAGGTGCATGGCGAGCGTCACAAGCCGTTGCTGCGTCCCGTCGTGGAGGTCACGCTCGATCCGACGGCGCGTCTCGTCCGCGGCGGTGACGATCCGCACCCGCGAGGCCGCGAGCTCCGACCGGCCCTCGGCGTTCGCAATCGCGGTTGCGGCGAGCCCGGCGAACTGCTCCAGGCGCTGCTCGGTGTCTTCCGGGAAATGTTCCCGCACTGTCCCGGCGATGATCACTCCCCAAAGCTCCCCCTCGACGAAAATCGGCGCTCCGACCGAGGAGCGAATACCCACGTCGCGGATGATTGCCGGGATCGACCCCGTCGCCTGGACGTAGTCCTCCTTGCGAGCGGGGCGGCCCGTCGCGAGCGTGGTGGTCAGCACCCACCCGGGCTGAGGCGTTAAGCGCGTGCCCGCCCCGAGCTGATCGGCGATGACGCCGGCGCTGGCGACGATGGTCACTGTCCCGTCGGCCTCGAGCCGCTGGATCGCCGTGGTCTCCGAGTCGAGGAGGCGATCCACTTCGTCGCAAAGGGTGGAGAAGACTTCCGCCGGCGACACACCTTCCGCCACGAGGGTCGCCACCCGGCGCAGAGCCGCCTGGTCGTCTGCGAGCCGGGCGATCTCGGACCGACTCTCTGTGTTCGCAATCGCGGTTGCAGCGAGCTCGGTGAACTCCTTCAGGCGCTCCTCGGTGTCGTCCGCGAAATGCTCGCGCACCGTCCCGATGATGAACACACCCCACAGTGCCCCTTCGACAGTGATCGGGACCCCGACCGTGGATCGGATACCCAAGGCACGGGCGACTCGCACCCGAAGAATCGTCGTAGTCTTCCTTACGCGCCGGGCGGCCCGTTTCGATGATCGGGAGCACGACCATGCCGGGCGCCGGCTTCGTCCGCGTGCCCACCTCGAGCTCCTCGGTGATCTCACCACCGCTGGCGACAACGCTCGTCATCCCGTCGGCCTCGAGCCGGACGATCGTCGAGGTTTGGGCATCGAGGAGCTGATTCACCTGCTCGCAGAGAGCCGAAAAAACCTCCGCCGGCGATACGCCTTGCGCCACCAGCGTCGCCACGCGACGCAACGCTGCTTGCTCATCCGCGAGCCGTTCCACCTCGGCACGCGCTGCTGCGTTCGAGATCGCCGTCGCCATCAGCTCGGTGAACTGCTCGAGACGACTCTCCGCGTCGGGAGGAACCTCTTCGTCGGTCTCCGAACCGGTGACGATGGCACCCCACGTTCGAGCTTCCACCAGGACAGGGACCGCCAGCGCATTCCGCGCGCCGGCCCCCTTGGCGAGTTCGGACACGGGCCCTGAGGCGGTCCGGTAGTCGGCGACTCTCGCCGGCTTTCCCGTGTTGAACACGCGCGTGATCGTGTTGTCTCCACCGAGTGGCACGCGTAATCCGACCGGAAACCCCTGGACTCGTCCGCCCGAAGCACCGACGACGACCGCAGTGTCGCCCTCGTACCGAAGGATGCGGAGCTCTCGACCCTCGAGCAGGTGCCCGACCTCCTCGGCGATCGCGGCAAAGACCTCCGCGGGGGCTGCCTCTCGCGCGACGAGCTCGGCCACCCGCCGCAACGCCGTCTGCTCTTCGGCCAGCCGTGCGAGCCCGGCGCGGCTCTCTGCGTTCGCGATTGCGGTCGCGACGAGCTCGGTGAACGAGGCGAGGCGCGTCTCGGTGTCCGGCGGCAGCGGCTCCTCCGCGGTGGAGGCGGCGGTCATGACGCCCCAGAGCCGTCCCTCGACGGTGATCGGCGTTCCGACGGCCGATCGGTAGCCCGCCTCGCGGGCCGCGACACCGACCGGGCCGGAGGCGTCGGCAAAGCTGTCGAGTCGGGCCGAACCGCCGGTCTCTAGCACCATTGTGGTGACGTTCTTTCCTTCAGCCGTCCACCGGTTTCCAACCGGAAACGCCGTCATCCCTGTGTTCCAAGCGGAGACCGTGGTGAACATTCCGTCAGGGTCGTAGCGCCCCATGGCCGCGCTGCTGACCGGCAGCAGCTGCCCGACCTCCTGTGCAACAGCGGCGAACACCTCCTCTGGCGGCACTCCGCTGGCCACCAGCGTCGCGACCCGCCGCAACGCCGCTTGCTCCTCGGCCAGCGCCCGGTTGCGTTCCTTCGCTTCGCGCAGATCGGTCTCGACCTGCCGTCGCTCCGTCACGTCGCGCGCCACCGCGTAAATCAGCTGTTCCTCGACGACGGGGGTCGCCGTCCACTCGATCCATCTATACGAGCCGTCCTTGCAGACGTAGCGATTGTCGAACGAGGTCGCGGTCTGCCCTTCCGCGATTCGCCCCGCCTCCGCCGTTGTCCGCTCGCGGTCGTCGGGGTGAACGAACTCGATGTAGGGCCGCGCCAACGCCTCTTGCTCCGTGTAACCGAGCAGTGCCTCGAAGGCCGGATTGACGCGCTTGAAGTAACCGTCGAAGCCGGCGACGACAATCAGGTCGGGCGAGATGGCGAAGAGGCGGTCGAGCTCGGCCTTTGCTTTCGCCCGCCGGCCCGAGATCACCGCGAGCGCCCCGGCCAGCGCGGCGAGCACGAGACCGCCGGCGAGGATGATCCACGGGAGGATTGCGGCGTTGCCGCGCACTTTGTCGACCGGCACGCGCAGGTCGAACCGCTGGCCGAGGGCGGTGAACGCGCTCCCTGCAACCGCGCCGCGCAGCATTCCGGTCGACCCGCCACCGACGGTGATCTTCATCTTTGGATTCGACGTCGGACTCGGGGCGACGGTGTCGGCTGCCGCCCCGAGTAGCCATGAATCCGGGACGAACAGCACGACGAAGCCAGGCTCGACGATCCCGCCGTTCTGGAGACGTTGCGCCGATTGAACGAGAAACAAACCGGCCGTGCCGTCGGGGAGCTTCCCCAGGGAGGTGGCGGTGACGCGGTATGCCGTCTGCGGGCGTGCGACGGCGGCGGCGACGCCCGAGGCGCCACTGAGGTCGATTCCCGGCACGCTCATGGGCGGAATGCCCGTCACGAGCGTCGCCGGGAGATAACTCTCGCGCGGTCCTGGGGGACGAACGCCGCCTGACCGCGTCGGTTCGACAATGTGGTGGCCGGTCCGCCGTTCGTAGCCGGGTCGCTCGTAATCGGAGACGCGCTGGACCCAGGCTGCCGCAGGAACACCTACGGGACCGAGCCACCGCGCCCCGATATCCCCGAACTGCTCGGTCGTGACCCCCGGGCTGATGTGCCCCGTCAGAAACCGTCGGACACCGTCCACCAGGGTTGCAGCCTGGGTAACGCGATCACGCACCTCGGTGGCCGCGATCTCGGCCCGATGTGCCGAATCGTGCCTCGCGTCCTGTTCACCGTGAGCCCGACTGACGAAGAAGCCGCCGACGGTCAGCCCGAGCACGAGCACGATCGGTGCCAGCTGGCGAAGTCGCACGCTCACTTGGAAGCTCCTTGCATTTTGCGCTCTTTCAAAGGCCTGCGCGAGTCGGGTTTGGGCTTCGTGCTGGGATGCGCTAGCGTGGCTGGTAGTCCGCTTGGAGGCCAATGGTGAAGGCTTGGCCGATTGTGCTTGCAGCCGTTTCGGCGATGCTTCTCGCCGGGGGCGTCACTGGAGCCAAACCCGCACCCGTGCGGATCGGTGTCGTCCTGAAGGATCTCGACAACCCGTTCTTCGTCGCGATGTACGAAGGAGTGAGGGCCGAGGCGGGACGACGCGGGGCTCATACCTCCGTCCGAGCGGCGAAGAGCGAGACCGATCTCCAGGGTCAGGCGGCGCGCCTTCGTGCGCTCGTCGCGGCCAAGGCGGGCTGCTACGTCGTCAACCCGATCTCTAGAACAAATCTCATTCCTCCACTGCGCGGTGTGAGGCGTCCCATCGTCAACATCGACAGTCCGGTCGACCTCGCAGCTGCCAGGCGCGCCGCCGTGCACATCAACTCTTTCATCGGAACGAACGACGTCACGGCCGGGACGCTGGCCGGGTCCAAAATGGCGTCGCTCCTCGGGCGCAGAGGAACTGTTGCTCTCCTCGGCGGCACGGCCGGCAGCATCAACAGCATCCATCGCTTGACCGGATTCATGCATGGCATCCAAGGGACGAACATCAAAGTGGTCGCCCAGGTCAACGCCGGCTACGTCCGCACGACGGCCGAGGTCGCAGCCAGACGAATCCTCCGCACCCATCCGCACCTCTCCGGCTTCTACGCCGCGAATGACCTGATGGCGCTCGGCATCGCCGACGCGGTTCGCTCTCTCAGCAAGCCCGAGCCCGTCAAGATCATCGGCGTCGACGGGATCGCCGAGGCACTCGATGCCGTCCGGAGCGGGTCGCTCAGCGCGACCGTCTCGCAATACCCGTATGTCATGGGGCGGATGGCAGTCGAGGCCTGCGTCGCGGCGGTGCGTGGCGCTCGACTGCCGGCGAATGTCGATTCTCCGGTCGCGCTCGTGAGCAAGTCCAATGTCGCGCGCGCGACCGCAAGCTTTCCGCGCCCGTTTCGAAGCTACTCGGACCCCTTCGCGAGCATCCTTCGCCGCCGGCGCTAGCAGCAGGGCGCCACTGGAGCGAACTCGCGCTCCAGCTCGCGGACGAACGCGGCGGGCTGCGCATAGTGTGCGCTGGGCCGTGCGCCCTCGGCGGTCCGGAGGACCGGATGCGTTCGGCGAGCGTCGTTGATGATTCCCGCGGGTAGCTCCCGAGTGTCGTAGGCACAGATGAACGAGACCGGGACGGACGCCATCGCTGGGCTGATCCCGGCCTCGTAACGCTTCCAGGCGGCGATGTCGGCCGCAGAGGAGCTCTCGGGCCAGATCACCTCGGCAACGACTCGTACGCGGGCAGCTCCATCGTCGGGGTGGTCGGCTAGGTAGCGGGTGTACCCCTGGAAAGCATGCTCGGGGCTGCGATACCAGGGGAGGGCGTCCGCGTACTCGATCCTGTCCGCGTCTCGCCCGAGCGCCTCACTGAGGACGGTCCGACCGGCCTCTCTCAAGACGACGAGCAGGTCGTCGCCATGCGTCAGGCCCTCCTCCACGAACGGCAGCGTCGCTGAGGCGAACTCGTCCGTCGAGGAGTAGATGAGCGCCTCGTGCCTGCAGCCGTGACCGTGGCTGCGGTCGGCGAGGAAGTCTTTGATGATCTCTGCGGAGAACTCGCTCTTGGAGATGAACCCGAGCACCGGGGTCACGGCGAGGAGCTCGGCCATGTCCGACTCGCTGTGCGTCGAGGTGAGGATCGTCTTCCTCGAGGCCCCCTCTGCGCTCTTGGCGAGCTGCCAGACCAGGTCGAAACCGCTCTCGCCGTTCAGATCGACGTCGACGATCGTCACGTCAGGCTCGAGCTCTGGAACGCGCGCCAGAGCTTCGGCCGAGGTGGTCGCCACACCGACGACGGCGAGTCCCTGAGCCTCGAGCAGCTCTGAAGCCGCCTCGAGGAAAAGGGTGGAGTCGTCCACCAGGAAACAGTTGATTCCCATGTCAAGCAAGGATGACAGACGAAATCCCGCCTGTCTTGGTGGCTAACCGGAATATCTCTGAACCCCTCTCAGTTGATTTCGCACGCCTATCAGTGCCGCGCTGCAGCTGGCCTACGGTGGATCGAATCAGACTTAGGAGCCGTAAATGGAGGCAGCGAGCGCACGGGTGAGGCTTGGAGCACGGCCAAAATCGACCCCGGCTGAGGCGACCATCGAAGCGCGGAGTGTGGCCGCGTATGCGGCAGAGGGCATCGGAACCTTCCTGCTCGTCTTCTTCATCTGCGGCGTCATCTCCGTGGGCAATGCGGGCGTATTGCAGCTCGACCTCGCCGGCCTCGGGATGCTGCACGCTCTGACGCTCGGCGTGCTCGTGTACGCCCTCGCGGCCTCCTCCGGCGCCCACTTCAATCCGGCGATCACCGTGGCGCAGCTGGCGATCCGCCAGATCCGCGCCCGTGACGCCGCCGCCTACGTCGTCTTCCAGCTCGCCGGCGGCGCGCTCGCCGGGCTGCTCGTGCTGCTGCTTTTCCACCACGCCGGCGCCTCCGTCAACTACGGCGCCACGGCGATCAACACCAAGCTCGTCCCACATGGGTCGCCCTGGCTTGGGCTGCTCGACGAGGCGATCGGCACGTTCATCCTGATGTGGGCCGTGATGGCAGTCGCCGTCAACCCGCGTGGCGAGAAGCACTTCGCGGGCCTTGTGATCGGCGGTGCCCTCGGCCTGGCGGTCATGGTCTTCGGCCCCGCCACCGGCGCCGGCCTCAACCCCGCCCGCTGGCTCGGCCCCGCGCTCGCCTCGGGCAGCTACCCCGACTTCTGGATCTACATCGCCGGCCCCGTCGCGGGCGCGCTCGCGGCGGCGCTGGCGTACCGGGCGCTCGTCCTCGCGCGCCAGACAAACACAACCCCGATGGAGGTTTCACGATGAGCAAGAAGCGCCCGCCCACGACCACGACCGACTCGGGCATCCCGGTCGCAAGCGACGAGCACTCGCTGACGGTCGGCCCGAGCGGCCCGACCGTCCTGCACGACGCGCACCTGGTACAGAAGATGCAGCACTTCAACCGGGAGCGGGTTCCGGAGCGGGTCGTCCACGCGAAGGGGAGCGGCGCGCACGGCTTCTTCGAGGTGACCGAGGACGTGACGCAGTGGACGAGCGCCAGCTTCCTCTCGGAGGTCGGCAAGCGCACACCGATGTTCGCCCGCTTCTCCCAGGTCGCGGGCGAGATGGGATACGCGGACACCGTGCGCGACCCGCGCGGCTTCGCGCTCAAGTTCTACACGGACGAGGGCAACTACGACCTGGTCTGCAACAACACGCCAGTCTTCTTCGTGCGCGACGCGATCAAGTTCGAGGACTTCATCCGCTCGCAGAAGCGGATGCCCGACACCGGCCTGAGGTCCAACGACGCGCAGTGGGACTTCTGGACGCTGTCGCCGGAGACGGCGCACCAGGTGACGATTCTGATGTCGGACCGCGGCACCCCGCGCAGCTACCGCAACATGAACGGCTACAGCGGCCACACCTACTCGTGGATGAATGCAGCCGGCGAGCGCTTCTGGGTCCAGTACCACTTCAAGACCGTCCAGGGGATCGAGAACTTCACCCTCGCCGAGGCCGCCGCGATGGCGGGCGAGGACCCCGACTTCCTCCGCCGCGACCTCTGGGACGCGATCGCCGCCGGCGACGCACCGGAGTGGCGGCTCGAGATGCAGATCATGCCCTTCGAGGAGGCCGCGGACTACCGCTTCAACCCGTTCGACCTGACGAAGGTCTGGCCGCACGCCGATTACCCACCGATCACGATCGGCCGAATGGTGCTCGACCGCAATCCGGCGAACCATTTCGCGGAGGTCGACCAAGCCGCCTTCGCTCCCGCGCGGCTCGTGCCTGGAATTGGGCTGAGCCCCGACAAGATGCTAATGGGCCGGATCTTCTCGTACCACGACACCCACCTGCACCGCATCGGCGCGAACTACGAGCAGTTGCCGATCAACGCCCCGAAGTGCCCCGTCCATTCCTACAGCAAGGACGGAGCGATGACCTACCACCACACCGGGTCGCAGCCCGTCTACTCCCCGAATTCCTACGGGGGTCCGCAGGCCGACCCGGACAAGGAGCCGCCGAGCTGGTGGGTCGAAGGCGGCGAGCTCGGCCGCTACGAGTACGAGAAGCACGCTGATGACGACGACTTCGTCCAGCCGCGCGCCCTGTACCGGGACGTCATGAGCCCGACCGATCGCGAGCATCTCGTCACGAACATCGTCGCCCACGCGAGCGACGGCGTCTCCGCCGACGTTCAGGCACGGGTGATCGAGTACTGGACGAACGTGGACCCCGAGCTCGGCGCCCGCGTCGCGGCCGGGCTCGGGCACGGCACCGCGGCAGCGAAGGCGGCGGCGTAGCCGTGGCCGCCGTTCAGTCCCCCATAGCCGTCCCGGACAGCCGGCTGGCGCGCGACGCCACCGAGCTGATTCGCAGCATCGAGCCCGATCTGCTCTACAACCACTCGCTCCGCGTCTACTCCTTCGGCGCCTTGCAGGGCGAGCGCCGCGGGCTGCACTACGACCCCGAGCTCTTGTACATCGGCGCGATGTTCCACGACATCGGGCTCGTCGAAGGCCATCGCAGCGCACATGACCGCTTCGAGGTCGACGGTGCCAACGCCGCGTGGCAGTTCCTTGTCGAGCATGGCGTCACCGGCGACGCCTTGCGCATCGTCTGGGACTCGATCGCGCTGCACACGACGCCCGGCATCCCGCAGCACAAGGAGCCCGAGGTGGCCCTCGTCACAGCCGGCGTCGAGCTGGACGTGCTCGGATTCGGCTACGACGACATCTCCGCCGAAGACCGCGAGGCGGTCCTCGCCGCGTACCCGCGGGTCGACTTCAAGGAGTCGATCATCCAGGCGTTCGCAGACGGAATGGCACTGCGACCCGAGACGGTGTTCGGCACCATGAATGCCGACGTGCTGGCGGAGAAGCTCCCCGGTTACGAACCTCCGAACTTCTGCGCGATCATCAGGGCGTCGAAGCACACCAACTAGAGCCGTTGTGAAGGCCGTCGTCTACGAAGACACGCGGCGCGTCGGCGTCCATGAGGTGGAGGACGCGGCGATCGAGGATCCGACCGACGTGGTCGTGCGGGTGACGTCGAGCGCGATCTGCGGGACCGATCTGCACATGTTCGACGGCCGCACCGGCGCCGACGCGGGGCTTGTCATCGGCCACGAGCCGCTCGGGATGGTCGAGCAGGTTGGTGGCGGCGTCAGCCTTGTCAAGGAGGGCGACCGCGTCGTCATTCCTACACACCTCTTCTGCGGGCTCTGTTTCAACTGCGTTCGCGGGTACACCGCGGCCTGTCTGCGGGTGCGACCCGGGAGCTTCGGCGCCGCCTACGGGTACGCGGGCATGGGTCACTATCGTGGCGCTCAGGCCGAGCGCTTGCGCGTGCCGTTCGCAGACGCCAACTGCGTCTTGCTCCCGGGGGAGCCGGGAGACGAGCGGGAAGACGATTTCCTCCTGCTGGCCGATGCGTTCGTCACCGGCTGGCACGCCACCGAACTGGCGTGCGTCGAGCCGGGCAGCACGGTGGCCGTCTTCGGCGCCGGAACCGTCGGGCTGCTCGCTGCCTACAGCGCGCTGCTTCGGGGCGCCGTCGAGGTGTACGTCGTCGATCGCGTGCCCGAGCGGCTCGATCAGGCGGGCGAGCTAGGCGCGACGCCAGTCAACTTCGCGGACGGCGATCCAGTCGAGCAGATCCGCGAGCTGCGACGGCGCCGCGGGCTCCCAATCGGTGAGGAGCAGATGGACGGCGTCCAGAAGGGCATCGACGCGGTCGGCTTCCAGGCACTCGACCGCCGCAATCCTTCGCGGGAGAACCCCACGCAGGTGATCTCGGACCTTGCCCGGCTCGTCAATCCGACCGGTCAGCTCGCGATCGCGGGTGTTTACGTCGAAAAGGATTTAGATCCCCCCGCGGAGGGGAGCTTCGACGGGTCGCTGCGCGTTCCCTGGGCGACGCTCTTCAACAAGGGCGTGAGCGTCAATTTCGGACGCACCCACGACCGGCGCTACACCACCCTCCTGCGCGATCTGGTCGTCGCCGGCCGGGCACGACCCGGCCGGATCGTCACGCACCACGGCACACTCGACGACGCTCCAGGCTTCTACGACAGCTTCGACCGCCGCGCCGACGGCGTCGTCAAAGCCGTTCTCCAGCCCAACTGAGGCCCGATCATCCTTTCCCCTTCGCCGCTCACCGGCGCTGCCCTAGAACTGCGGCGAGCTGCGTCACCGACGATTGGCTGATCGGCACTTGCTCTCGATTTGGGAGCGCGCTGGAGGTTCACTGGCTTGCATGAAGTGGAAAGCGACAGCGGTTGGAGCCGTCGCCCTGGTGCTGGTCGCAGGCGCGTTCGTATTCGCGCTGGCCACCCGAGGAGGGGCTGACACGCCAACCGCCGTCACGACGGTGTCGTCCCCGACGCCACTCGGCACCCCGAAGCCCCTCGCAAAGAACCGGGCTCGGAGCGTCTCGAAGCCGTCGTGCCAAAGCGACACCAGTGACCCGGCCGGCTCCGACAGTCCGGGCTGCGGCTCCAGCGACAACCAGGCCGGCGACCGCTCCGGAGACAGCTCCGGCGACAACCAGGCTGGCGACAGGAATGCTGGGGATAGCTCCGGCGACGACCAGGCCGGTGACAGGAGTTCCGGGGACAGCTCCGGCGACAACCAGGCGGGGGACGGCAAGGCAGGCGGCCCTTGAGCAACCCGTTGCGCGTTGGGCTCAGCGGCGCGGCCGTTCTGGCCGTGGCCGCCGGGATCTGGATTGCGGTCGGGCACGTCGGCTCGGGGGTAGCGGCCACACAGCGCAGCTCGGCGACAGCGAATCGGACCGTCCTCACCGACAAGAACCTGAACCCATTCGGCGCGCCGGCCGGCAACGGGGACTTCAAGGTGCCGCGGCCGCCCGAGGAGCCGACGCTGGTTCCGACGATCGGCACGAAGACGACGCACCGGCTCTACGGTGCGAATCCGTTCGACGAAGCCGTCTCGGTCACGCAGCACATCTGGCCGGCGGTCGTGCCGCTCAACGATCCCACCGAGAACAACAACGTCCCAGACCGGCCGAGGGGGCTAACGCTCCTCACGCCCGACGACCCGCTGACCGCCGCCGTCGAGAGCCAGCCGAAGGCGGCCGGCCTTAAGTACGTCGAGGTGACCGCGTCGAGCGTGCTCGAGCTCGCAAACAAGGTCGACCAGCTGCACGGCTCGGTCGAGAAGCCCGACACGGGCGTCGCCGACATGGGCAACGGAATCCAGAACGTGATGGTCGGTTCGATGGACGGGACGGACTACCGGTATCTGCGCCGCGGCCAAGTTCAGGTACGGCAACGCGGCAGCGAGCGCGGGGCATAGTCGTGGCCGCTGTTTACTTCCTCGTCGCCGTCCCGGACAGCCGGCTGGCGCGCGAGGCCAACGAGCCGATTAGGAGCGTCGAATCCGCCGGCCGGGTATTGCGTCACAACAACGAACAAGGGAGCACGAGATGGCTGACCACGAGCAGTTCGCCGAAGACGATCCCCGCCATCACACCATCAAGCTGAAGGGCATGCTCAGGGACGTCGTGCAGCATGCTCGGGAGGACGTCGAAAAGGTCGACGACCCCCGCGCCAAGGCGCTGTTCGAGACGACCGCCGAGGTGCTGACCGGCCTCGTCAACACGTACGAGCATTTCGAGCGCCGCTCGGAACCCGCCTGGCGCTAGCCGCCGACAGGGGCGTTCGCGCTAGAGGACGGGATCGTCTGCCACACAAACCCCGCGCTCTACCGCTCTGGGAGAACGGGCGAGTATCTCGTCGGGCTATCGACGACGCCTACTCCCCCAGGCGCAGGCAAGAGTTTCGCGGCGTCATCGCGACGCTCCTAAGCCTCCTCACAGGCGAGCGTCTGCTGAGCGTCAGCCATGCCGCGCCGTGTCGACGGGCGCCGGTGGCTGTCTCGTGGGTTGTGGTGCGAGAGGGGTAAGGGTCTCGCATCTTGTGGCGTTTCGCTCCCGTACCCCGTGCCAGGATCCCGCGCATTTTGGCACCGCAGCCAAAAAGGCGGTTGCGGGCAGTTCGGCCGAACGCAGCTTGTTTTTGGCCGCTGCGAGCCCGCTCAGATGAGAGAACGTTCGCCCAGGGCACGCTCCTCGCCGCTGCCTCGGTAAATATCGAGCCGTGGAAGACTCGTCTCACGAGACTGGTGTCGCGATCCTCTCCGGGCCAGCTCTGAGACGCGCCCTGCGCGGACTCCCATCCGAGCGCAGGAAGGCGATCGGACGCGCAGTCCGCGAAGGCCGCAGCGTTGCGGACCGGCGGGATGCCGCACTCGCCGTCGCGCTGGCACGCCGGGTGCAGAGCGCCCCCTGGGTGCCATGGGCGCTGCCCGAGACGCGGCCTACAGGGAAGCGGACGATCCTGTGGATCGGACATGCGGTCTGGTTGCTCGTGGCGCTCGTCGTCGCCGTCGTGTTCATGTGGAACAGCCTCGGCGTCGCGCGCTGGATCGTCCTCGGAATCTTCGCGTATGGCGTAATCAGCGTTCCTTGGGTCCTAAGCATCGTTCTGCGGACGCGGTGGAACGCACCAGAGGCGGAGCGGCGGAACCGGGAGCTGCTCGCGAACCAGAGATGACTCGCTCATGTGACATTCCCGAACGACGAGAAAATTAGGCGAGAACCCCTCGAGTTCATGGCTGACAGTTTCACGTCATCATTGCGAAGGCAACCGGCGAGATCGCGACGGTCACCAGCTCGCCGACTCGGCCATGACTTTGCGTTCGCCTTTATCCATTGTCTTTACGTCCACTTTACCCATTCTCTTTACGTCGCTTTTACCCACTCAAGTGTGAGGTGTGGATACTTGCGGAATCTACTCCTATGCAGGGTCTTACTCGCAATGAAAGGGGTCTCCAATGCGTA
>WNGI01004325.1_pt1 | contig 15011 bp, 18 predicted proteins | sample 5400621 | NCBI WGS metagenome assembly WNGI01 (sample SAMN13153374, study PRJNA577476) | soil metagenome | isolation source: 20 cm soil or saprolite under Garry oak tree replicate 1 | place: USA:California | collected 2016-06-15 | reverse complement strand
TGGTCGTTGGCACCAAGCTCATCGACGCGGGCGACGTCTACTCGCAGCCGGTGGTCTTCAAGCACGACTCGAGCTTCTGCCCGACCACGCGGCCTCAGTGCTTGCTCGACAACCAGAACTATGGCTACAGGATCATGGCCGATGCGATGGCGACCGTTCTGCAGGATCGCTACATAACTGTCGAGCCGCGCAGTTGGACCATCGGTGTGTCGCTTCTGCTCGCCCTGATCGTCGGCCTCGCGGTCTACGGTCTTGGTTTTCGCGCGGCGATCATCGGCACCGTCGACCTGCTCGGGCTCTATTACGTCGCGGCGATCGTGCTCGCCCAGCGCGACCTGCTCGTAGATCCGCTCTACGCGCCGATCGCGATCGTGCTCGCGGCATCGTTCTCGCTCGGAGCGCGCTACGTGCTGGTCGAACGCGAGCGGCGAAAGGTCGAGCGCATCTTCGGCCAGTACGTCGACCCGCGGATCTCACGGCAGCTCGCCGACTCGCGATCTATCAAAGATGTGACCTCGAAGGGCGAGCGCCGCGAGCTCACCTTGATGTTCGTCGACATCCGCGGCTTCACGGCGATGTCAGAGGCGATGTCCGCCGAAGACGTGCTGGCAGTGATCCAGGAATACCTGAACGAGATGAGCTCACTGATCCTGAAATGGGACGGGACCATCGACAAGTACGTGGGCGACGAGATCGTGGCCATCTGGAATGCACCGACCCACCAGCCACAGCACGCCCTGTGGGCAGTGCGGTGCGCCTACGACCTCATCAATCAGGCGTCGGTGGTGCAGCGGCACCTTGCGGCCAAGGGCTTGCCGCCGATCAGCTGGGGAGTCGGCATCAACACAGGTCCGGCAGTGGTGGGCAACATGGGCAGCAAGGACCGCCTGCAGTACACCGCCCTGGGCGACACTGTCAACACCGCCGCGCGTTTCTGCAGCGTGGCGCCGGCGTTCACAGTGTTGGTCGGCGAGAGCACGTACGAGGCGTGCAAGCAGTACGTCGCGGTCGACCAGGTGCCCGGGCTGCAGTTGAAGGGCAAGTCGGCTGACAAGTTCCGCGTGTACCAGGCCGTGTCCATCCGGGAGGAGGTGGGCTCGCAGTGGGTGCCCTTCCCGACCGAGGCCGCGGGCGACGCGTACACGAACATCAGGCGCAGCTACGGCGCGCAGATGGTCTTCGCCGCCTCGACGCCGGGCGACCTCGAGCAATGAGCGTCGCCCGCGCCGCGGAGCTCGTGGCGCGCGCCCGCCGCGGCGTCGCTCTCACAGGCGCCGGCATCTCCGCCGAGAGCGGCATCCCCACGTTCCGCGGCGAGGGCGGGCTATGGCGCCAGTACGACCCTGTCAAGGTCGCGACGCTCGAGAACTTTCTCGAGGATCCCGCGCAGTACTGGCTGGTCGCGCGCGAGCGCGGCCCCGCCGTGATGGCCGCCCGGCCGAACGCCGGCCACGTTGCGCTGGCGGAGATTGAGGCCGCCGGCCACCTCGCTGCGGTCGTGACCCAGAACACCGACGGCCTCCATCGTGACGCCGGCAGCCGTCGCGTCATCGAGCTGCACGGCACCGGGCGGACCGTGCAGTGCCTCGACTGCGGAGTCGTCGAGTCGCGTGGCGACGTTCAGGCGCGCCTCGCCGACGAGATGCCGCCGCGATGCGCCGTTTGCGGCGGCACGTTCATGAAGCCGACCGTCGTCTTCTTCGGCGAGCAGATGCCCGCCGACGCAGTCGCTCAGGCCTTCGAGCTGGCCCGCGACGCTGATCTCATGCTGGTCGTGGGCTCATCGCTGGTCGTGTACCCGGCGGCAGAGGTCCCACTGGTCGCCGCGCGTGCCGGCGTGCCGATCGTGCTGATCAACGCCGAGCCCACGCCGATCGACGACCTTGCGGACGTCGTCATCCACGGGCGCTCAGGCGAGGTGCTGCCCGAGATCGCGCGGCTGGCCCTCGTTGCCTCAGGTGGATGACGTCGCCCGCGCTGACTCGCTGACCATCCACCACCAGTGCTCCGTCCTCGGCGATGTCCTGCGCGATGCCCTCGAAAGTGTGCCCGGGCAGGTCCACGCGCACGTGGCGGCCAAGCGTGACCGACAGCTCCCGCCAACGCTCGAGGATCCGGCTGCTCGACGCCGGCGTCCACGCGCTCAGCTCGGCGCCCAGCCTTTCCAGCAGCTCGTCGCGCGGCGTGCCCAAACGCGCTGCGCCTGGGGGCGCCCACGTCAGGTTGATGCCGATCCCGACCACCGCCTTTCCACGGCTGACCTCGACCAGGATCCCGCCCAGCTTGCGGCCCCGCAGCATCAGGTCGTTCGGCCACTTGAGCCACGCTTCGGCAGCGCCGACGCCTGCCGCGAGGCTGAGCAACGGATGCGGCTCGAGCACGAACGAGGCCAGAAGCGCGCTGCCGGGCGGCGCTTCCCAGCGGCGATCCAGGCGTCCGCGGCCGGCCGTCTGGTGATCCGCGACCACGATCGAGCCAACTGGCAGCCCGCGCGCGACCTCCTGCGTGGAGGTCACCGAGGCCAGCCGCACGATCCGGGGCTCTTCCACGACCGGAGCTAAGCTTGCACGGGATGCAGATCCACCGTGCCGTCGTGCTGGTGGCGATGATGCTCATCAGCGTCGGCGCGCTCGTGCTGCTGCTGAGCAACGCGGACGGCAAGAGCCTGGTCGCGCTTGCAGTGGTCGTCCTGGCCGCCATCGCCGGCGGGATCGGCTTCAGCTGGAAGCGTTACTACCGCCGCTAGGTTAGAAACCTAGTGCTGCGGCTGGGATACAAGGCGTCCGCGGAGCAGTTCGGCCCTCGCCAGCTGCTCGATTTCGCGATTGAGGCCGAGAACGCGGGATTCGACAGCGTGTTCGTCAGCGACCACTTCCAGCCATGGCGCCATTCGGACGGCCATGCCCCGTTCGCGTTTGCATGGCTCGCGGCCGCGGGCGAGCGCACGAATCGCGTGCTGCTTGGCACGAGCGTCACGACCCCGACCTTTCGCTACCACCCGGCGATCGTGGCGCAGGCGTTCGGCACCCTCGGCTCGCTGCACCCGGGCCGCTTCATCTGCGGGCTAGGCACCGGCGAGCACCTCAACGAAGGCGCATTAGGAATTACATGGCCGGACAACAAAGAGCGGTTCGCACGCATGCGCGAGGCCGTGAAGCTCATCCGGCGGCTGTGGTCGGAGCAGTCCGTGACGTTCGAAGGCGAGTACTACAAGACGCTCAATGCGACGATCTACGACCGCCCTGACCAGCCGGTTCCCATCTACATCGGTGCGGGCGGACCGCAGGTGGCGAAGTACGCCGGCCGAGCGGGTGACGGGCTCATCTGCACGTCGGGAAAGGGCATGGAGCTCTACAGCGAGCAGCTGCTGCCGGCGTTCGCCGACGGCGTGAGCGAGTCGGGCCGCGACGCGGGCGCGCTGGACCGGATGATCGAGATGAAGGTGTCGTACGACACCGATCGCCATCGAGCGATGGAGGACACGAAGATCTGGGCGGCGCTGGCGCTGCCCGGCGAGCTGAAGGCCAACGTCAACGACCCGCGCGAGATGGAGCGACTGGCCAAGACCGCCGAGGAAACCGCGCACCGGCGCTGGCTTGTCTCGAGTGAGCCTGACGAGCACATCGACCAGCTGCGGCCTTACCTCGAGCTCGGCTTCAGGCACCTGGTGTTCCACCACCCGGGCGAGGACCAGTCGCGGTTCATCGAGCTGTACTCGAAGCAGATCCTTCCGCGCCTGCGCAAGGAGTTCGACTCCTGATGCAGGACTGGGTGATCGTCCTTGTCAAAGACTTCGCGTCGGCCAAACAGCGACTTTGGCCGGTACTCGACGTTCGCGAGCGCAACTCGCTCGCACGGCAGAACGCCCGGCGCGCCATCCGGGCCGCTGCGGCAGGGTCGCACCGGCTGGTCGTCGCGGGCAGCGACGAGGTTGCGGCGTTCGCCGAGAAGCTCGGCGCCGAGCACATCGTGGAGCCGCGCCAGGAGGGGCAGAACACCGCGGCCATGCGGGGCATCAACCACGCGGTCGCGCGGGGTGCGGAATCGGTCCTCGTGCTTTCGAGCGACCTCCCGTTCGTGACGCGCCGGTCCGTTCAACGGCTCCTCGCGGATGCAGCGGCCGAGCCGGGCCCCGTGGTCATGGCGGTCCCGGCCGTGGGCCGCGGCGGCACCAACGCGCTGTACCTGCGGCCGCCTCACGCGATCAACCTGCACTTCGGAGGCGATTCACTGGCGCTGTTCCGGCATGACGCCGAGACGAGGAACGTTCGATTCCTGGTCCATCATTCGACCGAGATGGCGCTCGATCTCGACGAGCCTGACGATCTCGAACGTTTGCGGCGCGCCGTGTGAGGCGCCTGGAGGTCCTCGCCGTCGAGGGCCTGCCCGAGGTTCATCCGGGCGACGACCTGGCGCAGCTGATCGCATCCCACGCATCGCTCGTCGATGGCGACGTGGTGGTGGTCGCGCAGAAAGTCGTGTCCAAGGCAGAGGGACGCTTTCGCCGCCTGTCTGAGGTGACGGCGAGCGCCGAGGCTGAACGCATCGCTCCGCTCCTGATCGCGGCGCCCGACCCGCGCTTCGTGCAGATCGTGCTCGACGAGAGCGTGCGAGTCGTGCGCTCAGAGCGGATCCTCATCACGGAGACGCGCCACGGGTTCGTGTCGGCCAATGGCGGGGTGGATCATTCCAACGTTCCCGGCGATGACGTGGTGACGCTGCTGCCGGAAGACCCTGACGCGAGCGCGCGGCGCCTCTGCGAGCGGCTGCGGGAGCTGGCCGGCGTCAACGTCGGAGTGGTCATCTCCGACACGTTCGGGCGGCCGTGGCGGTTGGGGATCGTCAACGTTGCGCTCGGCCTGGCCGGGGTGCCGGCGGTCCGTGACCTGCGCGGAACGTTTGACGACGCGGGCAAGAGCCTTCATGCCACCGTGCTCGCGGTCGCGGATGACCTCGCCGCAGCGGCCGGCCTGGTGATGGGCAAGACCAATCGCGCGCCTGTGGTCGTGGTCCGCGGGTTCGACGGGGTGGGTGAGACCGGGGCGGGCCGTGACGTGGTGCGACCCGCGGGCGAGGATCTGTTCCGCTGAAGGTAGTCGTCATCGCGGGCGGCACCGGCGGAGCGAAGCTGGCCGCGGGCTTCGATGCGGTGCTTCCCGGCGGCGATCTCACGGTGATCGCCAATACCGCCGACGATGACGAGTTCTGGGGACTCCTGGTCTCCCCGGACGTCGACGCGGTCATCTACCGCCTGGCCGGCGTGTTCAACGAGGCAGCCGGCTACGGTCAGAAGGACGAGACGTTCCACGCTCTCGACGCGCTGCGCGCGATTGGCGAGCAAACCTGGTTTCGAATCGGGGACAGAGACCTCGCCACGCACGTGCTGCGCGCGGAGATGCTTCGCCGCGGCGCGACCCTCACCGAGGCCTCGCTCGAGCTGTGCCGCAGGTTCAGCCTGAAGTCGCGAGTGGTGCCGATGTCGGACGATCAGGTCAGGTCGCGTTTCTTCACCGACCGAGGCACGCTGTCGCTGCAGGAGTACTTCGTGCGCGAACGTCTAGAGCCCGCGCTGCGTGCAATCGATTTCGACGGGCTCGAGGCCGCGCGACTGTCCCCAGCGGCGAGCGCAGCGCTGCATGAGGCCGAGCTGGTGGTCATCGGTCCCTCCAACCCGCTGATCTCCATCGATCCGGTGCTCGCGGTTATCGGCGATCGCATGCGTCGCGAGGTGACGGTGGCTGTGAGCCCCATCATCGGCGGCCGCGCGCTGAAGGGCCCGACGGTGGAGATGATGCGAGCTCTGGATCTCGACCCATCACCGGTCGAGGTTGCGCGCCGCTATCGCGATCACTGCTCAGGATTTGTCCTCGACGCGCGCGACTCGCAGTTGCGCGAGCAGATCGAGAAGATGGACTACCGGGTGCTCGAGTGCGACACCGTGATGGGTGACGGGGGCGCGCGGCTCGCGCGTCAGATACTGGGGTGGTCTACGTGACCTTGGAGTTGGCCACCATGACGAGCACGCCGATCAGCACCATGACGAGACCAACCACCAGCACGGCGTACTGAGCGATCGCCATCGTCGGGTTGGGCCCCTTGACCTCTTCGGCCGCTCCCTCCTCGGTAGCCGCCTCTCCTGATGCCAGCTGCCACGGCGACCCGGTCGCGGCAGCTTGCTTGTCCTTCTTCTTGCCCTTGGTTTTCAGGGCGGGCTCGTCAGCAGTTGCGTCCCTGGCGTCCCCGACTATCTCCCACGACGCGCCGCCACCGGCGGGCGTCGCCGCAGGCTGAGGCGCCTTCGCCGGTTCGGCTTTCGCCGGGGTCGACGGGGGTGGAGCGGGGTTGGGATTCCACGAGGGCTCGGCGGGCGCCGGGGTCCACGAAGGCTCCTCCGCCGGCGCGGGGGTGAAAGGCTCCGCAGGGGCGGCGGGTGGCGTGTATGCGGGCGGGCTGTAGGCCGGCGGGGCGGCGGCGGGCGGCGGCGAGAACGCGGGTGCGCTGGTCGCCGGCCCGACCTCCCATGCCTGCCTCGGCGCCACAGCCGGTGCTTGGTACACCGGCGCCATGGGGGCAGCTGCGGCGATCTCGGCCGAGGTTGGCGCGTGGTCCGAACGGCCATGAGGAGCGAGAGTGCGCGATCGGGCGGCCTTGACCTTGTGCTCCATCCGGGAGCGCCGCGACGAGTACATCGATCGTTTCTCGGACGACTTGTGACGCATCACGAACATGACGGCCACGATGCCGATCAGGGCAACTGCCGGCCCAGCCAGCAGGTAAGGGGACATAGGCGCCGATTATCGGTGATCGGTCCATGTGTGACAATCGCCGAAGTGCCACTTTTCGAACGACTTGAAGCTGAAATGGTCGATGCGAGGCGCAAGCGCGACGAGAACGCTCTCGGGACGCTTTCGCTCTTGAAGAGCGAGGTCGTGCGGGCGAGCAAGGAACCTGGAGCGGCCGGCTCGGTTGACGACGACCTCGTCGTGCGGGTAGCGCGCAAAGAGGTGAAGAGACGCCAGGAGGCGATCGACATCTACCGCAAAGCCGGGCGGGACGAGTCCGCGCGGCGTGAGGAGCAGGAGATGTCGATCCTGCGCGCCTACGTGCCGGCGGGCTTGAGCGAGGCGCAGGTGGAAGCGGAGGTCCGCGCGGTCATCGCGGAGTTGAAGCCCGAGGGCCCGAAGGCGTTCGGAGCCGTGATGAAGGAGGCCAGCGCGCGCCTGGCCGGTCGCGCCGAGGGTGGGCAGATCGCGGCCGCGGCGCGCAAGCTTCTTGCCTCCTAAGGCGACCGGCGACAAGACCAAGGCGCGCAAGAAGCGGCGTCCGAACGCGCTGCTCAGACCCTCTCCGCCACGTGGGGCTCGCACCCGCGCGCAGCTGACGGTGGAGCGCCTGCGCGATCTCTATCCGGCCGCCACGGAGCTCGTCCACGAAAGCCCATTCCAGCTGCTCATCGCGACGATCCTGTCGGCGCAGACCACCGATCGTTCCGTCAACCAGGTGACGCCGATTCTGTTTGGGCGCTACCCGGCCGCCTTGGACCTGGCCGGCGCGGACCCTGCTGAAGTCGAAAAGATCATCAAGGCGACGGGGTTCTTCAGGACCAAGACGCGTCGCATCATCGCGGCGAGCCGGACGCTGGTGGAGCAGTTCGGTGGCGAGGTGCCGCCGCGCATGGAGGATCTCGTGAAGGTGCCTGGAATCGGCCGCAAGACGGCGAACGTGATCCTCGGTGCGGGCTTTGGCATTCCCGGTTTTGCGGTCGACACGCATGTCACGCGGCTGAGCAACCGCCTCGGGCTCGTGAAGACGCGCGTGCCCGAGAAGATCGAGGCGCAGGTCACCCGAATGGTGCCGTCCAGCGAGTGGACCGCGCTGTCGCTGCGCCTGATCCTGCACGGGCGGCGGGTGTGCGTGGCCCGGCGGCCCCGCTGCGAGGAGTGCGTGCTGAACGACTTCTGCCCGTCGTCCTGCACCCGGCCGAAGCCCCGCCGCACCCAGAAATAAGAGGCCTTCGGGCCCTCCCCCGCCGGCCAACCTGCCGCCATTGGACCATTCAAAAAAACCGGCGGCAACCGTGCCTGTTAAGAGGCCGAACATTTGTTCTAGACTGTTCCGATGGCCGAGCTCGAGGCACGGCGGGCCGACATCCACTACGACGAGATCGAGTGCAAGTCCGCCCTGAACCCGGTGAAGGGCATGGGCTTCAACTGGTCGCTCAACCCGTATGTCGGCTGCGAGCACCGCTGCGCGTTCTGCTACGTCCGCGCTTACGAGCTGCGCGCCGACCGCCCCCATGACGACGGGTACGGCCGAACCATCCGCGTCAAGACCAACGTCGCGCAGGTTCTGCGCTGCGAGCTGGCGAAGAGGTCCTGGAAGAAGGAGACCGTCGTCATCGGTGCGGCCACCGATCCGTACCAGCCCGCAGAAGGCCGCTTCAAGCTCACGCGAAAGTGCCTCGAGGCGCTCCGCGATTTCAGCAACCCGGCGGGTCTCATCACCCGCGGCCCAATGATCGTGCGTGACATCGACGTCCTGACCGAGCTAGCAAAGCGGGCAGACCTCGGTGTGACCTTCAGCATCCCGACGATCGACATGGACGTCTGGCGCAAGACCGAGCCTGGCACGGCTCCACCGCAGCAGCGGCTGCGAGCGATTGAAAAGCTCGTCGCCGCGGGCATCAAGGCGAGCGTCGGCATGGCGCCGATCCTGCCCGGTCTCTCGGACAGGCCCGAGCAGATCGAGGCGGTAGTCAAAGCGGCGCGCGCCGCGGGGGCCACCGGCGTCTGGGGCGGCATGCTGCACCTGCGCCCGGGCACTCGCGAGCACTTCATGACCGTGCTCCAGCGCCACTGGCCGGAGCTCGTGCCGGAATACGAGCGCATGTACCGCGACCGCCCGTACCTGCCCGCGGCCCTCGCCGAGCCGTCGATGCGAGAGGTGGCTCGGCTGCGCGAGATCCATCAGGTGCGCGACCGCCGCCCCATCAGGCTGCAGCCCCCTCCACCACCCAAACAGCTTTCGCTGCTGACTTAGCATTCATTCCCGAAACACATGCGTGGCCCCATCGCCGTGCTCGCCGGCCGCGTCGGCGGCTTCAAAAAGGTCGAGATCGCGCGACGCACCGTGCCCTGCTACAAGAAGGTGATCGAGAAAGATGGAGAGCAGCTCGCCCTTTGCATGCTGGTCGACTCCGGCAAGCTTTACCGCTTTCCTTATGAATCCTCGAAGGGCATCAAAAGCCTCGAGCTGAAGGCTCGGTTCCTCCGCGGAGAGATGGAGCACCTCAGGCTGCGCGAATTTCAGCCAGGCCTGTGCCGGTATGTCGAAAGAGCCGGGTAAGCCGTCCGAGTCTCTCGTCCAGGAGCTGCTGGCCGAGCGGCGCCAGCTCAAGGTCGCGCTCGAGCGTGCCCGTCTCGAGGTGGCCGACGCGCAGGGCAACACGGGCGACCAGGACCCACGAATCCCTCAGCTGCAGGCGGAGCTCACTCGGCTGCGCAGGCAGCTGGATGAGACAAGGGCGGAGGTGAACCTGCTGCGCACGGAGCGCGACGAGCTTCGAGACGGCATCACGCAGGCGATCGCGCAGCTGAAGGCCGAATAAAAAGGGAAAGGCCCCGCGCCGGCAGGGCCTTTCAGCAATCGTGCTAAGCGACTCTTCTTACTTGGCCCAGCCCTCAACTGCGGGTACGTAGCTCGCGACCATGGGGCCGAGGACGGGGAAGCTGACGCGCCGGCCGCCTGCCTGGAGCGCGAGGATCAGGCCGACAACCCAGATGATGAACCAGACGACCCACCACAGAAGCGGCAGGAAGAACAGGATGCCGGCGGTGACGGTGGCCAGCACCCAAAGGATGATGTAGATCACCAGTGCTGCGCCGTGGATGACGGTCGCCTGAGCGGCGTTGTTCTTTACGTCCGGGTCGTCCTTGCCGACAAACAGAAAGATGAGGCTGCCGATCGGTGGGAACAAAGCCCAGGCAAGGATCGTGTACAGGTTCTTGTTGCTGGCCGAGCCACCTGGCGCTGCGCCCATTGGCGTGGGCTGCCCCGGTGGCGGCGGCGGGATCTGCGACATAGATTTCCTCCTCTTATGCGGCTGGCGATTTGCGCGCCGATTATCGGTTTAATGCCGCGAAAACGCCATACCCGTAACAAGTTCCTCTGATAGGCTCCGGGCGAGATGACCGAAGGGGGTCAACCAGGGCAAGACGGCGGCCGCGACGGCACCAACGTGCCTGCGACGCCTGGCGAGCCGGTTAGCCCGCCGGCGCCACAGGCTCCCAGTCAGAGCCCGCCGCCCGTAAGCAGCTTCCCGGGCCAGGACGCCGCAACCATGCGGCTCATGCCGACGCTTCCGAAGCCTGGGGTGACGCCTCCGCCGAGCATGGCGGAAAGGCACATCGGCAAGTACGTGGTCAAACGCGAGCTGGGGCGTGGCGGCATGGGTGCCGTCTACCTCGCGGAGCAGACCGGGCTCGGCCGTGAGGTCGCGATCAAGGAGCTCGTCCCGTCCGCCGCCGCCGACCCGATCGCGCTCAAGCGCTTCCTCCAGGAAGCCCAGGTCATGGCCCGCACCAGCCACCCGAACCTGGTCCAGGTCTACGACATGGAGCAGATCCAGGGCGCGAACTACATCGTCCTGGAATTCGTCCGCGGCAAGTCGCTGCGCGACTTGCTCAACCGCGGGGCGATAGCTCTGCCGCAGGTTTTCGCGGTGATGCACGGCGTCCTGCAGGCGCTGGACTACGCGCACCGCCACGCGATCGTTCACCGGGACATGAAGCCCGAGAACGTCCTCATCTCCGACGAGGGCGACGTCAAGGTCGCGGACTTCGGCATCGCGCGCCTCACAGACGACTCGGGTGGGCCAGGCTCAACCGCGACCAAGACCGGCACCACCGTAGGCACACCCCAGTACATGTCGCCGGAGCAGGTCGCATCGAGCAAGGTCGACGGCCGCAGCGACCTGTACTCGGCCGGGATCATGTTCTACGAGCTCATCGTCGGCCAGCCGCCGTTCACGGCATCCGAGGCCGACGGCCCCTTCACGCTCATGGCCAAGCACGTGCAGGCGCCGCCGAAGCCGCCGTCGGTGCTCAGGCCCGGCCTGGACCCGCCGCTCGAGGAAGTCGTCCTCAAGTCGCTTTCCAAGCGACCCGAGGATCGATACCAGAATGGCCAGGAGTTCGACGAGGCCGTATCCGGCATCGCGGACCGCTTGTGCCCTGGGTGGCAGCGCAGCCTGGATCCCGGAGCGGACCTGTCGAAGATGGTGCCGCGCCTGACATCGACGCTGCCGCCCGGCACCATCACGGGCGCCGCTCCGCCCACCCAGTACGCCTCGCCGCCGCCGATCCAGGCCGCCTACAACCCCACACCGCCGGTGAAGCCGGCGGTCAAGAAAGCATCGGGCGCCGGTTGCATGAGCCTGCTCGTGATCACGTTCGGCCCGATCGCCGCCGCCGCGATCCTGCTCGCGGTCTCCCACTAGCCGCCGGCAGCAACCGTTTCAGCTCGGCAGCCATCGTCTCGAGCGGCGCCGCGCTCCGTTCCGCCCGGCACAGGATGAGCGCGCCTTCCATGCCCGCGAGCGTCGCCGTCGCCATCGCCGAGGCACGAGCTGGCGTGAGGCCGGTCGTCTGCAGCTGACCTGTCAGCAGGTCCATCCAGGACCTGAAGGTGGCGCGCACCAGTGTCATGGGTCCGGCTTCCACATCGGTGTCCACCGCCACCCCGGCGACCACGCACCCGGCGCGACCTCCCGAGCTGACCACCACCTGCCGCCACATGTCGATGAACCAGTCCAGCACCCCTTCGGGCGTCGAGGCAGGGCACTCGCGCTGATGGGCGAGGACGCGCTCCGACGTCCACTTGATCGCATCGGCGGCGAGCTGCTCCTTGCCCTCGGGGAAGTGGTGGTAGATCGAGCCGCGAGGCGCCCCGCTGTCGGCCAGCACGTCTGAGAACGAGGTACCTGTCACGCCCCTGGTGCGGATAAGCGAGGCTGCGCTTCGCACCATGCGCGCGCGGCTGTCACTCGTCATCGCCGGCCTTGACTATGACGCAAAGCATAGCTAGGATGTGGGCGTTATGACGCTCGACATAGTTTCAGTGCTGGGAGAGACAGAACGATGCCGATGATTGACGTGTACGCGAAGGCCGGGACGTTTCGGGACACGAAGGCGCTGGCGCGAGACCTGGCCGCGGCGGTGATGCGGTGGGAGGGAGTCCCGGAAATTCCGCTGTTCAAGGACAACACCGCGGCGTTCGTGCACGAGATGCCGGCGGATGCGATTTCGAACGTGTCGGGCGACAGCGGCCACGTGCGCGTCCAGATCCTGACACCGCAGGGCGTCTTGAACCGAGAGAAGCAGCTGGGCGTGGTGGAGGAGCTCACGCACATCGTCGCCGCGGCCGCCGGCGACCCTACGTTGTCGGAGCGCACCTGGGTGCTGCTGGTCGAATCGCCCGATGGCGGGTGGGGCATCGCCGGGCACGCCAACACGAACGCCGACATCGCCGCCGCTGCCAGGAAAGCCCTGGGCCGGGGCTGACGAGCTAGCCGGCCGGTCCGTCCTGACCGTCGGCCGGCGCCGCTTGACCGGCCAGCACCTGCTCGGCTTCGGTGCCGATCAGGATGTCGCGCGAGGCCAGCATCCCCGCGGCGAGGATCGTCTTCTGCGTGAACTGCTGGGTGAACTGGCGGTGCGAGTCCGCCGCCATGTCGGTAGGGAACTGCACCCACGGGGAGCCGGTCGTCTCTCGGATCGCGGTCACCTGGTATATGCGGAACGTCTCGGCTGACTTTCCTTTCAGCTGGACGCCTGGCACCAGGTCGACGGCGATGAAGTCCTTGCACATGTCGTAGGTCTGCTGGCCGATGAGGAGGTGGTAGGCCGGCGCGTTCGCGCAGAACCGCGCGGCGGTGTTGACGGTGTCACCCAGCGCCGTGTACTGCAGCCGGCTGTGCGAGCCCATGTTGCCCACCACGGCCGGTCCGGTGTTCACTCCGATGCCCCATCGGATCGGCGGCAGGCCCTTGGCCATCAGCTGCTGCTGCAGCTCCGGCGCGCGGTTGATCATGTCGTACGCGCATCGCACCGCCAGCAGCGCGTGGTTCTCCTGGTCGCGCGGCGCGTTCCACAGCGCCATGATCTCGTCGCCGACGTATTTGTCGATGGTCCCGTCCCAGGTGAAGATGATGTCGCTCATGTGATCCAGATACATCTGGATCAGGGTCGTCACATCCTCGGCGGCCATCGACTCCGACATCGAGGTGAAGCCGCGAATGTCGATGAAGAGCAGAGTGATGTCGCGGCGATCGCCACCGCGCAAGATCTCGTCCGCGCCGCCGCGAGTCTTGGCGAGCTGCGCGACGATCTCGGGCTTCAGGTACTGGCCGAAAAGCGTCGTGACCTTCCGCCGCTCGCGGTCCTCATAGAGCACTCGATAAGCGGTTACGCCTGTGTAGGTGAGCGCGAGCGCCATCCACGGATGGAACAGGTCGGGGACGATGTTGCTGAAGTACGCAAGTGCGCCCATGCCGACCGTGAACACGGCAAGGGCTCCGATCGTCGCGATCAGGCCCCAGACCACTGACAGCCGCGCGGCGACGAAGGCCATGAGAAGTCCAAGCGCCAGGATGATCAGCAGGACGAGCAGCGGCGGCTCGGGCGAAAGGAATGCTGGGGGCACAGCCAGCATCATCTGCACGACGTTGGCCTGGATCTCGAGCCCTGCCATGCCGGCCGATACGCGCTGCGCCTGCGAGGAGCCGACGCTGGTCGGCGTCAGGTGCTCGTCCTGGACGCCGGTCAGGTAGTAGCTGCCGATCAGCACGATCTTGCTGTTGAGCGCCTCTGCCGGCACGCGCCCATTGACCAGATCAGCAAACGAGTAGTACTCGTGGCGCAGCTCGTAGGCGCCAGGCCCGCCGGAGTAGCCGATTATCGCCTGGCCGAACTGGTCGACCGGCAGGGGCTTCGACCACGTGGGACCGAAGGTAGCCCCGTCTGGCGCGTAGGTCAGGTCCGGACCGACGCTGCCCTGCAGCGAGGCCGCGCGATAGGCCGCGAAGCCCAGCGCGTCGATACTCGGAGTCAAGCAACTGCCCGTCTGGTTGCATGTGGGGCTGACGAACATCGGCATCTTGCCGACCACCCCGTCCGCGTCGGGCCGCAGGTTGGTCGAGCCGAGGATCACATTGGGGTTCGGTGTGGCGCATGGCGCGATGTCGGCGCCACCCGCGTCAGAGCACCGGAACTTGTGCAGCGGGATCTGGTCGGCGCCGGTCATGAAGACCTGGCCGTCGCCATAGCGAAGCTCTCCGCTGGAGCCGTAGGCGAGGACCACCGGCACCTTGGTCGCGCCGAGTGAGGTGGCGAACGCGTCGTCGCCCTTCGTGGTTCGTCCAGGGTCGGAGAACCCGATGTCAAAGGCGGCCACGCCGGCCTGGTCCTTGTTGAGGGTGTCAAGGGCGGTCGCATAGACGCTTCGGTCGAGCGGGAAGTGGCCCAGCTCCCGGACACTCGCGTCGTCGATTCCGACCAGGACGATGTTCGGGTTGCTCGACTCGAAGAACAGCCGGTCTTCCGGGTGCAGCGAGAGGCGGATGGCGCAGCTCGGGTCCTGGTTGTCACATGCGACCTGCTGCGTGTAGAGCCAGTACATCGAGCCGCTGACGAGGATTCCCAGCAGCACGGCGACGACCGTGCGGTAGGTGTACCAGTAGCGGATGAAGCGGCCCAAGACTGGCGGGATCATAGCGCCCGCCTTGGTGCCCTGTGCCACGATCGCGCCGAGATGGCAGTCAGGAGTGGGATCGCCGGTTGGATCGACCGCTCGCTGATCGACTCCCGGCTCTTCTACCCGATGGCCGTCAAGACGTCGGAGGACCGCCTGGACTTCTACGCGACCCAGTTTTCAATGGCCGAGGCGGACACCTCCTACTACGGAATCCCAAAACCCGAGGTGACCGAGCGCTGGGCGTCGCGGACGCCGCCGGG
>WNGI01003985.1_pt1 | contig 15012 bp, 15 predicted proteins | sample 5400621 | NCBI WGS metagenome assembly WNGI01 (sample SAMN13153374, study PRJNA577476) | soil metagenome | isolation source: 20 cm soil or saprolite under Garry oak tree replicate 1 | place: USA:California | collected 2016-06-15 | reverse complement strand
GCCTCTACGCGCTCGATCCGCGCGCCCAGCGAGCGCAGACGCTCGTCGATCCGCTCGTAGCCGCGGTCGATCTCGCCGACGTTGCCGATCGTCGAGGTGCCCTCGGCGCAGAGAGCCGCGAGCAGCATCGCCATCCCGGCGCGGATGTCCGGGCTCGACATCTGCTGGCCGACGAGCCTCGCGGGCCCGCTCACCACCGCTCGGTGCGGGTCGCACAGGATGATCCGCGCGCCCATCGACACCAGCTTGTCGACGAAGAAGAGCCGGCTCTCGAACATCTTCTCGAAGATCAGCACCTCGCCCCGCGCCTGGGTCGCGACGATCACGGCGATCGAAGTCAGGTCGGCAGGGAAGGCAGGCCACGGGCCGTCTTCGATTTTCGGGATCTGGCCGCCGAGATCGTCCCGGACCTCCAGCTTCTGGTTCGGCGGCACGCGCAGGGTGGAGCCGTCGATCTCGACGTGGACGCCGAGACGCTCGAAGGTCGGCAGGATCGACTTCAGATCCTTTGGCTCGACGTCCTCGATCGTGATGTCGCCTCCGGTCACAGCGGCGAGGCCGACGAAGCTGCCGACCTCGATGTGCTCCGGGCCCACCCGCCACTCGCCGCCCGAGAGGCTCTCGACGCCCCGGACGCGCAGGACGTTCGACTCGATCCCCTCGATCTCGGCGCCTAGCGAAACGAGGAAGCGGCAGAGGTCCTGGATGTGCGGCTCGCAGGCCGCGTTGCCGATCACCGTCTCACCCGGGCTGAGCGCCGCCGCCATCAGCGTGTTCTCGGTCGCCATCACGCTCGCCTCGTCGAGGAAGATGTGCGTGCCGCGCAGCCCCGGCGTCCGCAGGTCGAAGCGCGCGCCCGTGATGTCGATCTCCGCGCCGAGCTCCGCGAAGGCGTGGATATGCGGGTCGAGGCGGCGGCGGCCGATCACGTCGCCGCCGGGCGGCGGAACGCTCGCGCGGCCCTCGCGGGCGAGCAGCGGCCCCGCCAGCAGGAAGGACGCGCGGATGCGCCTCGAGAGCTCCGGGTCGAGCTCGTGCGAGGAGCGGCTCGCCGCATGAATGCGAACGTCGTTCGCGCCCGTCCACTCGACGTCCGCGCCGAGGTCTGCGATGAGGGCCGTCATCGTCTCCACGTCGCGGATCCGGGGCACGTTGTGGAGCACGACGGGCTCGTCGGTCAGCAGGCACGCGGCCAGGAGCGGCAGCGCGCCGTTCTTGTTTCCGGCCGCCCGCACCGTGCCGTTCAGCGGCTGCCCGCCCTCGATCACGAACGACTCGGCGAGGGCTCCTGTGACGACCGTCTGGGCCATGCGAGACGGCTATCCTAGCTCGGCCTTGGAGCCGACCCGCGAGCGCGCCTGGGAGACCCTGACGCAGTACACGAAGAGCGAGGCGCTCCGGCGCCACGCGCTCGCCGTGGAGGCCGCGGTCGGCGCGTACGCCGCCAAGTTCGGCGAGGACGAAGCGCTCTGGCGGACGACGGCGCTGTTGCACGACTTCGACTACGAGATCCACCCCACCCTCGACCAGCACCCGCAGGAGGGCGCGCCGATCCTGCGCGAGGAAGGGTGGCCCGAGGAGGTCGTCGAGGGCGTCCTCTCGCACGCGTCGCACCTCGGCCTGCCGCGCGACACGCTCCTGAAGCGGACGCTGTTCGCCTGCGACGAGCTCTGCGGGTTCATCCACGCGTGCGGGCTCGTCCGGCCGGACGGGATCGACACGCTCGAGCCGAAGTCGGTGCGGAAGAAGCTGAAGCAGCCGTCGTTCGCGGCCGGGGTGAACCGCGACGACGTCTACGAGGGAGCCGAGGCGCTCGGCGTGGAGCTCGACGAGCACATCGCGTTCGTGATCGCAGCGATGCGGCCGATCGCCGCGGCCGCATGACACGCGGATCCAACCGAGCTTCGGGACGTCACGGACGACGACGCCGTGCTCGAACAGCCGCTTCACGAGCTCCGCGGAATCACCCTCGACGCGGAAGCTGAGGAGCGTCGCCTGGTCCGGTGCGGTTACCACGTCGAAGCGCTCGGCGAGCAGCTCCCTGCAGCGGGCGGCCATCTGCGCCGCGCGGTCGAACCGGCCGTCCGGTGCCAGGTCGAGGGCCGCGCTGAGGCCGGCCAGCGACGGCGGCGGCGTCCAGCCCGGGTCGAAGCGCGCCGCTCCGGGCTTCGCGACGAACTCGCCCTCCGGCTCGTAGCTCTCCTGCGAGAGGTAGCTCGGCGCCCCGATCCCGAGCCGCTCGGGGTCGGCGACGACGAGGCCTCCCGTCCCGTCCGGCCCGCAGAGCCACTTCTGGCATGAGAACGCATAGAAGTCGAACCGCGACGCGTCGACGGCGATCGCGCCGGCCGACTGGGCGCCGTCGACCAGCACCGGCAGGCCGGTCGCCTCCTTCAGCCCGGCGGCCGGGAAGCGGTTGCCGCTCATCCAGCAAACCTGCGAGAGCGCGAGCAGGCGCGTGCGGGGCGTGACCTCGCGGAGGAGGACGTCCAACGCGTCCTCGGGCGGGAGCTCCCGCACCTTCGCCACGCGCACACGGGCAGGCGAGACCGCGAGCGCACCGAGCAGGCCGAAATGCTCACCGTCGGTCGTGACGATCTCGTCATCGGCGGTCAGGCCGAGCCCGGCGAGGACGATGTTGCAGCCGTTCGTCGTCGAGGTCGCCAGGGAGAGGGTCTCAACGGGGACGCCGACCGCGGCGGCGAGTTTCGCCCTGACCTCGTCGCGCAGCGCGAGCGCCCGCTCGAAGTAGGCCGGGCCGCCGCGGCCCTCCTCGAGGTCGACCCGCTCCTGGGCGGCCATCGCCTCGATCGTCGCGCGCGCGAGCGGCCCGTTCGTGCCCGCGTTCAGGTACGCGAGGGGCTCGAGGACCGGGAACTCGGCGCGCGCCTCGTCGAGGGTCATTCGATCGTCGCCTCCACGGGCGCATGATCGGAGAGGAGCCGCCCGGCGAGGCGCCGCCGCTCGTCGGGCCACCGCTGCGGGCGGGAGGCCTTCGCGCCTCGCACGAGCACCTGGTCGAGGCCCGGGATCGGCTCCGAGAAGCCCCAATCGGGGCGCGCGAGCTGCTCGAGCGTCGTCGACTCGCCGATCACCGTGTTGAAGTCGCCGGCGAGAATCAGGGTGTCGTCGGGCTCAGCGAACGCGTCGGCGAAGACCGCGGCGCGCAGGAGCTCCGCGTTCTGGCAGCGCCGGTCCGGGACGCTGGAGCAGTGCGTGTTCGCGACCGTGACGACGCGCCCGTTCGTCTCGGCGCGGACGGCGTGGCAGACGCGACGCTCTTTGGCCCACGCAAGCCGCGCGCGCGGATCGAGCTCGAGCGCGCGCGCCTGGGCCCGGCGGAAGCCGCGGGGATTGAGGACGATCGAGTCGCTGCCCAGGGGCCGGAGCTCGTGGCCGAGCAGGATCGCGTTCGCCTGGCCGGTGAGGGCCGAGCGCAGGAGCCCGTGGTTCAGCTCGGTGATCGCGCCGCCGAGCCGGGCGCTGCCGAGCAGGGGCCGCGCGGCGACGGCGCCGAACGCGCGCATCCCGCTCCACTCCTCGAGCTCGGTCAGCGACCAGACCGGGAGCTCCTGCAGGCAGAGCGCCGCCGGGCCGTCTCCGGTCGCGAGCCGGATCATGTCCTCGAGAAAGCCTCGTCGCTCCGGCGGCACCGCGTTCCCGTGGAAGACGTTCCAGCTGCGGACGAGGAGCGGCAACGGCCGCACTAGTCTAAGGAGCCATGCTCCGGCGGCAGCGCTTCGGCGAGGTGATCTCGCGGCAGCTCGATCTCTTCGAGCGCGAGCAGGCCGAGCTCGTCCGCGAATGCAAGGAGGCAGAGGCGACCTACGACCGCGCCGCGCGCGACGACGCGGAGGAGCGCTTCGGCGACTACCAGGACCTCGTCGAGACGGGCACCGAGCTCCTCGCCGACCTCCGAGACAACTTCGCATCGACGCTTGGCGAGTCAGCGGCCGAGCAGTACGAGAGGGAGTTCAACCGAGCGGTCGCGAGGCGTCTCCCGCGCTTCTCGCTCGAGATCGAGAACCGCTAACTCAGAACCGCTAACTCAGGTGCGCCGCGAAGCCGCCGACGATCGCGCCGTAGGCGACGTGCACGAGGAGCGTCCAGACCGCGGTACGACGGCCGTAGTTGACGAGCATGAAGCCCGGGGGCTCGAGGATCGGCGTTTCCTCGGAGTCCGACCACGGTGTCCCCATCCGCGGGTGGACCGCCGGTAACAAAACCGTCACGAGCGCCCCGCCGGAGAAGGACGCATGGACGACGCCCAGCACCGCCCCGAAGATCCAGCCCGCGTGATCCACGGCCCGGAAGATCGCGTAGTAGCCGACCGCGAAGAGGAGCCCGTTGACGAAGTGGACGGCGTACCCGATCACGCTCGCGCGGCTGCGGTCGTCGGTGAAGACCGTCCCAAGCAGAAGCGGGATGTCCATCCGTGTCCAGCCGAGCTCCTGAGCGATCCGCAGGCCGCTCGTGAGCACGATCGTGCCCACCACCCCGCCCGCGAGCGCGCCCCAGAGGCTCATTGAGCGTCCTCGATGGAGTGGGCCGCGTTCACGAGCGCGAGGTGCGTCAGGCCCTGGGGGAAGTTGCCGAGGAATTCCGCGCTGTTCGGATCGATCTCCTCCGAGTAGAGGCCGACGTCGTTGGCGAGCCCGACGAGCTCGTCCATCAGGCGGCGCGCGTCGTCGAGGCGGCCCTGGCGGGCGAGCGCGTCGACGAGCCAGAAGGAGCAAGTGAGGAACGCGCCTTCCTCCCCGCCGACGCCGTCCTCGCCTCGATAGCGGTAGACGAACGGCCCCTGCCGGAGCTCGCGCTCGACCGCCGCGACCGTTCCGCGCAGCCGCTCGCCGGCCGGATCGTCGTAAGAGAGGATCGCCAGCGTCAGCAGGCTCGCATCGAGCTCGCGGAGATCGGGGGCGCGCACATAGCTGTTGCGCTCCGCGTCCCAGCTCTGCTTGTCCACGAAGGCACGGATCTCGTCGGCTGCCGCGCTCCAGCGGTCGGTGCGGTCGGGTATCAGCCCGCGCTCGGCGAGCTTGCACGCCCGGTCGAGCGCGACCCAACAGAGCGCCTTCGACTGCGTAAAGTGCGTCGTCTCCGCGCGCACCTCCCAGATCCCCGAGTCGCGCTCGCGCCAGTGCTCAGCCACGTAGTCGGCGATCTTCGCGATCTCCTTGCCGGTATCGCCGTCCACGTGGCCCACGTCCTGCACGTAGAGCCAGATTGCGTCGAGGACGGAGCCGTAGACGTCGAGCTGGACCTGGTCGGCCGCGCCGTTGCCGACCCGCACAGGCGCCGAGCGGCGGTAGCCGGCGAGCTCGGAGAGCTCACGCTCCTTCGAATGGGCCGAGCCGTCGACCTTGTAGAGGATCTGCAGGCGCGGCTGGGTGACGCGCGATGCGTGCATGAACCACCAGAAGAAGGCGTGCGCCTCGTCGTCAATGCCGAGGCGAATGAGCGCGTCGAGCGCCCAGCTCGCGTCCCGGAGCCAGGTGAGGCGGTAGTCCCAGTTCCGGCTGCCGCCGATCCACTCCGGGAACGAGGCCGTCGGCGCCGCGACCATCGCTCCCGAAGGTGCGTAGACGAGCAGCTTCAGGGCCAGGACGCTGCGCACGACGGCGTCACGCCACGGACCGTCGTAGCGGATCCGGCCGGCCCAGCGGGGCCAGAAGCGTGCTGTCTGCGCGAGGCGGCGCTCGACGTCGTCGCGGCTGGGCAGGACGGCCGGCTCCTTGTGCGCCGCCGAGAGCTCGAGCAGGGCGCTGTCCCCCTCGCGGAGCCTCAGCTCGCCGCCGACGGTCGCGCCGTTCGCCGTGATCTCGCCCACGTTCCAGGCTCCGAGCGCCACGCACTCGGTGCCCGAATGCGCGAACCACCGGCCCGCGCGACGGTCGAGCTCCGTGCGCCGCTCGCCGTAGCCGAAGCGCGGGTCGAACGACCAGCGGAGCGGAACCGTCCCGCTCAGGGCCTCGACCTTGCGGCACAGCTCGCGCAGCGGCGAGAGCCGGTCGTCGTCCGTGAGCGTCATCGCGTCGGTCACGCGCACAACGCCCTCCGCGGTTGTGAAGGTCGTTTCGAGCACGTTCGAGTTGTCCTGGTAGCGGCGCTCGGCCTCGTAGGGCACGCCGGGCTCGAGGCGGAACGAGCCGCCGCGCTCGGCGTCCAGGACGCGGGCGAAGACCGAGGGCGAGTCGACGTTCGGCAGACAGAGCCAGTCCACTGCGCCGTCACGGGCGATCAGTGCGGTCGTGCGGCCGTCTCCCACGAGCGCGTACTCGCGGATCGGGGCATAGCCGTCGATTCGCTCCACGGTCCGGATTCTGCCCTCACGCCGACGCCGAGGCCGAGATGACGGTGGAGAAATCGGCACGCTGTCGGCGCAGAATCGTCACCCACGCGTGCGCCGAAGCCCGGTATCGTCGACCGCGAGGGAGGCGGGAAAGTAACCCCACCCATGTTGGGTGGGGGTGCGCTCGGGCTCGGAAGATGTGGGCTTCTTTCGGCGCATTCAGCGATGGCCGAAGTGGTGGGCTGCCGGAAGCGAGCCGAAGACGTCTGCCTCTTCGGCGCAGCTCCGGGCGAGTGGGCTGAGAGGCTCGAGCTCACGCACGACGACGTTGCGGTTCCGGCCGAGGCGCTCGAACTTGCCGCGCGCGAGCAGCAGCGGCTCCGCACGCACGAGCGCACGGAACCGCTCGTACACCACCGGCGGGACGATCAGGTTGACCTGGCCGAACTCGTCCTCGAGGAGCATGAAGACAACCCCGTTCGCGGTCGCCGGCCGCTGGCGCGCAACCGTCATTCCCGCGACGGCGACCGACCCACCGGAGGGCTTCTCCGCCAGCTCCCGGCTCGAGAGCGTGCCCTTCGGCAGGTGCGGCCGCAGCAGCGAGAGTGGGTGGACGCCGACGGAGAGACTTGTCAGCCGGTAGTCCGCGAGCATCCGCTCCCACGTTGTCTGCTCTCGCAGCGCCGGCGCGGGCGCCGTGGGGTCGAGCGGGAGTGCGAGCTGTCGCTCCTCTCCACCGCTCCCCGGCACCGACTGCGTTCGCGGCACCAGCCCGAGCTCCCAGAAAAGCACCCGCCGGCCACCGTCGAACGAATCGCAGGCGCCGGACGCGACCAGCGCCTCCAGCCGTGCCCGGTCAAGCGCCGTCCTCTGCGCGAGCTCGCGCACGCCGGAGTACGACCGGCCCCGCTCGCGCACAGCGACCACCGCAGCCGCCTCCTCCTCCCCGAGCGATCGCACGTACTCCAGTCCGATGCGTACCGCGTCTCCCTCGAGCGCGCACTTCGCCGCGCTGCGGTTCACGTCGGGCGGGCGAACCTCGACTCCGCGCCGCTGCGCGTCCCGCACGAGCGACGCCGGCGGGTAGAAGCCCATCGGCTGCGCGTTCAGGAGCGCGCACAGAAACTCGCGCGGATAGTGATGTCGCAGCCACGCGGACTGGTACGCGAGCAGGCCGAACGCCGCCGCATGTGACTTGGGAAATCCGAATGCGGCGAACCCGTTCAGCTTCTGGAAGACCGCTTCGGCCGTCTCGCGATCGACGCCGCGCCCGATCGCACCCTCGACGAAGCGCCCGTGAAACGCCTCGACGGCCTCCCGGCTGCGCTTGCGGCTCATCGCGCGCCGCAGACCCTCGGCCTCGCCCACGCTGAATCCCGCGAGCGCCGTGGCCACACCGAGCACCTGCTCCTGGAAGACGACGACCCCGAGCGTCTCGCGCAGCGGCTCCTCCAGCAGCGGATGGTCGTAGGGCGGGACGAAGCCGGGGTCCTCGCGGAGCTTTTGCCGGTTCTCGATGAAGGGGTGAACGGCGCCGCCCTGGATCGGGCCCGGGCGCACGAGGGCGACCTGGATCGTGAGGTCGTCGAGGTTCTCGGGCAGCGTGCGCAGGAGCGACTGCATCTGCGCGCGGCTTTCGATCTGGAAGACGCCGACCGTGTCGGCCTGCTGAATCTCCGCGAAGACCTTGCGGTCGTCGAGTGGGATGCGCGAGAGGTCGATCGTCTCGCCCGCCGCGCGCGCGATCTGCTCCACGCAGTCCTCGACGGCCGAGAGCATCCCCAGGCCGAGCAGGTCGATCTTGAGGAAGCCCGCGTCGGAGCACGAGTCCTTGTCCCACTGGCACAGCTGGCGGCCCGCCATCGCGGCCGGCTGCACCGGGACGAGCTCGACGAGCGGCCGCGTCGAGATGACCATCCCACCCGGATGCTGCGAGATGTGCCGCGGCAGGCCGCCGAGCTCGCCGCAGAGCTCCACGAACGCCCGCCAGCGCGGCGAGTCGAGCTTCGTCTCCGCATCCGGCAGCCTCCCGAGCTCGTCTCCGACGCGGTAGGGATTGCCGTCCGTCAGCCGCGCCAGCCGCTCGAGCTCGGCGAACGGCAGCCCCAGCGCCTTGCCGACGTCCCGGATCGCGCCGCGCGCATGGTAGGTCGAGAAGCTCGCGACGAGCGCCGAGTGCTCCCGGCCGTACCGCTCGCAGACCTCGACGATCAGCTTCTCGCGGATGTCGCGCGGAAAGTCGAGGTCGATGTCGGGGACCGAGACGAGCTCGCGGTTGAGGAAGCGCCCGAGCGGCAGGCCCGCCTGCACGGGATCGACGTGCGAGAGCCCGGTCAGGTAGCAGACGATCGAGCCGACCGAGCTCCCCCGGCCGCGGCCGGGCGGGAGGACGTTCCGCGCAACCGAGTCGCCGCGCACCTCGCGGGCGCAGTCGCGCGCCAGCTCGAGCACCTCCCAGTGGAGCAGGAAGAAGCCCGCCAGGCCGAGCTCGTCGATCAGCGCCAGCTCCTCGTCGAGCCGCTTGCGCGCCTTCCGTTTGTGACCGTTTGCGCCGCCGTAGCGCTCCGCGAAGGCTCGGTCGCACACGCGCCGGAGCTGCTGGGTCGCGGGCTCGCCGGTGTCCGAGAAGTCGGGGTAGCGGTAGCCGAGATCCTCGGTCAGGTCGAACTCGAGCCGCGCGGCGAGCTCGCCGGCCCGTTCGACGGCATCTCGGTCGAGCGGGAAACGCTCCGAAGCGTGCTCCGGGGCGAGCAGGACGCTCTCGCGGTTCCCTCGCCGCTCCGCCTCGCAGCCGTCGAGGGAGGTGCGACAGTGGATCGCGACCAGCACGTCCTGCAACGCCGTTCGCCTCGGATGATGGGCATGGGCATCGCCCGTTGCGACCGTGAGGACGCCGAGCGCCTCGGCGAGGTCCCGCAGAGCCGCGTTTCGGCGCTCGTCTCCGCGCTCGTACGGGCGCTGGAGCTCGACGAAAAAGCGCTCCCTGCCGAACGCGCGCGCGAGCTCGGCGGCACCGTTCGGGTTGCGGACGGCGAGCCCGTGGCGAGCGCAGCCCGAGAGGCAGACGAGCCCGTCGTTCAGCTCGGCGAGCAGCGTCGCGTCGAGGGCCGGAGGCAGCAGCTCGGCGCCCGCCTTCGGCCGCGTCCCTGCATGAGCCGCGGTCAGCAGGCGGCAGAGGTTCGAGTAGCCCACGCTGCTCTCGACGAGCAGTGTCACGTGGGAGCCGTCCGACAGCGTCACCTCGGAGCCGGTGATCGGCCGCACGCCGAACGCCTTCGCCGCGTGCGCAAACTCGAGCGAGCCGTAGACTCCGTCGTGATCGGTCAGCGCCAGCGCCTCGTAGCCGAGCTCCGCTGCCTGGGCCGCGAGCTCCTCCGGGAGCGAGGCTCCGTCCAGGAACGAATAGGCTGAATGCGCATGGAGCTCGACGTACACCGCCCGCTGCTCCTAGCGCCCGGCGCGGGCGAGACGGTCGTCGACCGGCCGGAGAAGACGCTCCGCATCCTCGCCGAGCTCGACGACGTGATCATCACGTGGTTCCGCTACGCGCCCGGCGAGAAGGGGCCGGACGCGCACGTCCATCACCATCACACCGACGCCTTCTACGTGCTCGAGGGCGAGATCGAAGTCTCGCTCGGCCCCGAGCCCCGGCCGGTCCGCGCGACTCCGGGCACTTTCGCTGCGGCACCGCCCGACGTCGTCCACACCTTCCGAAATTCGAGCGACGCGCCCGCGATCTTCCTCAACCTCCACGCTCCCGCGAGTGGCTTCGGCGACCACATCCGCGGCAAGAATCCGAGCTTCGACCAGCACGACCCTCCTCCCGACGGCGGGCGGCCGCTTGCCGAGGCGGTCTTCACCAAGCCGGAGGACGCCGAGATCCTTCGTAGCGCCGTGAGCACCCACCGGATCCTCTGCGACCTCCCGCAGCTCTCGGTGATCGACATGACGTTTCAGCCCGAGTTCGAGGGTGTCGACCCGCATACCCATCACGACCACGTGGACGCGTTCTACGTTCTCGAAGGCGACGTCGAGTTCCGCGTCGGCGACGAGTCGCACATCGCGCGTCCGGGCAACTTCCTCGCCGCTCCGCGCAACAGCGTCCACGGCTTCCGGCCCGCCGGTGCCGACCCCATCCGCTGCTTCAACGTCCACGCGCCGCCTGCCGGCTTCCTCGACCGCCTGCGCGCGAGAGACTGACGCCGTCACGACCCCCTCTGGCTGAACCAGCGGCCCACCTCCTCGTCATGGAAGACGACCATGTGCTCGCCGCCTGCGAGGACGACGTCGAAGTACCGCCGGCTGACCGGCTCCTCCGTCCACCAGCGATCGACCACGCGCCACTCCTCGCGGACGAGCGCGACCGCCGAGCGATTCACGCGGCGAGGCGACCCGTCGACATGCGCCTCGACCAACGCCCGCTGCGGCTGGTTCAGTCGTCGCGCGGAACCAGTAGTGCTCTCTGTTCCGGCAGGCGTGACCACGGAGCGACCTCGACGACGGTGCAGACGGAGCCGGAACCGGTGCCGGCACGAACCTGACGCAGCCCTTCTCGCAGGTGGGCACGCAGTTCGGCCCCTTCGGGCTGAACGAGCTCGAGCTGGCTTCCCACCGACTCCGCCAGGATCAAGACCTCCAGCGTCAGCGCGACGACCGGCGCCGGCAGGTCGAGGAGCTTCGGCCCCAGCGCGGCGCGCAGGCGGGCGGGCTCTGCGGTCGCGTCCCGCAGCGTGACCGTTCGGCGCCAAGAGCCGCCGCCGACGAGCCTCGCCGCGAGCGCGAGCTTGCGCAGAGCCCGCCCGCCGCGCTCCGGTCGAGCGAGCAGGCGGTCCAGCAAGACGCCGAGCGAGCGCCTCAACGTCAGCTCGTTTCCGACCGCCTCCGGGAACTCGAGCGTCTCCAGCAATTCCGCGGCGGGCTTCCTTCCACGGACGCGGCGACTCGAGCCCCCTCTCGCCAGGCCCCAGGCGCGCCGGCCGTCCGGCCCCAGACGTTCGGCCACGGCGCCACCCGGAAGCCCAGCAAGCTCTCCGAGCTTTGTGATTCCAAGTTCCTGGAGCTCCTCGCGCTGCCCCGCCGCGAGCGGAAGCAGCGTCAGCGGCAGCGGCGAAAGAAATTCCCGGGTGTGCTCGTCGGAGACGATCAGCACCTGGCCGGAGCGCGCGACGTTTGCCGCTGCCAGCGCCGCGAAGCGCCTGCGCGCCGCGCCGATACGTGCGTCCCAGCCCGGGCCAACGGCCTTCAGCGCCCGCCTGAGCGCCGGCTCGAGGCCGCCGTAGAGCCGCTCGACCCCGCGCGTCTCGAAGTACGCGCAGCCCGGCGCGGCCGGATCGACGGCGATACCCGCGTCTTCGAGCCTGCGGACGATCTGCTCCCAGGCCTCCTCCGCCGCGGCCGGATCGGGATCGACGAGCTGCAGCGACGGGCAGGTCGCGAGCGCCTCCCCGAGACGCATGCCCGGCCGGATGCCGGCGACCTCGGCGGTGGCGGTTACCGGCCCGAGCAGTGCCTCGGTTGCCGGTTCTGGAGCCAGCGCCGCGGGCTCGGCCTGCAGGCGCGGCCGCTCCCGCAGCGCGGCTCGCAGCTCGAATCCGGGAATGACGATGGACGCGATCACGAACATGTGTTCTACACGAACAGGTGTTCGCGTGTCAAGAGAAGTTGCTCTCGAAATGTGACGAATGTGAGTCTTCGCGCTGCAGCAGAGGGACTGGTGGCGCGCGTCAGAGCGTGACTTCGGCCGCCCGCTCGAGCATCCGCGACAGGCGCGGCACCACGTTGAGCACGCTCACCTGGGAGCACCACGCGATGTCCTCCTCGAGGCCGGGCGGGCCGTAGGTGCGCGCGTTGATGCCGTCGATCGCGTTCGGGAAGCGCGCCGCGATCACCTCGGACGCCTTGGCCGCGTCGCTGCGGTCGCCGTCGAGCAGGGTGACGATCCGGCCGGCGCAGTACGCGTCGTCGATCGCGAAGACGTCCTTGTAGCCGGCGCAGAGGACGACGGTGTCCTCCCCGCGCGCCCGCGCGTGTGCAGCGACTGCGTCGAGGTTGAGGAGCGACCCGAGCACGACCTCGCCGCAGGAGGCCGCCGCCGCGACGACCGCTCGCGTGCCGTTGGTCGTCGAGAGGATCAGCGTCTCGGCCCGTGGCTCTTGGAACTCACGGGGTGAGGCGCCCGCGTCGAAGCCCTCGATCATCTGGGCCTCGCGCTCGCCGCCCGTGATCGCCTCGTCGCCCAGCTCGGCGCGCAGCCGTCGGGCCTCGTCGATCTCGCTACAGCAGAGAACGCGGCGGTAGCCGGACGCGAGGGCCTGCGCGATCGTGGACGTCGCCCGCATGACGTCGACGACGATTCCCAGCGGGGCCGCTGCCGCCTCGGCCGGCGTGAACGCGACGTGGACGCGCACGGCGCAACGCTACAAGTCCCGGTGCCAGACACCGACACGAAACCCGCACGTCTTCGTCACGGAAGTGTGTCGCGCCGACCGGAGAACGGCTTGCCTCCGTGAAGGCGGCGTTCGGGGTTCCGCGGGCGCGGTGTCAGACACCGTCACGGAAGTGTCACGGCCGCATGCGGGGCTACGCTTGGCGCCAATGTCCACGCCGATGTACTGCTACCGGCACCCGAACCGCGAGACGTACGTCTCGTGCTCCGAGTGCGGCCGCCCGATCTGCGCCGAGTGCATGACCCCCGCGCCGGTCGGCCAGCGCTGCCCGGAGCACTCCGGGAAGCCGCAGGGCGTTCGGCGCGTCACCTCGGGAGCCCGCCGCACGGCCTTCGAAGGCACCGGCGCGCTCGTGACAAAGGCGCTGATCGGGCTCAACGTCCTCGTCTACGTCGTCACCGCAGCCCAGGGAGCGGGCCTCAACAGCCCCGGGGGCTCGCTCTTCGACAAGTGGCTCCTCTACGGCCCCTTCGTCGCGAAGGGCGACTGGTGGCGCCTGATCACCGCAGCATTCCTCCACGCGAGCCTGATCCACATCGGCTTCAACATGTACTTCCTCTGGTTCGCAGGGGCTCCGGTCGAGGCGGCGCTCGGCCGCGGTCGCTTCCTCCTCCTCTACCTCGTCTCCGGTCTGGCCGGCTCGGCGGGCGCGCTCGTGCTCGACCCGAACACGCCCACGGTCGGAGCCTCAGGCGCGATCTTCGGGATCCTCGGCGCGGCGCTCGTGATGGAGCGGCAGCGCAACTTCGTGCTCGGCGGCTCGGCGCTCGGCCTGATCGTGATCAACCTGATCCTGAGCTTCGTGCTCTCGAACATCTCGATCGGCGGGCACATCGGCGGGCTGATCGGCGGGATCCTCTGCACACTGGTGCTCTCGAGCTTCGGCCGCGGCCACGCCGCCTACAGCCGGCTCGGCCTCTGGGGAATCGCCGGCGTGCTCGGCGTCGGCCTCCTGAGCATCGCCGTCGCGTACCTCAAGGTACGCGGCTACGCCTAGCCGTACCGCTCGACCCGCGTGGCGTGGTCGAGCATGTCCTTCCAGGCGTGGTCGTTCCCGCCTGGCCCGCCGTCGAGTCGGTCCGCGAACCCGTCCCACGCGAAGATGACGTCGTTCCCGAGCCCGCCGTAGACCCGATCGCTGCCGCGGTCTCCTTGCAGCTTGTCGCTACCCGGGCCGCCCGCGAGGACGTCGTTGCCGTTCCCGCCGTTGAGGATGTCCCTGCCGTCCCCGCCGCGGAGGATGTCGTTGCCGGCGTTGCCGTCGAGGACGTCGTTCCCGCCCAGCCCGCAGATCACGTCGCGGCCCTTGGTCCCGACGAGGATGTCGGGGCCCGACGTCCCGTTGATCGTGCAGGGCGCGACGCTGTGAGAGGTCGCATGCCCGCCGCGAACGAGGAACAGCGAGACGACGGCAGCAAAGAGCACCGTCATCGTCTTCAGTCGGTTCTCGCGGTCCGGGGTCATCAGGGCGGCACCTCCGGGTGTCACCCTGATGATCGGAGTCGAAGCGCCGCGGGAGCATCCCCCGCAGCGGTGATCTGTTACGCCGGGCGATTCGTGATGTGGACGTACGTCTTGTCGCTCTCGCCGCACTCCTCGCGCAGCGCGACCTGTCCCGTCCGCCCCTCGCCCTGCCACGAAACCTCGGAGTCGTGCTCCTCGAGCTCGTCGAAGAGGATCTTGAAGCCGGCGCCCTCGAGCTCCTTCTTGAACTCGTTGTGCGCCTCCTTGACGTCGCCGTGGAAATAGCCCTCGACGACGTTCGTCGGGCCCTCAGTCGACTGCTCGGTGTAGGTCAGCTTGTCCGCCTCGATCTGCGGGAAGCTCGGCGGCAGCTTCAGCTTCTCGCTGCCGGCCAGCGCGGCGCCGTTGCACGCGCTCTTGACAGCCGCGCTCGGCTGCTCGGTCTCCCCCTTCTTCTCGCCGCCGCCGCCGCAACCGGCGAGGACGACGACCACCGCCGCCAGCAACGCACACCAAACTGCCTGCCTCACGTTCAACTCCTCTCGTAGTCGACCCCCGGAGCGCCGCAGTCTACAAACCGCTATCCACCGGCGCTAACGGCCTCCACACCCGACTCCTTGAGCGCCGCCTGCGCAGCCGCCAGCCTGGCGAGCGGCACACGATAGGGCGAGCAGCTGACGTAGTCGAGCCCCAGCCCATGGCAGAACGCGATCGAGTCGGGCTCGCCGCCGTGCTCGCCGCAGATGCCGAGCTTGATTCCTTCCTTGGCGCCTCGGCCTCTCTCGACCGCGATCCGCATCAGGTCGCCGA
>WNGI01008217.1_pt1 | contig 15016 bp, 12 predicted proteins | sample 5400621 | NCBI WGS metagenome assembly WNGI01 (sample SAMN13153374, study PRJNA577476) | soil metagenome | isolation source: 20 cm soil or saprolite under Garry oak tree replicate 1 | place: USA:California | collected 2016-06-15 | reverse complement strand
CGTGCCGTTGCTGTTCCCTGTGTTGCCGGTGAACGTGTTGCTGTTGGCCATGAAGACCTTAAAGCCCTCAAAGGTATTCCCGTTCGCGACGTTGCGACTAATCGTGTTCGAGCGCGAGCCATCGGTGATCTCGATCCCGATCAAGTTTCGGTTCACGGTGTTGGAATCAAGAATGTTGCCGCTTGAGCCCCTGATTACCTCGAATCCCTGTAAACGGTTGAGATTCGCGTTGTTGCCGCGAAACTGATTGGCGCTACCGTTCCACAGGACGAATCCGATGTCGTTCTGAAGAGACGTGTTACCGGCAACGAGGTTGTTGGTTGAGGCCCTGGTAAAGAACCCATATTGGGCGTTCAAGCTCGCGGTGTTGCCGCGAAGCTCGTTGGCGTTGGCGCCGTTGTCGAGGACAAATCCAATAATGTTTCGCAGCGCCGTGTTGTTGCCCAGGACGTTACCGACTGAGCCCTGCAGCAAGACCCCGGTTTCGCCCGTATTGTCCTGAAACGTGTTGTTCTCGATCGTGTTCGCGTTCGAGGCATCCGTGATCACCAGGCCGATCTGATTCGCGGTCGCTGTGTTGTAGTCAAGGGCGTTGCCGGTGGCATTGTCCAGGACAAAGCCATTACCGTTGCCCAGGGCCACGTTGTGGGCGACGACGTTGTCGTGTGAGGCGTCCGATAGCCCGATCCCCAAGGGCGGGTTGTTCTCAACCGTATCACTCTCGATCCGGCTTTGCGTCGATCTCGTCAGGATAATGCCACCCCCGCTGTTCGACCGACTCATGTTTCCGATGACGACGTTCCCGCTGCCTAAGTCAAGGTGGATTCCGTGCGCCCCATTGGTGGAGAGGATGTTGGCCTCGTACCGGCCGCCAGAGGACCCGCCGGCGAAGATGCCGTTCACATCGAACCCAGTCACGGCACACCGCCTAACGGTGATGCCGGCGCGGCCGTCGACTTCGATGCCACCACTGAACCCTGAGAGACCCGGACCGAACACGGTGTGACCGGCACAGTCGAGTGTGACGTTGTCAGCGGCGATCAGAATGTTCCCGTAGTGATCCTCTGCTAGCGTCGCGTTGCTCGTGATGATAAGCGTCCCCGACGAGGAGGACTGCGCGTCTGCAACGATGGGAGCGTGACCAGCCGGTCCCACCGGCTCTGGCGTGTCCGAGCATGCGCTCAGGGCCGCGGCAACCGTCACTGCGGTCAACGTTGCGACTCTGGACCGTCTGGCCACGAGGACGCCAACGACTGCCCTGAGGATCGACAACAGGCAGGTGCTTTCTTGGGTCTTGAGCAACATGTCTCCTCCTTAAAGAACTCTTGTGATCTCACGGTCCGCGTCGCAAGCACGACCCGCGGCTTCCGCTCTGCGCTGTGGCACTCCTCGACTTGATCGACTGAGCGTGGACTACCAAGCTTGCTCTCGACACATCAAGGGGCAGTCAAGCAGAGCGTGCCGATCGCGATCTCAACGAATAGCGCGCGCCCATGCCGGTCGAGACGGTTGAGCCTGGGTTGGCGAGCGAGGACGACGATACCCATGCCCCCGCTCCCCAGTACGCGGTCGACCGGGTAGCCTTTTTAAGTCAGAGCGGCACGCACCCGCTCGAAGAAGGTGGACATGGGCCAGTCGCGTGAGCACTTCCAGCCAGACGGCGAGAGTCAAACGACGTCCACTTTCGACGTCCACTTGACCTCGCCTTGACCGCCCTGCGCCACCTTGATGTCGTGGCGGGAACTGCGAAAAAGAGGAGGTCTGGGAATGTACCCAGTGACAACCCGATGGATGATCTACGTGATCCCCGCGGTGATCCCCATCTGCGTCGCAGCCCAGACGTTGGGCCTGCCGCTTTCATACCGCCCCGTCATGAGTGGCTTCGGCACCGCGGTCGATGCGGGCGGCGACAAAGCAGGTTTCCGCACCATCGCGATCACGGGCATCGTGGCGCTGGGCCACGTGACCGCGGAAGGCTCCCGGATGGCTCTGTTCAACCTCAGCGGCACGGTGGCGCGCGTGTCCGGAGAGAGCGGCCCCGCCAGCACAAGTGTGGGGGCCGAGCTGAGCCTGCTGGGGTCCTTCGCGGTCGGCGTCGACCGGTCTCGCTGGGCCGGCGTGTCCCGCATCTACGTTCCCCTCGCCGCGGCGCTGCCACTGGTGGGATGCGCCGACGCGAACCACATCCTGTTCGTGTACGGTGTGCCCGTATGGAATTTCGAGCGACTGGAGCAGCCTACGGGCGGCACGTGGCAACCCTCATGGGGCTCTGTCAACCTCGGCGCGTTGTTCGAGCGGCGGTCCGGGCTGGGATTTCAGCTGGGGGTGGCAGGACTGTTCCAGCGCGCCACAGCCGACCCGTATCGTCGGGTCGTCATCGGCGCCGGCGTCCATTTCTCACCAGCTGGCATCCTCAAGGCGGCGACCGCGGCCCCCGGGGAAAACCACTGGGGGTGCGGCTTCGCGCTGTAGTAGCGCGCCCTCTGCCTATTCGAGCCTCAGGATCCGCCGCACCGCCAGGTTCAGCTCTCCGGCCGTCAGCTCAAGGCCCGGAGGGCGTGGGCGATGCCGACGCTCGCATGCTCCGAGAGCCGGCCCTCGAAGGCGGGGCCTAGGAAGAAGCGCGCACCCATCTCCAAGCGAGCGTCGGCGCCAGTGAAACGCCCCGCGGAGCTGCGGCTGCTCCAGGGACGTCAAGACGCGATGCTCGCCGCCCTCCATCGCCACCACGTTGACTCCAAGCTCCGTGGCGACCCAATCACGTGGTTGATGAGCGTTGAACCGGAATCGCGCCACGGGGGGGGCTATCGTGGTCATGCTCTGCCACGCATCTCTCTCGGCCCCCAACGGGGTCCTTGGGGTCGGCGATGTGGGCCGCATATTGGAACGCGCGATGCGTGCGGCTCGCCCATGCCCGGGCGCGTGATCCGCCACCCTTGGCGATTGATCGGCGCTTGACTACCTCACGCGTCATTGAGGCGCGTGAAGAGCAACAGTGTCGTACTCCCGGTCCTGTCCATTCTCCTCCTCGCCGCCTGCGGCGGTGGCCGCGCTCCTCCATACGATGCCGACGAACACTCGGGGGGCACGATCCCTGAGGCGGCTCGCAGTCGGGGCACTCCTGATGACCCTCCGGGTCATGTACGTCCCTTTTGCACTGAGCTTGAGCGTACTGGGCGGGGGCCAGGCGCAGGTCGCAGGGGTCCCAACGTTACCGCGGTTGCTCATCTTTTCCAAAGCCGCCCTCGCCTTAGATGGTGGTCTGACCGGGGGTAAGTCGGGGGTGGTTGGGATAGCCGCGACCACGCTGTTGGGACCTTCGAACGAGTGGCGCCTGGATCGCAGTCGGCCTACTCGGACGATGCGTGGGCTTACACAGTCGGTCTTTCTGTTGAAACCTCCGCCAGGTTTGGCTTCCAGTTGGCGGGGGACCGCACGAGTCGAAGCAAACATGACTGGAGTCTGTCAGCCGGGATGCACGTCGCGTTGAGAACATTGCCAAAGGGAACCAGGACGAGGTACTTCTCGGACTCCGATTTCACACAGCATCCCTGCGGTTCGCTCCCTGCGTCGATTGCCGGGCATTGAGGAGGACGGCCGTCGCCGCCTCCGGAGCGGAAGATCCCGCGTTCGAATCGCGGCTGGCGCACCGGCGGCGCCTACCGCTCACGCGTCACGCTCTTCTTCGCCGGGTACGGTGTGGGTACGGTCGGTCGGGTGCGATTCGGGCCCGCTTCGGGATTTTGTCTGGATTTCCTGCTCGCCAACCGCTTAGTTTTCTGCTCCCGAGCACGCGGGCCGGCGCGTTCCGTGTCAGCGGGTCGTAGGTTCGAGTCCTTGGCTCGCGAGTTCCATAGGCGGGGCGGTCGGTTGGCGCTCCGCACCCACGTCTCGCGGGTTGTTCGCGTTGCCACTTCGGTTGCCACTTCGCTTGCGGACGGGGGTAAATTCGGGCTCAGACTCCCCCCGAAAAGCCACGGCGGGACGCCCGGTTTCCCTATTGGCCGCTAGTCGTTACAATCGTTGGGTGTCGAGGTCGGTGGTTCAAATCCACTCGCCCCGACTTTTCGTGAGTCGACCACCTGAGCTTACTCGCGATGACCCGAGCCCACATGAGCCGGCGGGATGTGCTTGAGCGCCTCGTCGCGCTCGGGTTCTCGGCCCCTTTCGCGGACCCGGCACGATGGCCCCAGCCCGTGGCCGATCAATCGAGCGACGCTCGGGCGCGGCGGCCCGCTCCTGCCGTCCGGATCCTCGCCTTCGACGTGTTCGGCACCGTCGTGGATTGGCGATCGGGCGTCGTGGCGGCGGGCAATCGCCTCGCGTCACCCCGTGGCCTGCGCGTCGACTGGGGGGCATTCGCGGACGCGTGGCGTGAGGCGTATAGCCCTAGCATGGATCGGGTCCGACGCGGCGAGCTTCCCTGGACCAAACTCGACGTGCTCCAGCGCCAGACCCTAGACGCGCTGATCCCGCGCTTCGGCCTCGAAGCCCTCTCTCGAGCGGAGCGCGATGAGCTCAACCACGCCTGGCACCGCCTGCCCCCGTGGCCCGATGCCATCGAAGGACTGACGCGGCTGCGCCGCCGCTTCATCACTACGACGCTGTCGAACGGCAACATGTCCCTGCTCACCGACATGGCGAAGAACGCCGGGCTGCCGTGGGATTGCATCCTCTCGGCCGAACTCGTGCGGCACTATAAGCCCGATCGCGAGGCCTACCTCCAGGTTTCCGAGTTCCTCGACGTCGCACCGGACCAGGTGCTCATGGTGGCGGCGCATCCCCGTGACCTCGCGGCTGCACGCCAGGCGGGGCTCCGCACGGCGTACGTGCACCGGCCCCTCGAGTTCGGACCGCGCACCGAGCCCCCTGCCGCCCCGGCTGGCGGCTTCCATTACGTCGCACGCGACTTTCTCGACCTCGCCATACAACTCGAGGTGTAGACGCGGCTCAACCCGCTCGGCGTACTCGCTCAGCACCTCGCCGCCCGCGATCACTTGGTCCGTCCTGGCATTGGCCGAGATCGTCCCGCCCATCTCGGCGGCCTCGCGCGATATGCGGGAGGGCGTGTTGTTCTCGTTGGTTGGCCGCACAAGAGCGTTGAGCCGCCGGCCGTGATCTCGTCCAGGGGTGGAGAGAGTCCCGGAATCTGAAACGTCATCCCCGTTGTCCCCCTGAATGTCCCGCTGGTTTCGGGGGCCTTTCGCCCGGCTTCGTCCCCTTTCCTTCGGTTTCTTCGGCTTCTAGCTTTCGGGCCCTGCGGCTCTGGGACTGACTACGGATAAAGAGGCTGGGGGTTCGAGTCCTCTAGGGCGCATCATCGAGGCCAAGCACGTCTGACTCAACGGGAAAACAGTTGCGATTTCAGTTGCGATGGGGGCGTTGCCGGTCAACGCTGGCCAGCGCTAACCTGTTGAAGGCACGTTGGCCGAATCCCGCCTGGCGCATACCGCAACTGGGGGACTCGTTGAAGAAGTTCGGCATGATGGTGCTGTCCGGGGTCGCCGCTCTGGCCCTGATCGGAGCGCTCGCCACCATCTTCTGGAACCTGTTTCGGTTGTTCGAGTAGCCGGGCGGCGAGCCGCCACCCTTCAGCTCGGCGCGCTCAACTCAGGCTCGAGCTCCACCTCGAACACACCGCGGCAGCGACCGCACCGCATCCGCTCCGGCACCGCGCCCAGAGCCACACGTTCCGCGCAGTTGGGGCAGACGGCGTAGCGCTCGCGCGCAACCACAGTCCACTTGCTCGGACGGGTATCGACGATCTCGAGATAGGACGGCGGCACGATCACCGACTGATGGCGCACGACCACGACCGCCGCGTCCGCCCCGACGCGCAGCACCGGGTACCACGCCCCCCGCCGCAGCTGGCATCTCCGGACCCCGTCCCGCAAGCGGCCCCAGCGATCTGCCCGAAGCATGTCGAGCCGCTCCAACTCACCCTCCTCGCAACTGCACGTTCTGCCCGTCAACTGCACGTTCTGCCCGTCGCTAGTGTGATTTACGGAGCCGCCCTCCACTCGTCAAGCCTTGATCGCATTTCTCCGATGTCGCGTACACGACACACTTGCGAGCACCGCGCCACACTCCACGAGTTGCTCTTCGAGTTCCGCGCGTTCTGCGCGTTCTGGGCATTCCGCGGCGACCGGGACGGCTGGCAGCATTGAACCGAGGGAGCTTACCTTTGCGGTGAAAGCAACACGGGAGTCGTCACAGTGCCGAAGCGATATTGGGCTCGATTGCGGGCCGACCTGGATGTCCCGCTGCGACGGGGCGCCTGGTACGAAGTGAGAAGGTTGCGACCACCCGAGGCGGTGCTCGACGTGATCGGCGAGCGCGTGAGCGTGCCGCGCGCGGCGCTCGAAATATCGACCGCAGCGCCGAACCGTTGGTCGGTCGTGCTGCATCCCAAAAATCCCGCCCGATTCCCCGGCGTCGCCGAGTACGCCGTGTGCCCGAATTGCCGTGAGCGCGTGCCGCTCGAGGAACGACTCGCGCTGCTCGAATGCCGGAGGTGTCACGAGGTGTTCGACGTCGACTGGGACGAGAAGTACTTCACAGAACCGTAGCGACCCTCAGAAGCCGATTCCCAGCCCCACCCGCGCCAGCGTCTGCTGGATCGGTGCGGAGACCTCGCCCGTTCCACCTGGATCGGTTTTGCGGTTCACGCGCTCGAACGCGTAATCGACCACGCCATGAAGCCGACCCGCCAGGCGCACGTCGAGACCGAGCCCCATGTCGAGGGAGAACGCCGCGCGGCCCCCGCCGGAGAACTTGGGCGCGGCGAGGTAATCAGCGCGGAACGACACGGTCGCGCCCGGGCCCAGGTCGTAGGCGGAGCGGGCACCGATCCGCACGGCGCCCATCGATTGAGCGTCGAACCCGGGATCGGCAGTACGCCGCATGAGCCCGACTTCGACGCTCGCGTACGAGGCGACGTCGTAGGCGACCCAGGCGTCGACCTGGGTCGCCTTGAACCCCGCCCCGGCCGTGCTCGTGCTCGTGGGGTCGAGGGTGAGCCGCTCGACCGCCACCGCCGCGCTGAGCTTGCGGTAGCGCGCCGTGGCGAGCCCGCCGAATCCGGCGCCGGAGTAGCGCAGGCCGGAGGACACCTCGCGATAATCCACCAGCACGGCGTGAGGCCCGATGCTGAAGCGCTGCGCCGGCGCCGGGCGCCAGCCGATCCCGACGCAGCCGAGGCACACCAGCGCGACGTCGCGGCCGGTCACCGGGCCGCTCCGCCCTTCAGCGGCACGACCGTGAGCTGCACCTGCTGCCGCCGGGTGACGTTCTCCTTCGCGATGTCGGCGTTGCGCCGCGCGATCTGCTCCTTGAGCAGCCGGTTGTACAGGATGTTGCCCTCGGCGGGGCGTGGCGCGGGTTTCCGCAGCGTCATGACGAGTCCGGTGACGAGCGCCGCCGTTCCCGCCACCGCCAGCTCGCGCTTGGAGCTCGCTCCGAGATTGCCGCTTTCGAGCCCCAGGGTGCCGATGGCCGCGCCCCCCGTATAAAGGAAAGCGAGCCCGAGCGGACGCCAGCTCTGCGGCGGGATCTCGGTCTCGGGCAGGTATTGGTAGCCGGGGAGACCCGTCAAGTGCGGCAACGTATCCACGGTGCCGTGCAGCACGCGGATCTGCTGCGACGCGGAGAACGTGTTCTGTCCGAGTCGCGCTTCCACGACGATCGTATACACCCCGGCAGGCACGGGATCGCCGCTCGGCAACCGCGGCGACCAGCTGAGATTCACCTGTCCATTCCAGGCACTCGAATCGACCAGCAAGTTGGTCTGCCCGATCGCCCGCGTTACCACGCGCGCCGGCTGGGTGACCATGAAGCGGATCGGAACCGCCCCCTGCCCCGCGACGAACCCGGTGCTGTCGATCCGCAGCTGCCGGACCAGCAGCACCTGGCGCAGCGCCACGTCGAACGCGCTGTACGCTTTGGGCGACACGCGATTGGGATCGAGCTGTCGCTCGGGGTCGATCAACACGACCTGTTTGAATGCATCCACCGACTTGAGAATCGAATCGAGCGCGGCATAGCTGAAGCCGACCAGCTCGTAGACGCGCGCGCGCTCGGCGCCGGCGAGCCGCTCACGCAGCGCCGCCAGTCCGAGGGACAGGGCCTGGCGGTACTCGAGGTTGTCATACGCCTGCTGCGCCCGGCGGAGCGTGGCGTTCTGTACGGCCTGGGCGCGGCCCAGCGCCGGCGCGACGGCGATCAGCAGTGAGACCACGACGGCGGGACGCCTCCTCACGGCGTCTCCGGCAGCAACGCGTAACGTTTGCGCACGGTCGAGTTCCTCTCTACCTGCACGGTTTCCGAGACGGTTTTATAGCCGGGATGCTCGATGCGGATCGTGTGGCGACCGGGTGCCACCGCGTACTCGACGACGGGCGTCTGACCGACGTCCGTGCCGTCGATATAGACCTCACCGAACGGACTGGCGTCGATCGTAAGGGAGCCCTGCGACACGACGTTCAGCGCGGCGCGGCGCGGCGACTTGGGCTGGACTGTCGTGGACAGCGGGGCCGAGGCGGGGGCGGGGACACGCACGGTGTCCTGAACGCGCACCGTGTCCACAGCCGCGCGCGGAGGCTGCTCCGCACCCCGCTGGAGCGCGAGATACCCGCCGACCCCGGCGGCCACGATGACGACGCCGATGACGAGGCCCGCGCGCGAGCGCTTCGGCGGTGTCTTGGCCCTGGTCGCGGGTAACGGTGTCGTGGGAGCGCCGGTGATCTCGGTGGGGGCGTCCGTCATGACGCGGTGCCGCTGTCGCACCACGGGGCGCCCTTGGTGCGGCGGCGCCACCGGTTGCTCCGGCCAAACGGCGCTCGCAAACTCCTCCATCGTCGCGTAGCGGTGGTCGGGCTCCTTGGACATCGCCCGTGAAATCGTGGCCGAGAGGAACTCCGGCACGTTCGCCCGGCGCGAAGCGGCACGCGGTGCCTCCTCGAAGATGTGCTTGTAGAGGATGGTGTGCACTGAGTCGCCGGCGAAGGGGAGCTCACCCGTGATCATGCGGTAGCCGACCACGCCGAGTGAGTACTCGTCGGCGCGACCGTCCACCGCCTGGCCCTTCGCCTGCTCGGGAGCCATGTAGTGCGGCGTGCCGATGATCATCCCGGTCGCGGTGAACCCGGTGGCGGCCTGGAGCGCCTTGGAGATCCCGAAGTCGGTCAGCATGGCGCGGCCGTCCTGGTCGAACATGATGTTGGCGGGCTTGACGTCGCGGTGCACCACGCCGCGCTGGTGCGCGTGGCCCAGAGCGCACGCCGCCTCCCACAGGATCCGTTGGATCTCGGGCACCGAGAGCTCCTCTTTCCGCTCGAGCAGGTCCTCCAGCGACGTGCCGGAGACGTACTTCATCACGAAGTAGTTGAGCCCACCTTCGCTCTCGACCCGATAGATCGGGATGATGTTCGGGTGGTCGAGCTTGGCCGCGGTCTTCGCCTCCTGTTGGAACCGCCGCACGATCTGGTCGTCCTGGGCGACGTCCGGGGGGAGCAGTTTGATCGCGACATCGCGCTCGAGGGTGAGGTCGTGGGCGAGGAACACGGCGCCCATGCCACCCTTCCCCAGGAGGCGTTCGATCCGGTAGCGTCCCTCGATCAAGCGTTGCAGCCGCTCTTGCAGCAGCTCGACGTTGCTCGTGGTGGGCGGCCCGCCGCCCCCCGACACGTCGGCGCCGCACGACGAGCAGTACCGGCTGTTCTCCGGCACCGGCGTGTGGCAGCGGTAGCAGTCGACCACGCCGTTGGTCATCGCCGGCTCGGGACGAGGGGCAAGGGAGCGGGCCGGCGCTTGACCCGCAACGGACTCGTGCTGGAGGAGGCGGCGGGCGGCGCCGGGAAGGCCGTGTTACAGAAGCCTCCGCCCGTCAGCGGGACGGTGCCGACGCAGACCTCGTAGGTAGTCGGCGTGCCCGCGAAATCCACGACCGCGAGGTAATAGTCCGCCGTCGCCAGGGACAAGGTCAGATTGGCGTCCGAGGAGGCCGCGGTGTCGGCGGCGAGTACTTGAACCACCGTGTCACCGGGTTGCGGGATCTTGAGCACATACAGGTCGAGATCCTTGAGGGAGTCCGGGTGCACGCCTGGAAACGCGTGGAGCCGCACCTGCGCGCTCGTCGTGATGCCGCCGTTGACATAGTGGAACCTGATCCAGTCGACGTCGTGCGGATTCTCGATCGTCAGCGTGTCGCGAAACGGCGCCGGGAGCGTGCCCCGGAGGTCGGCGGCATTGCACGAGTTGTCGTCCTCGTGCGCGTCCGCGGGCAACTCGCTCTGGTACCCCGCGATGACGCCGAGGCCATGGCGTCCGGGTGTCCCGTACAGCGCGATGCCGTCCAGCGCACCGGCCGGGAGATTCTTGAAAGCGACGATGGTCGAGTCCGCGACCCGTTCGGAGGGCGCGAACCCCGCGCCGTGACACGCGTGGGAGCCCGGGCCGAAGGTCCAGGCGTCGTGGCCGATGACGTACGTCTTGGCCGTACCATTCCAGCCGAGCGAATCGGTGAGGAAGGTACGGAACGTGCCGGCGATTTGGGGAGCCGTGAGGACGATGGTGAGATCGCGGGTCTTCCCTTGGGTGAAGTGATACCAGTCCACCCCGGTGGTCTGCCCGCGCTTCAGCGTCTCGAACGCGAGCGCCGGATTGAAGAACAGGAGCGAGTCGAGCAGCGTGTTCGTGGTGGGGAACGGTCGGGCGGCGTCCAGGTCGATCGCGCTGGGAATCGTGTCGTTGGGCTCGTAGATGTCGCGCTCGAGCACCCGCGTCGTGTCGCCGTGGAGGAAGCCGAATACGCCCAGGCCGCCGGAAATCCCCAAGTAGAACAGCGAATCCGTGGTCGCGGGCGGCGGCACCCAGAAACGGGTACGCGCGGTGCCGGATTTGAACGCGGTATCTGAAAACGGCACGTGGATCAGCTGCGCACCGGCCAGGGACGCCGAGAAGATCGAGTCGGCGCCGACACCGTAGATCGTGAGCTTCTCGCCATACTTGACGGTCTTGGGGCGGACGCTGTCGATCTCGAGCGGCGCGGACACGCGCAATGTGTCGTCTCCCGTGGCGCTGGCTTTGTCGAAATTCGCCGCCGCCGCCCGGATCACCGCCGTCCCCGAGTTCACGCCGACGATGTGCCCGGCGTTGTCCACGGTGGCGACGGCGGGATTACTGCTCGACCAGACGAAGCTGACGTTGGGAATCCGCTGCGAGTCCGCCGGTGCGACCATCTGCCACGCCGTCGCCTTGGCCGTCGTGTCCCGCCCGCGAATCAGGATCCTGAGACGCGTGACGCTGACGTGCACCGAGGAATCCCGCTCGGTGGGAAAGACGCACGTCGCGAGCGTCGCAGAACTGAACAGCACTGCCAGCGCGGCGATGCCGCGGGTGAGTCGCATGGATTCGGGACCCGGCGCAGGTGGGCCCAATCTATAAGAAGCGATCCGGCCGGGCCACGACGGCGCCGATCACAGTCGCCCGCGGCGTTTCAGTTCCAGGTACTTGGCCACTACGGCGTGTGCGGCCCGCTCGGGGGGCACGTCGAGCACCAGCACGCCGGCGCGCCGCATGCGGCCCAGCGCCTCTTCCCGGGCGCGCAGCAGCTCCTCGGCCGCGGCCTTGCGAAACGCGTCGCGCGTCGTGTTCGGCCGCAGCGCCGCCACGGCGTCGACCTCCGGGTTGCGCAGCGTCACCGCGAGCGGCAGGTGCCGCGGCCGCAGGCTGGCCACGTTCGCGACCAGCGCATCGGAGGCGAAGCGGTCGATCACGTCGGTGAAGAGCACGGTCAGGGCCCGCTTGCGATTGCGCGCGGCGAGGTAGCGAAACGCACCCGGGTAATCGGGCTCGACCAGCGTCGCCTCCACCGCCGCCAGCACGTCGAGCACGCGCTTCAAGCCGAGCCGTCCGCGTTGCGGCGCCACGAAGTGCTGCACGCCGTCCGCGAACGCCATGACGCCCACGTTGTCGTCCTGCTGGGCCGCGACGTACGCCAGCTCGAGTGCGGCCTGCACGACGTAGTCGAGGCGTGACACGCCGGCGATCTCGGCGGTCAGGAGCCGGCCCGTGTCGAGCACCAGCAGCACCTGCTGGCGTCGCTCGGCCTCGTATTGGCGCGTGATGACCTTGCGGCGCTTGGCGGTCGCCTTCCAATCGATGCGGCGCAGGTCGTCGCCCGGCACCCACTCGCGCAACGATTCGAACAGCCGCCCCTCGCCGAGCTGGCGGATCGGCGTCACGCCCTGTTGGCGGCGCGCGGCCCGGGCCACCGACGCCCGCAGCCGCACGGTGACGAGCGGCGGGTAGACCGCGGTATCCCACGGCAGGGCGACGCTGCCCCGCTGCACCCCGAGGCCGAGCGGCCCGATGGAGTCGACCACGAACGCTCCCGTCCCCGACCGTTCCCGGCCACGCCGCACGGGGACCACGGCGACTGTTTCCCGCGCGTCGCCCCGCGGCGGGACCGTGATCGCGCGCGGGGGCTGCGTGCCGCCGAGCAGCTCGGGGCGAACCTCGCGCAGGCGCAGCCGCGCCGGGCGCCCCGCGGTATTGCGCCAGCGGTAGCTCACCTCCCCGGGGCGACCGACCGAGAAGGCGGGCGGCGCTTCGCGCGTCACGCTGATCCCGCCGTCTCCCAATGGGCTGGCCCGCCGTGCGTCGAGCCACACCGCAGCCAGCAGCGCCACGTCGGCGAGCAGCATCGCGTCGAGCCCCCAGGAAACCCAGAAGCTCAGGAACCCGAGCGCGGCGAGCGCGGCGCCCGCCCAGAGCGCGCGCCGCGTCAGCAGCGTCACGCCGTCGGGACCTCGGTCTTGTCGAGGATCGCTTTGAGGGCCGCGTCCGCGATCACCCCCTCGAGCTCGAGCTCGGGCGCCACGGTCACACGGTGACGCAGCACTGCGGGCGCCAGTGCCTTCACGTCGTCGGGGATCACGAAGTCGCGCCCGTCGACGAGCGCGGCGGCGCGCGCCGCCTTGAGCAGCGACACGCCGGCGCGCGGGCTCGCGCCCAACGTGAGCGACGCCGCATCGCGCGTCGCGCGCACGATCGCCGTGATGTACGCGGTAATCTGCGGCTCGACCCGCACCGCCTCGACGCTCTGGCGCAGCCGCTCGAGACCGGCGGCATTCGTGACGGCACTCACCCCGTACGTCGCGGGACGGTCCGCCTCGAAGCCCGCGACGTAGCGGGTGAGGATGCCCTGCTCGTCCGTCGCGTCGGGGTAATCCACCAGTACCTTTGCCATGAACCGGTCGAGCTCCGCCTCGGGAAGCGGATACGTCCCCTCGAACTCGATCGGGTTTTGCGTGGCGAACACGGTGAACGTCGCGGAGAGCGGGTAGCTCACGCCGTCGACGGTCACGGTGCGCTCCTGCATCGCTTCGAGCAGCGCCGCCTGCGTCTTGGCCGGCGCGCGGTTGATCTCGTCGGCGAGCACCAGGTCCGCGAAGATCGGGCCCGGCCGGAACGTGAATTCGTGTGACCCCGTGAGGATCGAGATGCCCGTGATGTCCGCGGGCATCAAGTCGGGCGTGAACTGGATCCGCTGGAACTTGACGTCGAGCGCGAGGGCGAGGGTCCGCACCAGCAGCGTCTTGGCGGTTCCGGGCACCCCTTCGAGCAGCACGTGGCCGCGCGCCAGCAGGCAGATCAGCGCATCCCGGGTGGCGGCCCGCTGCCCCAGGATCACCTGCTGCAGCGCGCCTAGGATGCGGCGCGCGTCGTCACCGGGCGTAGCTGCTCCCACACGTCCTCCGCGGCTTGGGCGGCTGCGAGCGCCCGCTCGGCGCCGCCGGGTTGGGTGATGATCTGTTGCAGTCGACGCACGGCGTCGCGACCCCGGACGGTAGGTAGCGCCAGCTCGAGCGCCGCCAGCCAGGACTGCTGCTCGTCGGGGCGCAGCAGTCCGGTGCGCCCGAGCCGGCGGCGCAGTCCCGACACGGTGAGCGCGACGGCGGTGTCGGCGCCGGCCGCGCCCTCGAGCCCCGCCGCGAGCGCCTCGAGGTGCTCGAGCGGGGAGCGGCGGCGGGTCGCCACACCCCGGCGGGCGGGCCCAAAGCGTACCGCGGCGACGGCGAGCCCGACCACCAGGACGCCCGCGAGCTGCAGGACCACCCAGCCGCCCGGCGTGCCCCCGAGCCACCCCATGACCACGCCGGTCATCGAACGACCCTGCCCGAAGCCCTGGTGGTATTCGTCCCACACCACGCGCCCACGCCGGGCCGGCACGATGAGCGGAGTGACGAAGTACGGGACATCGCTCGCGCGCCACAGCCGGTTGCGGAAATACCCGGGGTCGGCGAAGAGCGTGACACTGCCGCCCCCCGGATAGTCCAGCCGCAACACCGCCGGCCGCCCATCGGTCAAACGCAACAGAGTGTCCTCTGCGGTCGGGGATAGCGTGGCGCATGCATTCTCCTCGCTCGGTGCTCCCCGCACCCGCAGGCGCGACTCGGCGGCCACGTCGTCGCGCCGCGGCGTGAGGAAGTCGGCGACCGGGGGGAGCGTGAGCGAGGGCACCGGCGCAACGACGGGAAAGCTGTCGCGCGGCAGGAACAGTTCCTCGTTCTTCGTGCGCCACCCCACGCATCCCGTGATCCCACCGCCCGACCCGGCCGCCACGACCCGGCCGCCCGCCTGCACGAACTGCACCACCCGAGCGAGCTCGGCGGCATACAGGCTGCGCGGTGGATCGAGCACCACGAGCTCCGCGGGTGGCGTCCCGCGTGATGCGGCGCGAGCGAAGTCGAACAGCGGCGTGCGCCGGCGCTCCACCGGCACGCGTAACCGCGCGAGCACGTCGTACACTGCACGGCTGCCCAGCGGGCCCGAGAGCAAGCTCGACGCTCGCAAGTCGAATTGCGGGGCCGTGCTCCGGGTCCCCGCCGCGATCGCCACGCTCACCGCCAGGGCGAGCGCGAGCGCGAGCCAGAGCTCAAGCCGGCGCGACATGGGAGAACACCGCGTCGGCTGCGGCCCCGAATGCCTGGTAGGTGGAGGCGTCGCAGGGCAC
>WNGI01010700.1_pt1 | contig 15021 bp, 13 predicted proteins | sample 5400621 | NCBI WGS metagenome assembly WNGI01 (sample SAMN13153374, study PRJNA577476) | soil metagenome | isolation source: 20 cm soil or saprolite under Garry oak tree replicate 1 | place: USA:California | collected 2016-06-15 | reverse complement strand
AGGCGACCGGCGCCGGCGGGCTCGACGTCTCGCTGACCGTCTCGTACGCCGACAACGTCAACGCCGGCACGGCGACTGCGTCGGCGAGCTACGGCGGAGATGCAAACCATCTCGGCGACAGCAGCTCGAAGAACTTCACGATCGGGAAGGCGGCGCCGACCGTCTCCGTGAACTGGACGACCTGGACCTACGACGGAGCGGCCCATCCTGCGAGCGGCTCGGTGACGGGTGTTGGCGGCGCCGCTCTCGGCACGCCGAGCTTCGCCTACTACAACGGCACCGGTACGTCAGGCACGCCGCTGGCGGGCGCTCCCGCGAGCGTCGGGACGTTCACCGTCCTCGCCGGCTTCGGCGGCAACTCGAACTACACGGCCGCGAGCAAGACGAAGACGGTCAGTGGCCTGTACCGCTGGGACGGGTTCCTGCAGCCGATCAACGACACCGCGCACCAGGGCGGCTTCGAGAGCTTCTTCAAGCTCGGCAGCACCATCCCGGCGAAGTTCCAACTGAAGAAGGCGGACGGCACGATCGTCCAGGCCGGCGCCCTGCCGACGTTCAGCCGCTCGACGACGCCGGTGAGCTGCGACACGCAGATCGCCGCGGAGCTGCTCGATACGGACGCCGGGTTCACCGGCAGCACGTTCCGGTGGGACGGAGGGCAGTACATCTACAACTGGAGCACCAAGGGCCTGGCGGCGGGCGAGTACCGGATCTACGCCGCGCTCGACGACGGGTCGAAGCAGTACGTGGACATCTGCCTGCGGTAGCGCGCTAGGGGTCGAGCGCCCTCCCGATTCGCCGCACCGCTTCCTCGACGAGCGCGTGCGACGTCCCGATGTTCAGCCGCGCGAAGCCTTTGCCGACGGAGCCGAAGTCCGTTCCGGGGAGCAACGACAGGCGGCCGCGCTCGAGCACCACGGCGGCAGGATCGTCGCCCAAGCCGGTCTCGCGAAAATCGAGCCACGCGAGATACGTCCCCTGCGCGGGAGCGACCTGCACCCCGGGCGCATGCTCGGCAAGGAGGCCCGGAAGGAGCCGCTGCGTCTCGGCGAGGTAGGCGCGCAGCTCGTCGAGCCAGTCCTCGCCCTCCGTGAAGGCGGCGACCGAGGCGATGACGCCCAGATGTCCGACGCGGTCGTGGACGCCCTCCGGCAGACGCGCGAGCGCGTCACGGGTGCGCTCGGATCCCGCGATCGCGAGGCCGCACTTCAGTCCCGCCAGGTTCCAGGCTTTCGTCGCCGACGTGAGCACGATCGCGTCGTCGACCAAGGAACCGGCGGACACATACGTGCTGCCCGGCATCGTCAGCGGCGCGTGGATCTCGTCCGACAGGAAGACGGCGTCGTGCTCCGCGACGAGCTCCCCGAGTGCGCGCACATCGTCTGCCCCGACGACGTGGCCGGTCGGGTTGTGCGGATTGCAGAGGAGCATGGCGCGCGCGCCGGCTGAAAACGCGTCCCGGATGCCGTCGAGCGGTAGCCGCCCGTCTGCGAGAGGCACCTCGACGACCTGCCGGCCAGTCTCGGCGATGACGGAGAAGAACGGCGGGTACACCGGTGGATTGATCACCACGCCGGCGCCCTCCGGCGTGAGCACCCGCAGCAGCTCCGCGACGCCGACCATCACGTCCGGGACGGCGACGATGCCGTCCGGCGCCGGCGCCCAGCCCCACCGCCGCTCCGCGAATGCCGCAAAGGCCTCGGGCAGCCCCGAGCTCTTCGCGTGCGGATAGCCGAGGTCCCCGGCCTGCACGGCCGCGACGAGTGCCGCCTCGATCGGCGGTGCGACGGCGAAGTCCGTCTCCGCGATGTGCGACGGGAGCACGTCGGCAGGGAACTTGCGCCACTTCTCACTTCGTCGCCGCCGCAGCGCGTCGAGCCCGAGCGTCTCGAAGCTCACCGTGTTCCGATCTCCATGCGGAAGAGTCGCGGGAACGCCGCGCCTATGCGCGCCGGCAGGGGTGCGCGGCGGCCCTCCTCGTCGGCCCGCTCGCAGGCCATGATCGCGCTGCGCACGAGCCCGCCGCCCAGACGCTTCAGCGGTTCCGGCGGGAGCGAGGCCACGCGGCGAGTCGCGAGCGGGAGCGCAGTCCACTCGTCGTCGCGCCCGAGCGCCAGCGACGCGAGGATCTGGCCGCCGAGCCAGCTCGGGCCCACGCCGTGGCCCGAATACCCGAGGCCGTAGTGGACACGTCGGGTGCCTGGCACCGTGCCGAAGAACGGGAGGTGGTCGGCCGAGACGTCGATCGGCCCGCCCCACGCGCGTTCGATCCGCGCGTCCGCCAGGCCCGGCAGGAGCCGACGCAGACTATGCTCCGCGCGCGCGGCGGTGGCGTTGTCGTTCGTGAAGCGTTCGTCGAGCCTGCCGCGGAAGCCGATCGGCCCTGACCCGCTACCCATCAGGACGCGGCCGTCCGCGGTCGTGCGGAAATAGTGCAGGAACATGCGTCCGTCGAGGATCGCCTCGCCGCCCGTCCACCCGATCTCGGCGAGCAACTCCGGCACCGGCTCCGTCAGCACGACGTACGAGCCGAAGTTCGTCACGTGCCGGGCGACGGGGCGCCAACCTGTCGCCGCGGCGTTGATCGCGACCACCACCTCTGGAGCACGCACGCGGCCCCGCGCCGTCTTCACCTCGCCGTCGCGGAAGGAGGCGGGGCTGTGCTCGTGGAGCTCGACACCGGCAGCGAGCACGCGACGGCGCAGCGCACGCACGAGCCGCGCGGGCTGCACGGTCGCACCGTCCGGAAAGAACACGCCTCGGCGGAAGACGGGCGACCGGATGCGCGAGGCGAGCTGATCGCCGTCGAGCGGTACCGCCTGCTGCGGAACGCCGGCGTCCGCAGCGGCGGCGGCGGCGTGCTCCACGGCGGCGTCCTGTGCGGGTGCAGCGGAGACCATCAGCATGCCGCCCTCGACCAGCCACACGTCGTCCTCGAGCGCGCGCACGGCGGGCACGATGCGCTCCCCCGCACGGGCGAGCTCGAGCGCCTCGTCGCGGCCGAGCAGCGACACGAGCTCCGCGAACGACGCCCAGTAGCCGTGGACGAAGCCGCCGTTGCGCCCGCTCGGCCCCGCGCCGCACGTCGCCGCCTCGAGCACCACGACCCGCGACGAGGGCTCGCGCTCTTTCACGGCAAGCGCCGTCCAGAGGCCGCTGTAGCCGCCGCCGACGATGCAGACGTCGGCGGTCACGTCTCCCTCGAGCGGCTGCGCGGGCTCGTCGGCTCCGGCCTCGTCCCACCACCAGGGTGGCAGACGAGGCTCGACCGTTAGGTGGTCTGAGCCGATCGTTCCCGCCGCATCTGGACCAGCACGTTCCCGACCATCCCGACCACCGCGACGACGAAGATCGCCGTCCCGATCACGTTCACCTGCGGCGGCGCCCCGACGCGTGCGGCACCCCAGACGAACAGCGGGAACGTCGTGCGGGGGCCGGCATTGAAGTACGTGACGACGAAATCGTCGATCGAGATCGCGAAGCAGAGGAGGAGCGCGGCCAGGAGGGCAGGTGCGATCAGCGGTAGCGTCACCTTGCGGAACGTCGCCCACTCGTTCGCACCGAGATCCATCGCCGCCTCTTCCAGATGCCGGTCGAAGCCGATCAGCCTCGCCTTCACCGTGACCACCGCAAAGCTGATGCAGAACATCACGTGCGCGATCAGGATCGTCCAGAAGCCGAAGACGATCGTCAGGTTGAGGAAGAGCGTCAGCAGCGAGGCCCCGAGCACGATCTCGGGCGTCGACAGCGGCAGGAAGATCAGGAGATTCGTGGCGCCGCGCCCGCGGAAGCCGTACCGGACGAGTGCCAGGGCGATCAGCGTCCCGAGCGCAGTCGCGATCAGCGCCGCGAGGAACGCGATCTCGAGCGACAGCACCATCGCACTACGGAGACCGGGAACGCCATCCCAGTTCTTCCAGTTGTCGAGCGTGAAGCTCGACCACGTGTAGTTGAAGCGGCCGATCGGGTTGTTGAACGAGAACGCGATCACGACCCCGATCGGCAGCATCAGGTAGGTGAACGCGAGCAGCGCGTACACCGTCAGCAGGTGGTGCTTGACGAACGCCCAGAGCCGCACCGCGGAGCGGTCCCGCGGAGCCCGCTCGGCGACGGGAACCGCACTCATCCGGTCAGCTTCTCCGTCCCCACCACACGCGCGTAGAGCGCGACCATCAGCAGGATCGCGGCCATCAACACGAACGACATCGCCGCAGCGGCCGGGTAGTCCGTCAACTCGAGGAACTTCGACTGGATCACGTTCCCGATCATGTGGTTGCGCGGCGACCCGAGCAGTTGCGCGTTGATGAAGTCGCCTGCCGCGGGAATGAACGTCAGCAGCGTGCCGGCGACGACGCCGGGCAGCGACAGTGGCAGGGTCACCCGGACGAACGCCTTCCATTTGCTCGCGTAGAGATCCTGCGCCGCCTCGATCAGCCGCCCGTCGATCTGCTCGAGCGACACGTACAAAGGCAGCGCCATGAACGGGAAGAAGTTGTAGGTGATGCCGGCGACCACGGCAGTGGACGTCGCGAGCAGCCGCCCGTCGTGACCGAGAATGCCGAGATTGCGCAGGACACCGACGACGGGCCCCTGGTCGGCGAGGATCGTCTCCCAGGCCAGGGTGCGGATCAGGTAGGTGACGAAGAACGGCGCGACGATGATGAGTAGGAGCAGGTTCTTCCAGCGTCCGCCTCGGAACGCGATCCAGTATGCGAGCGGATAGCTGAAGACGAGCGCGAGCACGGTCGCGATCCCTGCGTACTCGAGCGAGCGGACGAAATGCCCGCTGTAGTTGTGGATCGCGTCCCAGTAGTTCCCCCAGGCCCACGTGAACGCGTAGCCGACGTCGAAGTTGCCCGACTCCAGTGACTGGTACGCAAGAAACCCGAGCGGGACGACGAAGAACAGCGCGAGGTAGAGCAGCCCAGGCGCAAGCAGGAAGTACGGCGTGAGATTTCGGTTCCGGTGCAGAAATCCCACGCCGTCTACCCGGTTAGCCGGAGATCAGGTTCTGCCAGGCGGTGATGTACTTCTCGTTGTTCAGTGCTGCCGCGTCAAAGTTGTGTGCGTTGTTGAGCATCTCATTCGTCGGGAAGATCAGCGTGTTCTTGGCGATCGCGGGGTCCTGCTTCAGCAGCACCGCCTTGGCACCGACCACCGGGCAGATGTAGTTGACGTAGTCCTCGATCTCCGCGGCGATCTTGGGGTCGTAGACGAAGTTCATGTACACCGACGCCGTGTAGACGTTGCCGCCCTTCGGGATCAGCATGTTGTCCGTCCAGATGCCGCCGCCGTCCTTCGGCAGGTTCCAGTGGAGATGCTTGTTGTCCGCCTCCAACTGGACGACGTCGCCTGACCAGGCGAAGCACGCCTTCAGGTCGCCCTTCGCGAGCGGCCCGCTGTAGTCGTTGCCGGTGGGCCTTCTGGACGACCTTCATCGCGCGGTTCCACGAGGCGTCGGTCACCTTTGTCGGGTCGTCTCCGTTCGCCGACATGATCAAAGGCATCGTGTCGCCCACGCCCTGGAGGAGCGTGATCTTGCCCTTCAGCTTCGGGTTCTCGAGCAGATCGGGAACCGTGAGGATCGGATCGGTGAGCGTGTCGTTGTAGGCGATTCCGGTGAGACCGGACTGCCAGGGAAGGCTGTAGTCGCGGTTCTGGTCCCAGTTCGGGTGCTGCAGCGCCGGCTGCAGGTTCTTGATGTTGGGAATCGCGCTCTTGTCGAGCTTCTCGACCCAGCCCTTCTTGATCAGCAACGACGGATAACGCGAGTTGTCGGTCATCACGATGATGTCGCGATCGATCGACTGGCCGCGCGAGAGCGGGCCCTGGATCTTCCCGAAGTAGGTCGCGTTGTCGTTGATGTCCTCGGTGTACTGCACGTGGACGCCGGTCTTCTTCTGGAATTGGTCGAGGGACGGATGGCGGTTCCCCTTCTCGTTGTCGATGTAGAGCGTCCAGTTCGAGAAGCGCAGTGTCTTCGCGAGGGTGTGGTCCGAGCCTGAGCCCGCTGACGAGGAGCTGCTACCGCCGCACGCGGCGAGCACACCCGGAACCGTGAGGAACGCGCCGCTCGCAGCCGCGCGCCGCAGCAGGTCACGGCGGGTGAGGACATCGGTCATTCGGATTCCTCCGTTGAGTCGACGACAAAGGTGGAGTCTGGGCTCCAGCTGAGCGTGAGTCGTTCTCCCGCTGCCGCCCCGTTCAGCCCGGGCGACGCGTTCTGCCTGTAGACGGTGAGTCGGCCGCAGGCGGTGTCGACGATGTACTGCGTCGCGACCCCGACGTAGGCCTCCTCGACGATTGTTCCCTCCAGCTCGTTCTGCTGGCCTCCGCCGAGCTCGATCTTCTCCGGACGGATCCCGACCGCGACCTCCCCGGTCCGGCCGTTGAGCGCGCCGCTCGGCACACGCACCTCTGGCCCCTGGTGCAGCCGGACGGTGTCGGAGCCGCTGACGGTGCCGGAGATCAGGTTCGAGGCGCCGAGGAAGCTCGCGACGTAGGCCGTCGCGGGCGTTTCGTACAGCTCGGTCGGCGTCCCCAGTTGTTCGATGTCCCCAGCTGCTCGCTGCGGCCGCGGTTCATGACGGCGATGCGGTCAGCCATCGTCATCGCCTCTTCCTGGTCGTGCGTCACGTGGATGAACGTGATGCCGACATCATGCTGGATCGCCTTCAGCTCCAGCTGCATCTGCTTGCGGAGCTTCAGGTCGAGGGCGCCCAGCGGCTCATCGAGCAGCAGCACCTGCGGCTTGTTCACGAGCGCGCGTGCGAGCGCAACCCGCTGCTGCTGTCCGCCGGACAGCTGGCGGGGCTTCCGCTTCCCCATCCCCTCGAGCCCGACGATCCGCAGCATCGCCTCGACCTGGCCGCGGAGCGGTTCCCCGCGAACCGAGCGCCGGCGAAGGCCGAAGGCGACGTTCTCGAACACCGACAGATGCGGGAAGAGGGCGTACGACTGGAAGACGGTGTTGACGTCGCGCTTGTACGCCGGCAGGCCGCTCACCTCACGGTCGCCGAGCAGGATGTGGCCCTCGGTCGGCTGCTCGAACCCGCCGATCATCCGCAGAGTCGTCGTCTTCCCGCAGCCGGACGGACCAAGCAGGGCGAAGAAGCTCCCGCTCTCGACGTCGAGGCTGAGATCGTCGACCGCGACGACGTCGTCGAACCGCTTGGTGACGTTGACCAGCCTGACGTCGGGGACCTTCGTCATTTGCCCACGCGCGTCCATGCCTCCGCAAGCACGTCCCCGAGGATAGACACGATCTTGTCGAACTCCTCTTGCCCGGCGATGAGCGGAGGCGAGATCTGGACGACGGGGTCGCCGCGGTCGTCCGCCCGGCAGATCAGGCCGCGCTCGAACAGCTGAGGCGAGAGGAAGTCCCGCAGCAGCGTCTCGCATTCGTCGTCGTCGAAGCTCGCACGCGTGTCCTTGTCCTTGACCAGCTCGATCGCGTAGAAGAAGCCCGTGCCGCGAACGTCGCCGACGATCGGGATGTCGAGCAATTGCTCGAGCGTCTTGCGGAAGTCGCCCTGGGTCGACGCAACGTGCTCGACGATCTGGTCGCGCTTCATGATCTCGATGTTCTTCAGCGCCACGGCCGCCTGCACCGGATGGCCGCCGAAGGTGATCCCGTGCGAGTACATGCTCGTGTCGCGCATGAACGGCTCCATGACACGGTCGCTTGCCACAACTCCCCCGATCGCCGCGTACGACGACGAGAGCCCCTTCGCGATCGTCATCAGGTCGGGGCGAATGTCGTAGCGCTCCGAACCGAACCACGCTCCCACTCGGCCGAACCCGGTGATCACCTCGTCGGCGCACAGCAGGATGTCGTACCGGTCGCAGATCTCGCGCACCCCACGCCAGTAACCCTCGGGCGGTGTGAACGCGCCGCCGGCGTTCTGCACCGGCTCCATGATCACCATGCACACGGTCTCCGGACCCGTTGCCTCGAGCGTCTCCTCGAGATTGGCGAGCAGCAGTGCGGTGAACTCCTCCTCCGTCTCGTCCAGCGGGCGGTGGAACCGGTTCGTGTTGCGCACGTGCAGGACCTCCGGCACGAGCGGTTCGAACGGCGTGCGCAGCGCCGGAATGCCGTTGATGGACAGGGCGCCCATCGTCGTCCCGTGATACGCGATGTGGCGTGACACGGCTTTCCAGCGGCGTTCGGCTGTGCCGATCGCCTGCGCCTCGTCGACGCGTACGGGAGGTTCGCCGCCAGACGGTGCGATTGCCGCACGCACGCGCTGCTCGCCGCGCGCGGAGTAGTACTGCCGTGCGAGCTTCCACGCCGATTCCACCGCCTCGGATCCGCCCGAGACGAAGAACAGGCGGTTCAGGTCGCCGGGCGCCAGCGACGCAACCTCCTCCGCGAGCTCGATCGCGCGCGGATGCGCATACGACCAGTTGGTGTAGAACGGCAACTCGCGCATCTGGGCCGCCGCCGCCTCGCCCATCTCCTCGCCGTAGCCGTAGCCGATGTTCACGGAGAAGAGCCCCGCCAACGCGTCGAGGTAGCGCTTGCCGTTGATGTCCTCGAGGTAGCACCCGTCGCCGCGGACGATGATCGGAACCTCGGCACCCTCGTATGCGCTCATCCGTGTGAAGTGCAGCCAGAGGTGCTCGCGAGCGGCCCGCTGGAGATCGCGCGTCTTTTCGGGAACTGTGGTCGTCATGGTCGGGTCCCCCAGTCGTAAAGCTGCTTGACAAGATCCAGGTACAGGAACGTCTCGGTCGAGACGACGCCGTCGAGCTCGCGCATGCGGTTCGTCACGTCGAGCAGCCCGCGGCGGTCGGCAGCGACGACCTCGACGACGAGGTCGTACTGGCCGGCTGTGATCACGACGTAGTCCGCCTCGGCCCAGCTCGAGATCTCCCCCGCGACCGGCCCCGGGGAGCCGGCGGTGTTGACCCCGATCAGCGCCTGCTCGAAGCCCAGGCCCAGCGGATTGGTGACGCCGACGACTTGCAGAATGTCGTCGTCACACAGCCGCGCGTAGCGCGCCCGCACGGTGGCTTCCGAAACCCCGAGCCGTGTCGCGATCGAGCGGAAGGATTCCCGGCCGTTCGCCTGGAGCGCCTCGATGATCCCCTGGTCGAGCGCGTCGATCCGGCGCGGGGCGCTGACTGGGCCCCGCCGGCCGTCGAGGACGGCCTGAGCGGGTTGAGCGGCAGCTCTACGCAAAGCGAGGCGATTCGTACCACGCGCCACGCATTCGGTCAACGCAAGCCCCTACTTGATCTCGCATTGCGAATGTTGGATGCTTCCACCCGCAACCGACCCTGGGGAGGAAAAGGTGGCGAGGACACCGCTCGCGCAGCGCGTCGAGGAGGCGTACGCCGAGGTCGCCGAGGAGCGCACCACGAGGCGGGATCTCTTGAAGAGGACGGCGACCGCCGGGGCCGCGGTTGCCGGGGCCAGCACCATGGGCCGGTTCGCGAGGGCTGCGTACGGCGCCTCTGCGCCGCGGATCGCGATCGTCGGAGCCGGGCTGGCCGGCCTCACCTGTGGCTACCGGCTGAAGCAAGCGGGCCTGAACGCCCAGCTCTACGAGGCGTCGCCGCGCGTCGGTGGGCGCTGCTGGTCGATCCACGACTTCGATCCGCTGATCGGCGAGCACGGCGGCGAGCTGATCGACCAGAGCCACCAGGCGGTGCGCCAACTCGCGCAGGAGCTCGGGCTGACGCTCGACAACCTCCTGCAGGGCGAGCCCAAGGGGACGGAGGACTTCTTCTACGTCAACGGCGGCAAGTACACCTACTCCCAGCTGCTCGTCGACCTCAACGGGCTGTACCAAAAGCTGCACAAGGACACGGTTGCCGCGAGCTATCCGACGCTGTGGAACCTCTCCACGCCACGGGGCCGGGAGCTCGACCAGATGTCGATCATCGACTGGCTCGACGAGTCGGTCCCGAACGGCGGCTCGAAGTCGAATCTCGGCCGCGTGCTCGACATCGCCTACAACATCGAGTATGGCGCCGAGTGCAGCCGGCAGAGTGCGCTCAACCTCATCTACCTGCTCGGCTACCGGGGCCAGGGACAGTTCCGGGTGTTCGGCGCGTCGAACGAGAAGTACCACGTGCGCGGCGGCAACGACCAGGTCGCGAGCGGGCTCGCGAGCGCGCTCGCCGCGCAGGTCTCAACCGACACGCCGCTCACGGCGATCAAGCGGAACGCCGACGCGACGTTCACATTGAGCTTCGGCAGGTCGACCGTCACCGTCGATCACGTCGTGCTCGCGCTTCCCTTCTCGCTGCTACGCGGTGTCGACTACTCCAAGGCCGGCTTCGAGCCGCTGAAGGTGACGGCGATCGAGGAGCTGGCGATGGGAACGAACTCGAAGCTGCACGTCGAGTTCAAGGACCGCTTCTGGTACGACGTGGCCAACAACGGCAACACGTACGCGGACACCGGCTACCAGAACACGTGGGAGGTGTCGCGCGCACAGGGCGGCGGCAAGGGCAAGGGCATCCTCGTCAACTACACCGGCGGGGACATCGGCGCGAGCTTCGGTAAGGGAACGCCGTCGTCGCGCGCACAGCAGTTCATGTCCCAGCTCCAGCCGGTCTTCCCCGGCACGGACGTCGCCTCGCACTGGACCGGCCGCGCGACGCTCGACTTCTGGACGGCCTACCCGTGGACGAAGGGCTCGTACTCGTACTGGAAGGTCGGGCAGTACACGAAGTTCTCGGGGATGGAGAAGGAACGGCAGGGCAACTGCCACTTCTGCGGCGAGCACACGTCGCAGGACTTCCAGGGCTACCTGAACGGCGCGGTCGAGACCGGCGAGCGCGCGGCGGACGAGATCCTCGGCGACCTGAAGCACGCGTGATGGCGATCGGCGAGCGGACAGCGTCGGAGCAGATCGCGGCGGAGCGGGAGCGCTACGTCGCGCGCGGTGTCGCGACGACGCCGCTCGTGGTGGCGCGCGCGGAAGGCGCACGCATCTGGGACGTCGACGGACGGGAGTACGTCGACTTCGCGGGCGGGCTCGGCTGCCAGAACACCGGCCACGGCTTCGCGGCGGCTGCCATCCACGAACAGGTCGACCGCTACCTGCACCAGTGCTTCATGGTCGGGATGTACGAGCCGTACGTCGAGGTCTGCAAGCTGCTCGACGAGGTCTGGCCCGGCGAGACCGAGACGCGGTCGCTGCTGCTGAACTCCGGCGCCGAGGCGATCGAGAACGCGGTCAAGATCGCGCGGGTCGCGACCGGACGACCGGCCGTGATCGCGTTCGACCACGCGTTCCACGGCCGCACGAACCTGACGATGGCGCTGACCGCAAAGGTCGTCCCGTACAAGGACGGATTCGGGCCGTTCGCCCCGGACGTGTACCGGGCCCCTGCGCCGTATCCGTATCGCGGCGTCAGCTCGGATGAAGCGCTCGACGGCCTCGAGCACCTCTTCAAGCAGGACGTTCGGCCGGAGAGCGTCGCCTGCGTCGTGCTCGAGCCCGTGCAGGGCGAGGGCGGTTTCATCCCGATGCCCGAGGACTTCCCCCGCCGGCTGAAGGAGGTCTGCGAGCAGCACGGGATCCTCTACGTGGACGACGAGGTCCAGTCCGGTACGGGACGCACCGGGCCGGTGTGGGCGATCGAGCACTACGGCGTCGAGCCTGATCTGCTCGTCAGCGGCAAGTCGCTCGGCGGCGGTCTCCCCCTCGCCGGGGTCACAGGCAAAGCCGAGGTGATGGATGCAGTCCCGCCCGGCGGGCTGGGCGGGACGTTCGGCGGCAATCCGCTGGCCTGCGCGGCGGCGGTAGCGGTGTTGAACGAGGTGCGGACTGACGAATTCCGGGCCCGCGCCGAGGAGCTTGGCGGCCGTATCCGCGCGCGGCTCGAGCTCCACACCGGCGAGGGCGACGTACGCGGGCTCGGCCCGATGCTCGCGCTCGAGTTCCCGGAGAAGGGCCCGGAGCACGCTGCGCGCGTCACCGCCGCGGCCCGCGAGCGCGGCCTCGTGCTGTTGTCATGCGGCATCTACGGCAACGTCATCCGCATCCTCGTGCCGCTCTCGATCGAGGACGAACTGCTCGAACGGGGCCTCGTGCTGCTGGAGGAAGCGCTTGGCGACGCAGACGCTGCCTGAGACGCGGCCGGTCTCGGCGACAATCTCGACTGCGGTGGACGTTCGACTGCTCGGCGTGCGCAAGACCTACGGCGACGTCGTCGCGGTCGACCACGTCGACCTCGAGATCGAGCCGGGCGAGTTCTTCACCTTGCTGGGCCCGTCGGGCTCCGGGAAGACGACGACGCTGCGCCTGATCGCCGGGTTCGAGCGACCCGACGAAGGTCGGATCGAGCTGAGTGGCGCCGACGTCACGAATCGCGCTCCCTACGAGCGCAACGTGAACACTGTGTTCCAGGATTACGCACTCTTCCCGCACATGACCGTCGCCGAGAACGTGGCGTACGGCCTGCGGGTCAAGAACGTGCCGCGCGCCGAGCGCAAGCGGCGCGTGGAGGAAATCCTGCGCGTCGTGCGGCTGCCCGACGTCGGCGGCCGGAAGCCGATCCAGCTCTCGGGCGGCCAGCGGCAGCGGATCGCGCTCGCGCGCGCGCTCGTGAATGCACCGAAGGTGCTCCTGCTCGACGAGCCGCTCGGCGCGCTCGACCTGAAACTCCGCCAGGAGATGCAGATCGAGCTGAGGCGCATCCAGCGCGACGTGAGCGAGGTCGGCATCACCTTCGTCTACGTCACGCACGATCAGGAGGAAGCGCTGACGATGAGCGACCGGCTTGCCGTCTTCAACGAGGGGCGGATCGAGCAGCTCGGTACGCCGGCCGACGTGTACGAGCATCCGGCGACCGAGTTCGTGGCCGGCTTCGTCGGCATCTCCAACGTGCTCGAGCGTGACGGACGGCGCTTCACGGTCAGGCCCGAGAAGATCCGAATGCACTTCGACGGAAGCGGCGAGGGCGAGCCCGGCCGTATTCGGGACGTCGTCTACGTCGGCATGTTCACCAGGTACGTCGTCGAGCTCGACTCCGGGGGCGAGCTGACGGTCGTAAGGCAGAACCTCGAGACGTCGTCGGTCGACGCGCTCGAGTCCAGGGGCAGGCGGGTGCGCCTCGAGTGGCGTCCCGAGCACACCTACGACATGGAACGACCAGGAGGGCACGAATGAGGAGGTTTCGCAGGGGGCATGTGTTGATCGCGGCGCTGGCGGCCGCGTTGTGCGTGCCGGCGTCGGGAGTCAGCTCCGCCGCGGGCAACTCGATGATCACGAAGGCGGGAAAGGGCGAAGGGTCTTTGAACCTCATCGCCTGGGAGGGCTACACCGATCCACAGTGGGTGAAGCCGTTCGTCAAGCAGACCGGATGCAAGGTGAAGGCGAAGTTCGGCGGCTCGTCGGACGAGATGGTCACGCTCATGCGCACGGGTCAGTACGACGCGGTGTCGGCATCGGGCGACGCGAGCCTCCGCCTCATCCTCGGCAAGGACGTCAAGGCGATCGACCCGAAACTGATTCCGGACTTCAAGAACTTCATTCCGGAGCTGAAGTCGCCGCCGCACAACACCGTGAAGGGTTTGCACTACGGCATCTCGTTGCAGTGGGGACCCAACGTGCTGCTCTACAACACGAAGAAGGTCAAACCCGCGCCGACGAGCTGGTCTGCGATCTACAGCGCGAAGTTCAAGAAGAAAGTCACCGTTCCCGACAATCCGATCCAGATCGCGGACGCCGCGCTTTACCTCTCGAAGTCGAAGCCTGGGCTCGGGATCAAGGATCCGTACGAGCTGAACGATGCGCAGTTCAAGGCAGCCGTCGACTTGTTGAAGAAGCAGAGGCCGCTGATCCGCAAGTACTGGGCATCAGGCTCGGACGAGGTCGATCTGTTCAAGAACGGGTCCGCCGTGATCGGAGCGGCGTGGCCGTACCAGACCAACCTGCTCCACGATGCAAAAGCGCCTGTGAAGGATCTGATCCCGCGTGAAGGCGCCACGGGATGGGCCGACACCTGGATGATCTCGTCAAAGGCGAAGCATCCCAACTGCGCAGTCCAGTGGATCAAGTGGGTGTCGACGCCGAAGGTGCAGGCTCAGCAGTCTCTGTCTTTCGGCGAGACGCCGGCGAACAAGAAGGCGTGCTCGTTCATGAACACGATTCAGAAGGGCGGCTGCTCGCTCTGGCATCTGAACGCACCGAGCTCGTACTTCCACTCGATCAAGTTCTGGAAGACGCCGGTCAAGGACTGCGGGAACGGGCAGACCAACTGCATGGACTACACGAAGTGGCAGCAAGCCTGGACTGACATCAAGAGTTGACGTCTCAGGCGTACGAGGCGGGCGGTCGACGCGTCACGACCGCTCGCCGCCGCCTCTCGGCGGCGCTTTGGCGGAGGCCCTGGCTGCGGGCGATTGCTTTGCTGCTGCCACCGCTCGGCTGGATGGTCGTGTTCTACCTCGCGGCGCTCGCGGTGCTCTTCGTGTCGGCGTTCTGGAGCATCGACGCCTTCACTGGGAAGCTCACACACGTCTGGACGTGGGCGAACTTCGACACCGTCTTCACCGACAAGACGTACCGGCAGATCGCGTGGCGGACAATCTGGATGGCAGCGGCGGTGACCGTGACCGACGCCGTGATCGCATTCCCGTTCGCGTACTACATGGCGCGCATCGCTGGACCTCGACGACGCACGCTGCTCTTCGTCCTCGTGCTTCTGCCGCTCTGGTCGAGCTACCTCGCGCGCATCTACGCGTGGCGCCTGATCCTCAATCCGGACGGCGCGCTCAACTGGTCGCTCGCGAAGATCGGCTTGCCGGAGCAGGACTGGGCATTCACAAACACCGCGATGTGGATCGTCTTCTCGTACATCTGGCTGCCGTTCATGATCCTGCCGGTGTACGCGGCGCTCGAGCGGATTCCGGACTCGTATCTCGAGGCCTCACGTGACCTCGGCGCACGCAACTGGACGACGTTCCGGCGCGTGATCGTCCCCCTCGCGGTTCCCGGAATCGTGGCCGGCTCGATCTTCACCTTCTCGCTGACGCTCGGCGACTACATCACGCCG